>OGFF01000214.1_pt1 | contig 87804 bp, 54 predicted proteins | sample 1570751 | NCBI WGS metagenome assembly OGFF01 (sample SAMEA2581951, study PRJEB24529) | metagenome | biome: Human gut stool | place: China | collected 2011 | reverse complement strand
CACCGGTTTCTGGAGCTAGTGGCCGGACTTGAACCGGCGACCTGCTGATTACGAATCAGCTGCTCTACCGACTGAGCCACAGTAGCGTACATTTTTGCCTTTTCGACCAACGAAAAAATCACGTTACGTCCGAACGCTAAAACAGTATAGCACACATTATTTATTTTTGCAAGGATTTTAACGGCTTCGGCAAGATTTTTTTCGCAGAGCCTATATCTATCATGGCGGCAAGCGACATATAATTACCAGAGAGGTATCAGATGTTCGACGAAATCATAAACAGATTGGGGTTCGGCGGCGAGATATGTCCGCAAAAATACAGGTATACGGTGTTAGGCGTAAACGGAGGAATATTCGAGGGCGTTAAAAAAGTAATTGAAATCAACGACGAAGAAATAACGCTCTGCGTTAAAGGCGGAATTCTTTTAGTCAGGGGCGAAAACTTGAAAATCACGTGTTTCGGCGAGAAAGAAATCACGATCGCCGGGTTTATCAAGGGGGTGGAATTAAAGTGAAGCGCGGAAAATTATTCGTAAAAATCAAAGCGACGGGCGACGGCGCGGAAAAAATAGCGTTTAGCGTGATGGAGCGAAAAATCTTTGCAAAAAACGTAAAGTACGTTAAAAACGGTTGTTTTTTAACGATTGATGCCGTTGACGAGCAAAAATTTTTTGCAATTTCGCGTAATATGTGTTATAATGTGGAAAGAATAGGATATACGGGCAGGTTTGCTTTTTTCAAAAAACTGCTGAAAAAGGCGGGCGCAATAACGGGCGCGGTTGCGCTTATAACTTTCGTTTACCTTTGCGACCCGGTCGTCGGCGAAATCGTCTTTAAGGGAGATGCGGCGGCGTTCAGACGACAGATCGTAAGCGTGCTGAAACAAAACGGTGTCGAAGAAGGCAAAATCTGCGTAGCGGATTGTTCTTCGCTCGGCGAAAAAATCGTGATTTCGTCCGACGGAATATCCTACGCTACCGTTACCAGAAGCGGCAGGCGGATTATCGTGGACGCGAAGTCCGACGAAGAGAAACTCGCCCCCATAGACGTAAGCAAAGACGAGATCGTTTCGCCCGTAGACGGCAGAATTTTAAGGCTCAACGTTTTGTCCGGTATCGCAACGGTAAAAGTCGGCGACGAAGTCAAAAAAGGTCAGATTATAATTTCGGGGCAATACGTTCACGCCGATAAGACGATAAAAACCTACGCCCTCGGCGAAGCGGTTATCGAAACGACTTTCGTGTACGAATACGAATCGGCGGGCAAAGGCAGGCAATACGAAAACAGAGCGGTCGCGCTCGGTAAGGCCGGTCTCGGCGAAACGGAAATTATTTCGACTGCGGTCGAACTCGACGAGTCGGGAGAGAAAGAGAAGATTATTTACAGGGCGATTTTTACGGTCGCGGTAACGGTTAAATAAACGGAGTATAAGTATGGCGGATATATCTGTTACGGTCAATATGGGCAATCTTAAAGATTTGTCGGCGCTGCTCGGCGTACTTGACGAAAATCTCAACGTGATCGCCCGCGAAACGGGGGTTACGACGTACGTCGAAGGCACGAAAATCAAACTCGTCGGCCCGGAAGAGAACGTAAAACTTGCCGAAACCGTCGTTGCCAAACTCGGCGACATAGTCAAGGCGGGCGAGCCTATCGACAAAACGCGCATAATTTATTGCGTGGAACTTGCGAAAGAGGGTAACGCCGAAGGCATAGAAAAAGTTATGTCGGGTGTGGTCGCGATTACTTCGCGCGGCAAACAGATTAAGTGTAAGACCGTCGGGCAGAAAAAATACGTCGATGCGATAAAGAAAAACACCGTAGTTTTCGGAGTGGGACCTGCGGGAACGGGTAAAACTTATCTTGCGGTTGCGCTTGCGGTTTCGGCGTTCAAAAACAAAGAAGTCGAAAAAATCATACTTACCCGCCCGGCGGTGGAAGCGGGTGAAAAACTCGGGTTTTTACCCGGTGATCTTCAGAATAAAGTAGACCCCTATCTTCGCCCGTTGTACGACGCCTTGCAGGAGATGCTAGGTATGGACGGATACCTGAAACTTATCGAAAGGGGAGTAATCGAAATCGCTCCGCTCGCGTATATGCGCGGCAGAACGCTTTCCGACGCGTTTATAATTTTAGACGAAGCGCAGAACACGACGAAAGAGCAGATGAAAATGTTCCTGACTCGTATGGGCGACGGCAGTAAAATGGTAATAACGGGCGATCTTACGCAGATAGATTTGCCCGAGGGCAAAAAGAGCGGACTTAAACACGCAACGACGATACTTAGAAACGTAAACGGAATAGGTATAATCAACCTTACCGCGTCGGACGTCGTAAGACATTCGCTCGTTATGGAAATAATACGCGCTTACGAGCGCGCCGAAAAGGAATCGGCAAAACAAGGAAGCAATGAAAAGCACTAACGAAAAACTTATCAGATGGGAAAAGTCGGATTTTGCCCGGGTGATATCGTATTTTGCGATACACACGGCGATAATCATGTTCTTATTTCTGTTCGCGCTTGCGTTAAGCGCAAATTTCGATATGTCGCTGATGTGGCAGCATTTACTCGGTAACGGCGTTCTGGGAACGGTCTTTTATCTCGTAATATCGGTATGCCTTTTATCGTGCGGCGTGTTTCTGTACTTCTGGTTCGAAGACAGAGATTTTCTGTACTACGGCAAAAACGTAAACATGTTGTTCGTAATACTCGAAGTTTCCATGCTTATGACGTTTGCGATAGGCAAATGGCGCAGCGTTTACGCCCGTCCGTTCGCGCTGTGCGCTCTGCTCGTGCTTATGGTATCGGACAGGCGTAAAGCGATGTTTATGAATTGTATAATATGCCTGCTCGTGTTTATGTCCGACGCGTTCGTGTCTATCGACTTAAACGAAGACAGAGCGTTATACGCGACGCTCGTCATCGGATTTATCACGAGTAATATGGCGATTTATCTCGTCGACGGACAAGGCGCGAGATTCAAGGTTTTGCTTCTCGGCTTGCCGATTGCAATTCCAGTAGTTTGTTCCTGTCTGCTTCTCAACGTAGATACCGTCGCGGTAAAGTGGGCGGACTATCTTATCGACGGTTTCGCTTCGGGTTTTCTGTCGGTTATACTCATGACTCTCTGGCTGCCGCTTTTCGAAGAAGTCTTTTCCGCGCTTACTAACTACCGTCTGTCGGAACTTACGGACCATAAAGCGCCGCTTATCAAGGCTCTTATCGATACGGCTCCCGGAACTTTCAATCACTCGGTCGCGCTTTCCACGCTGGCTGAAAGTTGCGCCACGGCGATAGGCGAAAATCCGCTTCTCGCAAGGGCGTGCGCCTACTATCATGACGTCGGTAAACTCAAAAACCCCGAATTTTTCACCGAAAATCAGACGGGCAGAAACCTTCACGACGAACTCACGCCCGAACTTTCGACCGAAATCATACGCTCGCACGCCAAAGACGGCTACGACATTATATTAAAGTATCACTTGCCGAAAATTCTCGCCGATGTCGCCATTCAACACCACGGCACGTTACCTATCAGATATTTCTACGTCAAGGCGACGAAGTACACAGACGGCGATCTCGATATTGCGAAATTCTCCTACGCGGGACCCAAGCCTCAGACCAAAATCGCGGCAATAATAATGATTGCCGACGGTTGCGAAGCAAAGGTCAGGACGCTTAAAGACCGTACGGCGGATAAAGTAGAGCAGGCGGTAAGGGATATAATCGAAGAGAGAATGTCGTTCGGGCAGTTCGACGAATGCGATTTGACGATGAAGGATATAGACGTTATCCGTCATACCATAACCCGCGCGCTTGCGGGGATTTATCACGGAAGAGTGGAATACCCCAAACTTAAAATCGGAAATCGGAAAACGGAGAAAAGCGATGAGTAATCTCGTGGTTTATTGCGAAGACGAAGAAGGTAAAAATTACCCCTTGCAGACGGTAGCCGACGCGGCGGGTAAAATACTTAACCAGAGCGCTCCGCTCGCGATAGAAGTCGCTTTCGTCGGCGAAGACGAAATACGCGCGCTCAACAGGGACAAGCGCGGTAAAGACGCCGTTACCGACGTATTGTCTTTCCCCTACTACGACGGCATAAGAGGTAAAACGATCGATATAAACGACTATGCGGGCGACGTTGACGAAGAAGACGGAAGGCTGCTTATAGGCAGTATCTGCGTCTGCGAGAAACGGGCGAAAGAGCAAGCCGCGGACTTCGGACATTCGGTAAGTCGCGAAGTGTGCTATCTCGTCGCGCACGGAATATTGCATTGTTTCGGTTACGACCATATCGAAAAAAACGACGAAGAAGAAATGACCGCGCTCGCCGAAAAAATCATGTCGGCGGCGGGGATAGAAAGGAAATTATGAAAAGCGGAACGGTTGCCGTAGTGGGCAGGTCGAACGCGGGTAAATCCACGCTCGTAAACGTGCTCGTCGGCGAAAAAATATCCATAACGTCACCCAAACCGCAGACTACGAGAGATCGTATCTACGGCGTTCTGACTACCGAAGATTATCAGATAGCGTTCGAAGACACGCCCGGGCTTTACAAGGCGAAAAACGCGCTCAATTCACGTATGCAACGCGAAGCCGTATCGACGGCGAAAGACTGCGACGTGATACTGTTCGTAGTGGACGGACACGCGGGCGTCACCGAAGAAGACGTCGCTACGGCAAAGAAATATTGCTCGCTCGGCGTGCCGACCGTTATTGCGATTTCCAAAACCGATATAACGGATAAAAACAGATTGCCCGAAAATCTGCTTGCCATGTCGGAAACGGGCGCGGACGAGATTATTCCCGTTTCGGCGAGAAAGGGCAAAAACGTAAAAGAACTGATTACGGTTTTGCTTAAATATATGCCGGACGGCGAGTACGTTTTTAACCCCGACGCCGTTTCGGATAAAAGCGAAAAGTTTATGGTCGGCGAACTTATGCGCGAAAAAATTCTGCTTAAATACGAAAAAGAGATTCCGCACGGAGTTGCGGTCGTCGTAAACGAATTTTCTCGTCGCGGAAACGGGATATACGATATAGACCTCGATATAATTTGCGAAAAACCCAACCATAAGGCGATTATCATAGGTAAAGGCGGACAAGCCCTGAAAGAAGTTTCCTCTTTTGCGAGAGAGTCGATGGAGAAATTTCTGGGCGCGAAAGTCTATCTTAAAACCTACGTAAAGGTAAAAGAAAACTGGCGCGATCGAGCGGATTTGCTCGATCAATACGGCTACGGTAAAAAAGATTGACCGTATAAAAACCCGGATCGGGCGCAAGATAGGGGTATGAAAACTCCTGAAAAAATCGCGTGGGAACTCTTTGAGAAAACGGGTAAACCGGGTTACTATATGCTTTACAGAAAACTGAAAGGCGAAGACGAAATCACGAAAGACTGAAATGGACTTAAAGGTAAACGGAATAACGCTTTCGGCGGTCAACTATAAAGAAAGCGACAGAATTTTGAACGTGTTTACGCTCGAAAGAGGTAAAATCACGGTGAACGCGCGGGGCGTAAGAAAAGCCAACGCGAAGATGAAAGCACTATCCGAACCTTTTTGTTTTGCCGAAGTCGTTTTAGCCGAAAAATCCGGCAGATTTACCGCGACCGAAGTCAACGTTTTCGATAGTTTTTATCCGCTTCGGTTAGACGTAAAAAAATATTACGCGGGGCTTTGCGCGCTTGAATTTACCAACGCGTTTTTCCCCGAAGAAACCGTTTCGGAAGAACAGTTCGCTCTGCTCGTAAAATATTTGAAAAAGTTGAGCGAAGAGGGCTGCGAGGCGGAAAGTCTGCTCGTCGAGTTTTTGATAAAATCGGTAAGAATAAGCGGGTACGCTCTCGATTTTTCGGTATGTCCGCGGTGCGGAAAAGAGATTAAAAGCCGCGCTTATTTTTCGGTTTCCGCAGGCGGCGTCGTGTGCGAAAAATGTGTCTGCAACGGTGATAAAGAATTTTCTTACGCCACTTACGACTGTCTTAAAAAACTTGCTTGCGGCGAAGACGTAAGAGATACCGCCGCTTCGGAAACGATAAAAAATTGTCTCAGATTTTTTGCGTATTACGTGTCGTCGGTTGCGGGCGTAACCTTAAAATGCCTGCCGCAACTCATATCGCTAGGATAATCCGGAAATAAACGGCCGTCAGTTGCCGACAAAAGGAGTAAAATATGGACGATTGTTTGTTTTGTAAATTCGCCAAAGGCGAAATTCCCGTAAACAAAGTTTACGAAGACGAAGATTTTATCGTTATAAGAGATATAAATCCTCAGGCGAAAAATCATTTTCTGGCTATACCCAAAACGCATTTCAAGTTGTTGTCGGAAATGACCGAAGACGACGCCGAACTACTTAAACGAATACTAAAAAAAATTCCGACTCTCGAAAAAGAGTTGGAACTTAAAAACGGTTACAGGCTCGTTATAAATCAGGGCGACGACGCCGGGCAGACCGTTCCGCACCTGCATATACATATTCTTTCGGGACAAAAAATGGGTTGGCAACCCGCGTAACTCGGCAATTCCCGACAAGGCGGTTTAACGAAATACTTTAATAAAAGGAGCAATCGATTATGGAAGACTTTCTAAGCGTAATCATGACGAGAAGGAGCGTAAGGGCGTATAAACCCGACGGCGTTCCCGAAGAACTTTTAGACAAGGTGCTCGAAGCGGGTACTTACGCGCCGACGGGTAAAAACAGACAATCGCCCGTTATCGTTGCGATTACCGATAAGACTACGAGAGATTACGTTTCGGGGCTTAACGCGAAAGTGTTGGGGTCTGCAAACGACCCGTATTACGGCGCGCCCGTAATCGTACTCGCGCTTGCCGACCCGAGCGTTAATACGTTTATCGAAGACGGCGCGTGCGTGCTTGAAAACATGATGCTCGAAGCGCACGCTTTGGGGCTTGCTTCGGTGTGGGTACACCGCGAACGCGAAATATTCGACTCCGGAGAAGGTAAGGCCTTGCTCCGTAAATGGGGTTTAAGCGAAACTTTGCGCGGAATAGGCAGTATCGCACTCGGCTACGCGGCGGTCGATTTGCCGAAAGCCGCTCCGAGAAAAGAGGGATATATAGTTAAAATTTAACGACCGATAAAAAACGGGGCGGGCAACGAAATTCGTTGCCCGCCCCGTTGCGGTTGCTCCGTGATTACAGCATGCTTTCGTAAAGTTTTTTGATTTCTTCTACCGAAGTTTCCCTCGGGTTGCCGGGACGGCACGCGTCCGCGTAAGCGGATTTTGCCAAAAAGTCGAGATCTTCTCTCTTGACTATATCTTTGAGATTTTCGGGTATGCCTACGTCCTTGGCGAGTTGCCTTACGGCGTTTACGGCAGCCTTTCTCGCTTCTTCGACGGACATGTTCTTTGCTTCTTCCACGCCCATTGCGACGGCAATATCTCTGTACTTGTCGCCCGTTGCGGGGGCGTTGTATTCCATTACGACGGGCAGAATTATAGCGTTGGCGACGCCGTGCGGGGTGTCGTATAACGCGCCTAACGGGTGCGCCATGGAGTGAACGAGCCCTAAACCTACGTTAGAAAAGCCCATGCCCGCCACGTATTGACCGAGAGCCATGCCTTCTCTGCCTTTCGGTTCGTTTTTAACCGCCGAACGAAGATTTTCCGAGATCATCTTTATGGCGGTGATATGGAACATATCCGAAAGTTCCCACGCTCCGCGGGTAATGTAACCCTCGATCGCGTGCGTGAGCGCGTCCATGCCGGTCGCGGCGGTAAGTCCTTTGGGCATCGAACTCATCATATCGGGGTCTACTACGGCGACGACGGGTATATCGTGCACGTCTACGCAGACCATTTTTCTGTCTTTTTCGGCGTCGGTTATAACGTAGTTTATGGTAACTTCCGCCGCGGTTCCCGCAGTCGTCGGAACGGCGATTATGGGTACGCATTTATTCTTAGTCGGCGCAACGCCTTCGAGCGAACGGACGTCTGCGAATTCGGGGTTGTTTACGATAATGCCGATTGCTTTGGACGTATCGATGGACGAGCCGCCGCCTACGGCGACTATGCAGTCCGCGCCGCTCTTTTTGAAAGTTTCCACGCCCGTCTGCACGTTTTGTATAGTCGGGTTGGGTTTGATATTCGAATATACTTCGTAAGGGATTCCGGCTTTGTCTAAAACCGCAAGAACCTTACTCGTAACGTTAAATTTGATCAGGTCGGGGTCGGAGCAAACGAACGCCTTCTTAAATCCGCGCGCGGTTATTTCGTTAGCGATTTCGTTTATTGCGCCCTTACCGTGATAACTCGTTTCGTTTAATACGAATCTCTGTGCCATAACAATTACTCCTTAAATTTTATTTTCCGTCATTTCCGGGTATCCCGTTTAATTTTTTCCTTAAAATCGGGATTTATTCCTTCGACGGCTATATTATATATCGAAAAATGACCGATTGCAAGCGTTTCTTAAAAAATTTCACGCTATTTTTAATAATTATCGTTACGAAATAAAAATATTCTCCCGTCGCCGAAATCGCTTGACACGGATAAATTCGTTTGATATAATTTACGGGTAATCATCAAACGCCGTTCGGGCAAAGGAGGGTTGTGAATATGTCTACTATCAGAGTCGGAGAAAACGAATCGCTCGACAACGCGCTTCGCAGATTCAAACGTAAATGCTCGCGCGACGGTATCATCGGCGATCTTCGTAAAAAAGAGCATTACGAAAAACCTTCCGTAAGAAGAAAGAAGAAGTCGGAAGCGGCAAGAAAGAGAAGCGTTAAAGGCTGATTTTTCAAAAACAACTGAAAAAGATATTTTTACACCCGAAAACTCGCGAAAAGTTTTCGGGTGTTTTTCTACTATGCCGGACAATATAATACAAATCATGGTCTGGCATCCGAAACGCTAAAGTTATTAAAATTAAATTCCGGAGGAAAACGCAATGCAGACGAAAAGTATCAAATCGGCGGCCAAAGAGGCGAAGATGCGGCTTAAATCGAGGTTCTGGCAGGACTATAAACGCGACCTCGACGAAGGCGTAAAAATCGCCAAAGAAGAAGGGATAGGCGAATCGGGCGTAAAAACGTACTTCAAAAACAAGGTCGTCAAAAACGTAAAAGGCACGTCCGAAGAAGAAGAGAAATTCTATTTGCGAGTCAAAGAGATGTTGGATAAAAAAGGGTGCAGACCGTCCGACGCACTCGACCTGCTTATGGACAAGCGGGAGTTTTTATCGCTTGCCTACGAAGAAAGGGAACGCTATCTTTTCAGACTTTCGGAAAAGTATTTATCGGCGTGCATGCGTTACGACGAAGAAAAAAAGGTAGAAAAATGCCTCGTCGTAAAAGACAAGGCGTAAAGTCGTTTTATATTCCGCGGTAATCGACCCTTTCGGGAGTGTGGCGCGCTCGGCGCGACGAAGAGTGGCGACCTGCCTAAGGTTGCCGCAACCCGCAAGGGGCCACGCAAAGACGGGCATATCGTCATCCCGAACGTAGTGAGGTGTCGCCGGAAAGGCAAAACCTACGGTTATTTTTGTTCGGCGGGCGTTTCCGGGGCGGGCGTTTCGTTCGCCGCCGCGGCTTGCCCGTCGGTTTCGCCCGATAAGGGCAGAACGGGCGGTTTTTTTTCTTTGAATAAGAGTTTAAGCAGAATCGGGCAGACTATCGAAGAAATTACTATGAGCATAATAGTCGCTATAAGAGGATCTATGCCTCCCACTGTCATGCCTTTTGCTTCTCCTGTCTGATAAACGGCAAGGGCGACTTCACCTCTCGCGACCATTCCGCAACCGACGGTTACGCTTTCTTTATTCGTAAAACCGAACGGCTTTGCGGCAAGCGAACAGCCGACGATTTTGCCGATAATTCCGAGTAGAACGAATACGAGTCCGAATGCGAGTGTTTCCCATGTAAAGACGAGTTTTTCGGCGTTGTCTATTCCGATATACGCGAAGAATATGGGTATGAAAATCATATAACCGCTTACTACGGCTTTTCTGTCGACGAACGAAGTGTCGTCAAGACCGGAAATCATTATGCCCGCAAGGTACGCGCCCGTAATCGACGCGATACCGAATTTTTCGGCTATAAACGCGTAGAAAAAGCACATCGCGAACGCGAAAATACTCGTTCTGCGCTTGTGCGGGAATTTACGTTCTTCCCACTTGAAATAAAGTCTTAAAAGTATGCCTAAGCCGACGGCAAGGGCGAAGAAGCCGACCGCTTTTAAGAGCGTGGAAAGAATTTCTTCCGAGCCGCTGCCTTTAAGGCTGGTAACTATACTTAAAGCGATAATGCCGATAACGTCGTCTATTACCGCCGCGCTGACTATCGTCTGACCGACTTTACCGTTTAATTTGCCGAGTTCTTTAAGGGTTTCTACCGTTATACCTACGCTGGTCGCCGCTAAAATAGCGCCGACAAAAATGCCGTTGAGAAGTTTATCGTGAGTGTATTCCGAATAACCGTGCGTAAAAGCGAGCGCGCCGAGAGTACCGAAAAGCATCGGAACGATGACGCCCGCCGTCGCTATGACGGTAGCGGCAAGTCCGCTGTGTTTCAAGTCGTCGAGTTTGGTTTCGAGTCCGCTCGAAAACAATATCAGAACAACGCCTATTTGGCTAAAAGCGTGCAGAATATCTTTTTCTTTACCGCTCGGTTTCATAAAAAACCAAAGAGCGGGGTTTTCGTTCCAAGGTTTGTGGAAATTACCGAGAAGCCCCACGACGATACCCGCAAGCACCATACCTACGACTTGCGGAAGCCCGAGTTTCCTCGCTATAAGTCCGAAACTCTTGGCAAGCAAAAGGATCACGGCGAGATAATAAAAAATATTGACTATATCCATAAGTTACCCGTTTTCTAGCCACAGGTGATTGTGTTTGAACTCGGTCTTGCGCCGTGTTTTCAGGCTAATACATTGTTCCGCGACCGTCTTATATTTGTATATTAAGGCGTTCGCGCGCCGCGTCTTACCCTAAAAACGCGACGCAAGACTTGCATGCAACCAAAACGCAATCATCTGTGGCTACGTATAAATATATATAATGATACGCAAGAAGCCGTCGGCGTATCCGGCGGACGAACGCATTATACTACCGAAACGAACGAAAGTCAACGTTTTTAGGCAGTTAAAACCTTAAAAGCGGTTAAAAATAAAAAAATCGCAAATATCGGGCTATATCGCTTGAAAAAAAACGATTAACTTGATATAATAGACGAAAGAGAGTATACGGCGACGTGTCTGTCGGTTCCGTATCGACTTTTGAAGAGGTAGAAAAATGAGAACGTTTCACGGCAAAAAAATCACTGTCAACGCGAACGCCGGCAGGCAAGGAACTTCGGTCAGCGAAGAGAAATTCTCCGCGAGCGAAGAGTTGCGTCGTTTAAGAGGACTTGCGGACGAAACGGCGGCGAGCGTAACCGCGCAGGACGTCGAAAGTCCGGTCGTAACGCCCGTCGTGACCACGGCTCCCGTCAAGGTGTACAAGCACGCCTATATTTCGCCTACGTTCACGCAGAAAATTCTTGCGTGCGACGAAGTCATGCAGGAAAGATACGACGAACTCAAAAACTACGCTCTTCGTTTCAGCAAACTCAAATCCCGTCTTTCGAGAAAGTACGACAGCATAAATCTCGGCAGACTTCATTTCGTCAAAATATCCGTCGCGGGCAAGACGCTCAAACTCTATCTCAATATGGATATTAAAGACACGGAACCGAAGTACCACTGCGTAGACGTGTCGAAAAAGGTAAGTTATGCGACCGTGCCCGTGCTTCTTCGCATTAAGTCCGAAAGGGGTATGAGATACGCCAAAAGGCTTATCGATCAATGCGCCGAAGCGCACGGATTCAAACTCCGCAGAAAGAAGAAAGAATTCGACTCTATGGCTCTCGCGGCGGCATGTCAGAAGAAAAAAGACGAAAAATTCAGACAACTTCACCCCGAATTATTCCCTAACGGCTGAAAAACGGGCTGTTAAGGCTAAATAATTCGCGCGGATTTCAAAAAAATCATAAAAAAGCGTTGACAAAACCGGAATCTTATTGTAAAATAGATTAGCGCTTCGTAGGGGGCGTTAATTTTTTGGGAAGTGAAAACTATGGCAAAAGGAAACAGAACGAGAATAACTTTGGCGTGCACCGAATGCAAGCAGAGAAATTACGACGAGTATAAGAATAAGAAAAACGATCCCGACAGAATCGAGATAAACAAATACTGTCCTTTCTGCAAGAAGCACACCGTTCACAAAGAAACGAAGTAATTCGTTGAGGGGTTATCTTATGGATAAAAATACCGCGGTTGCCAATAACAAGCAGCAACCCGCCAAAAAGACGAACAAGAACAAAAAGCCCAACATATTCAAGAGGATGTGGGGCAAAATAAAGGAGGTTTTCTCCGAACTCAAGAAGGTAACGTGGCCGTCTTTCAAAACGGTTATGAAGCAACTCGGTTGCGTTCTCGTTACCGTACTTTTGATTCTTGGCGTTATTCTGCTTATGGATTTGGGTCTTCAAGAGTTACTCAAACTCATCCGTAAAGGTTGACGAGGTGTTTAATGGGTAAAGAGGAACTCGCAAAATGGTACGTTATTCATACCTATTCGGGGTATGAGGCTCTCGTTAAGGACAGCATAGAAAAACTTATCGAGAACAATAACTTATCCGATACCATTTTTGATATTAAAATCCCGATGGAAGAAACCATCGAAGAGAAAAACGGCAAGAAAAAGGTCGTCGAAAGGAAGATTCTGCCTTGCTACGTATTTCTCAAAATGGTGTATTCCAACGACTTGTGGTTTATGATTACCAATACCCGCGGCGTTACGGGTTTCGTAGGTCCGCAGGGTAAAGCCGTTCCGATCGGCGACGACGAAGTGCGTAAAATGCGCCTCGAAGAAAAAGTCGAAGAATGCGATCTTGCCGTCGGCGACGAGGTCGTCGTCATTTCGGGTCCGCTCGCTTCGTTTACGGGCGTGGTCGAAGGGCTTGACGAAACCAATCAGAAAGCGAAGGTCAAGGTATCTATGTTCGGCAGAGAAACCGAAGTTGACCTCGATTTTATTCAACTCGATAAAATCAAAGGTTTATACGACGCGTAAAATCCGATATATTCGGTTTTTATATTTAAGTGGGAGGGGCGCTAAATCCACTATACCGGCGTACCCGTTATAACCACTCTCTTTGGAGGAGAAACATGGCTAAAAAAGTTACCGCTATGGTCAAATTGCAATTACCCGCGGGCAAGGCAACTCCGGGACCTCCGGTAGGTTCGACTCTCGGACCTTACGGAATCAACATTCCCGGTTTCACGAAGGAATTCAATGCGAAGACCGCCAACGAAGTCGGTCTTATTATTCCTTGCGTAATAACGATTTATCAGGACCGTTCGTTCACGTTTATACTTAAAACGCCTCCGGCTCCCGTTCTTATCAAGAAAGCGTGCGGAATCGAAACCGCCAGCGCAAAACCGAATAAGGACAAGGTTGCCAAACTTACGAAGGCGCAAGTCGAAGAAATCGCAAAGCAGAAGATGCCCGATCTCAACGCCGCTTCTCTGGAAGCCGCTATGAGCATGATCAAGGGTACCGCTCGCAGCATGGGTATAACCGTCGAGGAATAATAATTAGAGTGGGAGGGGCGAACCCCGTTACAACCACAAGGAGGACTTTTAGATAATGAAATACGGAAAGAAATACGCCGACAGCATAAAGGCGTTTGACCGCACCAAACAATACGACGCGGAAGAGGCAATCGGTATCGTTCTCGACAACGCGAAAGCCAAATTCGACGAAACGATAGAATTCCATTGCAGACTCGGCGTAGATCCGAAACAGGCAGACCAACAAGTCAGAGGCGTTATCGTACTTCCCAACGGAACCGGTAAGACCGTAAGAGTACTCGTTCTTGCGAAAGGCGAGAAGGCGGACGCGGCTACGGCTGCGGGCGCGGATTACGTAGGCGCGGAAGAACTCGTAGCCAAGATTCAGAAAGAAAACTGGTTCGATTTCGATGCGGTTATCACTACTCCCGATATGATGGGCGTAGTCGGTAGAATAGGTAAACTCTTAGGACCTAAGGGCTTGATGCCCAACCCGAAGTCGGGTACGGTTACCATGGACGTTGCGAAAGCAATCGCCGATATTAAAGCAGGTAAGGTCGAATACAGACTCGACAAGCAGGCTATTATTCACTGCGCCATCGGCAAGAAGAGTTTCGGCAAAGAAAAACTCGTCGAAAACTATAACGCGCTTCTGGAAGCCATCGTCAAAGCGAAGCCCGCCGCTGCGAAAGGTCAGTACGTAAAGAGCGTCGCGCTCACGTCGACTATGGGCCCCGGCGTAAAAGTTGCGCCCAAGGGCGTATAATCGCTTGACAAAGCCTTAAATTTAAGGTAAAATAAAACAGTAATAACCGTAGACAGCAGGTTTTAACGCGTTTTTAACGCCCCCGCCGAGGTGAAACTCAAAAAGTTTATAAAGTTTTTTATGACCTTTTTGCGCTTTTCCCGGCGTAAAAAGGTCTTTTTTCTGCGGTTAAATATGCACGGAGGTAAATATGTCAGCAAACAAAGATGCCAAACAGCAAATAGTAGAAGACATCAAGGCGAAGATACAGGCAAGTAAGTCGGTAGTTTTAATCGACTATAAGGGCCTTACCGTCGCCGAAGACACTCAATTCCGTTGCAACATGAGAAAGACGAACACCGAATATAAGGTTCTTAAAAACACCTTATTGAAACGCGCGTTCAACGAACTCGACGTTACCGCTTTCGACGCGGATCTTAACGGTCCGACGGCGGTTGCGTTCTGTCCCGACGAAACGAGCGCCGCGAGAGTCGCTGCCGAAATGTGCAAAACCACCAACGACAAGATTTCTCTCAAGAGCGCGTACGTCGACAACGCTTATGTTGACAAGAACGGAGTAAAAGCACTCGCTTCGATTCCTTCGAAAGAAGTACTCGTTGCAAAACTCGCCGGCGCATTGTCCGGTATCATCGGCGGTCTTGCGGTTGCTCTTAACGCGGTTGCCGAAAAGCGCGAAAACGCTTAAATTAAGGGCGAAAATTATTAAAGAGAGGATATTAAAATGGCTGATATCGCAAAATTCATTGAAGAAATCAAAGGTATGACTGTTCTCGAACTCAACAGTCTTGTTAAAGCAATCGAAGAAGAATTCGGCGTAAGCGCTGCCGCTCCCGTAGCCGTTGCAGGCGCAGGCGCTGCCGCTGCCGCTCCCGCCGAAGAAGAAAAGACCGAATTCAACGTAGTTCTTAAAGAAATCGGCGGTAACAAGATTGCCGTCATCAAAGCGGTAAGAGAAATCACCGGTTTGGGTCTTGTAGACGCTAAGAATCTCGTTGAAAAACTCGGCACCGTTAAAGAAGCCGCTCCGAAGGAAGAGGCCGAAAAGATGGTTGCTTCTCTTAAAGCCGCCGGCGCTAACGCCGTTATGGAATAAGAGTAACGAAAATCGGGAACCCAAAGCCCCGGTTGCAGGCAGTCGCCCGCAACCGGGGCTTTTTTCATATCCGCTTTTACCGGTAAAGTATTTCAAAAAGAAAAAAATATAAGAAAATTTTGTTATAAAAATGCAGTTTTAATGGTAATTTATTCATAATTCTTCATTTTTAATAATTATAAGAAAAAATAAAATACTTTATAAATAAAAATAATACGAGTTACCCCGATAACGATTGACAAAATCGAAAAAAAATATTATTATAAACGGGTATATAATGGGGTTGTGTCGCTTGGGCACAAGTATAACCCGGCGGCGATATTCGTTTTTAACGTAAAATTATTCAATTTTTTGAATATTTATACAATAAAACCCCGACGCCTCGTAAGACGGCGGTTCTTTTCCCCGGATTTCGATTTAAGGATAAAACACGACAGTAACGGCAAAATTATTAAGGTACAGATATGAAGAAAATCACGAAGAAAATTTTAAGTATGGCGTTGTTCGTTCTTTGCGCGGCATGCGGCGCGTTGTCGCTCGTTGCGTGCAAGGATAAAAACGGCGCCGGAAGCGGCGTAAAAGTTACGCTCGTTAGCGAAACTTACGCGGAAACCACTTTTACGCTTAAAAAAGGCGACGCTTTGCCCGTAATAACCGAAACGGATAAAGATTTCGAAGGTTATTGGACGGACGCGGCGTATACCGAAAAGTACGACGGCGAAACCGTTCCCGCAAAAGACGTTACTTTGTACTATAAACAGAATTATCAGTACTATACCGTCAATCTCGATTTCGGCGAATTGGGGGTTAAAACCCTTTTCAAGGCCCGCAGGGGCGTAAACGAGGTAATTCCCGACAGCGCGCTTGCCGATTTCAGCGTCGCAGGCTTTGCGGAAACCGCCGGCGGTGATATTAAATACGCCGTAGGTACCGAAAGTAACAAGGTTTACAATCTTGCCGAAAAAGACGGAACGGCGACGCTTTACGCCGTTTACGAAATCAAAAACGTCGAAGATTTTACTATCGAAAACGGAACGGTAACCGCTTATAACGGCGCTGCGACCGAAATTACGCTTCCTTACGGAGCGACGAAGATCGCTGCCGAAGCCTTCAAAGATAACAAAACCCTTACTTCGGTAACGGTTCCCGCTACTTACACGTCGATAGGTAAGGGCGCGTTCGCGGGCTGCGAAAAACTTGAAACCGTGACGGTGCCTTTCGTAGGAGGAACGAGAACTTCCAACAGGTTCTTCGCTTATATCTTCGGCGCGTCCGGATACGCCGAAAACGAATTCTCGTTCGCGGCGTACGTAATGAACAATAGCAACCTTTACATGGGCGATATGCACTTTGAAAACCTTTTCGTTCCGAAAACGCTTAAAACCGTAATTATCAACGATACGGTAAAAGAATTCGCCGAGGGCGCGTTCTATAAGGCGTACTCGCTTGAAAACGTAATTCTCGAAAACCCGGCTGCGCTTAATAAAATCGGCGATTACGCTTTTGCCTACTGCCCGGCTCTCGGTAAACAATCGGATATAAAAGTTTCGGTTTGTTTCGACTGGCTGTCTTCCGTTACGGAAATCGGTAAATACGCCTTTGCGGCGTATACCGGCAATTACGAAAACGCGGCTAAGGAAATATATCCCTACGGCGAAGAGTATAAAGACACTTACGTTGCTAAACTTTACGAAAGTCCGTATCCGTTTACGAATCTTACGGACATCCCCGAACTTACGAACGTACAGACGATAAAGGACTCCGCTTTCAACTTCTGTTACGCGATAAAAGACGTTAAATTCGGCAACAAACTTAAAACGCTGGGAATGAACGCGTTCTATTACTGCGCGACTCATACTTCGCTTTCGTTGCCCGATTCCGTAACCGAAATCGGAGAGTACGCGTTTTTCTCCAACGCTTCGGTACTGACGCTCGATATAGGGGCTAACGTAAGAAGTATCGGAACGAGAGCGTTCGCGTATTGCAGTTCGCTTTCGCAAATCAAATTCGCTGGCGAAGACGCTCCGATCGTAGGCAATCAGGCGTTCTGCAATTCTCTTAAATCTTCGACGAATCCTACCACCGGCAGTACCGAATACGAAATGGTAATCGACGATATGAGAATGTACGTTCCCGACGGGGCTGCAGAATCTTACGCTTCATCGCTTGCGGCTTATAAAGACTATATCGAGGTTGCCCAATCGGATATAGCCCCCGCTTACTGGTACGATAAAAACGGCGAACTTACCACCAAATTCGAATTTACTTCGGGCGGAATCGTAAACGTTACCGATAAAAATCAGGCGTTTATTTTAAGCGTCGATTACTGGAACTTCGGCAAGCCGACTTACGGCGCGAACTGCGGCGAAAGTTATCCGATGATGTACGAATTCATCGACGAAAAAACGTACGATCTGACTGCGGGTTTGCATAATAAACCGCTTTACGCAAATCAGAAAGTCGTTCATATATGGCACCCCGAACTTCTCAATTGGGACGGTTCGACGCTCAATAACCTTTACTTCATCGTAACCGAATTACCTTACAACATAGACGGAACGAAGTATCTTCTTCCCGTTATGGTAAAGACGGTAGGCGTAGAGCAGGGCGGCACAAAATACGGCGACGTTAAGGTTACGGGCAGTTACGTGGCGTACGTCAACAAATACGGCGCGGTTAAAATCGGTAAAGCGACGAAAGAAAGCGGCTCGGAGGTTGAAAATTGGTTCGACGATCCCGCAGGCACGTATTATATGTCTTTCGAAAAGTCTGCCGACCACGAATATAAAGCGACTTATTATAACGATAAATACGAAATAATAAAAACGATGCTCTTCAGAAGCAAAATGAAGGGCGCTACGGAATCCGCGGACGATCCGCTCTATCTCGTGTACGACAGTACCGAACCCGACGCGACCGCTTCCGACGTTTTGTTCGCAGTAAACTCCGCTTTTAACGGCAACAACGAACTTTATCTCGACGGTCTGGGTTCCGCGCACATAAAAATCGGCAGCGACTCTTATTCCGTCGGAACGGTAACGAACGGCAAAGATCTTAAGTTCGGCGAAGAAGGCTTTACGCTTTCGTTGTCGGCAATCTCCAAAAACGGCACTCCAGACGCCGCTCTTACCGGAACGGTAACTTTCGGGAAAGTCGCTAAAAGCGGAGAATACCTCACTTTAACCGCGAAGATCGGCGACGTTTCTTACGAATTCGTCAACGTAACTTCCGATACGGGCTGGTATCGTTCGGGCTACGGCGAATATAAAGGTCAGACTATCAATTATCCCGTAAAGAGCAACGATCTTGCCAACGACGAATGGCGTTATAAAATTCTTACCGACGTTCAACTCGGGGCAACGATTAATTTGTACGTTTACGCCCCCGACGGCAACAGGGATAATCCCGAATTCGCGTATTTCCGCGAATATACCGAAGACGATAACCTTTATTGCGGGGAAGTAAAATTCCGCAAAAACGGAGTTATGAAATTCGCTTACGGCGACGGCGACGAACGCGAGGCGAGATTGGTCGATAAGAGGGGTTCGTTCGAACTCGACGATAAAGGCGGAACGACTTACAGAAAATTCGTTCATTACGTCGATTCCGAAGATATGACGCTCGTTCTTACCGAAAACTTCTACGGTACCACGCTGTATTACTACACCGTCAAGACCGACGGCTTCGGAAATATGTACGTTCTCGATCAGCACGACGACGGTTTCGACGACGCGTATATGGGAACTTACGACGATTACGGTTCGTTCACGGCGAACGGCACTACCTATTACGAACTTATATTCAAGGGCAGAAAACTCGACGCCGACAATAAACCCGTGGGCGAAGAAAAGACTTTCTGGATATTGTACGCGTTCTCTTCGCTCTCGGCGTATTCGGACGATTACGCAGACGCTCAATGGTACGGAACGCTGGCGAGTATTTACGAAAAACGCGACGATAAGAAGTTTACCGCGTACGATAACTTCGGTTATAAGTTATACGATATAACCGTAGACGTATACGGCAACACGTCCTATAAGGCGTACTCCTACACGCTTACGATGGACGGCAAAGTTACCTATACCGAAGTTAAAAACGAATCGATTGACAGGCTCGTTGCGGTAATGGGCGGCAGCGGCGAAGTTTCTTACTTCTTTGCGGTCGGCAAGGACGGAACCGCATCGTACAGTTTAAGACTTACGGGCGATAATTCGCTTAAAGTATCGAAAGAGGGCGCGGGGCTTAAATTTGCGACCGAAACCGCTTCCGCGGTACTCGAAATCGAACTCGATAAGTTGAAAAAGTTATAAATTATACGTTTCAATCGTCGGATAAATCGTTTTACCGCTTTATCCGACGAAAGGAACGATTATAAAATCTCATAAGGAGAAAAGAAATGAAAACGAAAAGAACAGCAATCTGGATTCTTGCTTGCGTTATGGTTCTGTTTGCGGCGTTTACCATCGGTTGCAAAAACAAAAACGATAAAACCGCGAAAACCGTAAAAGAAATAACGCTCAGCGATGCGACGGCCGAAATCAAAGCGGGCGGAGCGATCGTTTACGCAGATTATACCGTTACGGCGAACTATACCGACGGAAGCAATAAAGTCGTTCCTTTGACCGAAAAGATGTTCAAAGCCGAAGACCTTGCGAAGTTTGAAAATGCCGGTACTTACGAAATCGAAGTATCCGCATTCGGTAAGACGACTCTTCTGACGGTTACCGTAACCAACTATATGTTCGAAGGCGTTACCGCCGCCGACGTAAACGTCGTATACGACGGAACGGCAAAAGTTCCGACGCTCAATAACGCCCCCGCGGGCGCGACTGCGGTATGGACTTACTACGCAGGTACGGACAAAACCGGCGCCGTTGTGAGCGAAGCGGTAAATGCAGGCACTTACTATGCCGAAGGCGTAGTTTCTCTTAAATATTATAACGACGCAAACGTAAGCGCGAACGTCGTTATAGCCAAAAAAACGGTAAATCCCGCCGAACTTAAATGGGAAAACCTTAAACGCGTATACACGGGTTCGGCTATCGACGCCAACGTTACCGCGTCCGACCTTCCCGAAGGCGTAACCGTCAGTTACGAAGGCGACGGTAAAACGGGAACGGCTGTAGGTAAATATACCGTTACTTTGAAGTTCGACGACAGCCTTAGCCAAAACTATGAAATGACCGCCGAAACTTACGACGTCGAATGGGAAATAATCGCTCCTCTGGACGCTACCTGGTTCGGCGCGGAAAACGGCGCTCTCTGCGTTGCGGACTTCAAGTCGGATTCCGAAACCTCGGGTACGCTTACTTTTAACGGACAGACTACGACTTACACCGTTGCTTTTGACGATAAGGGTAACGCGACTTTCTCGGGGCTTAACGGCAACGTTACGGCAATTTCGCTTAAAGGCGGAATTTTAAGACTGACCGCAGGCGAAAAGAAATACCTTCTCGTAAACAAAGACGATCTTAACACCTATTTCGCAGGGAGCGAATACGATATGCTTCTTGCGCAATTCCGTATCGACCTCAACGAAACCGATAAGACGTTGAAACTCGTCGTTACTACCGAAGCGAACGGAGAGCAGGAATATCCTTTGACTATCTCTGCGGGCGATAGCGAAACTCTTGCCAAAAACGTTAAACTTTCGGCTTCCGAAACGCTGTATCTCGACTACTATTACAGTTACGGCGTAAGAATCAACGGTTTTGAAAACCCCAACGGGTATAAATCCGAAAGTAATTACGTTCTTGCGACGAAATCCGCCGTCGCCGCCGCGCTTAAAAATCTTGTCAACGGCGAATTTAAGGATTTAGACGGCAACACGCTCGTTGTCAACGGATACGAAGATATTAAGTACAACGGCAGAGCGGTTAAATTGTACGCCGTAAATTACTACGGGAAAGCAACCCTTTACGCGGCAATCAACTCCGGTAAAACAAATGCCGAACTTGCGCCGAACGCCGGTTACGTTAAGTTCAACAACTCGTCGTTCTACGATAAGAACTTAATCGTCAAAGCGGGAACTTATTACTTCGAAAAAGACGGAGTGATTTCCGACGCCGAAACGTTCGGATACCTCACTTCTTCGTATAATTACACGGTAACCGCGAAAATCCTTAAAGGCGAAACCGCCGAAAGCAAGACGTTTACGGTAAACGGCGCAGAAACCGCCGACAGAGCGTTGCTCGATCTCGGAAAAGACGGTCGGCTTACGGTAACTCTTTACCTTAAAAACGAAACCGAAGTTTACGCTACGTTCGTCGTAAACGCAAACGGTACCGCGGTAACTTACGGAGAAAAAACCTTTAAGAAGGTAGAAAAACTTATAGAAAAAGCGACGGGTTATCCGTCTTCCAAGTATTACGGCGCGGACGGAACGGTACTTTCTTACGACGGTAAGGGAGCGTTCACTTTCACCGACGCCAACGGAAGCAAGGTATATAATAAATACACGCTTGAGGCAGACGGCGATAAACTTACGATAAACCTCGTAAACGGCGAAGATACCTGCACGATAGTAAGCGAAGATCCTCGTTATATAACCGTAGACGATAAAGTTTACCTTAACGAAAGATCGTCCAATCTTACGAACGGATATAAACTTTCGGCAACGTTTATTGCGGGCGATTCTCAGATCGTCGTCAAAAATAACGAAGTAACGTTTGACGGCAACGCTTTGACCGCTCTCGAATTCAATTTCGTTGACGACGGCAATAACAAGGGCAGAACCGTACTTCAGATTAAAGGTAAAAACGGCGAAGCCGACGTTTCGATTTTGTTCTACTCGTTAGCGGCCGTCAAAGTCGGTAATAAGGGTTACGCGATACAACTGCTTTCGCCTTATTACGGCGTAACTTACAGACCCACGGAAGACGAAAGTAAATCTTTCACTTTCGAAACCGACGGCAGGCTGATGATAAACGGAAAAGAAATATTCGTTTCGGTCGTAGGCACCAGCAACGTTAACTACTATATCGAAGACGGTAACCTGCTTCTCGAATGTACTATGTACGACAACAGTTCGTACGGTTACGCGACGATAAAAGAAGGCGACGTGCAGTACGATTACAATTCCGACTTCTTTATGGAATACAGGGGACTGTACGTTTCGGAAGATAACGCTTCGGCATTTGCTTATCTTAAATCCGATACGATTTACGCAAGCGAAACCTCTTATACTCGTTGCAGCGTAAGTTCGATAGACGAAAACGGTACCGTTCTTAACGTCGGCAGCAAAAAAGCGACGCTTAAAACCGTCAACGGTCTGCGCGTAGTCGAATACGACGGCAAGACCTACAATCAGGTAAAAGATTTCTCGCTTGACGCATACTTCGGTACTTATTCGGTACTCAACGGCAATAATTACGATTCTCTTACCGTTCCGACCAATTTACTTACCAACGCCAAAGACGTAAGCCTTGAGAAGTTCGTAATGTACAACGGATCGTACGCCCCGGTAATCAAGTATAATTATTACAACCATGCTTACCTTATCAAGAATACCGACGCTGCGACGGCAACGGCGCTTCCGTACTACGCAATCAACGAAGCGTACCTGAAATACGCGGGCGATGGTAAACTCGACGGTAAAACGCTTGAAATCGGTTTCGGCGTCGGCACGAAAGACAATAAGAAAGTTCCCGTAATGAGCGTTCTTTACGACGGCGCGGCGCTGACTTTAACCAATATCGCGCAGTGGAAACTGACTGCCAGAATCGGCGAAAAGGACTATACCGTAGAAGCCGTTACCGGCGACGAAAAAGCGTATGCGGATCTTATGATTTACGAATCCGTCTACGGGGAATATAAAGGCGCCTACCTTTTCAATGATAACAACGGCGAACTTGCCATAAAGGTGAACGAAAACGGCGAAAGCGTTATCGTCCTCAAATTCAACGATAACGAAGTAAACGCGACTTTCGCAGACGCTTCTTTCGGCAAGACCGTAACGTTTGCTTATAACGGCGTCGACTATAAAGGCAATCTCGTCAAATCAAGCCCGAGCGTCAGAATAGTAACCGTTGCCGAATACGAATTCTTCTTCGGTTCGACTTACTACGAATCGGATAATGCGTACGGCGTAACCGTAAACGGAAAAACGCTCAAATTCGATTACGAAATCAAGTCGCTTTCCCAAAATAATTACGACTATCAATTTGCGTTCAAGTCGCTGAGTTTCGACGGAAAGGCTGCTACCGCAAACGCGATATACTACTCGACGGCTGCCAAGACCGTAGTGTTCACTACCGCAGACGGTACGTACGCTTATAACCTTACGACCAAAGCGTTGACCGATAACGTTACGTTCGAAGGCGTTGCCGCGTTGATAAACAACAAGAATACTTCCGACGGCAGCGTATACGTAACCGCAAGAATTACTTCCGTCGAAGGAAAGGTCGCAAAAGTCGGTCTGTTCTACGATTTCGGTAATAAAGGCGGACTTAAGGCGGTAACCGCTACTACGGTTGAGGGCGGATATAAACTTTCGGGCGAAGGTCTGGCGACCACTTACCTTCTCGAAGAAGGCAACGCTTACGCGCTTTATACCGAAGAGCAATATCTCCTTGCGGGAACTTACGCGATAGGCGGTAAGGATCTCGTAATCACGGGTACTCACGCAAACGGCAAATTCACTTATACCGCCGCTTACGGCGGAGCGGAAGCCGTAGCCGTAACCCCCGACTTCACCGCAAAATCGTTTATGATCAAGGACGCGACGTCGGCGACGATGTTCGGCTGGACTAACGAAAACGGCGTATTGAATTTCACCGCAACCGAACTTCCCGCAGCCGCTCTCGATTTCCTGATAAACGGCGACTATATGATCAATCTCGATTCTACTTACAATAATTTCGAGATGAGAATTTCGCTTAAGGGCGTGGATAACGGCAAAGTAAAATTCAACGTAAGTTATAGTACGGGCTGGAGTTGGACGACCGCAGAAGGAACGCTCAGCGACGACGGAACGTATATCAGCGCGTACGTGTACTATTCCGATATTCAGATTTACGCTAACGCCGAAGACGACTATTACTATAAATTAGTTGCGGTAAAGAAATCTTCCGCTGCGGCTAAATATCTCGGTACGTTTACCGTAAACGAAACCGAAAAGGTGTCGATTGCGCTCGGCGCGACTTCGTGCGAAGACGAAGACGGCGAACTTGACGGACTTGACACTTCCTGCTTTATGGTAACGTATAAAGGGAAGACCGTTAAGGCTTCTACGAAATATTCGGCTTCCGTAAGCGAAATCGAATTCACGGTTGACGGCAAGACTTACGTCGCGAAACTCGTCGACGGCGCTATGACCGTTACCGAAAAGGCTGCCGCTTAATGCGGTAAATAAACGCGTTTTATAAAACGCGGAAATACGCTTAAAAGGCTGTGCTTCGGCGGGGAAATATCCCGCCGAAGAGGCAGCCGTTTAGTGCGTTTTAGAGAAAAGTGTTCAAAATGAGCAAAAACGATGACAACGACAAGAAAATCGAAGACGACCTGACCGTTTCGGATATGTCAGCCGACTGGATGCCCTGGAACAACGGTATCCGACGGCATTTCAGACAGAAAAAGACTAAAATCCCCGAAAGGAAAGAGTCTGTAGAAGAGAAAAAAGCGAAGAAGAAAGAGTACAGGCAACTCGTGCTTGCTCAATTCCTTGCAATGTTGCCCGCAATGGTATGCGTGCTGCTCGCCTTTGCCGCTATGTTTCTGTTGGCTTATTTGTGGCTCAGATGATAAAAAACTTTTGTTAAAGTGAAAAGCAATATGAAAAAATTCCGAATTATTACAATACTTGCCGCGTTGACGCTCGCCTTCGCCGCCTTAGCCCTTACGGGTTGTAAAAAGGGGCTTAACCTCGGTAACCTCGGTTATTCGGCGAAAGTGGTTTACGACTTCGACGGAGAAACTCAGACCGGACTCGGAAAGAGAACGTTCATTTACAAGCCTTTAACGCCGATTATAAAACCCGATACGGATTTGTCGGCGGATATAGTCATAAAAGAACCTGCCGGGTATCATTTCAACGGCTGGTATTCCGCGCAGGTCGACGAAGACGGCAACCCGATTAAAGACGGTTCGGGCAAGTATATTTTATCGGCCGAACCGTGGGATTTCGAAACCGGATATTCGGGCGAAAAGAACTCCGTGATATATTTAGTCGCGACGTGGGCAAGAAACTATACGTTTACGATCGACGTCGGCGAAGAGGCGCGCAACGCGGGAGTTACGAATACCGTACTGGATCACTATTCGAAACCCGGCCCCGTGTCGAAGCCCGGCGGGCTCGGTCCTAAATGGAGCGGACATACGTTCTATTACTATTATTCCGATCCGAACGACGATACTTCGAGAATTTACGATTCCGACTGGTCGAATATCGTAATAAGCGACGAGAGCCCCGCCGTAACGGTTTACGTCAAGTGGCTCGAGGGGAACTGGACGATAGTTACGGATAAACAACAAATCAGGAGTCTTTTCCCGAAGACGAATTATTATCTCGACGCCGATATAGATTTTTCGGACAGCAAGGGCAATCCTACCGAAATGAAAGGCGCGAAGAATTACGACGGCATATTCGACGGCAACGGACATAAAATAACGAATTTCAAATATACGATTTACGTTAACCCCCCGAAACAGGGCGAAACGATTTCGAACGAATACGGATTGTTCGCTTCGATCGGAAATAACGGCGTAATAAGAAACGTCGCCTTTGAAAATTGTACCGTCGAAGTAAATCTCGGGGCGCAACAGACAAGCGGTCGCTATTACGTAGGCTTTTTGTGCGGCAATGTAAGCGCGAATACGAAATTATCGGCGTTTACGGGCATAAAATTCAAAGATTGCGTGCTTGACGTCAAGAGATTGGCGCAGGCGATAGGTCACGACGTTTTGCTCGGCGCGGATAATTATTACGGAATTTTCGGCGAAGTCGCAGACAGAAAAAACGACGAGTTCGTTATCGGTGACGAAGATCGCGGTATAACGGTGAAACTCGACAACGAAATACAGAAGTAAAGAATAAAAGGAGATAGATATATGAAGAAAAATTTTGTTGCAGGTATCCTCGCGGCGGCTATGGCGGTTACGACGATCGGTTGCTCAAGTAAGAGCAAAGGAAATACGAAACCGACGCCTACTCCCGGCGGAGACGCTTACGTTCCCACCGATGCGGAACAGAATACGCCCCTCGTATTCGGTATCGACGGCGCGGACGGCTCATTCAGCCCGTATTTCTCTACGGCTTCTTACGACGGCGAAATCGCCGGCATGACGCAGATCGGAATGCTTACCTCCGAAGGCGGCAACTACAAATACGGCAATAACTACGCGTGCGTTGCGAAAGACGTAGACATTACTTACCTCGATTCCGAAGGTAAAGAAACCACCAGCGCAGAAAAAGCCAAAAACGGCGGATACACGCGTTACGATTTCCTTATCAAAAAAGGAATAAAGTTCTCCGACGGCGAAGATCTTACCATCAAAGACGTCCTCTTTAACCTGTATCTCTTCCTCGATACCGCGTATTCGGGCAGCACCACTATTTATTCTACCGATATAGTAGGGCTTAACAAATATCGTACCGGTCAGGACGATAAGGGCGCGATGAGCACCATCGACGCAACCGCGACGACGGCAGCCAACGCAAGATTGCTCCGCGTTTATCAATGGCTTACCAACAAGCAGTTGCTTGAAGACGCCGGCGGCAACGTCGACAATATTCCCGAAGCGTCGAAAAAAGATTATACTTACGGGCTCGAAGATTATAAGGCTGAAATCGAAGCGGATATACTTTCGTTTATTCCCGAGTTCAAAACCGAAGTCAAAAACGATTACGATTCGGCTATGAGTTCGTTTAAGGAAACCTGCAAAGAGTATGCTTTTAACGAAGTATGGGAACTTTACTTCTATAACTGGGGTAAGGTTAAACGTAAAACTTACCCCGGTTCCGACCGTTACGTAAGGGTAGACGCGCAGGGCAACGAAGTTACCGAAGCCCAACTCGACGCAAACGACGCTTTACCCGATAACGACCCGAATAAAAAGGTTTACAGATATAAACTCGATTGGGAAGGTTCTACTTATCAGGAAGATTTCAAAAAACTTACTTCCGACGACGCCAAGAAGAACTACGCCATAAACTTCGTGTATAAAACCGCTACCGGTTTCGAATACGACGAAAAATTCACGCTCGATTACGGTAAAATCGAAAAGACCGCGCTCAGAACCATGATTTACGGCGGCAGCGCGAGTTATTCGACTTTGTATTCGGCAATGCAACTCAATGAAAGAGAAAAAATCATCAAACAAGCCGAAGGCGACGGCGGATTCAAGGAAATTGCAGGCGTCAAGACCTTCAAAAGAACGGAATTCCGCAACGAAAAGACGAAAAAGACTTACCAACTCGGCGAAGAATACGACGTATTGTCTATAACGATCAATAAAATCGACCCCAAGGCTATATGGAACTTCTCGTTCACGGTCGCCCCGTTGCATTATTACGCGCCCGGCGCAGACGCCGACGGAGTGTGGAACGTCAAAAACAATTACGGCGTTACGTTCAACAGCACCGCATTCATGGCTTCGGTAAGAGATAAGCAGGGCGTGCCGGTCGGCGCGGGCCCTTATAAAGCGAGCCGTGAAAGCGGCCTCGGCAACGCCAAATATCCCGGCAAAAACGAATTCTTGTCCAATAACCGCGTATATTACGAGAGAAACACTTATTTCGATACGCTTGACGAAAAAGTCGGCGGCGGTCCTATCCAAAATACCAAAATCAAGTACTTCCAGTACAAAATAGTCAACTCCTCCGTACTTCTTCAATCCTTGCAGAAGAACGAAATCGACGTCGGAAGCCCGAATGCGACTCCCGATACCATACAGGCTCTCGCTTATCCGGAATATAGCCACCTTGCAAGTAAAGCGTCATTGACCAACGGTTACGGTTACGTAGGCATCAACGCCGGTAAAATTGCCGACGTATGGCTTCGTCGCGCTATTATAAAGGCGATGAATACCGATCTCATAATGGATTATTATGGGCAAGACTCTACTCTCGCAAGCATAATTTACCGTCCGATGTCGTTACAGTCGTGGGCTTATCCTTCTTTCGAAAAGACCACCTACAGCGGTACGAGCATCCGGGGCGAAGCATTAGATTACGCATACGACGAAGCGGGTCAGGACATTGCCAAAATGCTTAAAGATCACGGTTATACCGTAAACAGCGCGGGTAAAGTAACGAGCGGCCCCGACGGCAAGATTCCGGAAATGACGTTTACCATCGCAGGCGAAAGCGTCGATCACCCCGCATACGCGATGTTCAATAACGCTAAGGAAGTCCTCAAGAGAATAGGTATAAACGTAAACGTTAAGAACGACCAGTTTGCGCTTAAAAAACTCGCGAGCGGACAACTCGAAGTATGGGCGGCTGCGTGGGGCTCCACCATCGACCCCGATATGTATCAGGTATATCACAAAGATTCCACGGCGGGCAGTACGCTTAACTGGGGTTACAGAGAAATTAAGGCGAACGGCGGTAATAAGTACGATTACGAACTCGAAGTAATTACCAGGTTATCCGACCTTATAGACGAAGGCAGAAATTCTACCGACAACTCGAAAGGCGGAACCCGCGCTCAGACGTATTGGTCCGCGCTCGACCTCGTAATGGAACTTGCGGTGGAAATGCCGACTTATCAGAGAACGGATCTTACCGCTTATAACAAAAACAAGATAAAGGCAAGTACGCTTAACCAGAAACCTACCGCGTTTGACGGATTGTTCTCGAGAATCTGGGAAGTCGGTTATAACAACTAATTTTACTAAAATCTAAGGCGTTTGTCGCGGCGGAATACGCCGCGGCAGGCGAACGGAGAAAAGATGTTCAAATACATATTAAAAAGACTCGGATTGTCGATCGTTATACTATTCGGCGTGTCCGTAATAATATACGGACTCGTAAGATCGATGCCCGTCAACTATATAACCGATAAATTCCAGGCGCAACTGCTGGACGGTACGATAAAACAGGAAGAAGTCGACAGAATGCTCGCTTTGTACGGGCTTGACGACAATTCGTTTTTCGGTATCGTCAAAGGTTACGTAAAATGGATAGGCAAAGTATTTCAGGGCGATATGGGAACTTCGTTCCTTTACGGCGATAAGGTATCTACGGTAATATTCAAAAATATGGGTATATCGTTCGGTATAGCGTTCGTCGCGCTCATTTTCGAATTCCTCATCGCTATTCCCCTCGGCGTAAAAGCAGCGGTGCATCAGAACGGCGTTCTGGATTATACCACGAGCGTACTCGCGATGATAGGTACGGCTTTGCCGACTTTCTTCTTTGCGGCTCTGTGTATCGAATTATTCTCCATTCAGTTGGGTTGGCTGCCGGTCAACGGCTTGCAGGGTACTTTGTCGATGACCGCTACGGGCTTCGAAAGGTTTATCGATAAGTTATGGCACCTTATAATGCCGATATTTATAATGGTATTCCTTTCGGTCGGTTCGCTTATGCGTTATACGAGGACGAATACTCTCGACGTGCTTAACGCCGACTATATCCGTACCGCGAGGGCGAAAGGTTTGCCCGAACGCAAAGTTATATATAAACACGCGTTCAGAAATACGCTTATTCCGCTCGTAACGTTGCTCGCGGGTACGATCCCCGGTCTTTTCAGCGGCGCGATGATTACCGAGCAGATTTTCTCCATTCCCGGTATCGGCGCGAAGGCTTACGCCGCGCTTAAAGCCGGCGACGTTCCGTTTATAATGGGCTATAATATGTTCCTTGCGATACTTACCGTCATCGGAACGTTAATGGCCGATCTTATGTACGCAGTGGTAGATCCGCGCGTTAAACTTACCAAATAAGGAGGGCTTAAAATGGATACGAAAGATTTAGAAAACGTTAAGCCCGATGCCGTGATTGACGAAATCGTCGAAAACGAAGGCGAAAACGCGAGAAAAGACGCTCCCATAAACGGCGAAGACGAGGCGTTTAAGGGCGGTGAAAAACTTGAAGACAGAGTTAAACTTCTTTCCCCCGGCAGGTTGGTATTGAAAAGATTTTTCCGCTCCAAACTTTCGGTTATAGGGTTGGCGGTACTTATTGCGTTTTTCGTTATTTCGTTCTTCGGACCCTTACTTCGTTTCTGCTGTCCGTTCGTATGGGGACAGGACGAAGTAGACAGAACGTCCGGTTCGGCGGTATGGGAACCCGTTAAAATCAACTACATCGACGCAGACGGCAACAGTTACGAAACGTACGAATTCCGTCTGTTCGTCAGCAAGAATATAAACGCAGACTCGGATCCGTCCGCAACGCACCTTCTCGGAACGGATAAAAACGGTTACGACGTCTTTTCGAGAATAATGTACGGCGGCAGGGTGTCGTTGACGCTCGGCTTCGTAGTAGTAATACTCGAAACGATTTTAGGCGTTATACTCGGCGGTCTGGCGGGGTATTTCGGACGATGGGTCGATCAGTTGATAATGCGTATCGTCGATATACTAAACTGTATACCGACGCTGCCGATAATGCTTATAATAAGTTTCATGCTCGACGCCAACGGCGTATACGGAATGTCCAAACTGTACATAACGATGGCTTTGCTTACGCTGATAGGCTGGGCGGGTATCGCAAGAATGGTCAGAGGTCAGATATTGTTCCTGAGAGAACAGGAATACATGGTCGCGACCGAATGTACGGGCTTGTCCGTTCATAAGAGAATATTCAAACATCTTCTTCCGAACGTATTGCCGCAACTTATAGTTTCGATGACGCTCGGTCTGGGCAGCATAATCCTTACCGAAGCCACCCTCGGTTACCTCGGTCTTGGCGTTCCGATCGAATACGCCACCTGGGGTAACATGATAAATATTCTTACTCAACCCGTTACTTACTGGGGCGCTCACTTCAATCAGTGGATTCCCGTAGGTATCTGTATCATTCTTGCGGTTCTTTCGTTCAACTTCGTCGGCGACGGGCTCCGCGACGCGTTCGATCCTAAAATGAAGAGGTAATTATGTCGGATAAAGCAACTAAATCTGAAATAAAAAAACATTATCTTTCGGGAAAAGAATCGCGCGAGATAGCAAAGAAGAACAAAGCGTTCGTCAAAGAACTCGAAAAACGCAAGAAACGTAAAAACGTCGACTCGAAAGAATATACGACGGAGATGAAAGATCCTCGTAACATAGTCGAGTTCGATAATCTTCACACTTACTTTTTCACCGACGCGGGTATATCCAAAGCGGTAAACGGCGTATCTTTCGCGATACCCGAAAATTCCGTGGTAGGCATAGTAGGCGAATCGGGTTGCGGTAAATCCGTAACCAGCCTTTCGCTTATGCAACTTATACAAGGTCCCGCGGGGCAGATAGTAAAGGGCGAAATCCGTTTCAAGGCGTCGGAATTCAAAAAGGACGAAAACGGAAAGCCTATACCCGTGTATAAGACGATTACCGACGAAAACGGAAACGTCGTAGTCGAAACGGCGCCCGTACTCGATAAAAACGGAAATCCCGTTTTCGATAAAGACGGTAACTTCAAAACCGTTCCCGTGCAGGACAGGGACGAAGCGGGCGTTCTGAAATACGAAACCGAAGAAAAGGTCTACGATATAGCCAGAATGCCGCTTAAAGAGATGTCCAGAATCCGCGGCAGACAGATAGCGATGATATTCCAGGAACCTATGACTTCGCTTAACCCCGTGTTTACGATAGGAAACCAACTCGACGAAGTTACGCTTCTGCATATCAAAGACGCGGACAAGCAGGAAGCGAAGCGCAGAAGTCTTGAAATGCTCGAACTCGTCGGCATAGCGATGCCGGAAAGAGTATATAAGTCTTATCCGCACGAAATATCCGGCGGTATGCGTCAAAGGGTAATGATAGCGATGGCGCTTGCGTGCAATCCGAGATTGGTTATAGCAGACGAGCCGACCACCGCGCTCGACGTTACCATTCAGGCGCAGATACTCGACCTTTTGCGCGACGTAAGAAAGAAGATGAACGGCTCTATTATGCTCATTACGCACGATCTCGGCGTTATCGCCGAAATGGCGGACTACGTTTACGTTATGTACGCGGGCAAAGTCGTAGAGCAGGGAACCGCGCAGGAGATTTTCAAAAATCCGTTGCACCCGTACACGATAGGTCTTCAGAAGAGTAAACCCGTCGTCGGTAAAGAGGTCGACGAACTGTATTCCATTCCCGGTAACGTTCCGAACCCCGTAAATATGCCGGATTACTGCTATTTCAGAGAGCGTTGCAACGCTTGCACCGAAAAGTGCGCGGGCAAGTATCCCGCGTTCGTAAAAGTGTCGCCCACACACGGCGTAGCGTGTTATAAATACACCGACAAGGCTGAAACAGATGAATAAGAACAGGAAATTAAAAGAAAATAAAATTAAGGGTCAAATCGAAGAAACGATAGTCGAAGAAACCGAAATCGTCGGCGGCGGAAACGTTACGGAAGTTACCGAAATTACCGAAACGACCGCAGAAGCAGTCGATATTACGGCTGCGGAAGCCGAAGCGGAGCGCAACGCGCTTGCCGAGTCGATAGACGAAGGCGATTATCTGCTTAAAGTCGAACACCTTAAAAAGTACTTTCCGCTTGCGACGGATTTCTTCGGGAAACCCACGTCTTTCGTCCGCGCGGTAGACGACGTTACTTTCGGCGTCAAAGCCGGGCAGACGGTAGGAATAGTCGGCGAATCGGGTTGCGGTAAGACCACTATGGGCAGAACGGTTCTTCGTCTTCATTCGGTTACCGGCGGAAAGGTTATTTTCGACGGACACGATATAGGATCTATGTCCGCTTCGCAACTCCGCAAAATACGGCCGCAGATTCAGATGATTTTTCAGGATCCGTATTCGAGTTTGTCGCCGAGGCTCAGAGTCGGCGATATTATCGGCGAAGCGGTTGCCGAACACGGAATCGTGCCGAAAGAACAACTTAAAGATTACGTTCTGTCGATAATGAATAAATGCGGATTACAGACGCATTATTACGAAAGATACCCGCACGAGTTTTCGGGCGGTCAAAGACAAAGAATATGTATCGCCCGCGCCCTTGCGCTCAAACCGAAACTCGTCATCTGCGACGAGCCCGTTTCGGCGCTCGACGTATCTATTCAGGCGCAGATAATAAATCTGCTTAAATCCTTGCAGAAAAACGACGGTATAGCGTATATTTTCATTTCGCACGATTTGTCCGTCGTAGAACACATAAGCGACGAAGTCGGCGTGATGTATCTCGGCAGCATGGTCGAGTACGGCAACAAAAAGGATATATTCGCAAATCCCATGCATCCTTATACGCAGGCTTTGTTTTCGGCGGTTCCCGTTCCGGATCCGGACGTTAAAAACAAGAGAATTATTCTTAAAGGCGATATACCGTCGCCCGCAAATCCGCCGTCGGGTTGTAAATTCCATACCCGCTGCAACAAGTGCATGGAAATATGCAAGACCGAAACTCCGGTATTCAAAGAATACGCTCCGGGGCACAGGGTTGCTTGCCACTTATACGAACAAAACAATTTATCGGGAATAACACATGAATAAATTTACTAAAAAATTATCGCTTATACTCACGAGCGTCATGCTTTGCGCAAGCCTTGCGATGACGTCCGTAGCGTCGGCTTACTCAAGCGGAAAGAGAGGTTATTCTTTCGCTTCTTCCGCCGCGGCTTCATCCGCAGGTAAACTGGAAGAGGTAACGAACCTGAAATCTGCCGATACGTCGTCGATGTTTTCCGACGACTATCTCAACAAAAGTTCGTCGCTTACGGGAGAGCATTGGGTAATCGTTTCGCTCGAAGGTCAGAGTCTTTCCGACAGAACGAACGGCGACGTCAACGATTATATGGATTCCTTCGCGGGGTCGGTCGCAGCGCGCGAGATAGAAAAGGAACAAAAAGTATTCCTTAAAAGGCTTGCCGCCGCTAACGTTCCTTACGAATATAAAGCGTCGTACAATACTATCGCCAACGCGGTAGCCGTAAAAATCGACGTCAAGAACATTTCCGAAGTCAAAAAGATACAGGGAGTATCCGACGTAACCGTTTCGGAATATTATTACGCTCCTCAGGACGTCGGAGTCACCAACGCCACCAACGTATGGGGTACGGGTATTTATCAGATTTCCGACGAATTACGCAATCAGGGCTATGACGGAAGCGGCATGGTAGTCGCGGTTCTCGATACCGGTCTCGACTACTCTCACGCGGCGTTTCAGACGATGCCCGAAAAAAAAGCCGGCGTAGAAATGCTTGACAAAGCGACCGTCGCGAAAAGAATTTTCGACGGCGATACGAGCAAAGGTCTTATTTCGAAAAATCCCGACGTAACGGTAGACGAAGTTTACTATAACTCGAAAGTTCCTTTCGCATACGACTACGCCGATAACGACCCCGACGTTTATCCGTCTTATTCTCACCACGGCACACACGTCGCTGGTATAATCGCCGGTACTCCGATACGCGATAAAGACGGTAACGAAGAGTACATCAAAGATCAGGACGGCAACGAAATATTGGATAAAAACGGTAACCCCATGACATTTACGGGCGTTGCGCCCAACGCGCAACTCGCGATTTTCAAGGTGTTCACCGATAACGAAGAGGAAGACGGACTCGGCGGCGCGGAAACGGTCAACATTCTCTGCGCCCTCGAAGATTGCGTAAAGTTGAAAGTAGACGTAATCAACATGAGTCTGGGCTCTTCCGCAGGTTTCTCTACCGCAGACAACGAGTTTATGCAGACCGTTTACGATAACGTAAGAAAGGCGGGCATAAGCCTTATGGTCGCGGCAAGCAACGATTACAGTTCGGCGTATAACGGCGTTTACGGTACCAACCTCGCAACGAGTCCCGACTCGGCGACGGTAGGTTCGCCCTCGACTTTCGACGCGGCGATGAGCGTCGCGAGTATCAACGGTCAGAAAGCGAAATACGTAAAAGTAACCGTAGGCGGCGAAGATAAATACCTTTACTTCACCGAAGCCTCCGACGGCAACGGCAACCAGAAAGACTTCATAAAAGAAATCTTAAACAATCAGACGATCAACGTCAAAACCGATTCCGACGGCAACAGATACGCCGACCTTCAATACGTCGTCGTACCCGGTTTCGGTCAGTCGGTAGATTACGCAAATACCGACGTTCACGGTAAGGTTGCGGTCGTTCGACGCGGCGGCGACGTTACTTTCGAAGAAAAGGTAAGGGTAGCCAAGCAGAAAGGCGCGGCTGCCTGTATAATCTACAATAACGTTTCGGGCGCGATCAGAATGAGTCTGGGTAACCTGTACGAACCCGTTCCGACCTGCTCGATAACGATGGACGCGGCGAATACTTTCGTTCCGACGTCGAACAACAGCATTACCGCGAGAACGGGAACGTTAAGGATAAGCGAAGGGCAGAAAGCCGGTCCGTTTATGTCCGACTTCTCGAGTTGGGGTCCCACTCCCGACCTTAAACTTAAACCGGAAATCTCGGCTCACGGCGGCGAAATAACCTCGTCCGTTCCCAACGGCTGGGCGGAACTTTCCGGTACGAGTATGGCTACGCCCAACCTTGCGGGCGTTATGAGCCTTATGCTCGAATACGCGAAAAAGAATTCCGACTTTTTCGGCGCGGATAACACGCAGAGATATTCGGACTTTGTAACTCAGGCGAACAGATTGCTCATGAGCACCGCGACGATCGCTTACGACGAATACAATTCTCCGTATTCGCCGAGAAAGCAGGGTTCGGGTCTTGCCGATATGAACAAGGCTACGAAGACGCAGGCTTATATTTACGTCAAGAATTCGGATAAGACCAAAATCGAAGTCGGCGACGACCCGAAAAAGACGGGCGAATATAAACTTACGTTCAACGTGCGTAACTTCGGCTCGACGGACAGAACGTACGAGTTCGATACTCTTACGATGACCGAAACGCTCGCTTCGGATAAGATTTCCGTCGCCGAAAGAGCGTATATGCTCGACGGTCAATGCGATTTTGCATTTACGCTCAATTCCGAGAATAAAGGAAGTTCTTTAGCCGGCAAGACGCTTACGCTTAAAGCCGGCGACGACGTAAACGTTACCGTTACCGTAAAACTCAAAGATTCGGCAAAGAAATATATCGACGACAGTTTCGCGAACGGTATGTACGTCGAAGGTTTCGTCAAACTCATAGACAAAACCGCCGGCGAAAAGGTTGACCTTAACGTGCCGTGGCTCGGATTCTACGGCGACTGGTACGCTGCGGCTATGTTCGATATTTCGGATTACGAACTTTCCGAAAAGTTGCAGGACGACAGCATTCCCGACGACCGTAAACCCAAGGCGCAGATGTACGCGACCACTCCGCTCGGTTCTTACTACGGCAGCAAATATATAATTCCGCTCGGCGCGTATCTCTATACTCAGAAAGACGACCAGAAGAAGATATATCCGTCAACCGAGAAGGCGGCTATCTCGATTTACGACACGACGAACCGCCACACGGTTTATAAACTCTACGCGATTTACGCGGGACTTTTGCGCGGCGCGAAGAGAATGAACATGACCATAACCGACGCGGTTACGGGCGAAGTCGTGTACTCCAGAGAATTAACCAACGTAAGGAAGTCTTATACGGGAGGTTCTTCTTCGGCAAGAGGCTCGTTCATCGAGGTCGAATGGTCGCCGATCGCTCAGGCGATTTCCAACAACAAACAATATAAATTCCACGTCGAAGGCGTTCTCGACGACATAAGCGAAGACAGGAAATATAATCCGAGCGCTTATTCGTACAATAAATCGTTCGATTTTACTTTCTACGTAGATACCGAAGCGCCCGAAATTACGGATTATAAACTCAGATTCGAGTCTTATAAAGACGATGCGGATAAGACCAGATATAAAGTATATCTCGATATAAACGTATTCGATAACCGTTACGCTCAATCCGTCGCGCTCTGCTACGCGGATTATAACGAAATGGCTTTGAAACTCTTCGATTCGAACCTTACTCCGGTTTATTCCGAGAGCAATTCGACCACGGCGGTTACGCTTGACGTTACCGACTATTACGAAGCGGTTAAAAACAAGACGATAACCGATCGCGATCTCTATCTTCAGGTAGACGACTACGCGCTCAACACGAGAGTTTATCGTATAAACGATTTCTGCTCGTTTGCGGACGCGGTCAACTATCCCGACGAAGTAAATATAACTTCGGGAACCGAAGCGTCGGGCGACGAAGAGTATTCGAGAGAAATCACGATAAGCGTAAACGAAGCGCAACAACTCGCAACGTCGGTCGCTCCGGCCGATAAGTCCTCGATGGGGCTTTACTGGAAGTCTTACGACGAGAGTATAGTCAAAGTAAGAGACGGCGAAATCTTCGGCGTTTCGGCAGGCGACGCGATAGTTAAAGTGTTTGCCGGCAAAGACGAATACGCAAACGCTTACGACGGCATACTCGTACACGTAGTCGACGGTTCGGCTGCGAATCCGTCCGTTACCAGGATGTCGTTCGGTCTTATCCCCGACAAGAGCGGCGCGCTCGTAAATCCCACGAACGTTACGGTAGACGTTCACCAGAACACCCGTATCGAAATGAAGACTCTCGTCGAACCGTGGTATTACGACGGCGAAGTCGAAGTAAAGTGGAGGACGTCATCCGACAGTATCGCGACGGTCAGTTCGCGAGGCATAGTTACCACGCATAAAGAAGGAACCGTAACCATATACGCCGATCTCTATATAAACGGCAAAAAGACGATTTATTCGGCAAGTACGACTTTGAACGTCGGCGCGGAATTCATCGTACAAAACGGTTATCTTCGCGAATATCACGGCGCGGGCGGTAAAGTCGTTATTCCCAAGTCGCTCAACGTATACTACATTTACGAAGAGGCGTTCAAGGATAACGACAACATCGAGGAACTTGAAATATCTTCTCCGTGTACCGAGATTCAGCAATCTGCGTTTGAGCACATGACCGCTCTGAAGCGGGTGATATTGCCGCATACGGTCAACTTCATATATAAGTACGCGTTCAGAAATTGTCCGAAACTCGAAACGATAGATATGCACTCGATGTCGGTTGCGTTCGGAATGAACTCTTTCGAGAACTGCGTATCCCTTAAAAACATCAACAACGTAACTCTTCTGAACGGTCTTAAAAAAGAGGACGTCGAGATAATGAATCTTACCGAAGGCGTAGACTTTTCGAGATCCGCGGCGAAACTTACGACCATGGGTAATTACGCTTTCAAAGGTTGTACGTCGCTTCAATCGATCGACATCACGGAACTCCGCGTGGCGGGCCACAACGTGTTCGAAGGTTGCCGCGGTCTTACCACGGTAACGCTCAGCAAGTTCACGGACCTCGGCGACGATATGTTCTTTAAGTGTACGTCGCTTACCAAGTTGATTTACACCGACCTTACGGCGGACGATATCGGCTCGATTTCTTACGACACGAAAGTTTCTCCGTTCGGTAACTGTAACATAACAGAAGTAGTATTCGGCGACGGTTTGCTTAATCTCGCAAACGGAGCCTGGTATAATTCCGACGCAACCGTCCTGTATAAAGTCAAACAAGACGTCGTGGCGTTGACCGTTCCGGCAACGGTTACAGAAATAGCGGCGAACGCTTTCGCGGGTAACACCAAGTTACGTTCGGTTACCTTTACGGCAGGCGAAAACGGCGAATATGCGCTTAAAAAGATAGGTAATTACGCATTTTCGGGTTGCGGTTCGCTTACGTCCGTAACTCTTCCCGCAAGCGTCAACGAACTCGGAACGGGAGTATTCAGTTGGTGTTCCGCGCTTACGTCGGCAGATTTGTCGGGCGTCGCGATTAAAGAACTTCCGGCAATGACGTTCGCATACGCAGGCGTAGACGTCGTAACCGACGAACTCGGCAACGCGAGCGAGAAAGCGGTTCTGACCAACGTCAAACTCAACGCCGCCACGAAGTCGCTCGGAGCGAGGAGTTTCTTCGCAAGCGGACTTGCGACAGTAGATTTGTCCGCTACGGGCGTAATTTCTATCGGCGACGGCGCGTTCGCGAATTGCGAATATTTGCAGGAAGTAACGCTCGGCGATATAACCGCTATGGGCAACGACGTATTTTCGGGTATTGCGGTAACTAACCCCGTACTCAGAAAGGTAGTTTTCGGCAGCGGAAGTACCGTACTCGGAGCGGGAACGTTCAGAGGTCAGTCCAACCTCGACACGCTCGTTTTCTCCGACGCCCAGAAAGCCGTTGACGAAATCGGCGCGTATACTTTCGCGGGCTGCGTCAAACTCGCCAATCTTCCGTTTACGAAAGTCGTGAACGTCGGCGAAGGCGCGTTTGCCGGCTGCGCTCAATTGAGATCGTTCGACTTCTCTTCGACGGAATACGTCGGCGCGTACGCTTTCAGCGGTTGTTCGCTTATGGCGAATCCGGCGCTTGAAACCGTAACATTCATAGGCGATTACGCCTTCTACGGTTGCGACGCGCTCGGCAGCGTTTCGCTCGATAACGTTACCAATATCGGCAAGTACGCGTTTGCGGCAAGCGGAATAACTTCGGTTTCGTTCGGACAAAAGTTCGTGTACGAAAGCGAAACGAGATACGACGAAGACAATAAAGAAATATTCATAGAAAGAATAGGTATCGGCGATTACGCGTTCTACAAGAGCGCGCTCAGAATCGACGGAACTCTTGAAATCGCTCTCGGCGCAGGCGCAGGCATAGGCGAAGGCGCGTTTGCGGCGGTTGCGGGCGTAAAGAACTTTGCGGTAACTTCCGACGACGGCAAGTACGAAGTCGTCGACGGTATGATAATAAAGAGTGTGGCGAACGGTAAAGAAGTTCTCGCTTACGCCGCGCTCGGCAAGTCCGGTAAAATCGTCGTTCCCGAAAAGACGGTAAGAGTAGGCGCTTCGGCGTTCGAAAACGTTACCGCCGCTACGGAAATCGAATTCCCGTACGAACTCAAAGCGATAGGCGATAAAGCGTTCTTCGGCTGCGGCGCAACCAAATACGTGTTCGGCGGAATAAACGCCCCCGTACTCGAAGCCGCTTACGTTTCTGCGGATCAGTTCGCCAAAACCGACGATCTGTATAAGTTATTCGATATGAGCGGCAATATCGCGACGCAGAAATATTACGCAAACTTCAAGAATTACGCCGCGCTCGTATTGTACGCGGGACAGGGCGGAGTCAAAGGTATAAAAGATCTCGGTCTTACCGCGGAATTTGCGGAAAACGCCGGCGGCTTCGACAGCAGGCTTTACAGCGCGTACTTCTCGACTAAAGTCAAAACGGCTATGATTGCCGACGACACCACGAGAGAATGTAACGAATTGCTGAAGACTATTCCGACCGCCGCCGAAATCAACGCTCTGACGGCAGACGACAAAAAGGTATGGAACGGATATAAAACCGCCTTGCAGAACGCGAGAGCGAAATACGACGACGTATCGCTCGTTCAGCGTAACGCCTTCGTAACCGACTGGCAGAAACTTATCGAATCCGAAGCCGCAATGAGAAATAAAGCCGCGTTGTTCGGCGAATCGGTTACGAGAACGGGTATTTCCGTTACGACCAGACCGACGAAGACCGTATATATCGTAGGCGAAACTTTCGATCCCGCAGGAATGATTCTTACCCTTTTGTGGTCGGACGGCTCCAAGGAAGAGATAAGCGAAGGCTTCACCTATACCAATACCAGACTTAACAAAAACAGCCGTACGGTCAGGATAACTTACGAAAACCTTACCACCACTCTCAACGTTTCGGTAGTAATGCCCGAAATCCGTTCCGTAGAGGTGGAAAGCGAGCCGTCAAGACTCGAATACGAAATCGGCGAAAAATTCTCGAAGGGCGGTCTTACGTTGAAAGTAACTTACGTAGACGGAACCACCGAAACGAAGTACAACGGTTATACGGTATCCGACGACGGTCCGTTCGAAACCGCAGGAAAACATACGGTGACCGTAACTTACGAGGGTAGAACCGTCGCGATAGAAGTAAACGTAGTCGATCCGGACAGTCCGGACGTTCCGGATCCCGACGACCCGGTTAAACCCGCAAAGCCCGCCAAGAAGGGTTGTAAGGGCGCGGCGCTTCCGCTTTCTTCGGCGTTGCTCGCCGCAGGCGCGATCGCGTTTTGCAGAAAGAACAAAAAGTAATCGGTAACGATATTACGACCAAGAGCCGCCTTTCGGAAACGAAAGGCGGCTTTTTACCAGGTTCGTATTATTCTCGTCTGGCATACTCCGAAGTAAAAATCGTGTGAAAGTTTCGGTATTCATAAATAATGCATAAAATGCAGAATAAAATGTATAAAAATTCATTTCTATAAAGTCGCGCGATTGGGGGCGTATTTGCATAAAATCTTAAAATCGCCGAATAATTCGACTATTATTGTGAATTTATACGCGTAATAAAGAGCAAAATACAAAAAATATAAGCGTTCGTTATGATGTATATAAATATTTATAATGTGAATATCGGGTAAATTTCAATTGACAAATCGACAGGCGACATTTATAATAAAATACAAAAATATAGGTATAATCACCGGGCGAGGTATAGCCTTTTACCGTGACGATATCGATATGAAACACCCGACAGGAGGTAGTTTTATGAAACAGAAAAAGTTGGTACTGACAGGTCTGACGGTCGGCGTAGTCGGTTTTTCGGCTGCGTTCGTCGGATGTAAAGGTTCAACCGCAGCAAAACCTCTCGAAGAAGGGCCCGAAACGGGAACTTACTATTATGAGGACGAGTACGGCGAAAACCTGCTTACGCTCAGCGGAGGGCAGTACTTCACGTTCAATTACCGCGGCGAAAATTTAAGCGGTAAGTATAAACTTAAAGACGGCGCAATCACGCTTGACTTTTCTAAGAAAGGCGAAGAAGACGCCGTAGGGACGCTCGAAGAAACGGTTTTAAGTTTTACCTATAACGGCGCTTCGGTAAGATTTTTGAAAAACGTCGCTTATAAGGTTACGTTCAACTCGAACGGCGGCAGCGACGTCGCCGCAAAGAACGTTAAAAACGGTAAGACGCTTGCAAAACCCGCCGATCCCACTAAAGCGGGCAACAAGTTTATCGGGTGGTATAAAGATAAAGATTGCAAGGGGTTGCCTTTCTCGTTCGAAACGGACGCTATAACTGCCAACACCGATCTTTACGCGTTGTGGGTAGCCGTAGGCGAAAACGACAACGAATTCAAGATAAATTTCGACCTCGGTTACGAGGCTGCCGCGCCCAAAGCGATGACTACCGTCGCCGGCAAACTTTATAACGTTGCCGAGCCGACGAGGGAAGGTTATACCTTTAAGGGCTGGTGGCTCAGTTCGTATAACGACGGCGATAAACTCACCGCCAAATTAACGGATAGCACCGTGTTCGACGCGGATACCACGCTTTACGCCGTATGGGCGCAGGGCAACGAAACCGCGCCGCTTTTAAGCGTTACTCAAAACGGCGCGGAATGGGAAGGCGTTACTACGTCCGCGAAACTCACTATCGCAGGTCCTGACGGACTTAAAGTAACCGAAAACGTCGGTACGACCGCGGGTAACAGATACGCTTACGATTTCGCAAAACAGGCGGCGGGCGATTATACCGTTACTCTCGAAGCGGGCGGAAAAACCGCAACGGCTTATTACCTTAACGGCGCATTGGCGAGAGTTTCCGATCTCCGCGTAGTCGGTAACGCCGTACTTATGTGGAACCCCGTTGCGGGCGCGGAAAAGTACGTCGTTTCGGTCAAGTGCGGCAATGCAAATCACGAACATCTCGAAATAGACAACGGAACTTCCACCAACTTCAACTTCGTCAACTGCGCGATGAAAGAAGGCGGTATAGAGTTTACCGTAAAGGCGCTTGCGAACGGTAAGGCGACTTCGGTTGCCGCTTATACGTTCGACAGAACGCTTGCAAAACCCGAAAATCTTTCGTATAACGCCACGACCGGTAAACTTACCTGGAACGCCGTAAGAGAAGCCGCCGACTATATAGTTACGGTCGGCGAAGAAGCGTATAACGTGGGCAATAAGACGGAATTCAGCCTTAAAGGCTATACGGGCGACCTTGAAATTTCGGTCGTCTGCAAGACCGACGGATATAATACTTCCGCCGCGGCTACGCTTGCTTTGACGAAAGAAACTCCCGCTTCCCCCGCGAACTTGCAGATAAACGGCGACAACCTTACCTGGGGAGCGGTAGAAAACGCTACGGGTTACATAGTCCGTATCGGCAATAACGAATTCGAGGTCAAAGATCCCACGTTCGATCTCGCGGCTAAATTCATCGAACTCAACAAAAACGTCATTCCCGCGTTCGGCTCGGAATACACGGTTGCGGTTAAGGCGAAATTCGAAAACGGCGAATCGCTCTTCAGCGACGATCTTGACGTGCTTTATTACGCCATGCAAAAGTCGCTTAAATACGACAAAGGGGTATTATCCTGGGATTACGTCGTAGGCGCGACCGAATACGAAGTAAAAGTAAACGGAAAATCGTATACCACCGAAGAAAACGAATACGAGGTAACTTTGGACAAAGAGGGCGAAAACCTTCTTGAAGTTACGTATAAAGACGCCGACGGTAATCTTGCGGATAACTGGGTAACGTATACGGTAAACGCGTACAAACTCACGTTTGACGCGACGTCCGGTTCTGCCGTTCCCGCCGTCTATAAAGCGGTAGGGGATAAAATGGATTTGCCGTCCAGCGAACGCGAAGGTTTCGACTTTGCGGGTTGGTACAACGCTGCGGCTGCAAATAACGCGAAATTGTACGACGACGAATATTTCTACGGAAACGCCGACTACGTTCTGTACGCAGGCTGGAATCCGAAGACTTACTCCGCGAACCTCGATTACAACGAAAAGGGCGAAGGCACGGCGACCGTTGCGGACGTTACCTATACCAAAGATTATTACATTGCGCCGCCGACGGTTAAAGAATCGTTCAACGATAAAATTTTCGTCGGTTGGTACTCTTCCGCCGACGGTACGGGCGTACAATATACCGACGAACTCGGTAATTCGCTTCGTCCGTGGCAACACACGTCGGATATGCCGTTATTCGCGGTGTATAAAGACGCGTTCAAGTATACCGAATACGGTAAAGGTTACGAAATAACGGCAAACCCGTTGTTTGCGTCGACTAAAATTGCCGAACTCGTCATACCCGCGACGTATAATGGTAAAAACGTTATTTCTATCGGCGAATACGCTTTCAAAGACTGCAGAAATCTTACAAGCGTGAAAATCCCCGATACGGTTACGTTTATTGCCTCCACCGCGTTTTATAATTGTACCAAAGTAGAAAGGTACGAAGTTTACGATAACGGAGCGGTAGCCCCGACGTACTATTCCGATAACGGTTCGTTGCTCTATAAGAATCCGATAGCGGGCGGAATCGAACTTATGTGCGTACCCTCCGCCGCGAACGGCAGTTACTCTATTCCTTACGGCGTTACAAGACTCAACTCGAAAACGTTTTACAGATCGAACGTAACCGAAGTAACCGTACCCGCAAGCGTTGTCGAAGTCGCGCAGGAAGCCTTCCTTTCGTGTAAACAACTCACGAAATTGTCGTTCGCTATGCCCGAAGGCGATCAGGAACTCGTTTCTCTCGAATTCTCGACTGCTTTCGTCAGCGATTGCACCGCGCTCGAAATACTCGAACTCCCTGCGAGGGTAAAAGCAATAGATAACCTTGCCGAGTCGCTGAGCGCATACAAGAAGTTAAAAGAAATAAACGTAATCGGGGAGTGCGACGGTCAGGTTTACGCTTCTCTTACCGAAGAAGACGGTTTGGGCGCGAAAGGTATACTTTGTAACGCCGACAAGTCCGAAATTCTTTATTGCCCGATTGCAAAAGAATTTAATTCCGTTGCAGACGGCGAAAACGTAGTGAAAGAATTCGTCGTGCCGAATATCGTAACGAAGATCGCTCCGAACGCTTTCAATATGTACAAACAGTCCAGCGAAAGCAGGAACGCGTATTACAATCTTAACAGAATCGTATTCCACAGCGGTATAGTTTCTATCGGAGAAGAGGCTTTCCTCGATATGAGGTATCTTAAATCCGTAACGTTCAAAGCGGGCGACGATCCGCTTGGAATGACGATCGGCGCAAAAGCGTTTTACGGTTGTTTCTATATAAACGAACTCACTTTCGAAGAAACGGGCGCGCTTGAAGGAACGACTTTCGTTCCGGCGAAGACGTGCGGCGTTAAAGAAATAGGCGCGAAGGCGTTTTACGACACCTCCGTTAAAAAACTTCTGTTGCCCGGCACTCTTACGAAGATAGGCGACAGCGCGTTTGAAGACAGCGACGCTTTAACCGAAATAGATTTCAGTCACGTCAGAAACGATCTCGTCTACGGCGCTCATATTTTCGCAAGTTGCGGATCTCTTGCCAAGGTAAGCATAACGGACAACGTAGGCCCGATGGAATTCAGTTCGGTATTCTATAAGTGTTCTAACCTCGAAAAGGTCGAAGTTTCGCCGAACAACGAAAACTACGAAAGCGACGAAGACGTACTTTACAGCAAAGGTAAAGAAACGTTGCTTTACTACCCCGACGGTAAGACGGGCGAATTTACGATTCCCGCCGAAACGAAACGTATCGGCGGCGGCGTATTCAGGGCAAAGAGTAACATAACCAGGATAACGATCCCCGCGAACGTTATCGAAATCGGCGAAAACGCATTCGAAAAATGCGCGAACCTTACCGAAGTTATATTTGCCGCTCCCGCAGAAAACGAGCAAGCCGAACCGCTCAGAATAGGCGACGGCGCGTTCTGCAATTGTACCGCGCTTACGTCGATAACGCTTCCCGCAAGGACGGAATCTATAGGCGCCGGTGCGTTCACTGTCGACAGGAAAAGCGATTCCGCTCTTGCCGAAGTGGTCCTGAACGAAGGGCTTGAAACGATAGGCGATTCCGCGTTTGCAAGGTGCGGTGCGTTGACGAATATCGTAATTCCGTCGTCGGTTAATACGATAGGCAAATCCGCGTTCTCGATGTCCGGATTGACTACCGTCAACTTTGAAGGAACCGGGGAACTCACTCTCGGAACGTCCGTATTCTACTTATGTGAGGATCTCACGTCCGTAACTTTCAGAGAAGGAACGAAAAATATACCCGAGTATACGTTCGCTTACGATGCGAACCTTACTACGGTCGTTATACCCACCACCGTTACCAACGATTCCAATAACGGCGTAAGGGCGATAGCGTCGAGGGCTTTCCAGAATTGTACCGCTTTGACTACGGTTACGTTTACGAAGGGCGGAACTCTGCCGCTTTCGTTCGAAAGCGGCGCGTTCTGGGGTTGTACGGCTTTAACCGAACTTAACCTGCCTAAACGCGCAAGCAGTTTTAACGGTAATTACGACGTGTTCGAATTCGGCGAGGCCGGTAACGTATTGCAAAGTACGTTGGCAAACCGGGTATTCTGCGAAAACCCGTACCGCGCGGGTCAGGACGTTACCCTGGCAAGAGTAAACGTCATGGCGGACGATAACGTACCGCAAGATTTTGTCACAGAGTACGCCTCTTACGACGGAGCGTTATATTCCGCCGACCTTAAGACGGTAGTCTGGATACCTTACGGCAGAACGGGCAACGTAGAAATTTCAAAAAATGCGACTTCTTTCCGCGACGGCGCGGCGTTCGGTTGCGGTTTACTCGAATCCGTTACGTTTGAAAAAGGCGGTGAGTCCGACTTTACTTTCAAATCCGTCGATTATAAAACGGGCATTTCTACTACGAAACACGTATTCTTCGCTTGTCCGAGCCTGAAATCAATCGCATTCCCGGCAAGGCTTACTTCTATCGGCGATTACGCGTTGTTCAGCGCGTCGTCTAACAGAGAGGTGTACGGAACCGTACTCGAAGAAGTTACGTTTGAAGCGGGAACGAGGCTCGAATCTATCGGCGCGTATGCGTTCGGTAACTCTATGATTACCGAGTTCACCGTACCCGACAGCGTAACGAAAATATCGAAAGACGTGTTTAACGGCAGCGCGAAACTCGAAACGCTTAACCTTTCGGCAACGACCGACGCAACGATGCTTACAAACCTCGTTTCGGGCGTGCCGAACCTGAAAGCGGTAAACATTCCTGCTGCGAGCAAGGAACTTGCTTCCGACGAATACGGCGTGGTTTACGATACCGGTAAAACGAATATCGCGTACGTCCCGCTCGGTTTCGACGCCGCAGAATACGAAGTACCCTATACGGTTACTACGATTAACGCAAGTACGTTCAAGAACGTCAAATCGCTTAAAAAGGTAGTATTCGCAAATGCTCCCGAAGGAAAGACCGCAGGGGAACTTACGTTCGGCGAGAGCGCGTTCGAAGCGTCGGGTCTTACCGAGATAACTTTACCTGCAAGAACGAAATCTTTGGGTAACACTATTTTCAAGAATTGTACTTCGCTCGTGTCCGTCGAGTTTGAAAACGGTTATGCGTACGGATCTTTACCCACCGCGGCGTTCTACGGATGTTCCGCTCTCACGGATATAAGACTTCCCGGCGAAATAACTTCGATAGGCACTCAGGTATTTTATAATAACGCGGCTCTTGAAACCGTCACTTTCGGAATAACGAAAGCCGGCGTGGTCAGTCAGTTGACCAGAATCGGCGGTTACGCTTTCTTCGGCTGCTCTTCTCTCGCCACGTTACAGACAGAACAACCGGTAAAGGATTCCGAAACCGGTAAAATTACGGGCGTAACGTACGTTGAAAAACTTCCCGATTCGATTACGGAATTCGGCAACAGCGATAAAGTTGCCACCGGAAACGGACCGTTTACGAATTGTACTTCGCTTCAGTCGATAACGATTCCGGACGGCGTCGAAAATATCAACAACAGCGCGTTCTCAGGTTGTACGGCGCTCGAAACCGTAAATCTTCCCAAGTTGCTGAAAACTATTTACAGCAGCGCGTTCTCGGGTTGTACGAGTCTGAAAACGGTGAACTTCAATAAAGACACTTCAGGCGTTACGATTCAGCAAAAAGCATTTTTGGATTGTTCGTCACTTGAATCTTTCGATTTTACCAAGGTCGGAAGTTTGTCGGGACACGGAAATATTTTCCAGAATTGTACGTCGCTTAAATCCGTTACGATCGGCGAAAACGTAACCAAAGCGAGTGGCGTAAATCTTTTCGACGGTTGTACGGCTCTTAAAACCGTTGAATTCAAACCCGGTGATGCGACTACGACGTTGGCGTTGGGCACTAAAGCGTTCCTTGATTGTACGGCGTTGGAGAAAGCGGTTATCGGCGATAAAGTTACCAAGATCGGTTCAAGCGCTTTTGAAAATTGTACCGCACTTACGACCTTTACGATCGACGGCGCGAACGCCGCGCTTACGACGGTTGACAGTAAAGCGTTCCTGAATTGTACGTCGCTTAAACAATTCGTCTTCCCGTCGTCCGTTACGACGATAGGCGGCAACGCGTTCGAGGGTACCGAAAGTTTAACGGCGGCAGACTTCTCAACCATATCAAACGCAAAAGGCGTAACGATAGGCAGCAAAGCATACCTTAACAGCGGCGTTTCTTCGGTTACGTTTACAGCCGAAGGCAATACCGGGAAATCGGTAGCGGAAATAAAAGCGAACGCTTTCCAGGGTTGCGCGAATCTTACTTCGGTTACCGTACCGGATGCCTTTGCCAAAGGGAAACTCGCCACGGCCGTTTTCATGGGTTGTACCTCCTTAAATACGTTAAATTGGGAATCTCAACTTCCGATTCCGAGTAACATGTTCAAAGGTTGTACCGCTCTCACGGGGGTAACGATTAACGATAACGTTACCGCGATAGGGCAGTCGGCATTTATGGGTTGTTCGTCGCTTGAATCGATTACGTTGCCGACCGGGCTTACGTTGCTCGGAAGGACGTCGGGAAATCCGAGTATAACAGACAAATCGGAAGTTTTCTCCGGTTGTACTTCACTTAAGAGTATCGAGTTGCCGGTCGGAATAACCTGGCTTGGTTGGGATCTGTTCAGAAATTGCGAAAACCTGACTACCGTTAAGTTTAACGCTCCCGTTACGGTGTTCGGTAAAGGCGTCTTTGCGGGAAGCCCGAAAGTTACGTTTGAGATAGCGGACGGCGTGGCTATGACTACGAGCGGCGGCGCGTTGTATAGCGGAACCAAACTTCTGGGATACGGCGGCGGAAGCGAAAAACTCAGGGTTGCGGACGGAACCACGGAAATATTAAGATACGCATTCTCCGATATAGACACGCTGCGCACGATAGAACTTCCGGATACCGTTACTTCGATTGCCGAAAGAGCGTTTATGGATTGTTACGGTCTGGAAACTATCAACCTTGAAAACGTCGACGAATTGGTTCAATACGCGTTTTTCGGGGCAACGGGTTTAACGAGCGTTAAATTGAAAAATTCCACGGTTGCGAAATCCGCTTTCCAGAACTGCACTTCGCTTGAAAGCGTCGAATTTTTAGGGGAAAACGTAACTATAGGTGAATATGCGTTCAAAGGTTGTACCGCTCTTCGCGAAATGATCGGACAGGATAAAGTTACCTCGATCGGCGCTTATGCGTTCCAGAATGCCATTCAGACGACGGAAACCGAACTTAATTTCTCCAATGCGAAATTTTTGGGAACTACGGGTTATATATTCAACGGCGCGACGAAACTTACCGCGATTACGATAAAAGGCGTACATGCAGACAATAAGGGCGTCGAAACGAAGAAAATACCTTCATACACGTTTGACGGTTGTACTTCGCTCGCGGATATAACCGTAGTCGAGAGCGTCGAATTGATCGATAATTACGCGTTCAGGAATTGTACTTCTCTTAACTTCGATTCGATTGATTTCAGCGAAGTTACGAAAATCGGTTCTAACGTCTTCCAGAATTGCGAGAAGATGACAGCCATAGCGTTGCCCAAGTTGACCTCGCTCGGCTCGACTTCGACGTCGGCGGTAAAAATCACTTCGAACGTGGCGGTGTTCAGCGGTTGCACAAGGCTTACGACCGTTTCGCTTGGCAGCGGAGTAACCGTTTTAGGTAAAAACGTATTCTTTAACTGCAGCGCGCTTACGACCGTCTTAATGCCGGGAGTAACGCAGATAGGTCAGTATGCGTTCGCCGGTTGTTCGGGCTTAACATCTCTTGCTCTCACGTCGGCAGTTACCGCAGTCGATGCAAACGCATTCGACGGTTGGCTTGAGACTCAGACGATTAACTTGCCCGACTACGAAGAAGGTAATCTTCCTTCCGCTTGGGACGCGGCGTGGAATGCGGGTTGCAACGCGAAGATCGTTTATAAAAAAGCCCAGGCGACCGCCTGAGGTAAGGCATAAAATTTAATAAACGTCACATAATGCACACAAAACGAATAGCGTTTTGGTCTATAATAGGTCAATAACGCTATTCGGTTTGTGGCGTTATAGGTAAAAATCCTTTTGCGACGTCAGAATGACAATAAACGCATCACGGCGGATTTTAAGAAAAGTTTTATTTTTTTACGCGTGCGCACACGCGTAAAGGCAGGATACTATGAAAAAAGAACGAAACGTTTTTAACAAGTTTTACGGTAAACTTGCCCGCGAAGGCTTGCTGAAATCTCTTATGGTTTCGGCGTCGATTGCTTTCGTCGTTGCGGGTTTATGCGCGTTCGCAACCTGGTTTCTGGGTATAAACGCGCTCTGGATATCGCTCGGTATAATCGGCGGGCTTACGCTTATTTTAACCCCGATATTCTATTTCAAAAAATTCCGCCCGACGACTAAAAGCATAGCGAAACGTCTTGATTCGCTCGGACTCGAAGAGAGAATCCTTACGATGTCCGAACTTACTTCGGACGATTCTTATATCGCCATGAAACAGCGCGAAGACGCGGAAGAGGCTCTTAAAAAAGTTCAGCCCAAATCTCTTAAATACGCGATTTCCTGGGTTACGATAGTCTGCCTTTCGGTCGCTACGGTATTTACGGGCGCGGGCATGACGGTCAATTCGCTTGCCGCTAACGGAATTATCGCCGACGGCGGAAAGATAATCGAGGACTTAAAACCCGATCCGCCGGAAGTTTTCTACACGCTTAAATACGTCGCCATAGATTACAAGACTTTGGTTATGTACGGCGCGATAGTCGAATCCGACGGCGGAATGTTCGACGGTAACGAAGAACAACTCGTGGCGAAAGGCGAAGACGGCGAAGCGATTCTCGCGCTTGCCGACGGCGATTACTCGTTCGTAGGTTGGCTCGACGGAACGAGCGACCCCTACCGCGTGGATTACGCCTTACTCGTTACCGACGATCAGTTCAACGTCCCCGACGACAAGAAAATCGTCGATAAAGACGGAAACGTTTCGGTGCTCGACGAGGCGCGCGGCTGGTATATCACCAAAGACAAAGACGGCAATATCACGATCGAGGTGTTCGCGCTGATTACCGAACTCGAAGACGGCAATCCCGAGCCCGGCGAAGAAGGCGATCCGTCGCAGGGCGGCGAACAGGAAGAAGACCAGCCGAGCGGCAAACCCGAAGAGGGCGACAACGAAAACCAGGGCGAGGACGGAGAGAAGAATCCGAATCCCGACAAAAAACCCGGCGAAAGCGACGAGCCCGTTAAAAACGAAAATAATAACAATAAGGTCATCAACGGCGAAACCGATTACAAAGAAAGAATAGACGAGTACATAAAAACGTACGAAGAACTGAAAGCGCAGGGCGCAGAAATTCCCGAAGAGCTGCAAAAGATAATCGATGACTACTACAACTCGCTCGATTGATAAAACCGATAAAATAAAAAAATAAAAAACGGCGGAACGATTCCGCGGAGGACGATATGGTAACAGAAGAGAATTTAACTCAATTCAGCAAACAATGCGAAAATATTTTCAAACAGATCAGACGCGACGTCATCGGTCAGAACGAAGTCGTCGAAGGTACGATTATAGCGATGATAGCGGGCGGCAACGTGCTTCTCGAAGGCGTTCCCGGCGTAGGTAAAACCCGTCTGGTAAGAACTCTCGGCAGAGTATTCGATCTTCCGTTCTCCCGTATTCAGTTCACGCCCGACCTCATGCCCGCGGACGTTACCGGTACGAACATAATCGTAAAAGACGAAAACGGAAACTCGACTTTCCAATTCCAGCCCGGTCCCGTGTTCAGCAACATAATTCTTGCGGACGAAATCAACCGTGCGACGCCGAAGACGCAATCCGCGCTTCTCGAAGCGATGCAGGAACACACCGTTACGGTTATGGGCGTTTCGAGAAAAATGAAAGAACCTTTCTTCGTTCTCGCCACGCAGAACCCCGTCGAACAGGACGGTACTTATCCGCTCCCCGAAGCGCAGATGGACCGTTTTATGTTCAAACTTATCGTTCCCAATCCGTCGCTCGAAGAACTCATGGGCATAGTCAACATGACTCAGAAGACGATGGCGGAAGTTTCCGAAGCGGCTTGCAGCGGCGAGCAACTTCTTAAAATGCGCGAAACCGCAAATCAGATTCCCGTTGCCGAAGACGTACTCCGCTACGCGATGATACTTTGTTCGGCAACTCACGCAGACGGCGAATGCGCTTCCGAAGCGGCTAAAAAATACGTCCGCCTCGGAGCAAGCCCCCGCGCGGGACAGGCTCTTATATCCGCGGCTAAAGTCAAGGCTCTTATGGCGGGCAGATACAACGTGTCGTATTCGGACCTCAACGAACTCGCTTTGCCGGTTCTTCGCCATCGTATGAAACTCAATTTCGAGGCGGTTGCCGAAAGAGTTTCGGCAGACGACGTCGTTAAGATGATAGTCAAAGAAGTTTCCGAAAAATACGGTAACGGCGCGAAAAAAGAAGTCAAAGACGAAGCAGAACCCAAAAAGAAGGGCAAATTCGGTAAATAAAAATGAAAAACCCATATCTTAACAGCGAGTTTTTCAGTCGGCTCGAAACGTCCGCGCTTAACTTGCGGTCGAGTCTTGCGGGTTTTTTCGGCGGTAAACACCTCGTTAAAACTTACGGTCAGACCGTCGAATTCGCCGATTACAGAGAATATATGCTCGGCGACGATATTCGCCGCATAGACTGGAATTTATACAGTCGTTTCGAGAAATATTTCCTTAAACTCTTCACCGACGAAAGACAGATGCACACGCGGATATTCCTCGATTGTTCGGCTTCGATGGGTAAGGATAACCCTACTAAAGCCGCTTACGCGATCGGGTTTGCGGCGGCGCTCGGTTTTTTGTCCGTGCATAACATGGATAAGTTGTCTATAAGACTTATCCGTGGCGACAAGGCTGTGAATCCTTTCGGTACGATAGTCGGCAAAAACGCCTTTTACAGAGCGGTGGGCGAACTCGAAAACGTAACGTTTGACGGCGACTGCGACATAGAAAAGGCAATCGTCGGGTGCGACGATCAGGGGCAGAACGACGGACTTACTATAATAATATCCGACTTTTTCACGGACAGCGACTGGCGTAAAGCGGTCGAATATCTCGGTTATAAAAAACGACAGGTCATACTTGCGCAGGTGCTTTCGCCCGAAGACATCGACCCGACGTATACGGGCAGAGTAACGCTTATCGACTCCGAGTCGGAAGACGTGGAAGACGCAAGAAACATGAGAATAAACATAACCCGCGGAATGCAGATCGCCTACGAACAGGCGCTTTACGATTATATTGCGGAAATCCGTTCGTATTGCGTCACTCACGACGTGGGCGTCGCGACGATCAGATGTAACGAACCGATAGAAAAGGCAATCTTCGGACAATTGATGAATTTAGGAATCACGGAATGAGATTATTACTACCTTTGGGGCTGTTGGGACTTTTAAGTCTTGCGGTTTTATTGATTATTTATTTATTAAAACCGAATTATCAGCAAAAGATGATTTCCAGCACATTCGTGTGGAAACTCAGCCTCAAATACAGAAAAAGAAAAATACCCGTAAGCAAATTGCGGAATATATTGCTGATCCTTTGTCAGGTGCTCGTATTGTCGCTGGCGGCGTTCATCATAACGAAACCCGCGGTGGTTTACGACAGAAGCAAGTCGAGCGACGAGAAGATAATCGTACTCGACGCGTCGGCAAGCATGTTTTCGAAGTACGACGGGCAAACGAGATACGACAGGGCTGTGTCGGAGATAAACGAACTCGCCGACGAGGTTTTTGCCAATAAAGGCGCGGTAACGCTTATATGGGCGGGCCCCGAAGCGAAGACGGTCGTTTCCCGCTCGACGGACAAGACGGCTTTCGCCGCAGCGCTCGAAAGCGTATCCTGCTCTTACGGGGCGGCGGACGTAGACGGCGCAATGACGCTTGCCGAAGACGTTCTCGACGTCAATCCCGAAGCGGGCGTGGTACTGTTTACGGCTACGAAATATAAAAACAAAAGCAAAACGGTAGAAGTTAAAGACGTGTCGGTTTCGGACGAATGGAACGCCGCGATACTCGACGCGAAAACCGAACTCGTAGAAAACAAATACGTGCTTACGGTTTCGGTGGCAAGTTACGGCGCGGACGTGGATCTTGCGATAAAATGTACGGTTTACGGCGCGAACGGCAAAGAGGTCGCTCTCGATCTACCCGAAAAGGTACATCAATTTACGAACGAACCCTATACTTTTATTTACTCGAACACTTACGGCGGCAACGGCGAAAATTCCGAAACGATAGTACTTACCGACGATTATAAATTTTCGTCGTACAGTCACGTATTTTTGCAACTCGTAGATTCTGCGGGTACGCCGATAGACGATTCGATAGCGTCGGATAACGAGTTTTACATTTACGGCGGCGAAGTTCCGACGATAAAAGTTCAGTACGCGAGCAGCAGACCGAACGACTTCTTTATTCAGACGCTCGACGTAATAAGCAAAAGTTTCAAGAAAAAGGGTCTGGATATAGACGTAAAAACCGTTGCGAGCGGCAGAACGCCCGCCAACGAGGGCTTCGACCTCTACCTGTACGAGCATAAAATGCCCGATTCTTTGCCGAAAGACGGAATAGTGTTCATGCTCGATCCGGACAGGTCGGTAGACGCGGGCTTTACGATGGGCGCGAAAAAACCCATTCCCAACGTCGAAGGCGACGGCGAATCGCTCGCGCTCGGCGAAGTTCATCCGATTACCAAATACGTAAACGTAAGCGAAATCAAGTTTTCGGAGTATATCTATATAGACGAGGCTTCTTTGGAAGGGTATACCACGCTGATGTATTATCAGAGCGTTCCCGTAACTTTTATAAAGAACGATGCCGATAAGAAAATAGTCGTAATGGCGTTTGATATAAACAAATCGAATCTCGGCATAAGCCCGTATTTCCCGGTGCTTATGTATAACTTTTTCGATTATTTCTTCCCGAAAACTTTCGAGTCTTCGTCTTACGACGTGTATTCGACGGTAGATCTTAACGCGCGCGGCGAAGAACTTACGGTTACTTCTCCGTCCCCCGATTCTTCGGAAACGGTATACACGGAATTTCCGACGACGATAAACGCGGATAAACCCGGTACTTATACGGTTACCCAAAGGCTTATGACCGCGCCAAACGCAGAAGCGAGAATTATGACCGAAAGGTTTTACGTTCGTATCGCTTCCGAGCAGAGCAATATCGAAAAAGAGGAAGACGCGTTGCGTTCTCCCGCGGTGGCGGTAAAAACCGAAAGAACGTACGACGATCTGCTTATCTGGTTCGCGGCGGCGTTGTTTGCATTCGTGTTTATCGAATGGTGGTTACAATCAAGAAAAGGGATATGAGCGAGGTAAAGAAATATGCTTAATTTTCACGTTAATTTTGCTCACCCCTGGCTCTGGTTGTTGCTTATACCGGCAGTGGCGTGCGCGCTTATTCCGTACTTCCGTATTCCGAAAAAATACAGACGTACCCGCAACAGAATAATATCGCTTTGTCTGCATCTTATGGTCGTGTGCCTTTGCGCCGCGACGCTCGTAAATACGACTTTCGATTACGAAATGTATAATCCCGAAAACGAGATATTGCTCGTAATCGACTCTTCGTACAGTACCGAGCAGGAAAAAACGGCGAAAGAAAACTACGTACGCGATTTCGTCGCCATGGCGGATACCCGCGTATATAAAGTAGGTATAGTTACTTTCGGCGCGGATCAGAAATACGTCGTACCGTTTACCAACGATACGTCTTCGGTCTACGAACGTTACGTTTCGTCAGAAGCGCCCGATACTTCCGCGACCGATATAGCCGCGGCGCTCACTTACGCAAAGACGCTTTTTTCAAAACCCGACACCGGTAAAATCGTGCTTATTTCGGACGGTTTCGAAACGGACGATAACGCGGCTGCCGTAATTTCGTCGCTAACAAAAACGAGCGAAGGATTAAGCGGACTTCGTATCGACACGATTACCTCGTCGGCGTACGCTCCGGATAGCGACGTTCAGTTGAACGCAATCGTTACGCCCGATTATAACGTTACCGTAGACGAAAAGTTCAATCTCGGTTTTACCGTCAAAAACGTTGGCGAAAAAATTTCGGCAAACGTCGTTTTATACGATAACGGCGAAGAAAAAAGCAGGACGGCGGTTGAAATCGCAAAAGGAGAACAAACTCTTTACGTAGAACATTCTTACGCCGAAAAAGGTTTGCACTCGCTTAAAGCGACGATAGAAATCGATAACGACGGAATAATAGAAAACAATACCGTTTACACGTACGATTACGTAGAGTCTTTTTCGGATATTCTCGTAATTCAGGGTTTCGAGGGAGAATCCGAAGAAATCAAGGCGTTGCTTAGCGAATACGAAGTTACCGTGCTTACTATCGGCGCAGACGAAATGCCGAAGACTATCGAGGAACTTCGCGGCTTTGACGAGATAATACTCAACAACGTTTCAAACGCCGACCTTAAACGTTACGAAGGTTTCGATAAACTTCTTAACGAGTACGTTTCGGTAGTCGGCGGCGGATTGTTTACCGTCGGCGGTAACGAAAAGACCGACGCGAAGACGGCGCACGCGTATAACAGAGAAGACATGCAGGGGAGTTTGTATCAGCAAATGCTTCCGATGCAGGTCATAGACTATACGCCGCCGTTAGGGTTATTTATAATAATCGACGTATCGGGTTCGATGGGTACCGGCGAAGGATCCAAACTCGAAGCGGCGAAAGATACGGCGAGAAGTATCGTAAGCGATCCGAACGTCGTTTCCGACAGAGATTACTGCGGCGTTATAACGCTCAGCGACGATGCGGACAGGGTTTTAAGACTTACCCCGTTGACGAAGCAGAGCGAAATTCTCGACGCGATTTATAATATAGAAACGGGTAATTCGACCAACTTCGCTCCGTCGCTTACCGCGGCGAGCCGAAGCCTTATCAACGCCTATAACGGCGGCGAAGTCGAAAGGATGCACGTTATAGTAATTTCCGACGGCGAAGCCGCGGACTACGACGAATATCTCGCGGTGGTCAAAAAATATGCGAAGACGGATACGTCCGCATCCGAAGACGCTCCGGGCGACGGGGAAGTTATTCCGGAATCGGCAAAGATAAGTTTCTCGTTCGTCGGCGTCGAAATCAAAGATAACTATTTGCAGAAGTTGCAGGCCGCAGCCGCAGCCGGTAACGGCGGAGCGTATAACTGTACCGCTTCAAACCTTACTTCCAGCATCAAGCAGGATATAGGGTTGCACGCGGTTGCGGAATCGAGAGAAGTTTCGTTTATTCCGCAGATAAAGAGCGACAGTTATTACGCAGGCGTAATAAGTCAGTCGCAGATGCCCGCTCTCAAAGGTTTTTACGGAACGAAGGCGAGAGAGGGGACGACCGTTTTAAGCGGCGAATACGGCGTGCCGATATATTCCGAATGGAAATACGGCGCGGGTACGGTCGGCAGTTTCATGTGCGATTTGAATAACGTCTGGTCATCCGATTTTCTTTCGGACGAATACGGACAGAAACTTCTGCTGGCGATAATAAACAAAATTTTCCCGACGGAAAACGTAAAACCGAAAAAGATAAATATAGTTCTGAGAGAAGAAAACTACACGACGCAGGCAGGCGTTACTTACGCCGACGCCCTTAAAGACGGCGAAACCGCAAAGATAGAAGTCGTCAACGTAGACGACGCCGAAGTCAAGGCGGAAGTTTCGGATTTGAGTTCGAGATACAGCAGGGCAACGATAAAAATCACCACGCCCGGCGTGTACGCCGTTACGGTTACGAGGTTTTCGTCCGACGGAACGGAAGTGGCGACGCACACCGTATATAAAGCGTTTTCGTATTCGAAAGAATACGTTTACCCCGACGAAAAGTTCGATAACGTCGGTTATATGCAAAGATTGGCGAAAGGAAACGAAGAAAAAAATATTCCCGCGTCGTCGCAACTTTTAAGCGACGTAGATCCGTATCTTGCGTTTGAAGGCTTTAACAGAACGAACAAATTCAGTTACGATCCGAGAATACTTATGATGATTCTCGTACTCGTATTGTTCCTGCTCGATATAGCGGTAAGAAAATTCAAATTCAAGTGGATTCACGAACTCGTCCGCGAGAGAAAAGAAAAACGGGCGGCAAAAACGACGAACGGAGGCAGAGTATGAAAATATTGAAGAGAATTTGCATATTGCTGCTCGTCGTATGCCTCGGTTTACCCACGGCGGTCGCCTGTAAAAAGGGACCCGTGCTTTCCGCTCCGTCGGCGGTTAAAGTCGATAATACCACGCTCGTTCTGAGTTGGAATAAGGTGCAGAACGCGACCAACTATCTCGTTTCGGTAAACGGAAAGAACAGCATAGTGGCGAAAACGACTTTCAATCTCGTTAATCTTGACGCGGGTAAGTATACGCTTAAAGTCAAAGCCCGCGACGCAAAGGGCGGTTACGCCGATTCCGAGTGGTCGAAAAGCGTTACTTTCGAAAAGGAAAAAGAAAACGGTCTGCAATATACGCTTACCAATGCGAACACCGAATACGCGGTTACGGGTATGGGTACGGCGAGCGGTAACGTAGTTATCGCGGATTATTACAGGGGTAAACCGGTTACGTCGATAGCGCAGAAGGCTTTCTACGGCAAAAACGGACTTACCGGCATAGTTATCGGCAACAACGTAAAGACGATAGGCGCGTCGGCGTTCACAAACTGTTCCAAACTTAAAAGCGTAGCGTTTCCCGACGGCGTTACCGAAATCGGAGAATACGCGTTTCAGGCGTGCAGAAATTTAACCGAAATCGTTTTACCCGCTTCGCTTACTTCGGTTCCGAAGTTTGCGTTCAGGTACTGCAGGTATCTTAAAACCGTAACTTTCGGCGGAAACGAAACGGCGATAGAAGAAAGCGCGTTTGCGGAATGCAATAAAATCGAATCTCTTACTATCCCCGACAGCGTTACGAGAATAGACAAAACGGCGTTCAGAAATTGTTCCGCGCTCGTAAGCGTCGATACCGGTAACGGAGCGGTTACCGTCGGCGAATCCGCTTTCGAAGAGTGCGGCGCGCTTACCGCGATCAAACTCGGATCGTCGGTAAAGACGATAGGAGATCGCGCGTTCGCGTATTGCGCCGCGTTGCCGACCGTAACCGTGCCCGATTCGGTCGAAACGATTTCTTACGGAGCGTTCTATTCCTGTACCGCTCTGGCGGAAGTAAAACTCGGTGCGGGCGTTAAATCGATCGGGCAATACGCGTTTACCAAGACCGCCGCGTACGATAACGGAAAAGACGTAGAAAACGGCGTGTATTACGTCGATAAATGGGCGGTCGACAGCAACGGCGACATAAAGACTTTCGTGTTGAAAAACGATACCGTCGGCATTGCGGATTACGCTTTTTACACCAGAAGTTCGCTTGAAAATTTCACTTTGCCCGACTCGGTCGTAATAATCGGCAGATACGCATTCGCAAAAGCGGAAAAACTTACTACTTTTAATCTTAATAAAACCGAGATTATCGGCGATTACGCTTTTTCGGGTTGCAAAACTCTCGGCAGAGGCAAAGTCAATCTCGGAACTAAATTGAAAACTATCGGCAGTTACGCCTTTTATAATTGCGTAAACTACGGCGACGACAGTTACGCGGCGGTTTCTATCCCCGATACGGTGGAAACGATAGGCACTTACGCGTTCAACGGCGCGTTCGACTACGTGAAAACGAAAACTTCCGGCGGAGCCGTTTACGTGGATAAGTGGCTGGTCGCGTACGCGCCGAAAGAGGCTGCCGAAGCGTTACAGATAAAAGAAGGTACGGTCGGCGTAGCGAATTACGCTTTGTATAATAACTCAAACGTAAATCAGATTTATTTTCCGAATTCGTTGAAAAAGATAGGTATGGCTGCGTTTTACGGCTGTTCGGCTTTAACCACGGTACGCGATCAATTAAGTCAGATTACCGAAATAAGCGATTACGCGTTTTACAAATGCGCCAACCTCAGCAACGTCGAAATTTCGAATAAGGTCAAGAGAATAGGCAGATCGGCGTTTTATAAAAGCGGCATAATGAGCGTCGAAATAAGTAAAAACGTCGAAGAAATAGGACCTTACGCATATTACGGTTGCGAAGATTTGCTGCTTCTCTCTTTTGCCGCTAATTCGGCGTTGAAAAAGATAGGCGAATACGCCTTCGGTAACGACGCGAGCCTTAAAAGGGTAGAATTGCCCGACGGACTTTCGCAAATCGGCAAGCGCGCGTTTTATAAATGTTCCGCGCTCGGAAACGTAACTTTCGGCAACGGAATGGAAACGCTCGGCGAAGGCGTTTTCGAACAGTGCGTCGCGCTTACGAAGATAAGTTTGCCCGCCTCGCTTAAAGAGATAGGCAAACGCGCGTTTTATAAATGCGCGGCAATCGCGGAAATCGATTTCGCGAACGTTGAAAAAGTAGGCAATTACGCGTTTTACGGCTGCTCGGCGTTGACCGGGCTGAATATCCCCGCCACGCTTAAAGAAATAGGAGATTACGCGTTCCGCAACTGCGGATTAAAAACGGTAATTCTGCCGTCCACTCTTTTATCCGTCGGCGCGCACGCGTTCAACGGAAATCCGAAAACGACCTTCTTTTTGGAGAGCGAAACCGTTCCCGAAGGGTGGAGCGCGAGGTGGAATTCGGCGTATCGTCCCGTATATTCGGGGTGTACGCTTTCGGAAGACAAAACTTACGTTGTATCTTTCGTTAAGACCGAAAATTCGCTTATCAACGTAACCGAAAAGACGGCGGCGGGCGATCCCGAAAGAGCGGGCTATACGTTCGGCGGATGGAAACTCGTTGCCGAAAACTCCGAAGAGAATATAATTTATAAATCGTCGGAACTTGCAGCCGTTGCGGACGGAAGCAGACTCGAGGCGATATGGAACGAAAACACACAGGTCGGATAATTCGACCGAATACCAAAGTTTACAGGAGGTTTACTAATATATGAATAAATTCAAGAAACTTCTTATCGCAATTTTGTTTGTCGCGTTGACTTTTTGCGTCGCCACGGCGTGCGGCGAAAAAAAGAGCAACGCGGTTAAAAACAAATTCGTAGTTTACGGCGATCAGGTAGTTACGGTAAGCGGCTCGGCGGGCAAGGATATAAAATTCCCCGAAGAACCGTTAAGAAACGGCTATCTTTTCGACGGCTGGTATACCGACGAGGCTTTTTCGGGCGACCCCGTAACTTCGGGTAAGTACGACGGCAAAACCGTTTATTACGCGAAGTGGGCTGTCGCCTGCAGGATAGAATTCGACGTCGACGGCGGCGTTTTGCCCGTCGGATACGTTCTCGTCAAAGAGGGTTCGACCGTTCTTACTGCGGTTGCCGATTATTCGCCCGTGAAAGGCGACTTGAAATTCGGCGGCTGGTTCTTGGGCGACGAAGCCCTCGCCGACGATATAGTCGCAACCGAATCGGGGCTTACTATTACGGCAAAATATAAAGCCGCGTTCACGGTGAACGCCGCTTTTGAAGCGCTCGAAGGCGCCGACGAAGTAAAAGCGGGTTATATCAAAGATTACGCTTTCGTCGGCGATAATCTCGAAGATTACGCCGCCGTTCACGGTTTTACCGCCGAAAACGCCGCCGAATTCACTATTACGGAAAACGCTTCCGAAAACGTATTCGACGTAACTTACAGCCGTAACAGATACAACTATACGGTTTACGAATATTATCCCGACGGGAGTTATTCCGACCCCGAGCAGAGAAGATATTATTACGAGGCGGACGTTCCGGTTCCGACTAAAACGTTGTCTTACGAGGGTTATCTGTTCGTCGGTTGGGCGACGCGCAAAGACGCGGCTTATAACGAAGCGTTAAAGGGTGAAACTTTCAAAATAGACGGCGACGTAACGTTGTACCCCGTATGGGATCGCGGATATTCGGATATGTTCGGCGGCGGAGATTATATATTCGTCGATCACGAAAATCCGAATAAGGTAACTCTCCGCAGAGGAGGAGTCGATATTCCCGGAGAATACGACGAAGATTTCGAGTTATACTTTTTCAAAAACGAAGACGAGTCGTTCAGTCTTAAAGTTACGCTCGACGAAGAAACCCACAGATTTATTTTCTACGCTTTAAGAGGCGGCACGTATTACCTTTGGGATACGACCGTAAAAGAGGAGAATAAAGAAAATTCCGAAGTTTACATCGACCTCGACGATACGAACAAGATAACTTACGGATCGAGAGTAGACGGCGATAAGTGGCTTTATAAAGGCACTTACGAAATCACCTCCGACGGAATGTACCGCGCCGCTCTTAAAAACGCCGAAACGCAGGAAGAAACGACTATAACGTTCCTGCTTGCGACGAACAGCGCAACGGGTAATACCGTATTCCGTATACGCGGCGACGAGTACCTTTACGGCTCGCTTGCCCGCAGACTTAATTATTATCCGCTTATCTCGCTCGACGGTTTCGGCAACGCGACTATCGCTACGACTTCGCAATCTTACGCTTATTTTTACGAGATAAAGGGCGACGTGGTAACGCTTGCTTCTACGGCAGGCGACTCGGTAGTTATAAAGATAAAAGATTACGACGGTAAAACCGGTTACGACTTTTACGATAAAGACCTCGACGTTAAAATGTTCTGCGAAGCGCCCGCGAAGTTGACTGCCGAACTTACTCTCGACGGTTGCGAAACCGCGGTATATAAGTTCAACGACGAAACGTATGCCGGTACTTATACGGCTGTGGCGTCTTTGCTCGGCGGGAATATCATTACCGTAAAAACTCAGATAAACGACAAGACCGTAACTTACGTATATCGTTCTTACGATAAAGTTTTAAGCGGCAGAGTCGTCGCGGTAATGTTCGTCGAATGCGGCGAAGATTATAAAGAAAGTTATTTCGTGGACGATACCGGCAGCATAAAGAACAAGCAGGTTCTCGTAACCGAAAACGGTACGGCGAAATTCTACGAAGTCAAAGATTCTTCGAGCGGATTTACAGTCGCATCCGAAGGAACTATAACCAAAAACGCAGACGGCTTCTATACGTTTACCGCAAACGCCGAAAAGACGGCGGAGTGGGCGGCGGTCAAGTCGAACGAACGCGTTTTCGGTACTTTCTATACGGGCAAATATAACGTCTATTACTTCCTCGAAGAAGACGGAGTAAAGGCGGCGTCCACTACCGATTACGTAGTCGAAGGCGGCGCGACGGTAAGACTCGTTTCCGCGTTCGGCATATATACTACGAAGGACGGAGAAACCGTTGCGGGACTCGCAAGCATACAGAAAACTTATATAGTTATAACCGACGGTTCGAAAAATTACTATTTCGGTCTTAAAGAAAACGACAGTTCGCTTACCTTGCTCGATAAGGCTCCCATGGTACTTACCAAGCGTTATCTCAAAGACGGTAAGGCGACGACCGATTCGAATTCCAGACTTACTCTTACCGGTAAGAAGACGGGCGACGCTTACGACGCCGTTTACAGCGTTACGACTGACGGCAACACCGCGTTACACGAAGGTCTTGCCAAACCCGAAACTCTCGTTTACCCCGGCGGACTTACTCTCGAATTGTACACGTTTACGTCGAACGACGACGCTTATAAGTTCAGATTCTATATCTCGCAGGGTTCTACGATTTACGGAACGGTATATTACTATAATTACTACGCCGTAGCCGATACGATCGTTTTCGCCGAAATCAGCGCGCTTGACGACGGCGACATCGAAAACGACGGCGTAACGCTTAAATTCATATATGAAAGCGGTAAAACCGCGCTCGAATACGACGACGGAACGAACGTCTATAAAGGCTCGTTCGACACCCGCGTCGAAACGGCGAAAGACGGAACGGAAACTATCGTCGCGGGACATCTCGTCAAAGCGTTCGGCAAGGACGAATATACGATAACCGCGTATAATTTCAAATCGGCGGACGGCGGACACGACTTTACTTTCACGCTTTTGTCCGACAAATTCCGTATAAGCGCTGAAAACGCCGAATATACGGGCGAAGGTAAAGAAAAACTCGAACTCGACGGCGCGACGCACGTTGCGAGATACACCGATAAAAACGGAAAACAATCTTACGCTTACTATATCGTAACTTCCGGGGTTCTCGAAACGGACGGTAAGGCGATAATGACCGCCGTCGGTGATACTACCGTTATATTCGACGTCAAATCGGATATGACTATGGAAAAACGCGGTAACGAAGCGGGCGGTTACGTCGTAGTCGATAACGGCGAGTTGTCCGGCGTCGCGGTCAAATTAGACGGACACGGTTCGGCGACGATCGTTTATTCGGACAAGGATAAAGCCGACGAAACCGCGACTTATACGATTACGGATGATATAGTAACCGTAATGAAGGGCGAAACCCCCGTATATATCGGTAAAATCGGCGTTTATACCGAAAAAGGAAAGGATTATCCCGCGTTGAGGCTTGACGTAAAAGGCACGGTCGGGGCGTATCTCGATCAGACGGATCTTTCCGTAATCGTTCTCGACGACAACGGCAACGCTACCAGATATTCGTCTTACGGCGCGAAAGAAATCGGTTATTATTATATGATCGACGACGGCGTGTTCTACTACGCCGACAAAGAACTTACCAACGCGTATATGTACGTCGTGGACGGTAACGTCGTTCGTTCGTCCGACTTCTTCGCTTCTTACTACGCTTCCGACTTCGCTTCGGTCGTATTCTATACGAACGGCATAGTAAGATATAACAATAATCCCGAAAACGATAAGTATTACACTTACGACGAAGTCACGAATACGGGCAGAATCTATACGAAAGCCGAAAGCGGAGATAAAAACAGATACGGATATTCTTACGAAGGATTCAGCCTGAATAAAAACGACAAGGGCGAGTACGATACGCATACTTATAACGACGGGAATAAAGAGAGAACTTATTACTACTTCAACCGTCAGTATATAACCCTTACCGACGCGACCGGCAATAAGACTCTTGAATTCCAACCGACGGGTCTTCCCACTTTCACCGTAGAAGCGACGCTTACTACGAAAGTTACGACGAAGGACGAAAACGGTAAAGAAGTCGTTAAGTACGAAAAGCAGTCTTATTACGTGATTTTGACTTACGACAAAGACGGCGAACCGCATACTTACCTTGCGAAAGGCGTTGCGGGACAGGTAAACGGCAGCGTCAGGGCGAATAACGGCTCTTATACCTACGTTTACACCGAACAATACGATTTGACCGCCGATTTCGGCGCGAAAACGTTCTCGTTCACGCCCGACACGTATAAGCGTTCTTTCCGCGCTTACGATTACACGTACCTTTATCTGCTGGCTAACGGTTATCAGTTGGAATCGCAATACGGCATTATGCAGATCGTAGAAAACGTCGAAGGCGGAGTAAGCAACTATACTATATCCGGGGCGTTCAAATATTTCCCGGAACTCGACGCCGAAGGCAAGCCCGTCAAAAAGGATAATAAGACCGTCGTCCGCGACTTTACGTTTGAGAACGGCAAGTTGTCAAAAGCAGGATACGCAAACAGCAGATACGGTCACTCTTACGTTGCCGAGTTCGTGGTTAACGGAGAAACGTATCACATGACGTTCTATCTTATGCCTTCGGGAACTTTCCAGAAGGGTATCTACGCTTATCAGATAGCGTACGTAACGAAAGTTACGGATAAGATCACCGTAGACGCCGCAAACGACACGGTATACTTCAAAGAGAAACTTATATACTCCGGAAGCAGAGTTTCCAAGGGCAAAGGCGAAGACGGAGCCGCTTTATATTACGAAGTCGGCGACGAATTCCTGCCGTCGCTCCGTTATAACGGAGAAATCGTAAATGCCTACTTTACGGAATTCAAAGACGGTTCGTGGCATTTCGCGTCGCAGGTATATAACGTAACGAGCGGCGTCGATTATCACTACTACTATACCCCCGCTCTCGATGCGGACAATAACGAAATCGACGGCGGAACGGTGCTCAGAACGAGATATTATTATGCGACGACCGGAGATCAAGATAAAGTGTATTTCCTCGTTGACGACGATTACAACGTAGTAAAAGTGCTTAGCGTAACTTTCTGCGGCGCCGAAGAAACTACGGCTGTCGCCGATTGTAAAAAGACGGGCGAAAACGTATTCGAAATCGTAGCAGGGGATAAAACTTACGTCTTAACGTTTACGAAAGAAACGGGCGAAGACGGAGCAACGACTATAAACGTCGCTATGACCGAAAAGGCCGCCGACGCAGAAAACGCTGCCTGAATAACTTAAACGAAAAAGTTTTGTCGCGCCGATTTGGTCGGTACGACGAAACTTTTTTGCAATGCCGGACAAGAAGAAAATGAAAGAAGAAGACCTATGAAGAAATTATTGGTATCGGCGGCGGCTTTAACGCTGATTTTATTCTGCGTAACCGCGTGTTCGGATAAAGGAAAAACTCATACTCACGTTACGACTCGTCACGACGCCGTAGCGGCTACGTGCGTTACGGAAGGGTCGGTCGCTTACGACGAATGCGTCGAGTGTCATAAGAAATTCGACGAAAACGGAAATGAATTGACGGAAGTTACGATTCCGATCGATACGACTGCGCACAATCTGTCGGATATTGCCGCGAATCCCGCAACTTGCGCCGAAACGGGCAACGTCGCGTACAGGCATTGTTCGCTTTGCGAAAAGAATTTCGAAGAAGACGGCGTGACCGAAAACATCGACGTAATCACCGCCGAAGACGCTGCGAATCACGCCGACCTCGGCGACCTTATCGGCGCTGTCGCTCATACGTGTACCGAAGACGGTACCGTCGCGCATTATCACTGCGCGGGTTGCGATAAAGACGTGGCCGAAGACGGCAAAACCGTACTTGAAAGCACGGTAAACCACGCCGATCCGGCGCGACATTCTTTGACTCATATCCCTGCCGAAGAATCGACCTGTACCGTCCGCGGCAATACGGAATACGATTATTGTTCGCGGTGTAAGAAGAATTTCGATGAAAACGGCAAAGAACTTATATCCGTCGAAACGCCGCTTAAAAATCATACTTTGGGCGAATGGATAAGCGAAAAAGACGAACATTACAGAGTATGTTCGGGTTGTAACGGTAAATTTCAAAGCGGCGGGCATGATTACGGAGCGAACGCCGAAGCCGACGATATAAAATCAGACCACTACTATACGTGTTCCGTTTGCGACTATAAAAAACGCGAAGAACATAAAATCGACGCCGACGGCGTATGCTCGGCTTGTTCTGCCGAACGCGCGGTATGGAATAAGTCTTATTCGGGCGTAATCGTAAATACGGACGGCAAAATATCGGTTGCGAAAAATCCGGTATTTGCTTTCGGGGTAAACGGTAATTCCCGCGGGGCGGCGGGTTGCGTTTTCGAAAAAACCGACGGAATAGAATCCGTATACGACGGCAACGGTAATCTGACGGGCAGAAATCTTATTTCGGGCACTGCAATCGGCGTAAGATACGAAAATAAATCGCTCGGAAAAGTTAAAATAGTTTATTCGTATTACCTCGCCGAAGAAAAGACCTTAAACGGCAACGAATGGGGCGAGCCGTCGCTCGTTACGAAAGAAATTTTCGGATATATCGACGGCGCGAACGGCGTAATTTTCCTGCCGTCGGGCGGCGACGATTCGATTTTGCTCGTTCCGTCGGACGTTCCCGTTACCGCCGATAAATTTTCGACGTTTAATTTCGATTATTCCGACGATAACTCGTTGTATATCGAATATAACTCAAAAGACGAAAAAGTCGGAGTATTTTGTAAGAACACGGCTAACGACGAGATTATCGCTACGTATATCGGCGTTACGGTTACCGATTTCGACGATAACGCCGTGGCGGTTGCCGATTTCGCTACTGCAAAAGCGATAATCGTAAAGGGCAAAGACGGCAAGGCTCTGGCGAAATACGGTTACGACGAAGAAAAGAAAAAGGTCGTCGGACTCGACCCTTACGCCGGCAAATACAGCGGAGATTACGGATTGCTTTTCGTTGACGGTTTCGGTAACGCCGTCGTAGATAATCAAAAAGGCAAGTATTGTATCGCAGGTTTTGAAAATTATAATCTCGGAATATATATTTACGGCGACGATAAAACGGTAATAAACTACTACGAAATTCTCGCCGATTCGTCGGCGTATACCTATACGGGTAATCGCCCCGAAATAACCGTTACGTTCAATCTCGGTAATTTCGGCGACGACTTCACGGTAAATGTCGTTAAAAACGTCGCGTATACGCTTCCCGGCGTAACGCCGACCGATAGCAGGTATTTATTTAACGGTTGGAAATATAAAACGACCGACGGCAACCTTACTTATCGCGCGGGAGAATCGGCGTCGTTTACGGGCGACGTCGAACTCGTCGCAGATTGGAAAATTAAACCTGTCGTTACGGTCGATCTCGGCGGCGACAACGTCGTAAAGATATACGCGAGCGAAGACGAAAACCTTTCGGATATTCTCGCAAACGTCGGAATACCCGAAGGCGAAAAGTTGAAATATTGGTCTGTCGGCGGTAAAGCGGTCGGCGAAGGTATGACCGTTACTTCCGATATGACGATAATCGCGGTCTATAAGGCGAAATACGCGCTTAAAGTCGTTTACGGTAACGGACTTGAAGATAAAGAATATACTCTTTTCGAAGACGAAGCGACGAATATTGTCGTTCCTGCCGATACGAACGGCAAAAGGTTCGGTTATTGGTATACGTCTGAAGACGGCGGCGCGACGGAGAGCGCCGAATTCGAAGTCGGAGGAGTATTGACGAACGATACGACGGTTTATTGTCGTTGGAAGGATTTGTTCGCTTACGCGGGCAGTTATAAAGGATTGAGATTAAAAGCCGAAAACGGTAACGCCTTCGTCGCGGAATTGTCGTTCGGAATGACCGCCGACGACGAAGGAAATATCGTCGGACTCGGCAACGGAACGGCGACGAAATATAGCGGCGCGTATCTCTGCGACGGCAGGCGATGCGATTTCGATAACGACGCTGCGTATGAAAATTACGATATAAGCGCCGGATTAAGCGGCGACGTTATAATTTATTTCCGGGTAAAGGGCGATGCGGTTCCCGCTTCGGCGAAAGCAAGCGCATGGGGCGACGGTCTGTACAAATTATCGAAGTGTACTTACGACGACGGCTCCGAAACTTGCGCGTTCTATTGCAACGGCGAGATTTACGGAAACGTGAGTTTCGTCGCGTACGACGATAAAGCCGAAGAAATCGCTTCCGTACGCGACGTATATAGCGCGTCGTTCGTATATATCCTCGACGATAACGGGGAGTGGATTGCGGGTTTCAAAAAGACTGACGGCTCGCTCGTATACGACGAATCGATTAATCGGGACACCGAAAAACCGAGTTTGGTGACCGTTACCGTTTCGGACGGAGAAAATACTCTTTTCAAATTCGATATGCTTAAAGGCTGCGAGTTGACCGTTGACAAACTCGTTTCGGAAGCGGCGAAAATCGACGGACTTAACGTCGGCGGCTGGTATAGCGACGCAAAATATAGCGCTGCCTTTGAAAAAATCGTTTTAAGCGGAAATGTTACCGTTTACGCCTTGCTTAAAGCGGACAATCCGTTCGGCGGCTTGACTTTTGCGGGTACGTATTTAAGAAGATCGGACGACAGCAACAGAAATATAAGTTTCGTGTTCGACAGCGGTTCGGAAATCGCCGGTACGGTAATAGCCGACGGGCTGAGATTGAGTTTCGTCGCCGACTTTGACGAAGAAGGCAACCTGAATATGCAGATTACGCAAACGGGTGAATTTTATAATTGCGTGTTAAAAGTATCGGTAACGGGCAATACTCTGGTCGTTTTAACTTGGAATTCGGGCAATCGCGATTATTCGTTTGCCTGCGCTTCGCTTACTTGTCAGGCATAACGCGAAACGCAAAATTTAACGTAAGAAGGACTCGGAAAATTCCGGGTCCTTTTTTTGTACGCCGTCGCAAACGAAGAGAAGCAAACCCGAAGATCGGGGCGCATCCGCTTATATAGCCGTTTCCGACTTTATTGAGGGAATCGCCATTCTCGCCCGCGATGACGTAAATTACGTAAAACGCTTGACTTATTTTTTATTAAGGTATAAAATAACAATCGTTATTTTATTTGTCGAAAGGAGCAATTATGCCTGCGAAAATAGTATTCGATAAAGAAAGGGTTATAGACGCCGCTCTTAAAATAGCCGAAAATAACGGGTTGGAGGCTCTTAACGCCCGCAGTCTGGCAAAAGAAATCGGCTGTTCCACTCAACCCATATATCTGCGTTATCCCGATATGTCGGCGGTTAAAAAAGAAACGATCGCCGCGGCGAGGCGTATTTACGGGCACTATCTGGAAATTGGCTTAAAAAGCAAGCCGAGCCTTTTCGAGGGGTATCTGTCGGCGTATATCCGCTTCGCGCGCGAACGCCCCAAATTCTTCGCCATGTTGTTTATGCGCGATATAGGCGAAGAAAAAGACGACGGATTGAAAGATATAATCGTGGATAAAATTTCCGCGCTCGGCGATTACGATAAAAAAACGAGCGAAAAGTTTTTCTTTTCGGCGTGGTTCTTCGCTCACGGTATCGCGTCTCAACTCGCAAGCGGATTTATAAGGTGGAGCGAGCGGGATACGGACGCCTTTCTGAAAGAACAATTCGGGGCGTTGAAACTATATTATAAAAACGACGGTAAAAAAGAATGATTGCGGTAAAAATCGAAAACGTAAAAAGTCGTATGCCAGACAAAAATAATACGAACCATGGTCTGACGACGTATTTTTGACTAATACTTCGTTCTGCTTGCGGCTTATACGTCAAGTATTAATCCGCTCGCACGCCTTGTCTTAGTCTGAAAATACGCCGTCAGACTTGCCCGCAACCAAAACGCCGATATTTTTGATGATTTTTGGTAAAGGCGAGTGCAGACGTACTGACCGTACTTCAAACGAGAATTTGCCAAAAAGCGCGGAAATAGCGACGTTTTGGCAAGGTTCGTATTATTCTTGTCTGGCATAAAGACACGAAAGCCTTAAAAGGCGTTTCCGCCGAAATAAAACCGGGCGAGTTATACGGGCTTTTAGGTCTTAACGGGGCGGGCAAAACTACGCTTATATCCATAATCGCCGGGCTTACGAAAGCCGACGACGGCGATATTACGGTAGGGGGTAAAAGCGTGAAAACCGAATCGGACGAGGTAAAAAAGATAATAGCGGTTTCGCCGCAGGAAACGGCGGTCGCGCCTAATCTTACGGTAAAAGAAAATCTCGAATTTTTCGCGGAATTATACGGTAAACCGAAAGATAGAGCGATTATCGCTATACAAGAGTTCGGGTTGACCCACGTTGAAAACAAACGCGCGAAGACGCTTTCGGGCGGATACGCGCGGCGACTTTCCGTCGCCGCCGCGGTTATAAACGAACCCGAACTTCTGATACTCGACGAGCCGACTTTGGGACTCGACGTCATCGCCCGCAGGGAATTATGGAAACTTATCAAGGCTCGCAAAGGCAAAACGACGATAATACTCACCACACACTATCTCGAAGAAGTCGAAGCGTTATGCGATCGTATATGCGCACTTAAAGAGGGCGAAAAGATTTTCGAAGGCACGGTCGAAGAGATGAAAACCCTTGCGGGACAAGATAATTTCGAAGACGCATTCGTAAAAATTTCGCAAGGAGAAATTTGCCGTGAATAAGTCGCGCGTATTTATAAAGAGAAATATAAAAGAGTGTCTTCGCGACCCCGTAACCTACGTGTTTTGCATAGCGTTTCCCGTCGTGATGCTTACGTTGTTCGCGGTTATAAATTCGAGCGTACCCGAAAGACAAGTCGTTTTCGGATATACGTCGCTTATCCCCGGCGTTATCGTGTTCGGATTTTCGTTCGTATCGCTGAGCCTTTGTCTGCTCGTGTCCAAAGACTGCAAAACGGCGTTTTTAAGGCGGCTTTACACTTCGCCGCTTAAACCCGTTGATTTCGTTACGGGCTACGCCGTTATCGGCGTTATGGTCGGAATAGCGCAGGCGATAATCGCAACTTTTACCGGGTTTATTTTGTCGCTGATAACGGGCGGGGAATATTTCCGTTTCGAAGCGGCTTGTCTTCTTATTCTGTCGCAACTGCCCGAACTTTTTATATGCGTATTCGCGGGGATTACGCTCGGCAGGCTGCTTTCCGAAAAAACCGCGCCCGCTGTTACGTCGGCGTTGGTTTCGGGCAGCGGAGTACTCGGCGGGGCATGGATGCCGCTCGACGCGATGAAAGGCTTTGAAAAAGTCTGCGAATTTTTACCGTTTTATCCGTCGGTAAAAATCGGCAGAGCGATTACGGGCGCGTTGCATAGCGTACCCGACGCAGCCGGCGTTTTTGCGCCTTACGCGTTCGATACGTCCGTCTGCTTCGGCTTTCTGACGCTCGGCGTTTACGCGGTTTTGCTTGCGGCGGCGTGCTTTTTTGCCTTCTCCGAACGAAAGTAAGCGTTTTCATATACATTTTACCTACACGCGTTTAAACCGCTTGACTATTTCGTGAATTTGATATATAATTTTTCTTTCGGAAGGGGTTGATTTTTTATTTCCCCGACAATACTTTCAGGAGAACCGAAATATGTCAGACGTAAAGAAATACGACGTTATTATAGTGGGCGCGGGCCCGGGCGGAATTTACGCCGCGTACGAACTCGCGGATAAAAATCTCAATATAGCCGTTTTCGAAGCGGGGCATCCGCTCAATAAGAGAAAGTGTCCTATCGACGGCAAAAAAATCAAGTCCTGCATTAACTGTAAAACCTGCTCGATTATGTCCGGTTTCGGCGGCGCGGGCGCTTTTTCGGACGGAAAATATAATATAACCAACGATTTCGGCGGCAGTCTGCACGAACATATCGGCAAACAGCCTGCGCTTGAACTTATGCGTTACGTCGACGATATAAACATGCGCTACGGAGGTCAGGGTACTAAAATGTACTCGACGGCAGGCACTAAATTCAGCAAAATCTGCTTGCAAAACAAACTCAATCTCTTAAACGCGCAGGTTCGTCATCTCGGCACGGATAAAAACTACGTGGTACTCGAAAATCTTTACGACGAACTCAAAAATAAGGTCGATTTCTATTTCGACACTCCCGTTACGGGTATCGACAAGATCGAAAACGGGTTTTTGATTACCGCCAAAGGCGAAGAATATTTTTGCGATAAGTGTATCGTATCGGTCGGCAGAAGCGGAAGCAAGTGGATGGAAAGCGTGTGTAAGCACCTCGATATTCCCACTATGTCGAACAGGGTGGATATCGGCGTAAGGGTTGAACTCGACGCCGAGATTTTCGAACATTTAACCGACGAACTTTACGAGAGCAAGATCGTCTACCGCACCGAAAAGTTCGAAGATAAAGTAAGAACTTTCTGTATGAATCCGCACGGCATAGTCGTAAACGAAAACACCAACGGCATAGTTACCGTAAACGGACATAGTTTCGAGGGCGACGATAAAAAGACGGGCAACACGAACTTCGCGCTTCTCGTTTCGAAGCACTTCTCCGAACCTTTCAAAGACAGCAACGGCTACGGCGAAAGCATAGCAAGGCTTTCCAACATGCTCGGCGGCGGCGTTATCGTTCAGCGTTTCGGCGATTTGGTAAGAGGACGCAGAAGCACCGAAAAACGTATCGAAGAAGGGCTCGTTACCCCCACGCTTTCGGCAACCCCGGGCGATCTGAGCCTCGTTCTGCCCAAGCGTATACTCGACGGAATTATAGAAATGATTTACGCGCTCGATAAAGTCGCGCCCGGTACGGCGAACGACGATACGCTTTTATACGGCGTAGAAGTCAAGTTCTATAATATGGAAGTCGAAATAGATAACAACCTCGAAACGAAACATAAGGGCTTGTATATCATCGGCGACGGCAGCGGGGTTACGCACTCGCTTTCGCACGCTTCGGCAAGCGGAATTTTCGTCGCGAGAAAAATTTTAGGCGAATAAAATCTATCTGCCGCCCCGCGACGACGGGGTAATCCCGTCGTCGCGGGGCGTTTTGGCAGGGTTCGATAGAATAACGAAAATGAGAAAACTCGTACAGTGTCTGCAAAACAGCAATAAAAACGTTACCGTATATCAAACCGCAAAAGCGATAAAAGAAGCGGGCTTCGACGGTGCTTTCGTTCAATGGTATAAAACGGGCGAGGGCGGCGTTACGATAAGCGGCGAAGAACAGGTAAAACTCTGTCGCGACAAGGGACTTCTTGTGCCGTTTGCTCACTTGGGTTACGATCGCATAAACGACCTCTGGACGGAAGGCAAGTCGGGCGACGAAATGATCGACGGTTATATCCGCGACGTCGAAAACGTCAAAAAATCGGGTGTGAACGAGGTTATTTTGCACCTGACGAGTAAAACGAATCCTCCCGCTCCGAACGAAATCGGCGTTAATCGCCTTATAAGGTTGTTTTCTGCGGCAAAAGACGCCAAAATCGCGGTTGCGCTCGAAAATAATAAGGTAAAAGGGTATTTCGAGTACGTGTTCGACGCGACCGATTATCCCGTAATCTGTCTTGACGTAGGACATTGCCACGCGCATTTTAACGACGATTTCGACTGGCAACGTTTCGGGAAAAAGATAGTAAGCGTGCATCTGCACGATAATTTCGGTAAAGAAGACGAACACCTGCTTCCGTTCGACGGAAACGTTTCGTGGGAGAGTTACGCGAAGAATCTTTCCTCGGTCGGCTATAAGGGCGACGTTACGCTTGAAAGCCGATACTGCGGAGAATACCTTTTTCTTAAAGTAGATGAGTTCTACCGCGAGGCGTATGAAAGGGCAGTTAAAATAGCCGGAATGCTCGATAAAATCTGAATTTTTACGCGTCTACCGCTCCGTAAGGGGCGGTTTTTTCGTGTCGGTTCGGAGCAAAACGTAACGAAGCGAAGACTTCGAATTTTTAATTTTCGTCGGATTTTGTCGAAATTTTCATTTTCTATCGGTCTATTCGTTTTAGACGCGTAAATTACCGACTCTCGAATTAGTAGAGTCGTCTAAAAACGGTGGACAACCACTCCCGTAACATTATAGCCCGAAAACGAAACTCTATACGAAATAACGATTGTTTTGCCGTTCGCTTTGTAGTATAATTTATCGTGTCGTAAAGGGAAACCTTTCGGCAGGCAAGAAAACCGACGGAATCCGAAGCGGAGATTTCGGAAATACGGAAATCAAAGAGAACAGACATGAGTTTTTTAGTAAGATTTTTTACACACTGGACGAAGAAGAAAGTTATAACGTGTTCGCTGACGGCGTTGGTGCTGGCGGGCGCGTCTTTCGGGGCTACGAGATTATTCGGTAAAGGCGGTCTGACGAACGTCGTAAAACCGAGCAGTTTCGAAAGCACTATGGAGGCAAAACCCGCAGGCAAGACCGTTGCCGATTTCGCTTCCGACGAAAACGCGAAATATAATCTGTTCGTCGCGCAGAAAGTATTGCGCGACGCGGGCAGTTTCAGAAGCGTAACGAGCGGCAAATCGGAATCTACGGTTTTCGGCGTGAAAGCCGTGCAGGAAATATACGCCGAAAGGGTCGTTTACGGCAATTCGGTATATAAAGATTCGAGAAGTTTCGGCAAGTACGTTAAGTTTGCCGACGAAAGATTTGCTCACGACGGGCATTACCTCTATCGTAACACGGGTAATTTAAGTTCCATAAAAAAAGTCAATTCCTGGGGCGACCCGAAGAATTTCAGACGCGACGGCGATAAATCGGAAGCGGAAGCGCAAAGCAGATACCTTTCGAGATACGGCTGCATAGGCAACGGAATGAGTTCTTACATTCTCCGCGAAGAAACCATTACCTCCGCTAAATATTCGGGGCGCGACGACGACGGCAATTACGTGTTCGAATACGATCTTAATATATCGAACTCGGAAAGCGGCGCGTGCTACTGTATTTTGCAGGAAATGAAAACGAACGCGGGTACGGAAAACTTCGCCACTTTCAAATCGGCGAAACTCATCGTTACCATGGACGGTAACTGGGTAGTCAGACAGATAGAAAACAAATGCAATTACAGCGTTCCCAAAGTCGTTAAAGACGGCGCGGACACGTACGAACACATGATAGAAGTGTTCGATAATATCGGCGGGTATAAGTCGGCGAAAGAACTTCCGAAGTACTCCGAATTCGAAAAGAAGTTCGATTCCACTTCGGAGGGCGAAGAAGAACAGGAAAAAACGGCGGTTTCGGTACTCGGCGATATGTTCGGCGCTTACCTCGGCGAAAAACCGCTCAACGCGAAACTTACGCTGAACGTAAACGGGAAAGAAGTCGTCGCAAACGTTACGGCGAGAATAGATACGGGCGACCTTTCGAAAACTTCCGTCGTTGCTAAAATCGGCGACAAATTATTCGTTTCGTACAATAACGGTTACGTCGCGGTTTCGTACGACGAACTGAAACTAAAACTTTCCGTCGACGAAGTAAAAGCGTTGATCGGTAAATCCGAAGGGCAACAAGCCGAAGCGGCTGCGCCGGACGCGGAAAACGCCGGAGTCGGAGAGAAAGAAGACGCCGGAACGGATATACTTTCGGGTATTCTCGAAAATATGACTCTCACCGAAAACGCCGACGGCACCTGCGATATTGCAATCCCCGTCGAAGCAGGTTCGTTTAGAATTAAAGTTACCGTTTCGGGTAAGAAAAAAGTAATTTCAACCGATAAAAACGGTAAAGAAAAATATACGTACGAACTCACGGGCGCGAACGCCGAAATAGGCGACGTCGCGACTGCGAAACTCGAACTCGTCGAAACCGAAACAGAGGCGATTCCGGAAGAAGAACTTAAAAACTTCGCAGATATCAAACCCGTTTTAAGTCAATTTATCGGCAAAGACGAATTTTCGCTTAAAGTCGATACGGGTGTTAAACTCGACGGCAAATCTCTCGTCGCCTACGTCAGGGCGAATATTAAGGATAAGCAGGTAATCGTAAACGTTCCCGATCTGTTCGGAGCGGACGCGATACTGAAAATAGACGGCAGCCGCGCGGAAAGCGAGGGCGGGGCGAATATCACGGTAAATTACGGAAAGTTAAACGTCGCTTTGCCGTTTGATAAAATCGGTTCGCTCGTCGACCTTATCAAGAATAATTTCGGCGAAGAACTCGGCGAACTTACGGATAAACTCGCGTCGGTTAAAGATATAGACGTTGCCGGAATTTTCGCTATAATCTCGACCGCCGAAATAAAAAAGACCGAAACGGGTTACAGATTATCGGTAAACCTCGGTAAAGAAAACGAAAATAAAATGCTCGTCGCCGTCGTTACGGCGGACGGCGCGATAAAAGACCTTACGGTAAAATACGATAAGTATTCGGTAGGCATTTCGGGGGCGGGCGACTTCGAATTTGCCGACGTTTCCGACGGTGAAAGCGTGGATTTGGCAGAATTTGCCGAAAAAGCGATAACTTCTTTGCTTCCGCTTATCAAAAACGAAGACGGATACGCGGTTGATTTGACGGACGTACGACTTACGCTCGGAAGTAACGCGTACGCGGTAAACGGCAGCGTTAAAACCGACGCGAAGAAAAATATCGCGGTAAACGCGCAGATTACGCTCAACGGTAAACCCTTCGCGAAAGCGGATATAATAATCGCAGACGGAAGAATTTACGGCGAAGTAAACGGTTACAGATTTACGGCGAATATCGCTGCCGCCGAAAGCGGCGCGGTCGCTCAAAGCGGAGAAAACGCGAAAGCGGCGTTCGATTTCGATAAACTTAAAGGTTATAACGCTTATCTCGACGAAATCGCGGATCTTATAAAGAGGTTCACGACGATTGACTTCAAATCGCTCGAATACGGCAAGATGATAGACGCCTTCGGTTTCGACGCGGAGAGCGGAGAACTTACGCTTGAATTAAACGGCGAAACGTTCGGACTCGGAGAAATCAAACTTTCGGCGACTTTGGGTAAAGAAAACGTCTCGGTTTCGCTTGCAAACGCGAAGATAACGGATAACGTCTCGGTTTCCGTCGGAAACGTAAAACTTTCGGCGACTGCCGACGAAATTACCGCTCCCGCGGCGAACGAAGATTATACTACGAATTTACTTGTAAGGGTAGACGATAATAACGCTATTTACGCCAGACTCGACTTTATAAAAGGTAAATATTCGTTCGACCTGGTAAGCGGAACGGACGACGACGCGAAAAATCTCGGCGTCGAGTACGACGGAAGCGAAAGAACGGTATACGTCAAGTGCGGCAACGCGTTCGTAAAATGCCCGATAGATAAAATCGGGGATATTACCGCCGAACTTAAACGACTCGCTCATCCCTTGCTTAACGAGGCTGGCGGACAATCGACAGAAGAACGAGTCGAAACGTCGGCAACGCTTATCGCTTTTATAAAGGATTTGACCGACGACCTTGAAATTTCGTCCGACGAAAACGGAAGCAATATAGTTACGTCGATATGCGAGAGTTTGAAAAACCTGCTCGATATTTCGGTAAACGTCAGAATCGGCGACGATTTCGAAACCTGCGCCACCGTAATCGCGGTACAACTTAACAACAAGACGATGCTCGTCAGAAACGGCGATTGCAGTCATAAGTACGCAGACTTCTCGGTTGAAAAATGCATCGACCTTGCAGAAATATTCGAAGATTATAAAGATACGCTCAAAAAACTTGCCGACGTATCGGCCGGCGGCGAAGAACCGAAAAAGAGTTGGACGTTTACTCTCGGCAGTATGAACGTCGTCGTAAAAGGAAAAGAGTACTCGGTAAGTTTGCCGGAAAATCTTAAATTGAGTTTTTCTAAAAACGTGACGGTAGTAGACGTGCCGAAACTCGTACTCGTTACGGATGGCAAAACGAAGACGTTCAGACTTAAATTTGCGTATGCGAAATCGTATAACGCCGACGGAACGATCAACGAAGACGAATCTCGTCTGTACGTTACGTTCAACGATTTAACGATCGATAGCAGCGACCTTAAATTCAGCGTTTCTAAAACCGTGCTCGCCAAAATCGTCAAAGAAGATTTGCCCGGCGTGTTGTCGGTTATTCCGCAGATAGGCGAAATGTTAAGCGGCAATATAGGGCTTGCCAACGTCGTAAATCTTGCCTCGCTTGCGAGCAACGCAACCTACGACAGAGAAAACGGTAAAGCGATAAGCGTAACTATCGGCGGCGACGCGCTCATTACGGGGCTTGGCAATATCACGCTTACGATAAGCAATCCCAAAGACGGCGCGGTAAAACTCGACGTACGAAGCGAAAAGACTACTGACGAAGCGCAGAATATCGAACTGCGCGACGTATCTTTGACGGTTGCTGCCGACGAAGAATTTGCCGATATAGGTTACGAAACGAAAGACCACGCGAATCTTGACAGTTTGCAGACACTTCTTCGTTCTTTCGTTAAGACTGCCAACCGCGCGAGTTATCGCCTGGTAGGTAACGTTCCCGTACATCTCAGCGCGCTCGGCATTATCAATGCGGACGTAACTATCGGCGTCGACCTTAAAATCGACGTCGAGAAACGCAAAGGACAGTCCGACGTCGTATATATCGCGCTGAAACTTTCGAGAACGAATCTGAACAGTACCGCAAAGATAGCGTTTAACGACGAGGGCGGATACAGTTATCTCTTCTTCGATAACGTAAGTAATACGGTTACGATAAAACGTAATTCGTTGAATACGTATAAGTATTGTACTAAATGCGGCAGTTTCAATTGTAAGAAGTCGGCTCTTCACTGGGGATTGTATTTTGAAAGCAGACAATTGACGGACGTTCAAAAGAATAATTCCTGCGGTTACGACGTAACGGTATCTGCGGAAGAATTCAAGTCGGGTATGGTTAATTATCTTATGGAAATGATTAACTTTATCGATTCGATAAAGAACGCGATAACCGGAGCGACGAGTTCCAAAGCGTTCGGTATAGACGATATACTTACGGGCTACTCTTACGGAAACTCGGCGTTTACGCTTAACGTGGATCTTAAACCGATAGACGACGTTTTGGGCGGCGGAGTAATCAATATCCGCCATAACGCAGACGGCGAACTCGTCAGTCTTGACGGGAATCTCGTCGTGCTGAATATTACCGGAGTAAGTTGTACGGGTACTTTCGATATTTCTTTGGCGGAAGCGATCGAGGGCGACGCAAAAACCACCGCTAAGAACAAGACTTTGTTCTGACGTCGCGCTTTTATAGGCGGTATAAGAAAAAAATATGGAGGCGTTTTCCGAAAACGCCTCTTTTTCTTTGCTTAAACGGTTTGATTGTGGTATAATAATCGTCGCTATGAAAGATAAATACGTAAGTCCGCTTTGCGAGAGATACGCAGACGCGAAAATGCAAAAAATCTTTTCCCCCGACAACCGCTATTCGACCTGGCGCAAACTTTGGGTTGCGCTTGCCGAAAGCGAAAAAGAATCGGGTCTGGACTTTATTACGGACGAGCAGATTGCCGAACTTAAAGCTCATATCTACGATATAGACTACGATAAAGAAGCCGAATACGAACGCTCGCTTCGGCACGACGTAATGGCGCATATTTACGCTTACGGCGACGTTTGCCCGAATGCGAGAAAGATCATTCACCTCGGCGCGACGTCTTGTTACGTTACCGACAACGCCGACATTCTGCTTATAAGAGAAGGTCTTGCCGAAATAAAAACTTTGCTCGTGAACGCGATTAAAGCGGTTTCGGACTTTGCGGAAAAATATAAGGGGTTGCCCGTTCTGGCGTATACCCATTTTCAGGCGGCGCAACCGACTACGCTCGGTAAGCGCGCCACGCTCTGGCTCAACGACCTGTACGAAGATCTTAAACGGGTAGATTACGAACTCGCAGGTCTTAAATTTTTCGGTTGCAAGGGTACGACGGGTACGGGCGCGAGTTTTCTTCAACTTTTCAACGACGAAGAAAAGGTTTTCAATCTGGAAAAACTGATAGCCGCGAAGTTCGGCTTTACCGAAGTTATTCCCGTTTCGGGACAGACGTATTCGAGGAAAATCGACAGTTTCGTGCTTAATACGCTCTCTTGTATAGCGCAGTCGGCGGCGAAATTTTCTTCGGACGTCCGACTTATGTGCCACATGAAAGAGGTTGACGAACCGTTTGAAACGAATCAGATAGGGTCTTCGGCAATGGCTTATAAGAAAAACCCGATGAGAAGCGAAAGAATCGCTTCGCTCGCGCGTTACGTTATGATAGACGCGCTTAACCCCGCGATTACCGAAGCGCAACAGTGGCTCGAACGCACGCTCGACGATTCGGCGAATAAGCGTATTTCCGTTCCCGAAGCGTTTCTGGCGACGAGCGGAATACTCAACCTTTATATAAACGTAATAAGCGGTTTAAGGGTTTACGAAAAAGTAATCAAAAAAAATCTCGACCGCGAATTGCCGTTTATGGCTACCGAGAATATTTTAATGTATCTCGTCGAAGAAAAGGGCTTCGACCGTCAGGTCGCGCACGAGATTATAAGGGTTCATTCGGTTGCCGCCGGCGAACACGTTAAAGTAGAAGGCGGCGACAACGACCTTTTAGACAGGCTTTCGGGCGACGAAAGACTGGGCTTGACGAAAGAAGAAATCGCAAAGATTTGCGACGCGCACGGGTTCAGCGGTTTAGCGGAAAAGCAGACCGAAAAGTTCCTTGCGTTCGTTAAAAAAGAAGTCTTGGACAAGAACGCCGAATTGCTCGGTTTCGAAGCGCAGGTTACCGTATAAGGCGAAAATCTCACCTTTTCAATAACGGTCATTCTGTCAAATCATTAATACGTTGAACATTGACAGAGTCGGACTTACGCGACGAAAAACTAAAAACGTAAAAAAACAATTAAGGAGATATACACAAATGCTTACTGCAATAGTCGGTATCAACTGGGGCGACGAAGGAAAGGGAAGAATGGTCGACCTTCTTTCGGACAGGTACGATATTATCGCGCGTTATCAGGGCGGAAACAACGCCGGACACACGGTAATAAACGAAAAGGGCAAGTTCATACTTAACCTTCTTCCGTCGGGAATACTTCGCGACGAAACCGTCAACGTCATGGGTAACGGTATGGTTATCGATATAGAACACCTCTATAACGAAATCAAAAGGCTTCGCGACGCGGGCATCGACATCACTCCCAAGCACCTTAAAATAAGCGATAAGGCGACGATCTGTATGCCGTACGACAAACTCCTCGACGGACTCGAAGAAGACAGACTTAAAGATAAAAAGTTCGGTTCTACCCGCAGAGGTATCGCTCCCGTTTATTCGGATAAGTACATGAAAAAGACCTTCCGTATGGGCGATCTTAAACATCTAGCGAGTCTTAAAAGCAAAATCAGGGACATCGTAGAGTGGAAAAATCTTCTCGTTACGGCTTACGGCGTAGATCCCGTAAAACCCGAAGATATGTATAACTGGCTTGAAAAATACGGTACGCCGTTTATCGATTACGTATGCGACGTGGGCGATTATCTCGACGGCGAAATCGCGAAGGGTAAGAGCGTTATGTTCGAGGCGCAACTCGGCGCGCTCCGCGATATAGACTTCGGTATCTTCCCGTATACTTCCTCGTCTTCGACGATTGCGGCTTACGCTCCTATCGGCGCGGGGATTCCCGAAAAGAAACTCGACGAAGTCGTCGGCATTATGAAAGCCTATTCGACGTGCGTCGGCGAAGGTCCGTTCACCTGCGAAATGTTCGGCGACGAAGCCGAAGAACTCCGTAAAGCGGGCGGCGAATACGGCGCGGCTACCGGCAGACCGAGAAGAGTAGGCGGGTTCGACGTGGTTGCTTCCCGTTACGGCGTGAAGATGCAGGGCGCGACCTGTATCGCTCTGACCAAAATAGACGTTATGTCGTATATGAAAAAGATTCCCGTATGCGTGGCGTACGAAATCGACGGCAAGAGAGTCGAAAAATTCCCGTTCGGCGAAGACCTCGAAAAGGCGAAACCCGTTTACGAATATCTCGACGGTTTCAACTGCGACATCTCGAAATGCCGCAAAAAGGAAGATTTACCCGAAAACGCGCTTAAATATATCGAATATCTCGAAAAAGCGGTTGGTTGCAGGATAAAGTACGTTTCCGTCGGCGCCGAACGCGACAGTTACGTAGAAATGTATTGAAATTAATCGTCGCAACGGCGACGACGGGTCAAAATAAAAGCGGCGAAGTCATTTTGACTTCGCCGCTTACGTTTTGAAATAAATTATTCGGCCGCTTCGACCTTTACTTTGATTTTAGCCGATACGTCGGGCAAAAATTTAATTTCCGCGTCGTATACGCCTACGGTTTTAAGCGTATCGCCGAGTACGATTTTCTTTTTGTCTATTTCGTAGCCGAGTTCACGCAACTTGTCCGCGATTTCTTTCGAGGTTACGCTGCCGAAAACCTTTCCGTTTTCGCCGCATTTAACGAAACAGGTTACTTCTTTGCCTTTAATCGAAGCGGCGGTTTCGCGCCACTTTCTGATTTCTTCCGCCTTGTGGAATTCGGCGGCTTTTTTCTGACCGTTAATTGCGTTGACTCCCGCAGCGGTCGCTTCTACGGCGAGTTTTTTCTTAAACAGACAATTTCTGGCGTATCCGTCGCTCACTTCGACTACGTCGTCTTTTTTGCCCGTGCCTTTTACGTCTTGTAATAAAATAACTTTCATATACAGCCTCCGAAAAATTTTATTTGAATTTGGTCAGATTGCTCGACAGAACGATTATAATTTCCATCGGTACGCCGAGTATAAATATAAGCCATAACTTGTAGTTGCCGAATTGCAGGTAGATACAAAGCAGAAGCGACCACAGAAGTATTGACAAAAGAATCGTCGATTGCAACTTGTTTTTGTGCCATTTGCGGTTGTAGTTCCATAAAAACAGCGCGCTTATCGGTATCGCCCAAAGATAAGCGATCCAAAAATCCTGCGTCGGAACGGACGCGAAACAATAACCGTATACGAACAGTATCGTCGCGCATAAGAAAACTATCGTAACGGTTAAAACCTCGATAGTCAACTGCCGTTCTCTTTCGGGTTTTTCCTTTTCGTTTATATACGACAATCGTTCTTCGGCGTCTTCGTGCGTGAGATAATCGAGCGTAACGCCGTACATATCCGCAAGGGCGGAAAGTATCGAAATATCCGGCAGGGAGTCGGCGTGTTCCCACTTTGAAACCGACTTGTCGGAGTAGTTCAGAGCGTTGGCGACGTCGGCCTGGGTAAGCCCCTTGCTTTTGCGAAGCGCGATAAGATTATTCGCAACCGTGGTCTTTATATCGTCTTTCATAGTATAATTATAAAACTTTCAGACCGAAAAATCAACTTATTTTGCAAAATATATATAATTCTCTAATCCGTAGAGTCGATTTCTACCGCAAATCACCCGGGATTTCCGATAAATACGTATATGTAGAGCGCCGATTTTTATAAAACGCTTGCCTTTTGACAAGAAAAGGTATAAAATTGTACGTAAGGTTCTATTCTACTAAAGGAGAAACTGACTTTTAGATGAAAGTGTTATTACTCAGTTGTTCGACGGGCGAAGGTCATAACAGCGCGGCGAAAGCCGTAGGCGAAGTGATGACCGGCGCCGGCATAGAATGGGAAATTAAAGATCCCGTGTCGTTCAATCACGAAAAAAGCCCGAAGCGGATAGCGAAGGCTTATAACGATCTGATAAAAAGGACGCCCTCTTTGTTCGGGGCGGTCTATAAAATAGGCGCGGCGTACGAAGCGACTAGGTTGCCTTCGCCGATATATTCGCTCAATGCCAAGTATTCCGAAAAACTCAACGATTACATAGTAAGCGGCGGTTTCGACGCGGTGGTTACTTCGCACCTGTACGGAATGGAGGCGTTGACCGCCATTATGCGCAATCACCCCGATCACGTTCCGTTTTTCGGCATAATCACCGACTATACCGTCATTCCGTTCACGCGCGATACCGCGCTCGACGAATATTTTATTCCGCATAAAGAACTTGTCCCCGATTTCGAAAAGAAGAAAATGCGTTCGGATAATCTTATTCCGACGAGTATTCCGGTTTCTCCGAAATTCCGTATGCAGATAAGCAAAGAAGACGCCAGAAAAGAGTTGGGCTTGCCCGTCGATAAGCGGATAATACTCATAATGTCGGGCGGGGTGGGCTGCGAAAGCATAAAACCGCTTATTAAAAAATTTCGTAAATACGGCATCCCCGAAGACAGATTTTACTGCATACTTGCGGGCAATAACGCCAAACTTAAAGAAACTATCGCAAAATCTTGTTCTTCGGATAAGGTGCAGGCGGTCGGCTTTACGGATAAAGTCCACCTGTACTTAAAGGCGGCGGACGTCGTTATAAGTAAGTCCGGCGGACTTTCCAGTACCGAAGTCGCGGTCGCGAACGTTCCCGTCGTTCATTTTAAGCCTATTCCCGGTTGCGAAACCTGCAACGCGAGATTTTACGAAGCGAAAGGCATGTCTAAACTCGCTAAAAACAGCAAAGAAGCGCTTAAAATCGCAGAAGCGTTACTCGGCGACGAAGCCGAAAAGCAGTCTATGGTCGAAGCGCAACGCCGCGAGATAAACGCTTTCAGCGCGGACGACGTCGTTAAAAGAGTAATCGAAGTCGTCGAAGCGCGTAACGCAACCGAAAAAGAATGATTTTATAAAAAAAGACGGGTTATCTCGTCTTTTTTACTGTACGGTCGTTGTGTCGGGCGTAAGCGGAACCTTTTTCCGAAAGGTCGTATTTTAGGACTCAAAGCGTAAATTTTTCTCCGTAAAAATCCGAAATTGCTTGTAAAATCGTTTTGCGTATGATATAATGATGCCGTAAAACCTATAAAGGAGTCGATTTATTATGTTTTGTTCTAAATGCGGTAAAGAAATAAAGGACGAAGCCGCTTTCTGCCCCTATTGCGGAGCGAAGACGGAAGAATCCGCCGACGAAAAAGAAGCCGGACAAAGCGAAAACAATACCGGTGAAAATGCCGGTAACGAAGATTTTACGGCTAAAATCACCAAACTTAACGATACGAAGGACACCACTTCGGAATTTGACAAAGAGGATATCGACAACAACAAAGGAATGTCGATTCTGGCATATTTGTCGTGGTTGGTGCTTATACCGATATTTGCCGCCAAAAAGTCGAGATACGCGCAGTTCCACGCAAATCAGGGCTTGATTCTGGCTATCATAGATACGGCGTATTGGATTATAAACGGCGTTATAACGGGTATACTGATGATCGTTTCGCCCATTGCTTCGGCGATAGTCTGCGCAATTACGGGGCTGTTCGGACTCCTATTTTTGGTACTTGTCATTCTTGGTATAGTAAACGCCGCGAGCGGTAAAGCCAAAGAACTTCCGGTGATAGGCAAATATAAAATTCTTAAATAATCGGATAATAAAAAAGGACGGAAAAAGGGCGTTTCTCATAGGGATTTTTTGATACAATAATAGGATAGCGATTGTTTCGCTATCCTTTTCATTTTTATTCTATAAAAACACACGACTTTGCTTGCAAAGTATAATGTGCTACACTTTTGAATTTGAGAGCCCTACAAGTCTTTTTTATCGTTGTTATCATCTTCTATATAATAGACTTGTGGCGTGGGTTCATTTTCTTCAAATTTTTCATAATCTAAAAAATCTTCTTCTCTTTTTTCTTCCACAAAGTGATTAACACCAACAAACAATCCTATTAAAATATGTACCAATAAAATAGTTCCGCCTACAATCAAAAATATCAAACCATATTTATTAAAAGGTTCAGTGTCAGTAATCCAAAAAGAGCCAATTAAAACAAGAAAGAACGAAATTAAAGAAATAACAAGACATAAAATTTTCAACAAATATTCTTGCCACTTTTTTAACTGTTTAATATATTAAAAACACAATAAAAATCTGATTATCCGCTAAAACACAGTATCTATCAGCATTT
>OGFF01000210.1_pt1 | contig 87999 bp, 126 predicted proteins | sample 1570751 | NCBI WGS metagenome assembly OGFF01 (sample SAMEA2581951, study PRJEB24529) | metagenome | biome: Human gut stool | place: China | collected 2011 | reverse complement strand
TTCCAAATGTCAACACCTTTATCTGTTGGGCTATCCTTAAAATCTAATAAATTTTCTTTATCGTATATAACATACACATCACAATACGGTCGGCACTTTTCATATATTTTTTTGACCCATTTTAGCCACTTTTCAAAGTTTTCGTCTTTTACTTGATCATATTGTTTATCAAGGGCTATATTGATTTTATTTACCCCTAATTGAAGTAGTTGGTATATTTTATCAATACTTGCATTTACACCGAATAAACCTACAGAATTGTTCATTTTAACATATTCTTCGAGCTGCAAAACAGACTTTGCTGCCTCAAACAATATAGCCTCTTTTGTTTGTCTAATACTGTCTTGATTTTGATACAACCCAAACAGGCATTGACTTGTAGGAAATTTATACTCTGTTGATAATGTTTTTAAGGGAATATATTTATATCCTTTGTCAATTAATTCTTGGTTGGTATTTCTTGCTTGAATACCAACCAAATCGCCACTAATATTAAACACAGGAAAACATATTTGTCCTTTAGGAATATAATATTTAATTTGGAATTTGTCAATAGCTGATTTTGATATATTGTCTTTTAGTAGATTGTCGGGATATAAAACATCTAAATTATCGAGAATGTTCTTGTCATAAATCGTTAAATTGTCGTTTTTTATTTCATTTTGGCTAAATTTATTGAAATATCTCTGCCAATTAAACTCTTTTGTTTCATTTTGAGAACCTTGATATTTAACAATTTTTATTAAATAATGAATTATATCCATAAAAACAAATGTTCTATTTAATAATCTCCAGCGTTCTGCTATTAGTGCAATTATATCTCCACTAAAGCCACAAGTATAACAATGGAATGATTGAGACTCTTTGTAATAGTACAACTTAGGTGAGCCGTTGTCTGAATTAACATTATGGCAACCTGTCATGTAGATTAATTCCTTTGCATTTTCTTTGACGAAAGATATATTTAAATCGTCCATTATATCCTTAATATTATCGTCTGTTATTTGAGATTTTAAGTCTTGAATATCAATCATATTCATATTGTAATTGAAGTAGATTTAAGTATCTTAGAATATATTCATCTAATCCGTGTTGCCAATGTTTAAATAACCTTAAACCAACTGATTTAACATTAAAATCTTCATTCTGTTCATCATAATCTATTAAAGCAACCGTAAAATAACTATTTTCAGTCCCCCATAAAACCAGCTCATATTGCCCACATTTATTTGTCTCTCTAATTTCAAAATCGTGCCATTTCATATAATATAATCTCCTTTGTAGTCTAAAAGATTTTCATAATCATAACGAGATCCATACCAGTCATTATAATTATCATCAAAAAAAGAATAATCCTCTCCGATGACGAATTTAACATCTTTGAATAAAATCTTAGACTCACTAAGTCTTTTTGGATTTAATAAATCTTCTTTATCTAAGATAGGAACATATTTCCAACCTTCCGCTCCGTCATACTCGTGCCGATACAAGATTGCTTTTCCCGTATAAACTAATAAAGATTGGCTTATCTTTTGACATCCGTATCCATTATCATAATTAATATCTTTTGCTAATTTTTTAAAATCGTTCCAGTTTAAAAGCGTTTTACCATCATACACACCATAAGCATCTTTTTCGTCAATTCCTAATACCTTTAAACAATCCAAAGTTTCATTTAATAAATTCATATTATCACCCTTTCACATATATAATACTTTTTCCAGTTACATACATAGCTTTTCCTGTTTTAATATTAACACAATTAAGCTTGCAACCATAATTAATCACAATCAATTCTGTTTTTAGATATGTTATACCCACTGGCTCATACCTAAATTTCTCTCCTGCTCTAATACAATCAAAGGTAGTTTTAATTAAATATGGCTTCATTTTTATAAATAAATGTATTAATGCCCATTTTAACAATTTCTCGCTCTTTTTCAATGCATTCTAAATGAAAAATTAATTTCTTCATTCCTTTTGTTTGACCTGTAATTTTATATTTATTTAACAAAGTCAAGCAATTATCATATACTTTTACTAAATCTTCATCTGTGATATGTTGCTTCTTATCTTTAACAATATTAAAATATTCAGATGGAGTTAATTCGTTCTCGTTCATATTTCATTTCGACCCCTTTTTTGATTATTATATTCTAAAGAAAATTTTAGAAATTCTAACCTCCCATTTAATTGACTATATTTTCCAGCAATATTGGAAAATTCTCTGTCTAATTCTTCTTCATCAATTAAGCCTTTTTTAAAAAAAGCAATAGCATTGCTCGCTCTTCTAATCAAAGAATGTTTTTTAATATTGATTATTTCCATTTCTCTTTCTGTTTCTTTATCTTTCTTTTTAAATATCATAACTAATCTCCCCTATATAATTTTAAATCCTGATATGCACAGATTGTACTACTACTCATATTATTTAACTCTTTTATTTCTTCGCAATAATCTCTAATATCCATCCAATCTGGCTTGTATTGATATCCATAATTATACAATGTATCACCTTCTTGGACAATCACAGTAAATACCGTTTTGGTTTCATTCCACTCGTGCCAATTATAAATATCCTTTGCAATATTAATTGTAACACATCCGACAGCTAAAAACAATAGTAAAATCATGATTTTTAAATAAATTTTCGCTTCGTCCATATTATTTTACTCCTTTACAAATAATACCCTCACCCAATCATTAGCGTTCCAGTCACAAGAAAAATCCGCAAAACGATAATCTTTGCCTTTATCAAAAGCTTTAAATAAAAATGCTCTTATTCTTTTTGGTTCAAGATTGACGATATCCGCATATTCTTTTCGGTTAGAGAAATGTTTTTGTCGAATTTCGAATAAGGTTTGATTACAGGCGTTCTCAAAAAAAATCATTTCAGTTTTGAGTAATTCAATTCTATCGGAATACTCATTTAAATATGTTAAAAACTCTTCTTGTTCACCTTTTAAGATAATATCAATTAATCTTTCATCTGTAACATGACCATTATTTCTCAGATAATGAGCTTTAATATATTCTGGGGATTTAATTTTTATTCTATTAAAACACTCATCACATACAACATAACCTTCTTCATCATACGGAAGTAATTTCGATATTTTGACAACATCTTCCAACGAACGAAATTTATATCTTTTAGGAAATGAAAAATAACAAGAGACAATACTATCTTCTGGCAAATACTCTTTATTATTTTTATTATTTCTAAAACCTAAAAAATACAATTTTGTTTCTGGATATAAGATGACGTGTTTATCTAAAGGTGAAACTAATTCAAACATATATGTGTTATATCTTCCTGCTTGATACATTAGTTTTTTAAATTCTCCCCAATCCTGCAAATTACTATTTAAAATAGCTTTTTCAAATAAGCAACGATAATTTTTATCTTTACCCACTCCATATGAAGCATCTAAAGCGTCTATACATCCATTTGTTGATATATGCCACCCATCATCTTCACAGTACCAAATTTTAATTAAACTTCCATCAATCTTTTCTTGCACGGATACCCCTTCCCATTTAATGTCTGGACAATAACTTTCGCCATAATTACCAAACTTATCAAATCCATGGCAGACACATTTCCAATCTTTTTCTCTGAAAATAATACCTCTTGCTTCTCTTACAATCTCGTTATTAAAATCTGATAACTGTTGATTGTATTTAAACAAAACATATCCATCTTTTCTTTTAATGGTGAGATAATATGGATAATCAGATAATTTTTCTTCCCAATCTGGATTATTTAAAATAAATTTTTGCAGTTTCATTTGATTTTCTCCTTAGCGAGCATTAATATCACATTCATTTAATTTATCTAATTCTTCTTTTAAAAATTGCGGTAATCTGTCATAATATTTACTATGATGAAATTTGTCCATATGATGATTAATTAACCATGATATAATAATATTCCTTGTAGTTCCTAATGAAATATAAGCTCCAACATTTTCATGATTATAATAATGGGCAATATCCGTTGTTTCTCCTTTGGTATTGACGAATGATTTCACATATGGTTTTCCGCAATCATGCCAATATGCAGCTCCCTCAATTATATATCCAAAATTTTTATCAGCAGCATATTTTTGTGCTTCTTGACTATGTCCTAAAATAGTGAATGTATGGTGAGGATTGTCGTGACGAATATTCATCGAATTTCTAACTTGAGTTGTATAGTCCAAATAATCAAATTCATATGACTCGATATATTTGATGTAACTAAATCCCTCGTCATAAAATGGCGTTTCAAATCCTTGAACCATTTTATTAATAACTTTTTTCCCAACACTTCTTTCTCTATTTGAGTCATCTTTAATACATCGGTAGATAGGTTTCCATACAATATGACATTCAGTTTTAATAAATTTAGGTAATTTATTTAAGATTCCTAACCTATATTTTCTTTTTAAATTGGTGGCATCGTAGATAACATTTACGCCATTGTTTAAACTTTGTAAAATGCGTTCATGCACAAGATTAAAACCTCTTCTGGATTTCCTTGAATATTTTCGTCTCCATATAGCTCTTTTCTAATATTGTCGGACGAAACAATGACAGCTTTTTCATTAGTTTCATTTGACATTATTCTTTGAAGGTCTAAAGCGTAATGCGATTTGCCACTTGCAGGCAAACCACATAACATATAAAATTTTGGAAACTTAATCATACTAAACATCTCCTTTTGTTTTAATTAGTTATAATAAATTTGATAAGCCATTTGAGAGGCTAATCTTTTAAGTTGAGTCATTTGCTTGTCAGTTAAATAATTATTTTTTGAATAATATTCTTTAAAAGACTTAACATATTCAAACCCTCTGCATAAATTTAAAAAAGAAGCGTTTTCTACTATAACCTTTTCGTTAAACATAGCCATAACAAGTTCTTCTTCTGTATCAAAAATCTCATTCCATTTAACTTTTTTTAAACCAGCATTAGATTGGATTAATTTAGATTTCAATTTTGGGGTAATAGGTTTCATTTTACATCTCTCCTTTGTTTTATTTGATATATGTATTATAATCCACAATTTTTTAAATGTCAATAGCTAAATTAAAAAATATCCTGTTATTTTTCAATAACAGGATTAAAAATATCTTATATATCAATCTTCATATCTTTAACTGAACATATAACTTTAGAAGTCTTGTCGACTTTGGATAATTCATTTCTCAAATCATCTGCAAATTTTAGTTTTGACTTTTCTTCACTATGAACCAAAACTATCTTGTTGTAATTAATTTGAGAATAATATTTCAACAAATCTTTAAAATCAGCGTGAGATGAAAAAGAATTTAAAACAGTAATTTGAATATTGTTGCTTAATTTTTTGCCTTCAATATTAACAATGGGGTACTTAACCTTGTTTTTTATTTGCCAAGCTAAGCTATTTTCTCCAGTAAATCCGCAAAAACAAATATGATTTCGACAATCGGGCAATAATTTCTTTGCCCACATAATTGATCTGCCTGACTGCATCATACCAGAAGAAGCTAAAATTATCATTGGTTTTTTATCTTCTTGATATACAATACTATCCTCATGAGAATTGACTTTTTTTAATTTATCCCAATTCCAAACTTTATCCCAATATTCTTGTTGCTCATTGGGTATAATTTCTTCCCAAATATCGGCAATTTTAATCCCTAATGGAGTATCAACAACAATATCGATGTCTAAATTGTCATAAAAAATATCATACAAGACTGACAATATATCTTCTAATCTATTCAAAGAAAATACAGGGATTAATAACTTACTATTATATTCTTGAATTTGCCCAACAATAGTTTTTAATTTGTCAATATCAGTTTGTCTGTCTTTAATCCTGTGAATACGTTTATGGTCTGAATAAGTACATTCTGCTATTAATAAATCAACCTGTTCAATAGGTTTTAGTGGCATTAAATATCGTTTATCTAATTTAGACGAACCAATATCAGAAGTATATCCGACTTTTTTAATATTATTTTCATCACGCAAATACAAAACAACCTGTGCAGAATTGACGATATGATGAGCCGACAAATATCGGAACGAAATATCACCATTTATCCAAATTTCTTTATTAAATTGACACTCAATTACATGATTTAAAGTGTTATAAACATCTTCTTCAGTATATAAGGAAGGCATTGAAATTCTTTGCGATTTCTTGTATAACTCGTATTCTTTATTCATAATTTTAACACTATCAAGAAACATTATTTCTAATAGTTTTTTAGTGTTTGTAGGAACATATAAGTTACAAGTTGCTCCAGCTTTATATAATGTTGGGATTAATCCGATATGGTCTTGATGAACGTGACCGATGATTATAGCATTTAATTGTTTTGCTTTAAGATATTTTGATTTTGTTTTATTTGTTTTATAATCATCTATGGGAGAGTTGGTTTGCACTGAACCATATTCTAATAGAATATTATAATCCAAATGCTTAATTAAATGACAACTACCTGTCACTTGACTTGTTGAATTTCCAATCGCATGGTAATAAGACTTTGATTTCTTACTCATAAAATTCATCCTCATTTATAGAATTACTATCATATGAAAACCCTCTTATTACCTTTTCTTCTTCTTCATCATATTGATAATCATTAATTTTTTTATTACACTGTGCAATTATCACATTATTTTTTGCCATTTTAGATTGACACCATGTATCAAAAATATCTCTAATATCAAGTAAAATCGGCAATAAAACTGAACTGAATAAAACTCCTATACAAAAATAAAGAATATAACCACCTACTTTCTTTAATCGTATTCAATATACGTTTTGTTTATTTTAATAGGACTATTATCTTTATCTAAAACTAATAAATCTTCCGACCGCCCTGTTCCTAAATCTACATACTGAAAAACTTTAATATATTTAGGAAATTCACTCGAACGACCTTTGATTATGTGTATTATATTGTTTGGTCTGTTTTGAGTATCTAACTTGCCATTAACAATTAATTCCTCGAAAATATCTAACTCTTTTTGTCGTGGAGGCATCATAACCATTGCTCCGTCTGTTTTGCGAATTTGTGATTTTCCCCCTGCTAAACAAGCTTCTGTTGGGAATGGCATGCTATCTTCTTCGTTATTGGTTTGACAGCCTGTTATAATATTGATATCACATTCACGCTGCACTTGTTTTAGCCTATCAGTCAATGTCAGCAGAACCATATCTGGTCTTTGTGGTATTTTTGTTTCATTCGCCAATCTACCTGAAACAATGCCGTTATCTTGCACATAATCAAAACAAACATTTTTTACTTGCTTGTTATAAACATAATCTTTAATTTCCGATACTAAAGAGTCAACAGTAAAACTTGGGTCGTCTACTATATATAACTCACTTTCGAGCAAAATCTGTCCTGCTCTGTCAATTCGTTTTTCTTCCTCTTTAGTATATTTACCATTGAGAATTTTACTTCTATTTACACCACTTATCCAAGCAATAATAATTATATCCAAGCCTACTTCCAAATCCATTTCTGTATTGATAAATAAAGAAGCTCCCTCTCGGCTCTTATTTTTAATAAAGCTTTGAGCTTCAAAGTCCCAATATTCCGTCACTGTCATTTTACATAAATCACCAAGCGACAAAACACTCTTTCCTGCTCCCGACTTGCCCACTCGCAAGATAAGCCCCATTGCTCCACGAAAAATAGTGTTTAAATATGGAGATTGAAAACTTGAACCCATCAAAGGGGACTCTTTTAGTCTTTCTTTTGTTTCGGCAAAGTTTGTTCCTGCTTGATATTCCCTAATGTCTGCATTTTTGATAAATCTCTTACGAATATCGTAATCCTGAGCTTCAAAGTAATCAACAATTTGCTCAATCTTATATCTATCAAGATTTTTCATCTGTTCAGCATTATCTAAATTCTCGTCAAAGAAATTATTAATATTCCTGCCTTGTTTTTGATAAGCTCTTAATAAAGACATTTTTCTTAAATTATTGTAATATAATGCAAAAACTTTTTGATTTGCAATCTTTTTGCAATTATCAATGAAATTTAAGAAATCATTTCGGACTAAAACCTCGTATTGTTTGGGGTAATTCTGAGCAAATCTGTCAATAGCAACTTTGTCAATCTCTGCAATATCGTTATCTGCGATATTGTCAATTACTGCAAATAAAATTTGATGAAACTTAGAGGGCGAAAAATCATCTCTATCAAGAGGATACTTGTCGTTTTTTAATAATTCAACATTATTCATAATGCAACCCAATACCATTATCGCATCTTCATAGCAATATAACACATTTTCACCCTCTCTACAAATCATCAATTCTCGACTTTTGCCTAATTTTCTTAAAATGTTTTTTCTTAACTATGGTTTCAAACTGTTCTATATCTTTTTGAATTGATATTTTTTTAATTTTTTGCTGTTCTATATAGTATTCTTTTGCTTCATCATAAACATATTCAACAATGCCAATACCTTTGTCGTTTGCCCATTTGCCATTTTTTACATTAATAAAATAGTCTAAAGATAATTTTATACCCGAATATTTCATATTTCGCTCATTATGGAATTTTTTTATCTGAATATAAACGAATTGGGGAATATTATTATCATATAAAACATTAAGATATCTAAGCAATTCTTGATAAGATAATGCTTCATCTTGGCTTTTCTGATAGCATTTCTGATTACAATAATAGCTTCTATCCTTAATTTTATATGCTTGCGATTTTGGGATTTTCTTGCCACAGTGTTTGCAAGTGACTAATACCTCTTTTGCCATTGCTTATTCTCCTCAATCATTCTTTGTTCTCGTTTATATTCCAAAACCTCACTTTTAATCTTTGTATATATCTGTTTGTGTCCTGTTTTAATTGCTTTTATGATAAAAAGGTTTGGCTCTTGATAATTATGGGCTTTGTCATTATCAATATAAGGATATTGATATTTTAATTCTAATTGATATACATAGCCATTTTGAAATTGGCAATTATTCATATTCAAATTTAAAATGTTCAACTTACCTTTTGTTTTATTGTAAAACTTATTTTGTCCTATATAGATTGCATCAACAGTTAGTTTTTCATAGTCATTTTTATATGTTAAATCAAGGAATTTAGCACTAAAAATCGTTTTATTACCCACTTGTAATACATTTCCCCCAACCAATAAAGAGGATGGATTTTTAGTGCCATTAAAGCGTTTTAAATTTATTGCGCCACCTAACAAGCTGTTGAGGATTTGCGTGTAAACTGTGTACCTTTCATTGTCAAAATCTCTAATCATTTCATAAGGAATACCAAAAGTGCCTAAGAAACTATAATATTCTTGTCGTTGATATTCCTTATTAATGTTGAAATGGCATAAATAATACTTTTTATTACTTCTTATTGATACTTTTGCCTTAATATTATTCCTTGATATTTCTATATTATATTCAGATAGCTTTCCACAAATTAGAAATTGATTTTTAAAACGGAAAATCATCATCATCTTCAGTATCAGTGTTGCTATTGTCATTACCACTGCCACTGAAAATATCTTCAAAATTTTCCTCTTCTTCTTGTTTTTTTACTTCTTTTGGCTTGTTAACACGAACAGAATTATCTAATTTTTGTAATTCAGGAATTGTAAAATCGCCACTTTCGATTGTTTTCATCGAACGATAAAATCTCACATCTTCCCTCGTTTTAATTCGTCCGTCGTTCCCTTGATATTCTCTAATGCCAATAATTAAACCAATATATTTCTTTTCTAAGGTTTTTTCATGAACTCCGTCAAATTTAAAGTTTTTATTTGACTCCTCGATAGCAGTAATAAAGGACTTAAAGTATCTTAAAGACATTCCCTCTCGATAATATACTCTAAAGGTGTTATTTGCCCAACCCTTTTCTTTTTCAAAATTCGTCCAGTAACCTTTATATTCGCCTTTAACAATGTCATATTGAACTTCTAAATATTCTTCATCTTCATGGTCAATAATCTTTTTAATAGTGCAAACATAACCTCCAGCTGGCAACTGTTTAAAACTACTGGTGCTCAAATCTTCGACATTCTCTAAGTTAATTTTTTTCATCTTATTATCTCCTCTTATTCTTTAAATTAATATTCCCAACCTAATTCTTTAAGGACTAATACAATATCATTTTCAATTTCATCTTTATCTTCAAAATACCCCATAGGAACACGAGCAGAAGAATTTTCGGAACGCAGAATAAATTTATACTGTCCATCCTCATGGCGTGTTAATAAGACAAGCGAAGCATAACCTGTTAAATTAATCTTCTCAAGCTTTCTTCCATTGGTTACTAATGTTTCAAATCCTTCGTCATTAACTGCCGTATGTCCTACCATGATAATAACCAAATCGTCTCTTAATTCATTTGCCTTTTCCATAATACCATAACCAAATGAGCCAATGTCTGACCATTTTTGAAAACCATTATTTGATTTAGTGTCCAACATTTCTCTTGCAACCATGGCTGCTGAAATTGTATCAATGACAACATATTTAATCTGCGTTTGTTCTTTACTAATAACATCGAGCAGGTTTAAAATCTTGTCAAAATCTTTTGTTTTCAAATAGTTTTTGTTCTTCGCATTGTAATTTTTACTAAAATCTTTCCATGGGTCAAATTTTCCATCACAGTTTACGAAGAATGTTTTCTTAGGGTCTAAATTCCGTAAACTACACGTTTTACCACTTGCTTGCAAACCTTCAATTAAAATACTTTTTGACAATTAAATCTCTCCTTTAAAATTGATATACTCTATATTAACACATTTTTCTATGTTTGTAAAGCTATTTTTGCACATTTTTATAAAAAAATTCGTTATAAGCATCATATCTATCTTGAATGTTGGCTAAATTTACATCGGGATTATTGCTTTCTGCCCAATCAAAGAAACGCTTTAAATATCCACAAGTTTTAAATTCTGGACAACCACATCGATAAATACAATTAGGAACTAAAACATCAGCTTCTAACGGATTTGTTTCATGTAATGCAATCTTTAAATCTTCTGCTAATTCTCTTGCTTCTTTTGTAGCCTGATAACATAATCTTTTGCGACACATATCGATCAAATTTTGCATATTAGCATATCCGTCATAATTTACTGGCGCATTTTGTGGTTTTTCGCCTCTTGGGGTATCGTCAATCAATCTATCGTCTCTTTGTGTACTGATAAATTTTTCATATTTGTGTCGGCTATGCTCCGTACTAACCCAATACGGAATATCACTCCATGTCCAATCAAACTCTAACAATCTAATAGGTGAATGTTCGGAAATTAAAAGTTGATATTTGAATTTTTCTGTTGGCTCTTTTTCGGTAAAATCTTTGTTATCGGTTGTTCTACAATGATTTTTTACCCTTTTCCAATCGTCTAAAATAAAATTGAATTTTGTTTTCATTAAAAATTTTCAACCTCTTTTATAAATTCTTTTAATTCACAATCTGAATATAAATACATTCCGATAAAACATTTTTCTAAAGGGCATCTAAAGCAATCACCATGATATCGGTTGCAAATATATCTTAGTTTTTCAAAAAAAATCTATTGTTTCCAATGCCTCTATCCTCCTCTATTAATTCATTATATATATTAATTAAATCGTCTTTTGTATAATTACGTTCTTTGTAGTTGCTAATGGTGTTATATAAAATTTCTTCCTCATCGTTAGTTAATTTAATTAACAAATCGAGATTTGTTTCGATTAGGTCATTTACGAAGCCAATAAATCTACCATTATCGCCAAAAATCAATTTAAAATTATCCATATAATCTGAACAAGAGATTAATCCATCCATTTGGTGACAAAAATCATCTTGAGTTAAACAATTATTTCTATTGCTTTCTTGTAATTTGTCATAAATATTAGCGACTTTAATTTCAAAGTCATCATCTACAATCGGCAAACAATCAAAAATTTCATCTCTGATAGAACAATCATTGTTTCTAAAAAATAATGTTAATAAATCAACATTATTATCTAAAATCTTGTAAATGCCGCTCTCTTCATAAAAATCTTGTGAAAAATAATCTGAATATAAATCCAATGCCAGAAAAGAAACATTTAATTTATTCATTATCATTTCAAACTCGTTGTAATTCATCTTAACCTCCTATTAGTTTATCCATTTAATAATTGGATCGCCCTTAAACCCTTTTTCCCAAACGTACCAACCGTAAGCTACTGCTGTGTTAGTACCTTTGCTATATTTTTCAAAATCGCCATTTTTAGCACATTGCAATCTGGAAGATGAGACATATAAAGTTTTGAATGGGTATTTTTTAAATAATTCTTTGCGAGATTTACTTTCAAGAAATGTCAATTTTAAAAACATGGCTATTTTAGTGCCATCGGATGAAATGTCTAAAGCGTGTTGAATAAAAGATTGGGCACAATTCCCACTGATAAACTCTTTACCATTTCTCCTTAATAAAAAGACACCATTTTTGTTTAAATTTACACACCAAACGCCACCATTGTAATGTTCGACTGATTTTTTGGCACTCGGATAAAATATTTTATTATAATGTGAATTAGGCGAATATAAAATTGTATATAGCTTTGTTTTTTCACCACTTAATATAGTGTATTCTTGTGTTGTTATATGAGACAAATATCCTAATTTTAATAATATCTCTTGTATATCTTCAGCCAAATGTTTTGATATGGTTCTATATATACGTCCGACAATATTTTTAGTTACAGGAGATTTATATTTTGAGCCATCTCCATTAAAATAAGAATCGATGAAAATATTTAATAAATTTATATCTAATTCTTTGATTTCGCGAGGAATGAATTTTTCAGATGACTTTCCGAATTGCTTTAAATATTCCCATAGTTGCTCGTTGTGTATTTCAAAATTAATACATGGATTTTTTCTGTTTTTATCCTCATATTCTTTATAATCAAAAGGAAGTTTGGATAAAATTTGTCTAATTACTTCGGCATTATCTGCCTTTTGTTTTATCCCTGTTGTTTTTCTATGATTTCCTTGTGAATTTTTAGTATGTCGGCAATATCCATCCGCTAACCACATACCAAAGAATTTCAACCAGTATTCCATTGGGATTTTAATTTCATCTTTATATACAGGTTGATTATAAGATGTTCCATTTATGGCTGGTAAAATAAAATAATCTTCTTTGTTTCCATTCCACGAATACCCTGTCCTTGGGATAAAATGACTTGTACGTATATTTTGGCTAAGAATTAAGTCATCGTCTTTATATACGATACCATCTTTATTATAGGCAAACATCCTATGGTCTTTTGTACAAAGAATATCCATGTGTGATTTTTTAAAATGATATACGTCTTCGTTTACTTCATAATGAAAGATTTCATTTATACTTGACCATTCTAATTCAAGTGTTTTTGGATTTACGCTAAGAATTTCATCATTATAATTTAATTGTTTGTACGTTTTCCATCCCATTTTTGTATAACACTCTGCGTCGTCAGAAAAACATTTATACGGTGGATTAGTAATGATATCTCTGGAAATTTCATTTTTAATTTCATCTCTGGTAATATCAAAAAAATCTCTAACTTCCGTATCGGAATATCCTCGGTTAACAATATCGGTAGAACGTACTTTATAGCCATGAGATTTTAATACTTCAGAAATATGTCCTTCCCCACAAGCAATTTCCCAAACATAAGGCGAAAAGGTTTCTTGCTCTAATAATAATTCAACCGCTTTTGGTTCTGTAGCATAATAATCATCAATTTGTCGTTCTTCGTCAGAATGATTGCTTGCTCCGTTGCAAGTAAAAATAGATTTGTTGTTGCCAGTCCAATCTTTCATTCTCTTATCCTTTCCATTTAAAAAGTTTTTCTGTAATTTTAAAATTATTATTTTTATTCCTCTAAATCCATAATCGCTCCACACTTCGGGCAATAATCATATTCTCGTTCTCCATTTACACTTACCGCTTTTCTGTATGGCACAATATATTTACATTCGCTACATTTAAAATAATGTGGCTTTGAATATTCAACCCAATGTCCTTGTTTTACAGGCTTAATATCTACTGTTGGCATGACGTTTATTTCATCTATAGCATCTTCGGCGAGATAATAACCGCCACTACTTTCTTTGTAATATGCTTGTATATTTTCTTCTATCCTGCGTATTGTTTCATCTGCGTCAATTAGTCTCATTTTGCTCCACCTCTTGTTCTTTATCTAATTTATTATTTAACCTTTGCAACTTAATGTCCATAGCAATATAAGCGTCAATTAAATTATCTAAAAAGTCAAGTTTGACACCTTTTTCTACTTCTTCATACAGCATTCTGTATAATACCTCGTTTTTATTCATTATTCACCATCCATTCGTGGTGGTTCTGGTAATGGCATCCATGCGACAACTTCTATACCCTCAATTAAGGTATCGTAAACCCAACTGCCATAACCTATCCAAGCAATATCATATCCAACATTCTTACGCCAAACTAAAACTTTTTCAAATTCATCAGGCAACTTATCTTTAACGCTAATCCAATTCAATATCATTGCACCTCTCATTATTTTTATATTTAATACAAACATCTGTATTTTCCCAAGCACACCCAATACAACCATCATATAACCCACACTCTTTACAACCGTGTATTCCTTCATAACCATATTCTGGAAACTGTTCGGCTAAAATTACTGGACAGCTACCATCAATACAATGCACACCCAGATATCTTTTGCATACCATATCAACACCTCTTAAATAATGTCTTTATAATTTTTTATATCTTTTTAATCCAGTTCAATCTGCTCTCTCGCCATAGCTATCGCTAACGCATACACTCTGCCGTGTTTATCATCGCCGTGTACTTCTTGCACCTGTTTTTCAAACTCGTCAATATTACCTTTAAAGCAACCACACTTTACAAATATTTCTTCATCTTTGGTGCGGAAAAATGTTGTCACATCATCTCTCGAACCGATAAAACCAATTTCCAGTAAATGTGTTTTCTTTTTAATTTCTGCGTTACCGTATACCATTGCGTTACCACATACCGTTGCGTTATCGTATACCGTTGCGTTACCGTATACCATTGCGTTACCGTATACCGTTGCGTTACCGTATACCCATGTGTTGCCCTCTTGCGACAGATTTTCTTCTTTCTCAATCCAGCCGCCCAAATCGCCCTCTTTAACGTCGCTAAAAGAGGTCAATGCTTTTATGCGATATAGTTTTCTCCCTAAAAATTCCTTGCATTCCGTCGTCAACTCGTACTTTTTCATTAATTAACACTCTCCTTTTTAATTAAATCTCTATTAGAATTATCGCTAATTCATTCAATTACCCTTTCGATTTTTATAATTCCACCTTTAAATTCAGCAACATTATTCAAGTTACCATTCCATAAATAACCATTTTGTGTTTTTTTATCTTGGAGCTTTGTGGTATCTAATAAAAATTCTATCACTGAACCGTCTATTTTATGTTGGTAATTCAAATCACAAGTGTGTAAATTATCTTTAATTTCCGTTTTGACAACTTTAATTTGATTTCCATTTTCTAATGTTATAATATATTTTGTTCCTATGCTATCTGAAAAATAATTACCTAAAGCCACACAATACCACTCATTATCAACCATTAAAAATCCATTATCTGATACTTTACAATTTTCTTGAATAAATTTATATTGAGGTGATGATTTATCTGTAATAAGTTTATAATCCATATAGGTTTTGTTTTTTGTGTCTTTACCTTGTGGTAATTCAATTTCAATTAATGTCGGCTCATTATCGTAAACTTCAATTTCTTCATTGTATACTACAATATCCGTTATCATTATTGGAGTTAAAGAAATTATCAATAACCCCAATAATAATATTACAATTCTCTTCATAACTGAACACCTAACATTGCTTTTTTAATTTCTTCTCTGTTGGAATGAATATATCTGTTAGTCACAGCAATGCTTGAATGTCCGACAACATCTCTTGCAACCTCTACCCCATATTCTTTGGCAATATCAGTCACGAAAGTATGTCTAAGACTATGTGGGGTTACATTCTCTTTGATGTTGCATTGTTTTTTAACTTTAGTTAATAAGTTATTAATATTCGCTCTTAACATTGGAGTGTGTTGATTTGAAACAAATAATTTTGAACAGCCAGCTTTTCTGACTTTTAAATACTCATTAATTATTCCCTTACAACTGTCATTAATGAATACTTCACGGTATTTACCGCCTTTAGTTTGAATAAATAAGCTATCACCCTGTAAATCATCTAATTCAATATTAATCAATTCGCTCACTCTCAATCCTGTGCTAAACAACAAAGCGATAATCGCCTTATCTCTTTTGTTCTTTGCGGTTTCAATCATATTTAAAACCTGTTCGTCATTGATATAATCTTTGGGTTTATTAACAACCTTTACCGCATGTAATTTTTCGGCAGGATTGCTCTGAATATAATCAATGTCGTATAAGAATTTAAAAAATGATTTTATCGCATTAATACGTTGGGCTTGTGTTGCGCTTGACAGATTACTTAAACTGTTCTGCCAAGAAATTAAATCGGCAAGTCTAATATCGGTAATTGATTTCTCGACAAAAGATAACATACTGTTGATATTTCTGTTATACGCTTCTTTTGTATTTTTGCTATTCAAGCTATCCAGAAACATTTCTAACTCTTTCATATTAATTTCTCCTTTGATTTATCTTATGTGCCTATTATAAACCAAGGAGAGAAATTTGTCAACATTTGATTGTTTATTAATATTATTATTTGTCTTTATACATCTTTTAAAAAGCCTCTGTCAATTTCGTTATGTTCGCAATAAAATTCGCATATCAATTTATGCCCTAAATATTGACAGTCTGAACATTCTGCTGGATATTTAGAAAGACGTTTTTTGGAAATATAAGCATTATTATATACCCACCAATCAAACACTTCCAGACTATCATTCCATTTTGTTTTCATGTTATTTTCATATCGGGTTTTCAACATTTTGTCAAACGCTTTTATATAGGCTTTCATATATAGTGGATATTTCTCAAAATCAAATTCTATTTTAGTATGATACGCTTGTGGACAACCCACACAGCCCAACCTATCCCAACCTTCATCATATAATTTACAATAATCAATCAAATTGCAATGAATAAACTGCCAAACATCTTCTTCTGTCCAATCATAAATCAAATTTATAACTCTACCTAATGGGCTGGAAGCCTCAACAACACGTCTATTTTTTCTCTTTGCGCTTTCCTCTGCTCGTACGCCCAATATTTTTACACGGTTATCTCCACCATGCTCCTTTAATTCTTTGCAACAATATCGCATTAATCGAGTTGGAGGCATTTTCTTTTTAATAATCAAATTCCACATCGTTTTATCTACGCCCAAATGTTCAATTTTAACATCATCAAAAGTCTTAATAAATTGTACTAATTCTGGTGGATCAACCGTTGTCATATTGTAGTGGTAATCAGCCTTAATTCCTGCGATTTTAGTTAGATAATAAATACATAAACTATCTTTGCCTCCGCTAAAAGCCACATAATATCCTTCGGGTGGCTCATATTCTTTTAAAATTTTTACCGCTTCTACTATTTTTTCTTTCAAATTTACTCCTCCTATTGACAATATACCGTGTCGAGAAATTCTAAAACTTCACTTAATGACATGAAACAATTTCGTATTATATGTTTTAAATGAGGGTGCTCATAAATAGTAGTTTTTCCAAATGCTAAAATTGGTTTTCCCAAAGCATGAGCATAAACCAATTCATAAATTGTTCCATAAGATTTATCTAAATCATCAAGATTAACTAAAATAATATCAGCTTTCTTTAGATAATATTCGTTTTGTTGTACCATTAAATCGCTATCGTACGAAGAATTGGTTGTATAATACAATGTTGGGTTAAATGTAGATATCCCAATATTTTTCAGCCTTTCTTTTGCGATATTTCGCCTTTGTTCATATTAAATAAAGGTCTTTATATACTTTATGACGATATAATTTTACACTTAATTTTTCATTTTCCATTGTTTTTAACCTCCTCTGGAATCTTAAAAAATAATTCAATATTAGACCATTCAGCAAAAAGATTATGAAAAGAAAGAAAATATGAAATATTCTCGATTTCCCATCCCACATCTTTATATTTTTCAATAAGTAAATCAACATCATCTGGATTTAAAATTGCTTTTTCTAAAGTATCAGGTGTCAAATATGCTCCATATTGTCTGATAGACGGTAATACATCTGCGGTAATCCAATGTTTAAATTTCTTTGCATTGGGCATTTTACTATACAATACCAAACTATAAAGACCCGATTCATTAATAATTGTTAAATTTTGATTTCCTCCAAGGGTGTCACATTTCGTTACCCCCTTATCTTCTTCGTCCACATGGTCACTAATAGCTTTTCTTGGATTGGAATACCCCAAAATTCCTGCGACATCTTTTGCAACAAAATAAATTTTACCGTCAATCTCCATTGTTCTTAAACTTCCGAACTCTTCATTTTCAAAAATTTTTAATTCATTCATTTTGACTCTCCTTTATTCTAAAAATTTAACACTAACAGCTTTTACAAGGCAATCTTCATAAGTGCCTATATTAAATATGTTGCCAATATAATAATTTCTTATTTCGGACTCCGTGCCGTTGATGTTTGTTATGATGCTATCTCCGTTATCGTATGTTACTTTAATTGTTCTCATTTTTTACCTCTCCCTTTGTTTTATTTTATGTGTTTATTATAGCATTACAAAAGGCGCACGTCAACACTTTTTATTTTATGAATACTATTAGATATTATTGTGCAAAGTCCATTATTTTAAATTTTAAGCCGTCTAATTTTATCCAATGATAATTTATACCTAAAGTTAATTTGCGTTGATTTTAGCCTTGATTTTGTGCGTTTAACATATTAAATCTTGAGCTTTAATTGACTTTCTTGAACCAATTTTCAATTCCCAATCTGAATTTTGATTTTCGTTTCCGTAAAGATTATGAATTGTCTTATTGAGATATTCGACCAATTCATCTTTGTACAATACATTTCTTGTTTTGTAAACCGTTTCGGATTTTAAATTTCCATTTTCAAATTCCATAACTTTTAAATGTCGCATTTTTAATTCTCTCTTTCTGATTTCAATTTTAAAATTCGATTTTGATTTTCGTTTTTAAATTTTAATTTCGATTTTTGATTTTTATTTTAGAATTTCATTTATTATTATTATTCGTCAAATCCATAATACCAACAAAATCCACAAGAGCCATCATTTTCAATAACTAATGGTTTATCAATAGCATAAACTCCGCGATTTTGACATTCTTCATCGGAATAAAAAGCGTAAGTCTTTGCTTCTTGAAATTTATCGATAGAAATTCCACGATAATCCATGCTTTCCATTGGATAAAACCATCTGCCAGTTTTGCCTTGAAACGCCACAATTCTCCCATTGTCTACCATACAATTCGTAAAAGCACCATTCCTTTTTGCACATTTTAAGCTCATCATTTCCATAATTCAACAACTCCTTTTATTTTTTTTGATTTTATTTTTAACATAATCTTATTATAATTAAGCATAAGACAAAAGTCAATAATAATTTTAACAATTTATCTATATATTTGTTTACCAACAAAAGAAAATAAATTTATAGATAAATCAAGATAAAATAAAAAATCATAATAGCTTTTAAACTATTATGATTAAACAATAAGCAATCTTTATATTAAATGTTAAAGTTAATATATTTATTTCCCCCGAAATTTTTTAATCTCGCTATTACCCCAAAATCCCCCCCGAAAATTTTAGCCTCGCGATTACCCTTTTTATCTCTCTTTTTTCAGAAAATTCCAATTTCCAGATTTTACCATTTCCAATTTTTGGAATTTCCAAAAACTACCATTTTACAAAATTTACCAATAAACTACATTTATAGTATATATAACCAAAGCGGGCATTATAATTATAAACGCACTTTATAACATGAGTTACATAAATACAACGTATAAATATAACTCATTTTATAAAAAAGTATAATAAAAGGTATGACCTCCTAAATTTCCGCAGGTGCGGTACTTGCGCCGCACTTGACCTCTTCCAGTAATCGCCATACCATTGACAAGATCTGGAGACACTATCCAGTCTGTCCGTATTATTTAACTATATATATATGATACCATATAATTAACTTGCTGTCAAGTGTTTTTTTTGAAAAATATCATTAAATTTATATATATAACTATAAATAAAATTAATGTTTTATCCGATAAAAAAGATCCAGTTTTACGAACGCACACAAAGGATCAAAAAGCTACAAACGTCTAAAATCGATTTTAAGACGTCTAAAATGCTGTCAAGATATAAGTACCCTTTAAAAAAAATATGCAGGCTTAAAACGCATTTTAGCGAAAAATGCGGTAAACATCGCATTAAATAGCTTGTAAATATTGTAAAATACTGCATAAATATTAATAGTAATACATAAATATGCGTAAAGTGTAAAGTTTGTTTAACGCTTGTTAACATAAGTTCGGAGATCCTTCATTGGACAAGAATATAAATTACATTTATATATATGATAAAAAAAAGACTAAAAAAAATAATGAAAAGTCGTTGACATCTAATTAAATTTATGTTAATATATATATGTAGTCAAGGGGGCTACAAGAGCCGATGAAGTCGGCAAGTTCTTTTTTTGTCTAATCCCAATTTGCGATTGGAGGCATGAAATATGAGCGTTATAAACAAAAATAATCTTTTTTGCGATACAGACGCGGAAGAGGCAAAAATTTACAGCTATAGCACACTTGTAGGCGTGGTGAAAAAGAAGAGCTAAGCCCTCCAAAAATAACTAAAAAAGAATGGGAAAAAATGGAGGTGATATCTATATGCAACTAAACGGGCAGAGTTTTCCAGAGATTGACAAATTATTAAACTCTGGAAAAAAGGTACAGTTAGAATTTGACAAAAAAAGGCAGGAATTGAGATTTTTTGAAGTATCTGTAAAAAAGATTAAACTTGAGGAGGAAAAACAAAATGAAGTTTAAAACGACGCAAAAAGAAATAAAGGCAAATTATAGAAATATAATCAAGGTGGATTATTGCGATTTACAAAATCTGCTAAAATACGAATCACCGATTGCCTATACATCGGGTATATACGGCTGGAACGCGGATATATACGACTTCGGCGGCACAGCGATTTGCACAGGATATCGCCCTTTCGGAAATATTCGCCCAAATTGGGAAATTATGGATAAATACGAAAAGGAGGCAGAAAATATTTATAAGTCCTATCGCTATGAAGATAGGATCGACGCGTTGAAGGACTTGCAAAAAAAATTTATAGAAGAGGTGCTGAAAAATGACTAAAAAAGAATACTGCGAAAAAAGAAAAAGCATTGCATACTATAGCGGACTTAAAGGATTAGAAATAAAAGGCATTGAGTACGGCATAAACGATTTTATTTACTGCGTTTCTAATTGCTGGCACGGAGGAGAGAAAACGAAAAAATATCATAAATGCAAAGTTTATTATACAAAGGATAATACTTATTTCTTTGTAAATAAATATAAAATTTTATTATCAGAATGTTTAAGGATGGAGGCGTGAAAAATGAAAAGAATAAAAGTTTTTTATAGATGACGGAGATTGTAAACATTATGTCTATGCAAAAAATAGGAATGATTATTTAATTATTAATTATAAACAATAAAATTGGAGGCAATGCGGGGATATTTTTTGATACAGAAAAGCCAGTATTTGTCAAGACAAATAATTCGGGCTGGCATTTCTTGGAAGATAAATAAAGGAGGCTTATATTATGAATAATAAAACAGAGGAAGTAATCGGAAAAATGACAGAAATTGCGCTTAAGAAAATAAAGCATTATTTTACAGATTTCACAAAGTTTGATATTCCTTTACTTATCGAGTCGGAGATAGGACGGTTTTTGTGGCTTGTGCGGGACACAGGAATGTATCTAATAAATATAGATTATGTGGACAATAAAGACGATTTATTAAATGCTTATGTCTCTTATAGTGATATCGCATATGATATCGATCTATATAATGGCAAAATTAAAGAAATCCCTTGTGATATAAATAGTATAAAAAAATATTATAATATTGAAGAGGTATAAAATAATGGATTTAAAAGATTTATTAATATCTTATCAAAATGATTTTGATAAGATAAGAGAAGTATATTTAAGTAATAAAGGTACTTTATATCATATCGGCTATTTGTCGGCATTGGAAAAAAATTATAAAAGACTTAGAAGAGGTGGTAAAAAATGGATGAGGAAGCCAAAATATTTCTTATAGAAGCTATAGGAGTCGGGGCGTTTTTTATCCTGCTTCGTCCAGCAATTAGATTATTTTTGTTTATATATGTATTATTAGGAGGCGTTATATAATGTATAAGAAATATTTATTTAGCCGCAAACATAACGGTGAAGAATATAAATTTTATTTATATAGGCAGTATTTCTATTATGGAAAAGGATCTGTTAAAGAGATGCATGACTCTATCCATGTAGAAACGCCAAAAAATGCTTTTGGATACCCTGATACTGTTTTACTATCAACATCAGGCGAACATAACGCCTATACTCTTTATAGATATATGCCAAAATGGATACTTCAAAAACTGGAAAAACAGATGAAGGCAGCGATGAAAAAATATTGCGAACTTCCATTATTTGAAATATGATACTATTTTATAGTATCATATTTTTTTTATTATTATTGATTGCATATCTATATATTAAATTGAAATATTTATATTAGGTGTAAATTATGCATAGCGTGAAACGGATTGTAAAGGCTCGATAAACGCCTTATTTGTCGTGTTTCACGGAATTATAGCGCATTTATTGATATTCGATATATTATTAATGTTTATATTGATATGATATATTATAATAGTATATGTAATATAATATAAAAGATGATATCAATATAAATATATATTACATATAATATAATATATTATATAATATTAAGCATGATATATAATATATATAATTATCAGTATATATATTATATTAGTGTATGTTATATAGCGTAATAGATAAGTGTATTATATATAATATATAGTATAGTATATTATGATATATGGTAAATATTATATAGTGTATAATAGTGAAATATGATAGTATTAGTATAGGTTAATACTGATATATATTGAGTATTAGTATTTCTTATATTTCATGCATCCGATTACCATAAAGTAAACGCTCGTTCACCTATAGTGATACATGAAAAATCATGTAACTATTAAGTACTATTTATTGGACTTAATGGAAGTATTTTACATATTTGTTAATATCTTACATTTATAGATATACTGTTATTATATAAATATTATATATAGATATTATTCAATACATAATAACTATTATGTATTGTTTTGAAAATCCCTTGTTTATGGTATTTTCTACCATATATGGGGGGTATTTTCCAAAACTGTAAAATTTTAACTTTTTGAAAACGTGAGTAGCTATTACATTCAACAAATGCTAATGAATATTAACCTAAATAATTATTATAAATTTAAATTGTTTTGTCGTATAAAATAAAATTACTAATATTACACAATTTCCATTATGATAACAATAGGAATATATCAGAAATTATAAATTAATTATTTGATATTTTGTCTCTAAGTATTAATAATATAACATAATTAATACTATTTATGTTATATTATCTATTATATAGTATATACTATTATAGTATATTATCTAAAATAGTATATACTATATCTATAAATATTCTTATATTATGATACATATTTATAATATACGACAATATTATGTATAATAATAATATAATATTCTTTTAGTGTTAATATAAATATTATATTATCTAAAATTTAGAACTTTTCGATATTGTTTTAATATATATATTATTTTCGAAAGCTTTAGCTTGAGAAAATAACCTCGATTTTTCTCGTTAGAGAAAAAGAGAGGATATTTCGTATTAACGAACAATGTTAATATGGTAATTTATTATATTGATGTAACGAATAATATATAATATATGTGACATATCATATGCCTTTTGGTCTTAAAGTCTATTATGATAAAATGATAGCTATACTTATAGAAGTTTGTTAATAATATGACATTACTGTAATACTATAATAACATTGTCTGTGGCTACCGCCACACCGTTTTGTTTTCAAAGTGCTTTGCACTTTTCAAACAAATATTATATAATATATTATTCGGACTGCCGTTTCCGCAGAATCTCGGATTCAAGGAAAAACTATAATATTGCCGAGCTGCGACGCTGAGGGTAACGCGGCGCTGGCTATATTATAGAGGAGACATAACAATAAAAAATGCCAACCGTAACGGTATTTATCGTCACAATCGGCATTTTTATCATTGTCAAAAAGAGAGAATTTTTGTGTTTTTTTCAAAATGAAGAATCCCATATTTATCGCATTTTTAAAAAAATTTTCTATCTTTATGACAGGACTTTTTTTATACCCCTTATAAATACGGTATTTATCGGTGTTTGCGGACTTGCTTAAATTCCTAAAAAGGGATTTTGCTTTATTTATCGTATTTCTTCAAGCCAAAAAGGGAGATTTTTTAATAATCAAACCCCATTAATAACACTTCAGGGTCAATATAAAATCCGTCGCAATATTCTTTAATAATACTTTGCCCATTTAAAAAATCTTTTGATGAAATGTGTTTAGTCTCCAGTGCATCAAGAATGTCGGTTATTCTCAATGGTTCAATTTTAGTTAATTCAAATTCTAATGGATTGTTGCAAATAATGTTATATTTTAAATTTATATAAGGCATGATCACAAATCCATACCCCAGTCTTGTATGGTCTGTTGGTTTTGAGTTTCTATAAATTTGTTGTAACTTCTCACAATAAATTCGTGGTGCCCAATTTGTTTTTGCTTTTCCTTTGTAAAAATATTTATCATTAACTCTATAATTTCCATTTGGATTTTCAAATAGGATTTCATTTTGAATTAATTTATTAAAGAATCTATAAAAAGTCTTATCAGGTAATCTTAATTCTTTTTTAATATCATCTTTTGTCCATTTATGATTATCGCATCTTAGCATATTGCTATAATCAATAAATGTTGCTAAATAAAAAATTCTAAAAATATCCGCTTTGTTGAAACCTTTATCAGTTAACTCATTGATGTTGTAATTAAACCAGACAAAGTTTCTTCTTCTATGTTCAAATCTGTTTAAAAGTTCTCCAGTCTCGGTGTCTACAACTTGTTTGTTCTCTGTAATTAAAATACTCATTTCTCAATTTCCTCCTCATAATTTTCACTCATAATTTCACAAAACAAATCTCCATTCATAAACAATAATTCTAATAGTGTCCAGCCCATTTCTAAATGACTAAGTGGAATTAGCCCAGCAAGACTTAATTCTGATGGAATGAAAACGTGATCTGTTTCAAAATAATAATAAGTTTTAAAACAAAATAGTAACAATATAATTTCATAGATGAGAACATTCCATAGATAAAATGTAAACATCATTTTAAATATTTCGCCCATTTCTTTTTAATCTCCTTGTAGATCCAGTCACATATTAATTTAAAGATTTTTGGATTTTTATATCCATAAGTGATACTCTTGACATTAAACCCATATTTTTTTGATATTGCATTATCTTCAATATCAAATATCATGACATTTTCCTCTCCTGCCTCTTTTCTAAAACTCAAGGCTTCTGTTAAATTCATTTTGGTAATTTGTATTTTTTCTGTTGATATACTATAATGCCCTCTTATATATTTTGCAAATTCAGTATTACAGTTACCTGTGAAAATTATATGCTTTTGGTTCAATCCAGACATCTGCTACCTCGATTCTTTTTGTTTCTTCCATAATGGGAATTATTTTTTCTGCCATTTCGCAAAGAATAAGATCCGCTCTTGTTCCTGCTGCTTTATCTAATATTGTTAAAGCCATATCTTTACTATACATTTGTGTTAAAAGAAATGGAGGCGTTATCATAGTAATACCCTCTTGATAAATTCCCAAATGAACTTTGCGCGTTAAATTTAAAACATTTCTAAATTGCGTTGCTCCCAAAAACCATTTATCATCAAAGAGAATATATTGATAGCTTCCAATTTTAGGTCTGACTAATTCAAACATAGGATACGAACATAAATCTGACCCTCTAACCAATTTGACACTGTGTTTCCAATCCAATTTAAAGATATCTAAAAGATAATCAAATTCTTTATTCAGCCATTTTTCGTGTTGTTTGAAAAATTCTTTTTCTGAAAGATAGATTATATCATTGTTTTGTTGCCCGTAATTGGACATTACTAAAAAGTCTGGTGTTTCCAATCCTATTTCACTCAAAGCAAATCCAAATTTATTTTCATATCTTGCTAATTGGATTATTTTGCTGTGATATAATTTATACAAATAGCTTTTTATATCTTTTTCTTTAAAGGTCGATACATCGAAGATATAGTCGCCTTCGATGTGCCTTTGACATATTTTTTTAAATAATTTAATTTGAGTTTTGGAATCCAATTAAATCAACTCCATTAATTTATCATAGAGATTGTTGTTGTCAATAAATTGCATTGCCGTGATTTCCTGTTCTTTTGCCAATTTAGAAATATTGATGTTATATTTTTGTTCAAATGCTTTATATAAATTTCTGTAGCCAACAATGGATTTTCCCTCTCCATATTTTTTGATTATCATTTCTCGTATTAAAACGGACTTTTTAGGGTTTAAAATCGTTTCTTTTTGTTTCTTGGGTGAATTATATGTCGGCAAGTTTTTAATTGATTTTGGAGCAAGATTCTTGCCTTTTAACGCAATTTTTAGCATATCAGAAATTGTTCCGTCAGCAAAAATTTCATAAGGAAATAACACTGTTGCCTCGCCATCTCCTCTAACAAGAAACTTTGCTCCGTATTTTTTATATGCTTTAACAAAATTATTTGCAATTTGTGTTGATTTAATATAAGCTGCCATAATTCCATTTTCTTTATCATAGATATAAATATTTGAACATTCATTCCAATCATCTTGTTTATCCGTACAATTTAACGGAATAAAGTAATCCCATTCATTTATTCCCTCTTCTGTTCCCATAAATTCATATTCGTTAGTCTTTGGATTAATATGGTATGGACAAATTACTCTATATTTTCCCACAAAGTTATCTAAAGATTGAATTTTTAACATTATTCTTTCTCCTTAAAGTCATTCCTAATATTTTTCATAATTTCGCTCAATGTTGTATTTGCATCTTCACATAGCGCAGTCAATGTTCTTAACACATATTGCCACTCTTTTTCTTGAATATGTTTGATATATGGTGAACTGCCACGTTTCTTTAAATCGATACCCCAACGGTAAGACAACTCTCTGTAAAAATCATTCCACACTATACCAAAAGATTTATTCTGTAGGCTTGCAAGCTTTCTAATGGCAAAATTCAGCCTCTTTCTATCTCCCCAGTCAAAAACTTCTCCTCTATAGACCGCATTGTCTTTAGCTAAATTATCTCGTTCTTCTTGTAGCTTTTCGTTAGTTGCAGTTAATTCTTTAATCATAACATTTTTTGTTTCATCAGAAAATCTTGACAGCCAGTTATCTAAAAATTCTTTTTCTCTGTTAATTTGAACATAACCGCCAGTTTTGCGAATAGAGGGTAGAATTTCAGATGTTACCCATTTTTTAAATCTCTTAGCACTGGGCAATTTACTATATAGAATTAAACTATATAAACCAGACTCATTAATTAACCAACCACCACGTTGCCCTAAATTCAAATCAAAACTCGGTAGCGTTTTGCTATTGAGTTTATCTTCGATGTCTACATGGTCTTGAACCGCTTCGTTTTGATTAGCATACCCTAATGCACCAGCTACATCTTTAGCAACAAACCAAATTTCTCCATTAACCTCTGTCGTTCTAACTTCTCCAAACTCTTCGTTTTGAAACACTTGTACTTCATTTTTCATTAAAATCTCTCCTTTTCTCCTGTGGATAACTTTTTCTTTCTGTGGATAACATTGATAAAATTTTGCTATCTTGTAGATAAGTCATATTGTTACGATATTTAAGCCACATTTCCTTATCTATGAGATATTGTAACATATTTTGAGCTATAAGTCAATAGTTTTTTCAAAATATTATTTAAAATGGCTTATTTTAAAATTTAAAGCGTTCAAAATGTGCTTAATGATAATTTGTATTATACATGGGGTTTGAATTGATTTTAAGTCCCAAAAAGTTCTTGTTCCGCATTGTTTTTGACTAAGTAAAATGAATACCAAGACCCCACTTTACACTTATGATAATTTTTTAATGGTTGAGGCGAAAATGTGATAACCGTAAAGAAAAGAGAAAGTACCAAAGAGAAAAGAAATATATATTAATATAATTATATAATTTATTATAATACTGTAATAATATATAATATTATAATATAATAATAATATAATATATATATTTATATTTTCTTTCTTTTGGTTCTTTTCTTTCTTTTAAGGATAACTTATCCACAGTAACTAAAGGTTATCCACAATTTATATAAAGTTATCTACATTATCCACAATTAAAAAAATATTTTAAAAAACTGCAAAAATATACTTTACTTTTTACTAAGGGTATGTTATAATTTTATTAAAGATTTTAGAAAGGAGATAAACCAATGTGGGAAGAGATGAGCTATAATAAATATAAAAGTTCTAATCGGCTTAAAGATGAATACGAGCCAGATGTTGATGAAGATGACATCAATAATCAAACTGCAATAAGTTTGTTAAATATAGAATTAGAAACAGAAGAGGAATAAAAGGAGGAAAGTAAATGGATTGTAATAAAGATTTATTCTCAGTTGATGAATTAGTAATGATTTTAAAAAATAATGATATTAAAACTGGACACAATAAACTTTTTAAATATTGGAGAGAAAATGGTTATTTAATTGCAGATGAAGAAAATAAAAATATGCCAACTCCAAGAGCAGTAGAACTTGGATTGTTTAAAGTCAAAGAAAATACTATTGTCCAACAAAATAATGATATTTGTACTCGTAAATGGATTATGGTAACAAAAAATGGTTTGTTTTACTTCTTATGGCACTTTTCTATTGACGAAATAAAGAGGGAAATTAATGTTTGAGTTACAAAATCAGGTTAAATTATATTCATTGGGCATTGATAGTTTTTTTACTCCAAAAGAAAGAGAATTAAATAAAAAAATTAAAAAATGCGAATTTATTAAATCGGGGAAACCTAAAAGAGACAAATTATCTAAAAGACAGATTTTAACTATCGAGGTCACTGATAACCAGAAGAAAAGATTAAATAAGCTCATAAAATATTATAAAGAACAGTTAGATGAAGAATTTGTTAAAAATCAATCTTTTAATATTGTTCGAGAACTTAACGAAGAGGATTTAACATCAAAAAGATTAATAGCAATGTTCGAATCAACACTAACAAGAGCTATGGGATTAAAAACAAATGATTTAACTACTGACTTTATGGTTATAACAGTCTATCACAGAAAACCAGCAGAAGATGTTATCAAACGTGGGTTTATGTATAATGGTGAAAAATATGTTTTTTATACTGCAAGCGCAGGACAAATTAGGCAAAAGAAATTTGTTGTCATTAAAGAAAATCTTTTGAAAAAATTATCTAACACATTAATGTGCGGATTAAGCTATGATACTATCAATCAAAAAGGTGGAATTAACACAAATAAATTTTTAGCTTATTCGGCTTTAACTACTTCTGCCACGGAAGTATGGGAAGATTTTAATATTGACCAAACAGTCGTTGTTGATGATTTTGAAACTATGGTTAACGGCATGGTTGATTATATCAATATGAATGATTATTCTATTGAGCGAAAAGAAATGTATATTCCAATTAATCACATGGATGGCGCAGGTATTATGATAGGGCAAACAACGAGAATGATTCGTATGCCTTGGGTTAAAGGTCTCATGATTGAAATGCCTTTTGATAAGTTCGTAATAGAAAACGATCTTTCTGGTGATATAATTGACATTTATGGCAAGAAATGGAATATTTTTGACGATGATATTAAATATATTTTAACAAAATCTCAATTTAAACTCAATAAGATGTATGACAGTTGGGATGAATACAAAGAGAATTTCAAGAAATATAATTGTGAAGCTTGTTATTGTAAAATGGAGCAAGATAAAATTTACAACTCTAAACTTGGCTATCAAATGATTCAGACTTTAACTGATTGGACAACGAAAGAGGTCGATAAAATTTTAGAACCAACAATTAAAAATATCAATTCTATTGGTGGGGATTTTAAAACGACCATGAGGATTTTTGGAGTTAATCCCGATTATTCCAATCAGTCATGGATGCAAAAATCTTTATATCTATATCCAGAACTTTTAAGAGAACCGAACAATAAAGATATCTTGAAATCCCTAAAAGAAAAAGAAGTTAAAGAAGCTAAGTGTGGGAAAATAAACATTAATGGCAAGTATACTTTTGTCATTCCAGATGTTTATGCTTTTTGTGAATGGCTGTTTAAAGGAATTGCTGTTCCTGATGGGCTTTTACAAAACGGAGAAGTGTCATGTAATTTATTCGAGAATAATAAAAAATTAGATTGTTTACGCTCGCCCCATTTGATGAAGGAACATTCTGTTAGAATTAATGTTAGAAACAAAGAAATTAGTAAATGGTTTGTAACTAAAGGTGTTTATACTTCAACAAAAGATTTAATCTCCAAAGTCTTACAATTCGATTGGTTAGTCGCAGTCGAACCTTATGGAAACATAAGGATATAAAATGGTGTGAACCTATAAATATAGGGTGTACAATTTACGTTAAGGAATTGCAGGAAATGGCAATTAAAAATTGTGCTAACAGGGGATAGAACAGAATCCTGTGGAACTTAAATGATTAATTAAAGGTATTATCTAAAAAATGAAAAAGATAATTATAAAGGTTCTTATTTAAAAATCATTTAATCATTTTAAGCTCTCAATCGACTATCGAAAGGATATTTATTTACCGTATGGGTAAATAAAGAATAACCGAGTAGAGTAGATAATAGGTGAAATTCCTATTATCGAAGCGCACCAGACCTAAACAGGAAACTGCATGGTTATGATATAGTCAGTAGTTCATATGTGCGATGGAGATATTTTACTTGTAGTTGAAGATAAAGATTTTATTAAATTAGCTGAAAAGAATATGAAAAATATAGTTCCACTTTATTATGAGATGAAAAAAGCCGATGCTGCTCCATTAGATTCTGAACATATCAACAATGGTATTATGTTGGCTTATAAAAGTGGAAAAATCGGTATCTATAGTAACAATATAACTAAAATTTGGAACTACAAGAAATTTACTGATGAATATATTGATATTGTCAAATTATTATGCGCTGAATCTAATTTTAGCATAGATTCTGCTAAGACTTTATATATGCCTAAAAGACCAGAATGGTTTAGAAGAAAAATGATTAAATTTCAAAAAGAGAATTTGCCACATTTCTTCATTTACAATAAAGATAAACCAGAAGAAAAGGTTAATATTTTAAATACAAATAACATCATGGGTTATATCGAAGCCAAAATACCAAACAAAAAACTTTCTTTGACTAATAAAATTGGCAAATTTGATTATCATGTTTTAATGAATGATCCTAAATTAATTAACATGGAAGATTTTAAAGAAATAGAAGATTATTTTAAACAGTTGGTTAAAGATATTACATTAAAATATAAAAATATAAATATAGATATATCAAAAGTAATGATACCACAGGAAATAAAGGAAGTTTTAGAAAACAAATATTCGCAATATAATATTATAAAGCTTGTAGATATACTCTTATTAAGATTTTACAACACAAATGCGAAAACTTGTCTGAAAATTATTTGGGATATTTACGGAGAATATATATATAATAATGTCCAAAAAAATACGGGAAAAATGCCAAAATATAATCCGATTTTAGGTTCGAGAAGTGGAGGATTTTTATACTAAGAATTATAATGATTTCTTGTAAAAATACTATGCACATAAAGGGAAACCCAATGAGGATTAGACGGAGAAAGGATAGAAAAATAATGGAAAAGGTTTATGTATCAAGAGCGGAAATTATTAATATGGTTGCTCAAAATACAGGAATCTCAAGGCAAGAAGTTTCGAGAATAGTCGAAAGTTATGAATCAGTTTTGTATGATTTAATTATGAATGACTGTACTTTTAGAATGGGTAAATTAGGGTCTTTCCAATTTTATACAATTAAAGGACAGACAAGACGTATTCAAAACTTTCAAACTGGAGATTACGAGCTAAAGGAAATTCCTGCAAAGAGCGGTATTAAATTTGCGGTCAACCCTGTAGTTGAAAAAACTATCAAGCGCAAAACCACAGGCGACCCATATATTGAATAAGAGGAGATAAACGGAACTATGAAGGAAATGTACGAAAAAAAAGTGTCTACAAAAGTAATTGGATATTTAAGTAGAGAAAATGGCGAGTATATTATTACTGTAAGCCAAAAAGATGGTAATGAGAGAAAATTCAATGCTGTCGAGTTATTAAAAAATATGATTGGAACAACTATCATTTTGGCAAACGAAGATTTTGAAACTATCTAATAAGGAGTTTCAAAATGGATAAATTTGAAGAACAAATTCAAGAATTAATTGATAAAGTTGATGGCATTAGTGATAAAACTTGGGAAGAAATTGCGGAAGATTTAGACTTAAATATGTCTGCTGATACAATCAGACGTTCTTTTAATTGTGGCATATTTAGTGGCTATCGAGTAGCTAAGCATTATCGTAGTCAAATTTCAAACGGCAACACTCTTGATTCTATTGAATTAAATGATTTAAAGAATGAACTTTACAAAGAGCGAGTAAGATTGCAAGATGTAAATAGAGAAAAAAGAAACTATCTAAGAGAACAAGCAAGATTTGAAAATTTGCTTGAAGTCTTAAAAGAAAATATTGTTCAAATTCCTCAAGAAAAAGAGGCTAAGATATCTCAGTCTTATAATGACAGAAATAATGTTGCGGTTGCTTTATTATCAGATATTCATTACGGCTTACAAGTAGATAATAATGTAAATATGTATTCAACTACTATTGCAAGCAGTCGTTTAAATTTTTGGAGCACCAAAGTTATTGAATATTGTCAATTATATCATGTGCAAACTTTAAATATTGTCTTATGTGGAGATTTAATTTCTGGTTTAATTCAATTATCGGCACGAGTAGCACAAGAAGAAGATGTCGCAGAGCAAATTATGGCTATTAGTGAAATTTTATCTCGAGAAATTACTAAAATCAATTCAAAAATTTCTTTTGTAAATATTTATGGTGTTGTTGGCAATCATTCAAGAATGAACGCAAGCAAAGAAGATAATATCGACTCTGAAAATTTTGAAAGATTAATCTTTAGATATATTGAGCTGAGGACTGGCTTAAAAGTTATTGATAGTGGACATAGCGATTATCTTGAATTTAATGTTGGTGGAAGTAGTTGTATTGCAACTCATGGGCATAATGATAAATTTGGAAATGTAGTTAATGATTTTTCTAAAGTATTAGGCTACATTCCAGATTATATTTACATGGGGCATACTCACCATTTACAAGTAGAAGAAAATGGACAAACAACGGTAATTGTAAATGGTTCTGTGGTTGGGGCAGATGATTATGCTGTTAAAATCAGAAAGTACACTAAGCCAAGTCAAGTTTTGCATATTATTTCTGGTAATGATGATAACATTATCAATATTAATTTAGTATAGGTTTTTCATTCTCCCTCCTTTGAACTATCCAGAGAAGTCTATTATAGCATAGATTTCTCTGGAATATAATAATTAAGAGAGGATAGAATATAAAAAATAACTGCCACATAAGACTATTATAAAACTATACTTTATAGAATTGGTTGCTGAAAAGCTTTTATAATAGCTGTGGTTTATGGCGGGATAAAGTAGTGGCTACTTACGAGCCTCATAAGCTCGGTTAGGTGAGTTCGATTCTCACTCCCGCAAGGATGGAAAATTCTTAGTAGCGGTTTAAATAAATTAGTGTACAATGGTTTATTTAAATGAGAGTTTTGTATTGGTAGTGTTACGACATTACCATAGTTTTGCCACGATAACTCAATGGGCAGAGTGCCACTCTTGTAAAGTGGACGTTGTGGGTTCGAAGCCTACTCGTGGCTTCTGATGTCCGATGTTGTGTCGGAAGAAAGAGGACTTTTCATTCGAGTCCTCTTTTGCTATATATAAAGAATAAACGGAATAGAATGGAATGATAAAATATGGTTCAGAAAGAATTAAGATGTCCAAGATGTGGGGAAACACACGTTCTTGGTTTTTTTTATGACAACAAAGCTCCATTTTTAAAAGAAGGAAAAAGTGTATTCTGTATAAAATGCTGTGACGAATTAGCATCTGAAATTATGTCTAAATCCTCAACTTTAGAAAATGGAATTAGAAATTTATGTAATTTTTTTCATTATCCTTTTGATTTGAGGGTATATACAAAAATAGCTCAAGAATCAAATAAAAAGATTAAAAAAAATGTTAATTATTTAAAACAATACGTTGAAATGATTAATAAGATTAACCCCCCTGCTGAAAGATATACTGATTTAGAAAATTCATTACCAGAAATTACTAATTTTGTAACTGGACTCAAAATTGACCCAACAGACATAAAAGCACTAAACGAGCTACAGGAAGATTGGGGAAATCAAGATTCTTTAGAAGATTATTTGTTTTTAGAGAATGAATATGGTAAATATGCTAAAAATGAGAAAGACTTAGCGAACAGTACCATAACGGTTTTGAGATTTCTTTGTTTGGCTTTGTTGGATGTCCATAAGGCACGATTGGCAGGAAAAGACACATCGAGCGATGAAAAGCGAGTAATGGAATATTACAAAAAACTTAAATTAGATGATTTTAAATTTGACGAAAAAAAAACTGATGTTGAAAAATTAATTGAAGATTGGGCATATACAGAAGAAAACATCGAACCTTTAGACTGGGCTGATGAACATTTAGATGATATCTGTCATTTCAGAAGTGATAATGATGATATTATGCGCTGTATTGGGAATAAAGTTTTAGGCTCAAAAGAATATCCAGATTTAAATGTTGAGGATTTACAGAAATGACAAATCAAGAAATTCTTCAAGAAATTAAGGGTATTAAATCTTCTCGAAGAAAAGAAGAGAAATTATCTGTAAAAAGACAGCAAGAGATAAAAGATAGAAAGAAAAGATGGATAACCTTTTGGCGCAATAATCCTAATCTTTATATTCATTACAAAATGGGGATATCATCATTCCCATATCAGCATTATTCATATTTTACTATGGGAGACGCTACAAACTATGTAGATGTTTCAACTCGTGGTGTTTCTAAGACTTTTAAAGCCATAGTGTATGCTGCTGCTATGTGTTTACAATTTCCGCATTATAGCGTTGCCGTTATGGCGGTTAGCAGAGGACAAGTTTCCGCTGACTTTGAAACAACATTTAAAAAAGAAATTTGTAATAAAAACTCGTATTTTATGGCATGGTTATTAAACAATGGATTAATAACATATAAAGAAACTGAAAAGGGCTACATTGCTCAATTTTGGAATGGTTCATCAATTATCTTTCTACCAGCCATTGATTCTTCTCGTGGTGAACACGTTCAAATGTTAATTGTTGAAGAATGTCGATTAATTAAAAAAACTATGGTTGATAGTGTTGGTGTTCCTATGCTAACATTAAGGCAACCACAATACAAAAAGAATAAAACATACTCTAATTATAAAAGTAAATTTGATATAATGAAGCAAGTCTACATTACGTCAAACAGATTTAAAAATGAATGGTTTAATACTTTATATAATAAAACCTTTGTTTCATATTTTAAAGACAAATATAGCAGACACAGGGTATTTAATTCGGATATTTTCTTAGCGATTAAATATGGTTTAAAAGATGCTAAATGGTTTTATGCTACCAGAAAAAGTTTAGGAACATATGATTTTGCAATGGAAATTTTAAATGAAACTCTTGGCGAAAGTGAAAGCAGTTTCTTTACATTGGATATGGTAAGAAAAGCTCAAAATAATAGCAGAGTATTCTATCCTCCATTACCACAGGAATTAAGTTCGAGGACATATCATGGGAAGCCAAAAGCAGAAGATGAAATCAGAATTATTGTAGTTGATTTTGCTTTTGCAAATGCCACGACAAAAGAAAAAAACGATAACACTGTTATGATTTGTATGTCTTTAAAATTAGAGAAAAATGGAGAATACCATAGATATGTAGATTATATTCAAACTATGGCTGGCGGTGAGCAAGAGAAAGCTTTAAAAACAATCCGAGAACTGTTTTATGATTATAAAGCAGATTATTGTGTAATGGACTTGTTAAATGGCGGTGAAATTCATTATACCAATTTAACAAGAGAATATGATCATCCTACGAGAGGAAGCTCGACGTGGGATAAAAGCGGTTTAACTGTTTGTAAAAAAATGGAATATAATGTGTTAGCCGAGGCAAAAATAAATGATTTGGCTAATCGAGCTATTGATAGAAGTGCCAGACCAGTAATTATTCCTATGCAAGGTCATAAAGTATTAAATAGTGCCATGTGGAATGACTTATTTATCAAATTAAAAAATGATGAAATTTCTTTGCCTTTAGATGATTTGGATTACGAGCAAAGAATGTCAGAGAAAAAAGAATATTTATTTGCGACTTCTGAAGAAAGGGCAAGATTGAAATACCCATATGTACAAGGAATGTTTTTGTTAAATGAGATGATTAATTTATCTCCTGTTTATAATGAGGGTTATGTGAAACTTGTTGAGCAAAGACAAGGAACAAAAGATATTGCCGTTGCTTTGTCTTATGGTAATTATATTTTAACATTAATCCAAAATAATAAAGAAAAAGGTCAAACTAAAACTGGCTTTGATATAAATGAATGGAGATTGTTTGGATAATAAAAGAAAGGAGATGAGAAATTGGAAGAACAACAACAATTAACTAAGAAGCAGGTTTGGGATGTTTTACAATTTGCAGACGGACTAAATAATTCTTATAGAAATAGTATTGGATTATATACTCCAGATTTATTAAGTAAAAATTTGGAAAGATTAACAAGCAATCCGATTGGAGCAGACTACGATTCTATTGTTAAAGCTTTAAAAGATACCCCTAATTCTTCTGAATTATTATCTTCCTTTAGTCAATATATGAATTATTTTGACAGAATTTTTAGTCAAACAATCGATTATTTTGCGAATATGTTATCTTTTGATTTGCGTTGGGATTGTATTAATGCTTTTGGTACTGATTATTCATCAAAAGAATACAAAGAAGATGAAAATAGAGTTTTTAAATTTTTAGATAATTTTGATTATAAAACTTATTTCAAAGATGTAGTTAAAAACATTTTGATAAATGATGTTGATTATAGGTGGTTTAGAGATAATGGCATCGGGCTAAGCAATAAAAAAGTGCCAAAATATGCACTTCAAATTATGCCTAAAAATTATTGTATGATTACAGGTTATTGTGAATATGGTTTCTTATATGATTTTAATATGAGCTTATTTCTTAATCCAAGCATTGATATCGACTTATTTGCTCCTGTCTTTAAAAAATATTACTTAAATGTTTTTCAATCAGAGAATCAATATAATTATATACCTTCTAATCAATTTGTTAATCGAGATGGAACGTGGGCATATTGGACTCAAACTTCCCCTAATGACGGAGCATGGGTTTTTAAGTATAACACTAACGATTTTGCTATCACACCACCTTTGGCTAATTTGATGAAAGATACCGTATTAGATAGCGTAGTTCAAAAATTGCAGAATGATAAAAATTTCGCTTCTGCTTATGGTTTGTTAATTGGTGAAATTAAAATGCTTAAAGACACGAACGAGCCTAATGCCACAGCTTTTGAGCCGAGCGTTTTAGGTCAGTTATTATCTTTAGTTCGTGAAGGCATTGGGAGTAACATTAAAATTGGTGCAATGCCAGCAGAAAATGTTGATTTTTACCAATTTGAAGATAAGGATACCGAAATGTATACTACTCAAACTAAGAACAGCGCAAGCTTAGGTGCTTCGGCAAGTAGAGTCATTTATAGTACAGATAAAGTATCTGAAGCCGAATTGTTCGCTCAAATTAGTAATGACTATGGTAAAATGAAAAAGTTATACACTCAATTTGAGAATTTTTTGAATTACTTTGTTAACAAAAAATTAAAGAAATATCATTTTAGATTTCATTTCGATGGTTCTAATTATTGGTTTGAACAAAAGAATAGACAAGATAAAGTTATCGCATTGGCAGATAGAGGTATTATTCTTAGCGAATCGGCTTTTGCACAAGCTTTTGGCTATGAACCTCAATCTTTCAGTCGTATGTTAGACGAGGGTAAGAATAGTAACTTTATGTCTAAACTTGGGCAATTAATGTCTATTCATACTGCAAATGTAACAGAAAACCAAGGCAGACCAGAACAGGATGAAGTTAAAACTGAAAGTAGAGATTATGATTGATAGAGGTGAATATCTTTGAACATCACAGCACCTACCAAGTCAGCAGTCCAAGAGCTAATTACTCAATGTTATATTGATAATGCCAGAATTGATAGAATGAAATCTGTTTTGTTGGCTGATTTATCGTATAATGAGACTGCCGATGTGGTTCATAAATATATTGCTCATTATTTTTCAAACGGAATTGGTGACGATTTAAGTGAAAAGTGTTTAGAACGATATAATATTAGTGTTGTATTTGGTGGTATTCCAGTAATGGATAAACAGTACAATACTGTAGAAGAAGTTTTAAACGAACTGCTTGAAATCGTTATTGATTTTCAAAACCAGCTCTCTATGTGTATTAAGATTGCAATGGAGAATATGGACAAACAAATTGCATCTGATTTATTAAGTTTCAATGTGTATTATAATAATATTGTAGACCAATGTATTTTATTGGTTGATAAAATCAAACTATATAAAGACAACCCAAGTTTTGACGCTCACTTAAAAGACCATTTCTTTATCTTGGGAGATAAATAAAATGTTGTTTAGGCAAAAACCAAGAGAGAAAGATAAATACATTAAAGTTGATAGCGACAAAACAATGGAACTTCATAAACAAGGGTTTTTCCCAAAATATTTTTGGGAAGGTTATTATTATTATGAAAAAACTAATGAATTGATAAAATATATTGAAAGGTGGTGAATAAGTAATGGAGAAAATAAAACAATTTTCTGTTGATGATATTTATTTATTCACCGATGATGAAGATGTTGATTTTGCATTAGGTGAAGTTTACTTATTAGCCGAGGGTAATAATAGTCATAAAAACCCTATTTCTCTCGATGTTCTTAAACGTGATGCTCATACTATGTTAGGGAAATTTCTAATTGCTAAATATTCCGATTTTCAAAAGGATGTCACTACTCATACACAAGATCAACAAATTGTAGGCTATTTTCCAAAAGATGGAAAAATTCAGTTTAAAGAAAAAGATGGTAAAACATTTGCGGTGTTTGATGTCTTGATTTCTAAATTATATGCTACCCCTGTATATCAGTTATTTAAAGAGCATAATTTTAGAAATGTTAGTGCTGAATTTAGTTGTATTGAACAGGAAGAGCCAGATGAAAATGGAGATAATCCGATTGAAAAAATTATGTTTCATGGCTGTACAATTCTTGGATTAAATTATAAACCGAGTTGTGAGGGTGCAGAGATGAATATTAAAAGATTTTCTGCTGAAAGTGCCGATGATTATTATTCTAAACATAATAATAGTTTGAAATTATTTAGCGAGAGGAGAAAAAAGGAATTGGCTGATAAAAAAACTTATAAAATCAATGAAAAAGAATTGAAAGATACTCCTTGGGGAGAAATTGATAAAACTGATATTAGAGATAAAGTTATGAACGCCGAAAACAGAGATGAATTAGTTAAAGTTGTCTATGGTGTTGTCGAAGATGGCTGGCAAGAAGCTCCATCCGAACACTTGAAATATCCCTTAATGCAGTTAGTCGGTGACACCTTTTATTATAACAGAAATGCTTTAAGTTCCGCTTTAACTTATGCTAAACAGAACGATGAGCAAGAAGTTATTGATAAAGTTGAAAAATTATATAAAGATTTTGATTTAGCAGATGAGGGTGGTGAAAAAATGGCAGAAAAGAAATTTGATGAATTAGAGGGCAGAGAGGTTTATGCTGTCGTAATTCGCAAAGTCCAAGAACATTTGGGCAAAGATTATTTTGTCAATAGTATTCAAGACGATAAAGTTGTCGTTACTAACGAAGAAACTAAAGAAAGATTTGATATTCCTGCTGAAATTCACGCAGAAGCAGATGACAAAGAGTTTAAAGTCGAGATTGATTTTGACAAAATGGAGAAATCCGAAGTGCAGAAAATGGGTTTAAATTCTGAGGCAATTATGGCTATGGTTAATGCTGAAACTGTCGAAGCAAGAGAAGAAGCTAAGAAAATGGTTGACGAAACCGACGAGCAGACTAATATCATTATGGAAAAAGTCTGTGCCATGGCTTGCGAGTTAGAAGAGTTGAGAACCTTTAAAACTCAAAAACTCAATGAGGAAAAGAGTTTTGCCGTAGATAAAATTATGGCAAACGTTAAAGATGATTTGAGTGTTGAAAAATATGAAGAGTTAATGGAGGAAGGCAAAAACTGTGAATTTGAGAAAATCGCAGAATTTGAATCTAAAGTTAAATCTTTCGCTTATGATGAAAGCAAAAAGAAAACTAAGAAAAAAGAAGATATTATCAGAATGGGTTTTGTTGGAAATGTAACAAATGAAACAAAACCAACAAGCAAAGAGGATGTATTTAAAAAATTCTTAAAATAATATAAGGAGGACTTATAACATGGCAAATGGTGTAATTGTTGAAAGCAGAATTTCTGCTACTGATGTAGATGCTTTAAATAGATTTTGTGTAAGTGAAAATGATGTTGCGGGTGGTGCTTTAATCGCGTTAGCTGCTCCGACTAAACAGGGAGATGAGGTATGGACTGCTACCGCTCCTGTTGTTGATACTTTAGGTGGTTTGTGGATTGCTTATAATCCGAGTGAACATTATACCGAGGTAAACGGTAAGATGTTTGCTGGTTTGAGTGCAGACCCGAGAGATTTTGTTAACATTAAAAAACGTACTTTTAGTGCTTTTAAACCTGTAAAGGGCGACCAGATTGTAATTACCGCCGATTGTATTGATGATACTTCTAAAATTGTTGCAGGTGACTTCTTAGAAGCCAAAGCAGGACAGAGTACCTTTACTCGTGTTGCCAAAGCTACTGGCGCAACTGCTGGCTCTACAGCTTTTCAGGTTGAATGGATTGGCGTTTTACCGTTCCCAAAAGTAGGTATTGGCATGGAATATGCTCCTGCGTACAAGATTGTTTGCGTACAGGAATAATTTAAGGAGGAATAGACATAATGTTTGAGACTGTTGCTGTTAAAAAATTTGCAGAAAACTCTCCTGAGTTATATACTGCAATGAATGTATATTGTGAAAACTTTTTAGCTGAAAGAGGCGTAAAAGGTAAGAAATTTGCAGAAACTTCTGTTTCTGATATGAATAAAGCAATCAATAAAATGTTTGCCGAAGAGATTGCCAAAGGTACTGGCATGACTGTAGATGGCGTTATGGGTAGTTATAAAAAATATGCAAACCATACCGTAGTAAGAGAATTTGCTAATTCGATTCGTGATATTTTGCTTGATATGGTTCTGCCCGAAGTATTAACCACTGGTTCTTTACGTTATATTGCAGATTTTCGTTTTGCTGACCTTGGTGATAGTATGTCTTTCGAGTTGGAAAATAACTCTCTGTTTACTGTTACTAAAGCTGGCTACAGATTAAAACACGCCGATTTGCAGAAACTTTACAAAACTACCGTTACTTTAGTTCCTGAAAATCATCAGTTGACTGTCGGTACTGATTTGTATGAAATTTTGACTGGTCGTGAGTTTATTGCTGAACAGGTTATGAAAGCCGCAAGAAGTATTGAATTAGCTTTGTTAACTGACGCTTTCTCTGCTTTTGAAACTACTATGGGTAATTTGACTGGCAATTTGGCTGTTACTAACTATACCGAAAAGGGTTTAATCAAACTTTGCGAGACTGTAGCTGCTTACAATTATGGTGTGAAACCTGTTATTATGGGTACTCCTGTAGCATTGAAATCTGTATTGCCCACCAATAACAATTATAGATATTTGTTAGAAGATGATTACGTTAAACTCGGACATCTTCAGACTTTTAATGGAAAAATTTATTTATCTAATATAGCATAAATAAAGATAAACCATGCGCATATAGTGATATGTGCGTACTGGGGGTTAAATGCTGGTAAATCCTAAAGACTCATATACACCGAAACAGAATCAGAAATGATAAATGGAATGGTTGCGAAAGTAGAAAAAAGGAATGAGTATAGTACATGGTTAAATCCTAAATACTACAAAAAAATGGATGTTCAGCAGAGAAAGTCCTAAGTCTTTATGATATGGAAAACTTTCAACGACTATCCGATTGTGTCGGAGTTAGTATACAAGCTAATGGTATACGAAAAATCCCCCTCTGATATTCTAAAATATCAGATGAACATATAGTCTGGGCTTATAAGAAATTATAAGAGGTCTATTGGTGACAATAAGACTGCTATAATGTTGCGAATTATAGTGAACAAGGTAAATTACTTAATTATTTAATCTAATCTTTATAAAATACCTTTTATTTACAAATATTAAAAGAAGTGAGTTACATTCCAAGAAGAAAAACAAACGAAGAATTTATAATGGAGTTGAAAGAGGTATTTCCTAATATTGTTCCATTAGAAAAATATATTAATACTCATACTAAAATGAAATTCAAATGTTTAATCCATAATGAAGATTTTATTTCTACTCCTCACAATTTATTAGAAGGAAAAAATGGTTGCAAAAGATGTCAAAGCGAAGCAAAAAGAAATAGACTTTTAAGAACTAATGATGAATTTTTAAAGTTATTAGAAGAAAAGCAAATTGACGTAATTCCTTTAGAAAGATATAGAGGAAATACAACAAAAATTTTGTTTCGATGTTCTTGCGGAGATTTATGGAGAACTACTCCAGAAAGAGTTTTGATAGGTAATCATTGTAAAAAATGTGGCTACAATAAATTTTCTGGAGAAAACAACCATTTTTACAATCCTAACTTATCGGATGAAGATAGAGAAGATTCGATTTATAGGTTTAGAAATCCGTTGTATAAAAATTTTATCCACAAATGTTTTCAAAGAGATAACTATACTTGTCAAATAACTGGCAAAAAATCTCGTGGAGATATTGTGGTACATCATATTAATGGATATAATTGGGATATAGAGAATCGTACCAATGTAGACAATGGTGTAACGTTAAACAGAGAAATCCACAAAGAATTTCACAAATTGTATGGGAATGGAAATAATACTAAATTTCAATTTAAAGAATTTATTGAATATCTAAATAGAGAAAATAGAATTACAAAAGAGCAATATAATTTAATTTTAAAAAGATTAGAAAAAATTAAGTAAAATATCATACCGTTATGACGTTATTCCGATTGAGCAAATTCCCGATGCTTATAACTATGCAAATCCGTATTCTTTAAAATTGGATGACACCAAAATTTACGTTGTCTCTCCTGCTGCACAAAAATTGGTACAGATTGGCTTAGGTGGCGAAACCATGAGTAATACCGATAATATGTATGAAAATGCAAACCTCTTGCAGATGTCCACTTTGCGTAAAGCTTGGGATGTTCAAGTTATTACTAATGCTGTTGCTGGTGTAGTTACCAACTTGCAGTAATTTATATATAAAAATAAGCTATAATGCGCTGTCATTATAGCTTATTTTTCACGATTTAATTTCAAGGATAAAAGGAGTTTTAAAATGGCAGTTCAAAAAAAAGATAATACTGAAGTTATTGAAGAAGTTAAAACCAAGACGAGAGCAAAAAAAGTTGAAGAAAAGCCTAACTACGATGAAATTATTGCTCAATTAATAAGTAAGATTGAAAGTTTAGAGTCTGAATTAAAAGATAAGCCTGTAAAATCTGAGCCTATTTATACTGGTAAGAAAATCAAATGTATCAATTTAATGCATAATATGGTTAATGTTGCAACAGAAGAAGATGGTTTAGGTAAAGTTTATAGTTTCAAAGCCTATGGTGACTCTCAAATGATTAAATTTGACGATTTGGCAAACATTGTCAATAATTATCCTAATACTATGGAGAGTGGTTTGATTTATATCGCAGATAAACAAGCCGTAGAAGAATTAGGGTTAGCAGAGGATTACGCGAAATTATATGATAAAAAGACATTAGATAAAATTATTAGACTTCGCGATAGTTCTGATGTTGATATGTTACTTGGAATTTCCAATAAAGAGCTTTTAGAATCTACTATTCGAGCCATTGCTGAACGTATTAACCAAAATGAATCTTATGATTATAATAGTTTAAACAGAATTAAGGTTGAGTCTGGTTATGATATTGTAAAAATTGCTGAAGATTTATCTAAATTAATTAAGAAATAAAGGAGGAGATTTCGTGGGAACTCCTTTTTCGGCAATTATAGATGAAGCTATGGTAATCATTAATGATTATAAATTAGCTAAAATCTACAAAGAGGATGAAAATTTGTTTACAGAAATTCTCCAATCCTATATGTTGCGAGAATTGCCAAAATTTACTGAATGTTTAAAACCTTTAACATATGATTTAGAATCTCAAACTTTCGATAGTGATTTTGATATTAATGAAATTGCTATTATTGCCGACTGGACACTGATTGCGTGGTATGAAGCACAAGTTAATGATGTTTTGGAATTTAAGGAAACTCTTCAAAATAGAGAGTTTAAAAAATATTCTACAGGGCAAAATTTAAAAGAAAGATATGCAAATTTAAAAATGTTGCGTGGCAGAGTTAAACAAGACGGAACAAATTATCAATTTAAAAATCTTGATTTAATTTCCAAAGGCTTTAAGGGGTGATAGGTAATGCAATCATTATATGCTCCTAAAGTTTGGAAATTGTTGCCTATTTTAGAAAATAGTCAAAATGAGTACAATGCCTATTTGTTTAATTTAATTGTTGAATTATCTGGGGAAGATAAATTGTCAGAAAAAGAAAGTTATGTTTTGAAAAAATTGAAAGGTCTCAAAGAAGTCTCTAAGATGGCAACCTTAAAGGAAAAAAGGGCAATTATTTTAGAATGTTCTTCTTTATTATACAAAGATGAGATTTAGTAAATACAAAAGCTTGTTGCATATGTATAGTGATACCCCAAAAGACGAATACACTTCATTTATACAGGCTATGTTAAATGATAGGTGGGATAATTCAACACAAAATAGCGAATTAATATATAAACAAGAAGATATAGGCAGTGAAATATATAATCCTGTTGATATTAGTGTTGATATGGCTATCGACATGGGAACAGGATTAAAGAAATCAGACGATTTTAAACTATTCGGAAGTAAAAATCTTTCAGATAAAAATGTTTTAGGTTTAATGTTTATATGGAAGGACAATACATGGATTACTATTAATCTTAGAGATTATGCCAATCCATATAATCAAATCGAAGTTCGGCGTTGCAATAATGTTTTAAAATGGATTGATAAAACAAATGGCAAGATTAATTCTTTTCCATGTTGTATTGAATATGACTTATCAAGTCCACAACAATTAAAAGATAAAGATGTTATTACTGCTAATGGACATATTGTAATAATTGTACAAGGAAATGAAACTACTCTAAATTTTGAGAAAAATCAAAGATTTATCTTTAATGGGCAACCTTTTAAATTAACGGCTATTAATAATATTCTGCAAAATGATAATATAACAGAAGATACAACGCTACTATATTACGATTTTTATTTAGATATGATTGAGCCATCAGATGATATTAAAAATAATATTGCCAACAGATTCGAATATAATTATTCAATCAATATTAATTCCAATATTTCTGAATTATTAAAGGGTTCTACAGGTCAATTAGAGGCAGATGTCAAATTGAATGGTAAAAATGTTGACAGAAATATCGTTTGGAGTGTAGAACAAGGCGAAGCTATGATTTCTAACGATGGCACTTATCAAATTAAAGATAATGCTACTGGCGAAATTGTATTTAAAGTTCATCTTGAGGGTAATGAAGATATTTTTGATGTAATTAAAATTAACATTGTAGATGAAATTCAAGACAGTTATACAATAGTTATTAATCCTGAATTTACAGAATTAAGACAGTATGAAACAAAAGAATTTAATGTTTCTGCTTGCAACAATAATGTTAAGTTAGATGATGAAATTAATATTATTTATTCTGAAAGTAATTTTTACTCTTTAAATAGAGAAGGAAATAATTTTACTATTAAAGGGTTATTACCCAGTGATGAGCCAATTAAATTATCTTTTAGTTATAATGACATTAGAAAAGATATGTTAATTACTATTAAGTCGTTCTTTTAAGGAGAATTAATATGTCACAAAGTAATTATAATACATTTTCAACAATGCCATATATTCCATATAAGATAGTTATGGCTCTCGTTGAAAATAACAATCTCTTTAAACTCTTATATTATCCAACGAAAGATGCGCTATCTCAGCCAAATTTAACTTTAGAACAAAAGGTTAATATGATTTGGAATGGGCAAGATAGAACAGATGATTATACGATTTTTTTAACTAATATTCAGCCTAATTTAGAAACAATTAGCAGACCTGTATTAAAAATATATCGTTACGATACTCTCCCAAAAACATATACAACCGCTGTTATTAGTTATGAGTTTGATATTCTATTCGGTACAAAAATACCCATAGTAGATTACAACGGTGTTCCTTGTAATAGAGGCGATTTAATTGAAATGGAATTAATGAAATCGTTGAACGGACAAGATGTTGCAGGGGTAGGATATTTACAATATAATCATCAATTATCAACATTAGATAGGTCGCGAGTTGGAATAGGGAATAATTCTACTTTTACAGGGTATTATTTCATTATGAGTACAATTTACACAGATGTAGGTCGTGTAGATGGGTGCAATAGCTAAAGATATATCCATAAATGTAGGGTTAGGGATTCCAGTAGAATATAAGGGATTAAAGGTATTTCCGATTAAAGTTAGAGATTTTTTAAAATTTTCAGATTCTTATGGGATTTTAGATATAGATAAATCTTCCATTGGGAATGTCGAAGTTATTAAAATGTCCTATTTGGAATATTTAATATATTTAATTTTAGGTAACAATGAGATTAAACAGAAATTTATAAATATAATAGATTTGTGTTTTGGTATTGCATATGATGAAGAATTTAAGAACAAAACAGATATTCCTCAAGATGAATTGCTTATTGAAAATATTGACGAAAATAGTTTTAATTTATATATTAATGGTCGCAATATTTGTTTGATGATAAAGAAAAACAAAGCAAGAATTGTTTTAAATAATAAAGAATTGTCTGCTTCAGATTTTGATAATTTAAGAAAGATTATTCTGTATCAAAATATCGAGGGTTACGATGATAGACCTATGAGTAATGATTTTAAAAGAATTGTTACAGATTATTTTGCGTTAAAAAATAAGGGAATTAAAAATCCGACTTTGGAATATAAAGTAGGTGTTGTTCTTAGTTCGAGTGGATATACTCATGAAAAAATTATGGATATGCCCTATAGGTTATTTGAAATAACCTTTAATACTATTGTTAGTAAATATGATTATATCGTTAATATGATAGCAGTCACACAAGGTGCTAAAATAGATATTGACCATTGGGTATATAAAAAAGATAAGGATATTTATGATGATATATTTAGCGATGCGAATGAATATGCAAAACAATTTACAAGTATTTAGTAAGGAGGAAAATAAAGTTGGATAAATATATTTTAGCTGGTGTGGGTACAGCGAAAGCTTTTTCGCAATCAAGTGTTTCTCCGCAACTTATTTTTACAACTAATACCATGCAAAATGGTGGTATGAACATTAGCTTGAGTGCAGAGGATGTTCGCGGAGGTTTGAGTAATCCTCTTTTGGGGTAACGATGCGCCCTGCTCATTGAGTAATCAGTGAGTATCTTGTGTTTAATGCTTGGAATCCCTAAAGCCTATATACCTAAACAGTAATTGGAAACGATAAACTGAATGGTTGCGAAAGCAGAAAAAAGTTATAGGATAATCATATGGTTAAATCCTAAGTGATTGTAAATGGGTGTTTAGCAGGGAAAGCCCTAAGTCTTTATGATATGGGAGACCCCCAACGACTATCCTCTGACGGAGGAGTAAAGCCACAAGCAAATGGTGGAAGAAAAATACAACATTTATATATCTAATTTCACAACGATTAATATAGATATATAAATGGACATATAGTCTCAACTTATGCGAAAGTGTAAGCAGCTCTCTTGAAGAGCGCATTTGAAAGTTGCGTTTCAAATGGAAGATTTTGCGTTATTTCCATGATAGTTTACTTGAAATGACTATCACAGATGCTTTATTTAATTTACAATATTTGGCATTAAATGTTGGTGGTAATATTACCATTGGTGGTAGCTCTTTAGTTACCGAAAGTGTAACTACTACCATTGCAAATCAGATTACTATTACTGGTACACCTGTGGCTTTTGGTACTGCTGGTACTGTTGGGTTTTATACTATTGAAGGACAAGAAGATTATAAATCTATTACTTTTGTAGGTAAAACTGCAAACGCATCTAATTTACCGATTGGCTCTAAGGTTTGTGTAACTTATAATTCTAATGATGACGCTATGCAGTTGTTTACTGTTCCGTCAGCTATGATTCCGAGCGAAGTTCATTTAATTGTAACTTATCCGTTATTTGCTGGTGGTATTAGTGCTCAAACAATTAGTACCAGTTCTCAGGTTGGTGAATTAATTGTTGACATTCCGAGATTTCAGTTATCTGGGGCTATGTCTTTGGATATGACTGCCTCTGGTGTATCTAATACTCCCCTAAGTGGTCAGGCTTTAGCATATTATACTACTACTAATTGCAATGACATGGGCGCTTATGCTACTGTTAAGATGAAAATTTATGGCAAGAACTGGTCTGAAGATTTGGAGTCTATGGCTGTTGATGGCGCAGAAATTTCTATGAACATTGGCGAGAAATTGACTTTGAAAGTTGTTGGTATTTTCTCTGGTGGTATTACTGGTGTATTGAACAACAGCAACTTAACCTTTACCAGTGGTACACAGGCTACTGCTACTGTGAGCAATGTTGGTGAAGTCGAGGCTAAACAGGCTGGTACTACCATTATTGAAATTACCGCTACCGATAAGCCTGATATTAAAGCTTATGCGGAAGTTACTGTAGAATAAAACAAAGAGGGGTTTAAACGCCCCTTTTTTTCAATTTTTGCTTTTAGGGAGCGGTATTATGGACATATTTTGTGAATATTGTATTGTTGCACCTTATAATCAAGATTGCCAATGTACAAAAACTGGCGATTATTGCCCATATGTTTACAGGTGCGAAAAAGAAAAAAGAAATCGTCCGATGTCGCAAATGGCAAATTGCAAATTTAAACAAGAACCTATTAAATTAGGTAAAGGTGAATACAAAGTGCGATTTGAACATAAGGGTAAACTTTATGTTGAGGTTGACAATCAAGTTATTGTGTTCAAAAATCCATTTGATTATATACCTCAAATTGTAAAATTAAGGAAAGTAAATGGAGAATATCGGATAAAAGGAGATTAAAAATGAAAGATTTAAAAGTTAAAGATACAAATATTTTTCATAGCGAAAGATTTGATATTGATATTCAGAGATATTTACCAATCGAGAAAGTTAAATTAATCGTCCAAGAATTATTAGAAGTCGATGATGTAACTGATAGAAAAATTATGCTTGACTGGTATTTATTGTTATTCGCTACAAATGTCGGCGTTGATGAAAATATTAGTATCGAAAAATATAATTATTTCATGCAAATTCTTTTAATTGACGAAGTAGAATATGAATGTAGTAGTTATGGATTGATTTGCGACCTTTTAAGTGAAGCCGAAAGTGTTGAAAATACTATTAAAAAATTGGCGAGAAGTTTAGAAGAATCTACTAATAAAATGGTAAAAAAAATGCCAAGTAAACAAAAGGTAGAAAAAATTATGGGTGAGATGTCGAAAAATGGTACAGAAAATAAGCTCAAGAGCTGATAATCAACTCAATGTAATATTGACCGACATACTAAATAATACAACCCAAGAATTATACGATCAATTAATTACTATTATTCAAACTAAAATATACGATTCAGAACCTTTGTGGTATACAAGAACATATCAATTCAGTGATAGTTTTGTTATGGAGAACGCAAAGTTCGTGGGAAATTATGTTGAATCGAACATTTATCAGGACTTATCGGTAATGGTTTGGAATGCAGAGCTATTTCAGCATGGTAATATTTATGAGCCATTAAAAGAGCATGAGTTAGCCGACATTTTAAATAATGGTACAAATAATTCCGCTTTTGGATTTTCACCTGTTGTTGCGACAAAATTTTGGGATGAATTTGAAAAATATGTTAATTTGAATTTGGACAAAATATTTCAAAGAGAAGCAAGAAAATACGGCTTAGATTTACAAGTTGGAATTTCTCACTCTTTTAATTAGGGATAAAGGGAATATAAAAGATGAGATATATTAGTTTAGATGCTTCAACTACAGCTATTGGTTGGAGCATTTTTGATGAAGATAATTTAGTTAATTACGGAAAATTAACCCCAGATGATGAAAAAGCTCCATGGAGAAATAGAATAATCAATTTAATTCCAAAAATGAATAAATTATTATTAGAATACAAACCAGAAATAGCATATATTGAAGATGTGCCTTTAATTGATAAGAAAAGCAAATTGACTTTAGTTCAATTAGGTGCGGTTCAAGGTATGCTATTAGGAGTTTTATATTCATTTAATATTGAAACTCGTTTTATTTATGTTTCAACATGGAGAAAGAATATTGGTTTGCATGATGGAACACAAAAAGGAATGGAAAGAGAAAATCTCAAACCTAATTCCATCAAGCTGGCAAATAAATTATTTAATCTTGATCTGAAATGTGTTTATAGTAAGACAGGAAAATATCAAGAAAAAAAATCAGACGATGATATTTCTGATAGCATCTTGATTTTTGCTTCAACCAGAGAAAAATATCGTGTGAAAAAATAATATGGAGGTGCATAACAGTTGGCAGATTATAGTTTAAATCTAAAAGCCAATATTGATACTTCCCAGATTTTAAGACAATTACAAACTATTGAGCAAAAAGGTCTAAAAGTTAATATTGACAAAGGAAGTTTAAGTAGTGTTCAAACTTCTCTTAATAATATTAACAAGAATTTACAATCTACTTACAGAATTTTAGTCCAAATATCTGGAAAAATTTCTGACTTGCCTAAAAATGTAAAGATTGTAGATGCGAGTGCGAATAGTATAAATAAGACATTGAAACGAACCTCTCAAACCGTAGGCGATATTTTTGAAAAAATGTCAAAATTTTATACGGTTAGCCAAATAATTGGATTAGTCACTTCTGCAACTCGTGGATGGTATGAAGCTGTTAGCGATTTAGACGCGGCATTGACTGAATTTAAAAAGGTTTCAGATTTAAGAGGCTCTGGGCTTGATAAATATGTTCAGACGCTATCCGAAATGGGTGAATTGACTGGTAGAACTACTGCTGAAATGGTAGAAGCTGCAGGAAACTTTAAAAAGAGTGGATTTTCCGAAAGTGATGCTGCTATATTAGCCCAGACCGCTTCAGTATTTCAGAACATAGCAGATAGTGAGTTAAGCGCTGCCGATGCCGCTCTTGTTATCATAAGTAACCTAAAAGCTTTTAATTTTAATGCACAAGATAGTATACGAGTTATAGATGCTATTAACGAGGTTTCGAATAAGTTTAGTGTTTCAAGCACCGATTTAATGATAGGTCGGAAGTATGGCAACATACAAAGAAAACAATTCTAAACCCAGAAGTTCCTTAGAGCTAATTCGACTACAACATAGGGATGAAATATGCTCAAGTGTGAATGTTTTAAAAATGAATTAGATTGGATAATTGGGCACGAAGTTCCGAATAGGAATGTGTCAAACGACTATCGAAAGCAAATAATAAATGTAACTATTTAATTGTTGACAAATGAAATTTATTATGTTATAATAGTTAAATAGAATAAGCTACAAAGTAGACGAAGTGAGTAGAGTACAGCCATAACATGGTTGGTTATAAGATGAGATTAGTCTTATGTAATCCCATTAAATGGAAACGAATTGCTCCTCTGTTGAGGATGAAGAAATAGTCTAATTTGTATGAAAATACAAAGAGGTGTTATTTTTTGGAATTAAATGATATTATAAAAGAGTTGAAAGAAAAAGAATGTTTGTTGGTCGAATATATTAACGCAGACTATGTTATAATTAAAAACAAAAATAACACTTAATAGTATCATTAGGTTTAAGTAAAACCGCGGCGGCTATGGGGACTTTAGGTAATAGTTTTGAACAGACTGTTGCATTGATGACTGGAGCAGGAGAAATTTTACCTAACCAGTCAGGAAAAATTGCTCGCGGACTGAGGACAGTCGGCTTGAACATCAGTTCACTTGCTAACAAAAGTTCAGAGTTAGCATTAGGATACAATAATATAACCGTTGCCCTTAGAGATTCAGAAGGGCAGATGCGCTCAACTTATGATATCCTTGGTGATATAGCCAAATATTGGGGACAAATGTCAGAAGCCCAAAAACAATCATTGGGTCTGACCATAGCAGGTAAATTGATTCTTGCCTGTACAGATTTAATTGCTGGAACACCTTTAGAGTTATTACAACCAAACTATTATAGTAATATATATAGTGGCACGACCAATAATCGTGGTATGGTGATATTGTAATAAATTAGGAAATCAGCAGACCACCGTCTTTTTGAAATAAAAGACAAGGTTTCAACGACTATCGAAAGCAAATAATAAATGTAACTATTTAATTGTTGACAAATGAAATTTATTATGTTATAATAGTTAAATAGAATAAGCTACAAAGTAGACGAAGTGAGTAGAGTACAGCCATAACATGGTTGGTTATAAGATGAGATTAGTCTTATGTAATCCCATTAAATGGAAAGAATCTGTGGTTGTTATAGCAACTAAAATATAGTCTATTAATATGAAAATATTATATGAGAGGTAATAGAGTGAAAAAAGAAAAAGCTTTATTATATATAAAAAAAGCTAATTTGGAATGTTTAGAAGAACTTCCAGAACAAATATCTCCTGAAAAAGACCATTTTTCTTTTATAGACAAAGAAGGATATAAATATTTTTTAACCATAAAAAACATCAACGATAAAAGAAGTGGTTTTGCAATAGTTAAATCGCATAATCCCTATACTCTTGAAAATATTCAAACTTATATTTACAATAATGGAGGAACAGCAAAAGTTTTATCAACAAAATGGAGTGGTGGCAGAAATAAAATTAAACTATTATGCCAAGAATGTGGAGCGGAATATGAGGTTAGATGGGGGCACATCTATTACAATAAAAAATTCCAATGTAATAAATGCGCATACAAAGACCCTCATAATAAATCCACTCAAGAAGAAACAAATAAAATTTGTCAAAAACATGGGTATAACATTATTGACAGCACTTATGTTAGTAGACATAATTTTGATATGGTTGATAAATATGGTTATAAATATTCAAACGCTTCGGTTTATACTTTGGACAGTAGGACTAACAGAATGATGAAATTTTCTCAAGAAAACAAATATCAGATTGAGAATATGAGGTTGTATATTGATAAAAACAACTTAAATTTAAAAATTCTTTCAAAAGAAAACATTGACACAAAAAAAGGATATCTTAGAGCGATATGTTCTCAATGTGGAAAAGAATTTGAAATTCAGTGGGGGAATATTATTTATTACCATCACAATAGATGTCCAGTCTGTTCAAAGGCAGAAAGCAATTATGAATTTATAATAGAAGAATTTTTAAAAGAAATTAGTGTTGAATATGTTAGAGAAAAAAGGTTTTCTTGGTGTAGGAATAAACGCGAATTACCGTTTGATTTTTATTTACCTGATTACAATACGATAATCGAGGTTCATGGAGCGCAACATTACGAAGAAAATAATTTTTTTACCAAAACTTTAAAAGAACAGCAAGAGATAGACATGTATAAAAAAGAATGTTGTTTAAGAAATGGTTTAAAATATATTGAAATACCATATTGGGAGATTAAAGAAACTGGAAATTTTAAAAATATAATAAGTCAAAACTTAATAAAAGAAGAATCAATATGAGGTTTTGGCTTCAGAGCTTCAAAATTTTTCCCAAACTCAAAAAGCATATGAGACTGCGCTACATTCTTCGGGTTCTGCTTTAAAGGAAAATGAGGCTTATGCTGAGTCTTTGGAGTATAAAATCCAAATGTTAAAGAAAGCTTTTCAGGATTTAGCTAATAGCATTGCAAGTTCAGATTTATTAAAGCAAACTATTGACATGGGAACTGCGTTATTGGAGTTTGCAAACACAGATATTGGAGCGGCTATTATTCAATTAGGATTATTCACAACCGCCGTAATAGCTGCCAATAAAGTTATCCCCGCCTTTATGTCGACAACCATGATTAAGAAAACAGGGAGTGCTTTTTCTTATTTCTTTCTTTCGCTAAGCGAAGGTGTTGGAATTATTGGAAAATTAAAGATATCTCTGTCAGCTTTATTCCAAATTATTAAAGCGAATCCGATTGCCGCTGTTATTACGGCAGGAATGGCATTATATAAAGTTTTCGATTATATCGCTGGAGCGGCAGATAGAGCAAGAGAAAAAACGCAAGGATTTAAAGATGAATTAGACGAAATTAATTCTAAAATTCAAGACTTAGAATCTCAAAAATCGTCAGCAGGAACAACCGCCGAAATAGCTAATTTTGATAAGCAAATTGAAAGACAAAAGGAATTAGCCCGACTTAAACAGGAAGATATCAATCAATCATTAAAACAGCAGTATACAGCAGAGGGCTGGACTGAAACTCCAACCGTTAAATATACCGATGAAAGCGGTGTTGAGCAAACCATTGAGGGTTACTCTAAAGCTACACAGATGATTGAGGATTATAAAAAGGCAGTCAAAGATGGTTCTGATAAACAAAATGAATTAAAACAGCAATTAATTGAAACTGCTACCAAATTCGAAGAATACGAAAAGGCTGGAATTGAGCTTACTGATGCTCAAAAGCAATTAATTGCATATGCCGATAAAGTTAGTGGTGTAACTGAAACTATCAAAAATAGAACAACTGCTCTTTCTCTTGTTACTCAACAATTTGCCTCATCGTTAAAGGTTGAGGGTGATGCTTATGTATTTGTCACTGAAGCCGCCAAGGAAGCTGCAAGAGTTCAGAAACAAAACGAATACGATAAAACTGAAGCAACCTTAAAACAAGTCCAAGCTCGTATTGCAGCCTATCAATCCGAAGCAAATGCTCAATTAGCTTTGTCAGGAGCAGGAGGCATTGAAGCATACGGATATTCTAAACGTGATTTGGCTCGTTTAAGAAATCAAATTGCTCAGCAAAAAGCTCAAGGTGTAGACACTTCTCAATTAGAAAAGAAATATGCCGATTATCAAACATATTACTCTACTAAAGATGCTTTACAATTAATTCAAAATCAGATTGACACAATTAATGCTATGGGAGTTTCCACTGGTGACACAGGAGATTCTATTTCTACTGGCATTGGTGGTGGCTCTTCTGTAAAAACAGCTCAAGAAAGAGCAGAAGAATCCTTAAAAGCTCAACACGAAGCATATCAGAAAATTATTTCCGATATGGAATATCAATTATATATCGCAGAAAAGAATGGTGCTTCAGACGAAGAACGTATTCAAATGATGCAGAAAATCCAAGAGATGTTATTATCTCAAAGGGCGGTATATGAAAAACAAGGCTTGGCAAGCAACCATGAATATATTCAAGAGCTTAATAAACAATGGTGGTCATATGCCGATGATATAAAAGATATTCAAGATAAGATAACAGAAAATGTAAAAAAGGCTCAAGAAGAACAATTAGAGAATTTAAAAAATTCTTTAGATGCTCAATTAGAGCTTTTAAGATATCTTAAAGATGAGCGTGTTTCTGCTATTGACGAACAAATTGCTCAATTAGAGAAAGAAAAGGATACTTTAAAAGAACGTAACGATGAAATAGCAGATGGTATCGAACTTCAAAGATTAGAAGATGCGCTACAGGCTGCTAAACAGAAAAAAGTCCGAATCTGGAAAAGTGGGGTTGGATGGACATATGAACAGGATGTTGAAGCTGTCCGACAAGCTCAAGAAGAATTAGACGAATATAAACGTAATCAGCAACAAGAAGCAGAAGAAAAGCGAATCGATGAGGAAATTGCAAAGCTCGAGGATTATAAACAACAGTGGGAAGATGTTGTTGATAATTACGAAAAGCAACAGAATATTTTATTAAATGAACAAACTATTGGCAAAAATAAAGAATATCAAAATATTCAAGATAGAATTAAAAATCTTGAAGATTTTAAAAATGAATATACGAGAATTATCAACGAAATAAATAATCTGCAAATTCGACAGAATTATATGGGGGCTGGCGCTGGGGCTGGATTATCGTCTGGTGGAGGAGGAGCTTCGTCATCTTCTACAGATAATCGTTCTAATCAGAAAAAATATTTAGATAATTTGGTAAGTAGTGGAACAGCAGGACAAAAGAAATGGGCGCAGAGTCAAATTGCTCAAGGTAAATATGCCACTGGTTCATTATCTGTTCCACAATCTGGTTTATCTTTAGTTGGTGAACAAGGTAGAGAATTAAGAGTATTAAATCAGGGCGATGGTATTATCCCTAATAAATTGACCGAAAATCTTATGAATTTAGGACGGTATAGTATTCCGCAATTAGCCAGTATTATGAATACGGTTAATCAGAAAGATAGCAGCAATAATATGAATATTCAAAATCTGACTGTTGCGTTACCTAATATTCGCGACAATTCTTCTGTTGAAACTATTCAAAGAGCTTTATTAGATTTACCAAACAAATTAAAGCAAAAAGCATATAGTATTTAAAACTAAAGGGATGTTTATTGGGACATCCCTTTATGGTTTTTATAAAAGAAACAAAGTGGGTGATATATTGATTATTCAAGGTACAAATAAACCTATTCTTATTGATTTTGGACAGGATATGAGTTGGCTCAAACAAATCGAAATAGGCTTATATGTAGGTTCAAATGAACTAACCACTTGGGATATTAATTCGGTAAAAATTAGAGAGGGTATTGTTGAATGTCCTCAAACTCAAGAGCAAACAATTAATTATCGCACAGGAAATTGCGTTATACTGGTTAAATGGATTGGGCAAGATGGATATACACAGTTTGCTCAAAAAATTAATGATATTATTGTAGAGTGGGATAATAAGAATATAATGGGTGAGACACAAGATGGATAATGTTTATCAAATTAAACAAATTGAGAATAATAACTATCATAAAGTTAAAACCTATACCGAGGCGGTTATTGAGAAAGGTATTTCTCCCTACATTGGAGAAAATGGAAATTGGTTTGAGTACGATGATGAATTAGGTAAAGCTGTTGATACTGGGATTAAAGCTCGTGGCGATAATGGTAAATCTGCTTACGAAATTGCAGTCGAAGAGGGATTCGAGGGTTCTGTTAAAAGCTGGCTTGTATCTTTAAAGGGAGCAGATGGTATTTCCCCTACAGTAGAAACAGAACAAACGGAAACTGGAGCAACAATTTATATTACTGATAGATTAGGCGTTAAAAGTGCTATAATAAAAAATGGTAAAGATTTCACTTATGATATGTTCACCCCAGAACAATTAAACAGTTTAAAGGGACAAGATGGATATTCTCCTACGGCAGAGGTAAAGCAAACATCTAATGGTGCGAGAATAACCATTACAGACAAAGAACAAACTACTACCGCTGATATTCAAAATGGCAAAACCCCAGTTAAAGGTGTAGACTATTTTACAGATAGTGATATTGAAAGTATTGTAAATCAAACCAAATCTGAAATAACAATTCCTACAAAATTATCTCAATTAGAAGAAGATTCAGAACACAAAACTGTTTCAGACAATGAGATTAATAATTGGAACAATAAGAGTTCATTTAGTGGTTCTTATAATGACTTAACAGATAAGCCGACTATTCCAAATGTTGATAATAAATTGGATAAGCCAGTGAATATGCCATCAGTGGGAAATATTTTAGTTGTAAAACAGGTTAATGATGATGGAACATTTTTGTGTGAGTGGGCTAATAAAGAAAACAAATTTGAATTAATTGAAACTGTTGTTTTAGATAAAGATATGCCTTTTATTGATAAAGCTACAGAACCAAACGGATTACCATATAATTTTTCAGCATTATATTTATATATGGATATTGAGCCTGCTACTAACACATCCTCATTATCAGTTGTTGTAAATAATAATAAGAATTTATGTAATCAGTATGCTATCATTCATGATAAGAAAATATATACTTATGTATATTCAAAGATTGTAAATGGTTATTTAGATACTGTTTATCCAACTAATGTATACACATTTCAAAATGCAGCAACAACGATAAATAAAGCTAATTTTAATCCAGAAACAATTTTTAATGTTGAATCAATTAATAAAATTAGAATTATTGCAGCGAAAGTTAGTGGAGATGGAGAAGCGTACATTCCACAAGGCTCATCAATTCAAATTTGGGGTGTTAGAAAATGAGCGAAAGTCTGTCTAAGAAATTGTCAGATGGTATCGTGGATTGCATAAACACAATATGTAAAAGTTTGCCATTTACAAAAATTTATCGTGCAAAGATTATATCCAATATTAGTGCAGGTATTTATAAGGTATTGTTAAATGGCAAAGAGTATGATTTGCCAGTTTACGGTTCTGGAACATTTTCTGATAATGAGGTTGTAAGAATTGTTGTTCCATTAAATGATTTTAGTGATGCGTTTATATTATCTAAATAAGGGGTGAAATAATGAGAGAACACGCTTATGGCGCAATTCCGTCTCCCAAAGATAGTAGAGATTATAAGGCAAAAGAATATTTAAACATGGGTATGTTACCTGACGAATATTTGCCAGATAAATATGCTCCTGTTATTAATCAATATAATGTAAGCTCTTGCGTTGCTCATGCTTTGTCTACTATGAAATGGTATCAAGAAGAAAGAGAAAAAAAATCAAATAGAGAATTTTCTACTGATTTTATTTACCATAATAGAACAGAAGAAGATTGGCAAGGCAAAGGAATGTATGTAAGAGAGGGATGTAAACATCTTTGCGAAGATGGCGTTGTATTAAAAAAAGATTTGCCGACAAATACAGAATACCCCAATATGGGCATTAAAAATATGGTAAAAGGTTTAAAAGACAAAGCCCTGCCGTATAATGGTACAAAATACATTAGTTTGTCAGATAAAAACGATATTAAAGAGGCAATTTTCCAATATGGTGCGTGTGTATTATCTATTCATGTACCAGTAAGTTTTGATGCCTTTTGGTTTAAGAGTGAGAAAGATATGAAATTGCCAATGCCAAAATCCGATGAAGATAAAGCTGGCTATCATGCTATTTGTGCATTTGGCTATACAAAAAATGGAATTTTAATTCAAAATAGTTGGGGCGAAGCTTGGGGAAATAATGGTGTAGCTATTATTCCTTGGAGTTATCCCTTAAATGAGGCGTGGGTTGTTGTGGATAAAATAAAAGATTGGGATATTATTGAATTACAAATCGACAATAAAGAATATACATTTAATGGTGAGGTCAAAGAATCAGATGTTGCTCCGACCATTAAAGACAATAGAACATTAGTTCCATTAAGATTAATTGGGGAAATTTTAGGAGCAGAAGTGGATTATTGGGAGAAAGACAAGAAAATAATTATCAGAAAAGAGAGATAAACATGACGTGGTATCAATTTTTGTGCCTTATAGGCGCACCATCTTTGTTTTCTGGGGCAATATTATTTATTGTAAGAAATTTTATTTCCCATGAAAGAAAGCACAATGAGGAAACAAAAAATAAATTAGCAGAGACGGAAAAGAAAACGGTTGCGACAATGTTAGGAATCCAAGCATTATTGAGAGCACAAATGATTTCAGAATATAATCATTATCACGAAAAAGGATATGCTCCGATTTATGCGAGGGATAATTTTGAAAATTGTTGGATACAATATCATAGTTTAGGGGCAAATGGTGTTATGGATGACATCCATGAAAAATTTATGCTATTACCTATCAATAAGGAGAGATAATTTATGAAAATTAACTGGAAGGTTCGCTTTAATAATCCTTTGTTTTATGTAAGTATTGTATTAAGTATTGTTACACCTATTTTGGCTTATTTCGGTTTAAGTTGGGAACAAATGACATCATGGCAGACTTTAAGAAATCTGTTTGTTGAAGCTATTAAAAATCCTGTAGTGGTTGTTGCAGTTTTGGTGTCTTTATATAACGCTGTTATTGACTTTACCACAAGCGGTGTTTCTGATAGCCAACAAGCATTAACTTATTCCGTACCTAAAAAAGACGAATAATAAGAGGTGTTATAATTGGAAAGTAACTTAGGTTATGTAACCCATAGAAAGAAACTTTTAGATTTTATTATCACAGATTTAAAACAAAGCTTTGGAGATAAATATACTCAATTAACCAAAGATTATTCTATCCAAAATGCTTTAGAGGATTTTTTATATTGTACTAATAATGGCGAATTTGAAATTTTATTAGATGGCAAAGAAATCAATCCTAAAAGAATTTCCGTATTATCTGTTTCTGAAAATAGTACAGATAGTTGGATTTTTACATTTCCCTTTAATAATAAAGATATTAAATTAACCATTAATTTTAAAATAAAAAACAATAGTTTGATCGCTGATTATGTTATTGAAACAGATGATTCTAATTTAGACAAGAGTATTATTGGTCGAAATATTTCTATCTTTTCTCACGTTGAAAGTAAATTAATTTTTGATAATCAAATCTCTTTTAAATGGAATGATATTAAAAAGGCATATGTGTCTGATGTTGAAATCCCCGAAGTATATGTTGGTGGTTCTTATGTTGTTGAGTTTGACGGTCAAAGATACTCTGACTTACAAATGCTCAAACTTGATGAAGATTCTTATTTTTTAGGTGGGGGCGAAAGTTGGGATAGTGCTTGCCAGAAAATTGAATTGATTGGTTCTAATGGCAAAAAAGATTATTCCGATATTCATTCTGCTATACTGTTGACATCTCCTGATATTTACAGGTATGATGAATTACATTCTCTTAAAGTTTGGGAAGTAAGAGAATTTGTTCATAAAATTGATAGCAAATTTATTCCTCGCGACGATTATACTGATGAAACTATGACTTTTAAAAATATTATTGTTACTGGTGATGGAGTAATCAATCATTTAGTGGTAGATGATAGTTGCACAGTTCCTAATCCAAGTGGAAATAATGATGCTGTTAATAAATTATATTTTGAAGAAAATCAAAATTTAATCAAAGACGATTCTGACCCATATGAGGGAACTTGTTATTATCTCAAGGGATATGATAATGGTTTTAAAATCTATCCTAATGGAGATATAAGAACAAGCGATATTCGCGTTGTAGGAGATATTGCGCTGGCTCGTAAAATAGAGGGTGGACATGAATTTATTTTAACCAATTCTTTAGACGAAAATTCGCCTATTGGAAGTGTGTTAAGTATTGAAACCACAGACAACGGAAATCAAGTTCCAATTCTTTGTTCTGCTAATCCTTATAGAGACGATATGTTGGCAAATAAAGGTTATGTGGATTCTTTACATCCTATTATCCCAGTTGAAAATAACGAACAAATTACGACTCAAATTTCTAAAACAGGCATTGTTAAATTATCTTTAACGCAAATTGTTAACGCCATGAGAAAGGGCATTGTACCAAAAGTTGTTATTAAGGAGAATTATACTATTAGTAGCAGTAATGTAAGTCGTACATCTATTGTCGACTTGACTTCCATGATGTCTAATGCAGACGATAGTAGTATAACAATTACTGGCACTTCTCCAAAATTTAGCATTACATTGATTATGACAGCAAATAGCGATACTCTAACGATTAATCCTATTTCTAATTAAGTATTAAGGGGGTTATCATATGGCTAAAATCCAAGCTCCCTGTGGGGTATTCTTAGATGGAAATTCTTTTGGTGTAGACAAAAAAGAACAAATGATAACCTTGATTGGCGGTGGCGGTGGTGGCGGAATTAAATTTGGAGATTTCACTGTCGCCACCATTCAACAATCAAGTAGCAAGACATTTACAGATGCTTCAAAAATATTAAATGTATTTATTTATGATGAAATTAACGGAGATGAAATCGGATGCGATGTTGATGTTGATAATACAAAAGTCACCGTCACTTTAGCAGACAAACCAAAAGCTCCATTGAGAGTAATTGTTATGTATATATAAGCAAAGGAGTAAGATAATGATTTATTTAGCAAATATAAATTTAAATCAAAATGAATTGCAAAACGCAGTTATTTCGCCTTTAACAACAGCTCCAGCTACTCCTAAACAAGGTCAGATTTATTATGATAAAAATACCAACAAGCTCATGCAATATAATGGCAAAAATTGGCAAACAGTTGGTATGATTGTGGAAGATTCTGATATTAACGGTAATATTAAAGTAGATGGCGTTGAAATGACTGTTTATGCTTTGCCGACTGCTACAACTACACAGGTTGGCGGTGTCAAAGTTGGCGCAGGTTTAGCGGTTTCTTCTGATGGCACTTTGAGTGCAACTGGTGGTGGTACTGCCGACGCTGTTGAATGGGCAAATATATTAAGTAAACCTGATACTATCGAGGGTTATGGTATTACTGATGCTAAAATTGATGGAAATACTATCACTTTAGGAAACAATACCACAAATATTGTGTCCTCTGTAGATGGTACAAGTGGAGCAATTACGACAAATGCTGTTAAAACCACCGTTCAAGACTTGACAGAAAATCAGAAACAACAAGCAAGAACTAATATTGGTGCAGGTACGAGTTCTTTTAGCGGTTCTTATAATGACCTAACAAATAAGCCGACTATTGATACCGAAATGTCCGATAGTTCTATTAATGCAGTTCAAAACAAAGTTATCAAATCTTATGTTGATAAAATTGTCTCCGCTTCTCAAGGACTCGTCTATAAAGGCACGATTAATTCTGTAGATGATATTCCTACAACTTATGAAGTTGGCTGGTTATATGTGGTTGGTACAGCAGGAACATATGTTGGACAAAAATGCGAAGTTGGAGATATGATGATTGCTGTTGTTGCTCGTCAAGGTTCTGGCAATGAAAACTCAGACTGGGATATCATTCAGACTAATATTGATGGAGCAATTACCGAAATCGCTGGCATTACTCCAATAGTCGTTGATGGTGAAAATGCAAAGCGTACTATCTCTATGGCTGATAGCGGAGTAACCGCAAAAGCGTATGGTGATACTACTGCTCAAACTCCCGCTTTTGGTGCTACATTTAAAGTTCCAAGTTTTACTGTTGATAAATTTGGCAGATTAACTGTTGCAGGAGAACACACAGTTACCATTCCCGATGCTATTGCCAGCGCAAGCGCAAACGGTTTGTTAACAAGTGCAGATTACACTTTGTTGCATGGTTTAGATACTGATGTAACAAAATTAAAACAAGATGTTTCTACTTTGCAAACTTCTGTAGTTACCAAATATAGTTTAACTTTAACTGCTGGACAAACATCTACAACGCAGAATATCACCTCTGGTAGTGATATTTTATCCATTGAAGCTTCTAATGCAACAACAGGAGAAACTATAATGGTCGATTCTGCTTTGGTCGGCACTGTATTGACTATTTCTATTGAAGCTGCGACTGATTATGATATCAAAATTATTGTTGCAACTCTTTAATAGAGAGGTGAAATATTAATGAAGAATTTAGGAGAAATTAAAGAGTCAAAGGATATAACAACAAAAGAATATGTTGACACAAAAGCTACGGTTCATTCTTATACAGCGAGTCTATCGACAACATGGACAGGCACAAGTGCGCCGTACACCCAAAGTATCTCGATAAGCGGTATCTTATCGACGGATAAGCCGCATATTACGCCTGTGTACTCGACGACTAATGCGACGGCTATTTTGGAGAAAAAAGCGTGGAACTGTATTAGTAAGGCAGTGACGAGTGCGGGTAAGATAACGTTTACTTGCTTTGAAGAAAAGCCGACGCAAGCGCTCAGTTTGCAGATAGAGGTGATTAGATAATGGGAATGGCTTATCTTTATGGGCAAACACAGACAGAGAGAGAGACTATAAATGGAATTGTAAATATTACTGGAAATCGAGAAACGTATATGCATGTTTCAGGTTTAGATTTTAAACCTGAACATATAATGGTTGTATATAGAGGGGGAACTTATTTTCAAACAGGGCTTCTTATGTATGTTTTATATGATAATGGAGATATAAAGAGTTGCATAGGAGCAAGGAGAGATTATGAAATAGAAATAGATTCTTCAAATGTTAAAATAAATATAAAAGATGATGGGTTTGACTTATGGCAGGAAAGTTTTTATTTTACAAAAGGCACTCAATATTATTATGAAGTATACTAAAATAAATAATTAATTCTAAACAATTCAAACAATAAACAAAAGGAGATTAATATGGCAGAATGTTATTTATATTATCAGACCCGACGGTAGCGTGTGTATTTTTATGGGTTACTTATAAGGAATAAAATAAATATACAATAAAATTACAAGGATAGATAATAACATTATGAACATAGGACAAAATGGTTTAAAATTAATTAAAAAATATGAAGGTTGCTCTCTTGTTGCATATCAAGACAGTTCTAATATTTGGACTATTGGCTATGGTTGGACTGGAAAAGTTAATGGTAAATCAATATACAAAGGGCTTAAAATCGACCAAAAAACAGCCGATAATTTACTCTTAGACAATCTTATCCTATATGAGAATAAAGTCAATAAATATCAAAATATTTACCATTTCAACCAAAATGAATTTGACGCTTTAGTTTCATTTTGTTACAATATTGGCAATATCGACCAGTTAACTAATAATGGCAAACGCACAAGAGAGCAGATTAAAGACCATTGGACTGCATATTGCAAATCTAATGGTAAAATATTACAAGGTTTAATTAATAGGAGAGAAGCAGAATTGAAATTGTTTAATCAAAAAGATAATAATTATATAACTGTATATAAAAATAATCAACCTATTAATTTACAAGCTGTTAATATAAATGGAAATAATTATATTAAATTAAGAGATATTGAAAAAATATCTAATTTAAAAGTTGAATATATTAATGGCACAATTTATATAAAATAAGAAAGGATTGATATAATGGCAATTAATTATAATCCTACTACATGGGTAGATAATACAACACCTGTTAATGCTCAATATCTTAACAATATTGAACAAGGTATTGCTAATGCTACAACTCAAATTAATACAAATACAAATAATATTGCAACAAATACTTCTACTATTAATCAGCATAGTGCTGATATTGCAGAAATTCAACAGGAAATAAGTGGTGGAACAGTGGACGAAAAATATATCAATTTTATGATGGGTAAGCCGAGCAATATTTCTTCGCCCTATGGGGAAAATTCTTCTTTTAAGGGAAATTTAATTCAGGATTTTATGTCGCTTCCGAACCCAACGACTGGAACAAATACTTATACTTACACTCTGTGGTCTGAAACTTTATCTGGAGAGAAAACTAAAGGGTATTTAGAATCTATCTACATTCCTAACTTTACTATGCCCGCCAGAAGTTCAGGGGTGGCAAGAGCGAGAATTATTGTTTCATGCGATGGTAAGACCGCATTAGAACAATCTTTGTGGGTGGGCATTACATCATCGTCAAGTTCTGTTACTTCTAATTGTACTTTAGGAATTGTTTATCCTTATGCTTTTACCTCTTTAACTTCTGGTTATCAAGTATTAGCACAGCTACAACAAAACCAAGGGTTGAAACCAATTCTAATCCCATCTACACAGTCTGCTTTTAGTGTATTGGAATATTTTCCAAATAATAACAAATCAGATGTAAGTTTGAATTTTATTCAAGGTACTGCTGGAACTAATACCGTTATTGGCTTGTTAAATAACCCTTTTGAATTTAGTCAAAATATTACTGTTCAATTAATTTTTACTAATGTAGCAAGCAAACCGACAATTCCTACTTTGCAGGGTATTCGTAGGTATACAATCTCTTAATTAGGTGAGAATAAATGTCATTAACAAAACCTATCATAGGCTCGATTAAAGCATTTGATTCATCAACTCAAAAAATAATTGAATTTATATCTCAAGCGGGGCAACAGGTTATTGGAAATACATTAGTCATCAAGAGCCAATTAACAGGAAATACAGTTTTTAATGATTATACTGAAACATTTCAGTATAATCATATTATCCCTGCTAATACTTTAACAAATGGAACATCATACCAAGCTACAATTCAAACTTTTGGTGTAGGTGGTGTTTCATCTCCTGTTTCAGACCCCGTTCAATTTCAATGTTTATCAACGCCGATTATCAATATCTCAAATCTACCAGTTTCATTGATAATTCAAGCCTCGAATTATAATTTCATTGGAGATTACTACCAAGCTCAAGGTGAGTTGCTACAATATTTCGAGTTTAATCTTTATGATAATAATGGTATATTGTTATCTACAAGTGGAGCAGTCTATTCTACAGATATTCAATATACATTTTATGGGTTAGAGGATAATACCGCATATTTCATTGAATTAATTGTCAATACAGTTAATGGAATGACCACTTCAACAGGACAAATTTTATTTAATGTCGATTATATCATTCCTGACTTTTATACAATTAATCAATTAGAAAATTTGTGCGATACTGGGCAAGTTCAAATTAGCTCTAATATTCATGTAATCGTTGGTTCATCTAATCCATCTCCTCCTATTTATATAGACGATAAAGAGGTGGATTTAAGAAAAGATGGTTCGTGGGTTAGATTCGAAGATGGATTTTCTATAGATAATGACTTTACTTTAAAATTAATTGGTAGAGATTTTAAACCCAATAGTAAAATTATTGAATTATCTGGAAATAATGGAAAGTTAATATTAAATTGGGTCGTTGATAACTTTACATTCGATGAAGAAAAAGCTTTTATTGAGCTTTATTGTTATAACGATGATTTAACAGAGTTTAAATACTATATCAAATCTAATTATATTCCAACACCAAATTCAACCGAAGATGTATTTGTGTGGTTAAGAAGAATAGATAATTTATATGATTTAAAAATAGAAAATATAGGAGTGGTAGTATGATAACTTTAGGATACAACTTCTTTTCTGACTCTGAAAGTTTATCTCCAACTCCAACAAATAAAATAACATTTAATTTCATTCAGCTACAAAATGGCATTTTTGATTATTTAGGCATTTCGAGAGATATATCGCAATCTTATAATACAGATAAGTTTGTATGGGATGCGAATACAATTTTAAATGCAGATTTCAACGGAAATTTAAACGCAGGAAATGCCTCTTTTGTAGTTGATGAAATTAGCGCTATTAGAATTAAAAGAAAGAAAAGAACTGACTTTAATTGGATTACTTTGAAAGAAATTAAAATCTCTTCTGTAGACGACTTAAATTTCATTTATTTAGACAATTATGCAAGTGCCAGAGAAACTTATGATTATGCTTTAGTTCCTGTTTATGGGCAGGAAGAGGGCGACTATTTAACCAATAGTATTTATAGTGATTTTAATGGACTATTTGTGGTTGATAAAGATAACAATATTCAATTATATAAAGAATGGGAAAATAATTCCAAACAACAAGTTCAACAAATTGGACAATTTATGCCTTTTGGAGAACAATATCCTACAATTATTAAGAATGGTAAATTAAATTATAAGCAGGGTTCTGTGAGAGCATTTCCAACCATCTCTAATTTGCCTCATGTGGATATTGACTTGGAGCGAAAACATTTAGAAATTATCAATTCTTTCTTTTCTAATGGCAACGCTAAAATCATGAAAGATAGCAACGGTAATACTTATCTTATTATGATTGTGGATAATATTAACCAATCAGATATAAAATCAATGGGAAATGCTCTTTCTTATATTGAATTTAGTTGGGTTGAAATTGGAAACGCAAATAGCCAAAAGGATTTGTATAATAACAATCTTGTTGACTATTTACAATAAAAGGAGTGATTTAATGGCTGCGACAGTTGATGTAACTCCGTGGGTGGCAACTTCTGAAAATTCATATGATTGGCTTAACTGGACAGATATTAGTGCTACTCATATGTTGGAAATTACAAGCATTTCATCAAATCTAATTCAACTTAAAAGTAATACTTGCGATTTTAGTTCTATTACTCAAGCTGAAAGAAAAAATATCGGACTGCTTTTATTTTCTCCTAATGTAGATATTGAGGGAAATAAAGGTTCGGTGCGTATTTCAATCGCTACTTTAAATTATTTTGGTGTGTTGTATAAATATAATGCAGGCTCTTGGAGTGTTTACGAAGATGGATTTAAAGCTGGGGCGTTATATGCAATAATGTATAATTATATTTATGGGTTTTTTGTAGTTTTAAATATATAAAGCGGAGGTGAAGTTATGTCAAATACTTATCCAGATTTGCCAAGAACAAGTTTCCCTGACAATATAGATAGTATTCCAGATTACTCAGATGTTTCTAATGCAAGCGAAGTTTCTTTGGTAAATCAAATTCAAGATTATATGTTGCAAGGCAATTTTAGGGCAGCCCAACAGTTATTGGCTCAAAATCCCTCTTTATATAATAAAATGATTAATGCCGATAAATTAAATACAAATAGAGATATTATTGTTGCATTGGAACGATATTTAAAAACAGATTACCAACAATATATTGAAGCGAAACAAGAAGCATGGGAAGTTATTGCCTCTGAATTAAAATATATTGGGGAATTTGCTTTTAATAAATTATACAATGTTAATAATATGGTTTCTTATACAGTAGATAATGTTGATTCTTTATTTATTTGTATTAAAGTAACGCCAACTACTGGCATTATTCCTATCAATACAGAATATTGGCGTCAAGTCACTATTAAAGGTGAAAAGGGCGATAGTGGTGTTGGTCTTGTATATGTGGGGGATTATTCAAGTCAAATAACATATCAGATTGATAACTTAATCTCTTACAATGGCGGTTTGTATGCTTCTAAAGGAAATAATAATAAAGGGTATTCACCAAATAATTCTAATTGGTGGACATTAGTATTAAAAGCTCCCAAACCTCAAACTTACATCATTGCTTCTACACAGCCATCGGGATTAGAAGTTGGAGATTTTTGGTTTAAATTGGTAGGTGGAACATCTTGATTAATTATCATTTTAGACAAGAATTAATGGAAGATATTCATATTGCAGAAAGATTATTGTGGACTAATTTCTGTCAGCTTCTTAACCAGAATAAATATGACGAAGCTCATCAAATATTAACTTCAAATCCATCTTTAATTGGTAAAATATTTAATGCAGAAAAGATTAATAAGCAGTCTGACGGATTAAAATATATAGAGGACAATATCAAAGATGGCGTTGATGGATTTTTAGAAAGAGCGTTGGAGGAGCAAGGAGAAAGATTTGCCAATTTTGAATATATAGGAGAATTTGATATCTCCGCACAATATTTAATCAACAATATTGTTTCATATCAGCATAAATCATATTTATCATTAGCAAATCAAAAAGGTATTGTTCCTGATATAAATAGCATCTCATGGGTGGAATTTAATTTTATTGGTGATACAGGATATGGTTCTGATTTAACATATGCTGGAACTTTTCAATCTGGTCAAGTTTATGAGAAAAATAATGTTGTAACAAGTGAAGATGGAAAATCTTTATATATTGCAAAAGACGGAAATCAGAATATTCCTTTAACTAATACGCAATATTGGACATTATTGTTTACTGTATCTGATGATATTGAAAAATTCAATTTATATCAAAAGCAAGCAGAATTAAAAAATCTTACTATTTGTGGACAGTTTATTTGTGGAACTCAAAAATGTGGAGAAAATCAATTATTATTAGACAATCAACCTTTAAGAAAAGGTAGAATATGGTTTGTTGTTTCGGGTTCTACAAGAAGAACTGTTACGGCTATTTGTGGCACTTTTAAATGTAATGAGAAAAAGTGTGGACAAGTAGAATATATTTAAGGATAAAAGGAGGATTTATTTTGGCTACTCAATATGTATGCTTGCAAAGAGCGACTTCAAGTACGGAATCTGATTATATTAATATAAAAAATTTACAATCTACCTTTACAGATGTTACTGTCAATTCTTCTACGGCAAATTTAATTGACATAACCGTTCCTTATTTAGAAACGAAAGATTTTGATGTTAGTGGCTTAATCGCATTTATTCCTAATATTGTAAATAACGCTGGGGCGAATATCACAATTAATGGTGTTACAATGCCTATGGTTACAGCTCAAGGAACTGCGATTGCGGCTGGTTTGCTTAAAGGCGATGCGATGTGTTTGGGTAAAATATATAATAATAAATTTTATGTATTTAATATTTATTAATAGAAGAGGTGATTAATATTGGCTTATTTAATCACTGCTGAAGATTATAACTTAATTCAATTAAAAAGTCATAAAAGATATGTAAGAATTGATTTATTAAATTCTAAATATCAAGTTGTTGATAGCCTTGAGAGTGATATATTTGATGGCTCTATAACCATTGACGCAACTTCTGATTTAAGACGTTCTTGTACTCTATCTGTTGTTATTAAAGATAAGAATTTTGATATAGACGAGGGTGGAAGAATTTGGCTCGATAAAAGGATTCAGATTTATATTGGAGAAGAAAATCCGAGAACAAAAGATATTGTCTGGTGGAATATGGGTATATTTATAATTAACAATCCTGAACGTGTATATAATTCTCAAACTAATACTTTAACAATTAATGGTTTAGATTTAATGTCTTTGTTGACAGGGGACAGAAATGGTTATATTCCCGATATGACTGTCGTAGTGCCTATTAATAGTAATATTACACAAGCTATTCAGGATACCATTGTTCAAATGGGAAAGATTGGAAAATATGCTTTAGATAACATAGGTCAAGTTACACCGTATGAATTAAAATTTGAAAGTGGCACGACAGTATATGAAATAATTTCACAATTAAGAGATTTATATTATACATGGCAAATATATTTTGATATTGATGGCACTTTTAGGTTTAATCGGATTCCCAATGGATTAGATGATTCTGTTGTATTTGACTTCACTCAATTAACAACAGGATTGATAACATCTATTTCCTCGACAACAGACTTTTCTAATATTAAAAATTCTGTAAAAGTATATGGTCGAGTTTTAGAAGATGGTAGTCAAGTTGAATCGGAATTACAAGACAAAGACCCCAATAGTCCATTTAGAATTGAAGGAACAATAGGTGAAATTTGGTTACCTTTAATTCAGGATGATAATATTATTAATCAAGAACAATGTGACGATAGATGTAAATATGAATTAATTTTACATTCAAGATTCAATGATAGCATTAATATCCAATGTATTCCTATACCGTTTTTAGACGTAAATCAAAAAATTAGAGTAGAAAATCCAGATGGGAAAATTGAAGATTATCTAATTCAAACAATAAATATTCCATTGTCTGTAGACCAACAAATGAGTATGGAGTGTATTAAAGTCTATGCTGAAATTAAATAGAAATGATTTGTTGTGAATAAAATTTCAGTTCTTTGTAATTTGTCTTTAAACAGAGATAATTTTACTGTTGCTGGTATAATAACAAGAAAATTAAACTCTATAAAGATTTAATAAATAATAAAAGAGAGGTCAAATACCTCTCTTATTTTTTTTAACTTTTACTATTATCTAATCTATAAGACAATCAGTTATCATTATAATATCCTTTGCTTCGACAAGTACAGGTTCGTTCTTGTTCTCCCAATCGATCTCATATCTATCAGGTCTTGATAATGCCCTGATTTTTACATTATTTTTCGTAAAATCAACAATTACACCAATGTATTTACACTTTTTAATAGTTGAACTTCCTGTCCTTGTATTTTTGAGATATACAACATAATCATTAACACTTAATTTTTCACCAATAAAATCATAAAATTCCATTTATTTTTAAAACACCGTGCCTTTCTGCGAAAAGAATAATATTGATAGTTTCATTCTTTGGTTTAAAATATCGTTTGTTATACTTTAATTTTTGTCTATAACATTTTTTAATGGGATTACCAAAGAATATGGTAAAATCACCTTTCTTTGAATATTTGCGAAAATATGTTAGATCATTTAAAGCTAAATCATTTATTTTTGAAGAACTCGGAGTAAATACAAGTTTGGTATCACCATTAGAATCTTTTAATTTTAAGCTTGTCATTTCTAAAATTTTCATTATCCTAATTTAAACATTCCATCTCTATTTCATTCTTTCTCCATAATAGTGGCTTACTGTAATAGATTTGTCTTGCAAAGTTGTTCGGTAAAGAAGTGATTCTGATGGAATATTAGAAATAATTTTAGCTTCATTAAATTAAACGTATTCTTGTGGACTTTCTAAGAAATAAATTCTAAAAAATTCATGATGACTTCCAAAATCAATCCATAAATAATTCTCTCTTTTTGCTTCTCTTGCGTAATAACACTCAGAACCCATTTCTTTAATCAGTCTGAACATTTCTTTTTTAGCTTCGGAGATCGAATCAAAAATGCCTTTATCTATTCTTTCGTTATTTGCATTTTGAAATTCTAATTTATAAGATATCACGATTCGTCCTCCTCTACATATTCATCTTCTAATATCAAACTGTATTCTTGTGTTAGAATTATATCACAACCACAATATGGACATTCTTGATAATATGTCGTATAAAACTCTTTATCACCTATAAATACACTATCTTGATATGTCCAATCATCATTATTTAATATTTTTTTACAACGTGGGCATTGATAATCTTTTCTCAATATAATACCTCCTCAAAAACCTGTAAAATAAGATTTTCTTTTTCTTCCAATTCACTAAAAGGAGTTGATTGAAACCGTAATATTTGTTTCCATAGCATTATTAAAATATAAAATTTTCATTATACATCCCTCATCGTAGGAACATAATTATCAAATGGGTTTTCTTTTCGATATTGATATTTATAAACATAATTAATCAATTTGCAAATTTCTTCAATTTGTCCATCCTTTTCTTCTATGAAGTTTCTTAACTCTTCTTTTGTACCATCTAACAGATAGGGGTCAACCATTTTGGCAACCTGTTTATCTTTTTGGTGAATTAAAGATGTTGCACGTTCAAATAAAAAGTTTAAAGTTAGTGTCCAAATATCTTTATTATTCATTTACTTTCTCTCCTTTAATATTTAAAATTGCCTTATTTCCACATAAAGGACAAATATATTGATATTTAGGTGGATTAGAGCATAAAGCATATTCTAATCTCATTTCCGTGCCACACTTATCGCAACGAATTGATTTATCGTAGCTTTTCTTAATAGCTAAAAGAAAAATAACAATGGTTGTAATAAACAAAATTACTTTTAAAATATTAATCATTCTATGTCTCCTTTAATTGTGTGAAAAATCAATACAAATATCCATAGGATCATCAGCCTGAATACCAAAACGGATTTCATCAAATGTTTCTTCAAACCAATTATCCATAAAAATATTGTAACCTAAAGCTCGAATTTCATTTAGAATATTATTTAACCGTTCTTCATATTGACTTAGCACCAATCTTTTTTGTCTTAAATCTAATAGTTTTTGGACTTCTTTTAAATTTTCTATGTTTGCCGTTTGGATATATTTGTCCACATCCTTTAAAGTAATTAATTTTTCATATTCGTTTTGTATCAACATTATCAACCCTTCGTTCTTCACTATTAGCTCGACTAAACACATTTTTCCCATTTGAATTGTATACAATTATATCATCGTGATAATGAAAATTCAAATCTGTCACAGCTACTTCTTTTCTAATTTGAGAAGCCAACCTGTCTGTCGTTCTCTGAATCCATTTCTCTCTAATTTGATGATATGCGCTATCTAAATCTTCATAACTTATTCTTTCAAAATCAATACCAAATCTCATTTTATCCTCCTTTTAACTTTCAAAAGAAAATACCATATCACCATTATCATTTAAGTATACGCGTATTTTCCCATAAGTATTATAATCTTTGACAAAAAAAGTTCCCAATTCATCTGCTTCATCTATAAGTTTTTGAATTTTACTTATAATTTCTTTTTTACGAAGAATTCTTCTATCCATTTGTATATTAGTAATGATTTGTAATAATTCTTCAAGTTCTTGTGTACTCATATTTATTAATTCTTTTTCATCAATTCTCATTTATTAGCACTTTCCTTTATACTTTTTTTAAATTTTTCTATTTCCTTTTTGTGTTTTTTCAACGCATATTTACAAATCTCTTTGTTAGCCTCTGGAAATACTTGCTTAGCATAATTTGAAAAAGACTCTGTATTTCTCCAATTATCTTCTCCATTATTAAATATTTTCGTAAAATCAGTATAGTTTAATAAAGCATATTGATATTTTTTCTTACAACAATATATTCGCCTATCATATGGACAAAAGATTAGTTTGTAATTAAAATTATTATCAACCCAAGAAAAAAAATTATTAATCATATTACCACATTCCCTTTGTTCTTTTATATATTGCTTCAACCGCTTCATGACTTGTCTGTGGAATTTCCCAATGTGCTGTTGTATATCTTTCTTCTTTATTATTTTTGATAAAATTAACAATTTGGTTTCTTAAATCATCATATTTTCCAATAAGAGCTAACAAATACTGCTGTTCAAAATGATAATCTTTGATAGCTGTGTCCTTGTCAGCTCCGTCTGGATAAATTTTAATTACCTCTTCTTTTACTATGACTTTTCTTATTGTCGAATAAAATTCATCGCGCAAATCTATAAAAGGATAATATAATTCTTTTAGCTGGAAGTCTGCTGGGGTGTCTGCATTTTTCTTTTTCTTTTTAAACATTATAATATATCTCTCTTTCTAACTATATCACTATAAGATTTAGGAACAATGGGATCTTTAAGTTCATTTAAATCTATACTTTTAAAATCTTCTTTCACTAAGACACTTTTGACACTTTCCTTTTCTTCATCATTATAGTTTTTCATTGTTTTAAATTGAAACACCATATTTACAATACCAAACCAAAGATCAAAACGTCTTAATTCAATTTCCCATCCTAATTTTGAATACGCCCACACAATAATGTCTATAGCAAACCAAATGTTTTCTCTTGAATTTAAATCTTGTTTTTTAAGCAAGTCTGATTGAATATCAAAAGATAATTCTCCTTTTGATAAGTGTTTGTCAATTTCAGTTTCAAGAAAATCTAATAAAAAATCAATATCCATTTCTTTAGTCTTTTCTTTTAAAATATTGTAATAATTCGCTGTTGTAATCATTGTAAAGCCTCCTTATATTTATTGATGTGTTTAATATTATCAAAATAGTATAAATCGCTAAAATAATAATCAAATTCTTTAGGAGATAAGTTTTTTAACCACTTGTGCAATCTCTTGTCTGTTAAAATGTCATTAATTTTAATATCTCCGTTATCACTCCTAATTATTGTGCTTTTGGTAATTAACCTTGAATGATATAGGGCTTCTTTGGCTTCATTGAAGTTTTCTGCCCAGCCAATACATTCTGCTTTTTGGCTATCAATAATCAATACAATTTCATCAATTAAATTTTTCTTTTCTTTCCCTTTCATTTCTCAATACCTCCCAAATAAAATTCAACTATCGGCAATGATACTTTTTCCATAAATTTTTCCTAACTTCTATTATGACAAATTTCTTTTATGTTTTCTAAAAGAGATAAAACTTTCTTTTTACTATATTCCTCATTCTCAAAACCTTCTATCATTTCTTCAATTTCTAAAAGAGTGCTTGTTAAATACGAAATATCCTCATAAGCAGAATCCAAGTCTGTGTCTTGCAATGAGATGATTCCATCTTCTAAATCCTCATAATATTCTCACTCTCTTTTTAATTCATCTGCTAATTCATAAGAATAGTTATCTTCGATATCCTGTAGAATTTGTTCTTTGTCCCCCGCCCATATTTGACTTCCGTCATTTCTCAAGAAACAAACTTTCATTCTATACCCCTCACTTCCATTAAACGCGAACCATTTCAATATCTTCGACTAACATACTATCTTGGAACAATTCATATAAAGACATATCGCTCAATTCTTCCAATACAAACAATAACACATCTAATTTGTGCTTTAGGTATGTTTGCAATTCTTCATTGTTAGAATTATCATCCAAGCGTAAAAAGGTATCAAAAATTGCGTCATACATTTTACCATTATCAATTTTCATAATTATTCACTCTCCTTAAATTCTACTCCAATACTTTTTAACCAATCTTTAAGTTCTTCAACTGACATATTTTTAATTCTTTCAGATAAATCTTTAAGACTTTCTTCAAACATATTCATTAATAATTACCCCCTTTTTCGATAAAACTTTTTTGCAAAAATTTATTTCATTTTCGGTTAATCCATCATAAATAATTTCTGTATGACTTTTATCAAGTTTATTTTGTGAGATAATTTTATCCACAGGTGTCATGTAAAGTTTGCCTCCTAATTGATAATTGTTGATAATAAACTTAATTTTCATTGCAACCATTCCTTTTCTTTAATTTATATATGTATTATAATATAGCAGATATTATTTGTCAATACTTTTTAATAAAAAAAACAGAGGTTTTCCAACCTCTGTTTTTATGATAGGTATTATTTTTATTTACCACTACTACCCAATTTTCCTGCTCCACGTTCTGTTTTAGAATTTTCAATAACAGCTAATGGTACTTCTTGAACTTGAAATTTAGGTAACTCGAAGATAATAGCTTGACAGATTGCTTTTTCATAAGGATAAACAATATAATCTTTTTCTAAACTCATTTTTTTTTGGTCAGTTAAATCTTTATGGATAACAAGCGGTTTATCATTGTGGTTTGTAATGGGAATCATCCACATGCCCCGATAGGAAGAATCGATAATTCCGCTGCGTTGTCCAATTCCTTTTGTTCCTGTCGAGCCTCTTTCTTTAAGAATGGCTACATAATCTTTATCAAACATAGAATATAATCCAGTAGGAATAATTTTTGTTTCGTGTGGCTGGATTAGCATAAATTCCTCTTGAAAATAAGGGTAGATGTCATATCCTGCATCTCCGTCTCTTTTTGAGGGAATTTTAACTTCCTCGTTAATTCTTGCAAAACTAATTGTTTTCATAAAGCTTTGCTCCTTTTGCCCAGTTTAATTTCGGTGTTCCTAATGTGTAAATACTATTGTTTGTTTCGAGGCTATTTTCATCAATGGAAATTACCCTTGAAGTCATAATAACTTTACCTTCGTATTCACCCATGATATGAAAATGTGGCTCTTTGTTTGGATTATCTACAAATGCAATCCAATTTTCAATCGTTCCTTTTAATTCCTTCATGCCCTTTTACTCCTTATGATATTTTTTTAGCGTACTGATTATTACTAATTAATTCCACTCCCAAAACTTCATCATAATGTTTTTCTTCATTTGGTTTAAATCTACCAAATTTTACAATAACATTCGGATAATGCTGGAGAATTTTTACTTCTCCGATTATTTCACGTTCATAATACCCTGTATAGATAACAATGTCATCTTTGCGATTATATACATTTCTAAATTTATGCAAAAACAAAACTATATCCTCAAATTGTAACATCGGCTCTAAACCACCAAAAACTACCGCTTTACTAATAGGATTATTGATATATCTATCAATAATTTCATCAATAGATATATCAATATTAGGTTGAGCGTAAATTGGTTCATTTTGACAGACAGAAATAGGAATATTTGCTTCTTTGCAACATTTAAAATTGCAAGAAATACAACCAATTACCATAGAAGGTTTTTTATAATTTGAAAAATCCTCATCAATAATAGTTTTGATAAGCATTATAATTCACCTTTTGTTTGTGACAAATCGTACCATTGTCTTGCTTTAAATTCTTTAAATCTATCAGAAGAATATGCTTTAGATGGAGATAAATAGCCTACAATTCTTTGATAGGTGTCGTAAACTCCCTCACCACAAACTGGGCAAATATCTGTTCCGACAAAACCATGATGATTTTTGCAAGCGTTAATTTTGGTATTAAATGCAAAATAAATAACTCCTGCTTGTGCAATAGTGTTTAACATATCCCACGCAACATCGGTATTTGGGAAATTCTTCTCTAAATTTACATGTAGGATACTGCCGCCTGAACATTTAATGTCAAGAATAGAGCTCAGTTTTAATTTTTCTTTTATTGTGCTTTTTGCCATGAGCGGTATCCATTGATTAGAATAGATGAAATTAGAGCAATTTTTATCATATAGCATATTATCTTTGGCACATAAAACTACCGCTGCTCTTTCGGCAGGAACAGATTCTACATTAAAACTGTATTTGTCAGTAAAATTATCTTTAACTTCATTGATAGTATCAAAGATTTTACATGCAAATTCAATTCCTTTGTCTGTGTAACCGATATTTCCAAATTCATCTTTTGTTGTATATCCAAATTTGTCAATAGTTTCATATAGACCTAAAATGCCGATTGTAGAATATTGCTTATCCATCTCCATTCCACCGTCTATATAATTAGGCAATAAACCCTTTTCAATATTTCTTTTAATAATTTCTCTTTGGACATCTAAAATTTTACAAGACAATTCAATTCTGTGTTTTAGTAGTTTCAAATATTCATCTTCGTTATTTCCGACTTCATAATAAATTCTAACTAAATTAGTAGTGTTTACTTTAATTGAACCAATAGATAAAGCTGTGCCTCCAATAGAATTAATAAAGCCAGATAATTTTGTAGTATTGCTCAAGAGTCTACAACAGTTAGATAAGGTTGTTACATCTCCACTAACAAAGAAATTGCTATCGTTCCATGTAACATTATGGTCTGAACACCAACGAGCAAATTCTTCGTCTACAAACTTGTTGTCTTTATACAATAAAGAATATGTCAAAACAGGAAAGGTGAACATATTTTTACTTCTAATTTCTGATACAACTTCCATGAAAACTTTTTGATGCTCAATTAATTCTTCAACACAATCAATAGCAAAAGTTCCGTCTGGATATTCCAAACCGCCAAATAAGCTTTTAATATACTCTCTATCAAAAATAGATACATTAACAAATGCACTTTGGTCTACTCGCATAAAAGGTTGATTTAATCTGTAAATTAGCTTTTGGAAAGTCTGTTTTAGATAATATTCAGGAGATTTAATATAATATCCAGTTTCGCAATCCTTTTTCCAGAAATAATAAGTCCAAATTAAAACATTGGGAATCCCTACTGCGCCCGAAGAACGATTCGAGAAGTAGCTAATAAATTCAATTACATCATCGATAAAAGTAGTTAAATGTTGAGGAGGCTCATTATTATAATTATCCAAAAAAAACAATCCTTCTTTGGCTAATCTACTCAAATCGTAAGCGAAGCAGTAGGCTAAAAATGTAGAAGTTGGAGCGTCGTGCATATAATAAGCACCATTGTATTCGCATTCAAGCCATTCTCTTGCATCTTTTAACCCATATTTTTTGTTCATTTCATAGAATAGCTTATTAAAGGCGAATAATTTATCGTGGGATTTTCCTTTTTCACTTAACAAACTCCTAATATCCTTATGAGAAGCATTAGCATTAGCATCAATCGTAACGTCTGCTACGTTTTTATCAACAAAATTGTCGATAAAGTCGCTAAAATTCATTTGGCTGTCATGGAAACCATTAAGGATTTCAAAATCCTCTCCGTATTTCTCTATGAGTTTATTTAATGTCGTTGTAAAATTTTTATCTGTTTTAATTCTAATATCCAACCTTATGCCTCCTGTTTGTTTACCCACTGAACAGCTTGCTCAAAATTCATGAGCTTACTGTTATCAACTTTCATTTGTGGTACTGCTAAAATATCTAATTCCAACATTTTGTTCACATCGGTCTCTTCTAAAAAAGGAATGTTTTTTTCTTTTAATTTCTTTTTTAGAATTTGACACTTAGGACAAGTATTTGTTGTGTAAATAGTAATTTGCAATAATCATCACTCCTTTAAATTTTTGGATATATATTATATCATATTTTTCATGTTTTGTAAAGAGTTATTTCAAAAGTTTTAACAAAAATTTTACACAATCTTCGCAGACCCAAAAATTCTCCTCATACGGATTATTAATACTGATTGCATCAACATTAATATTGTACCCACTAAAGAAATTTTCAAACTCTCTACCACATAAAGGACAATAATACATATTCATATCCCCCTCTTTTTAATTAAAAGAATAAGTCAATCCAACTATCAAACCCAGATTTTACTCCATAATCCTTATAATACTGATTAATTAAAGCTTGCAATTCTTTTTCTTTTTGTGTAATTTCATCGAGTCTTGCTTTTTTCTGCGCTTTCAATTCTTCCTTTTCGCGTTTTTCTTCATTCAACTTTTCTTCGTACTGAGCTGCTTCATTTTCAGTTTCAAACACTTTACCCTCAACATAGTATTTCATAATTATTCCTCCAGTTTTGTTAATATAGAATATCTTTTCAATATCCATTCTTTTTCATCAGTCTTATACCAATTTCCTCTTTCGTCTTTTCGACTTTTATTTTTATGTTCAAATTCACATCTTAATACTTCACCCCCTTCGATAGGATATTTTGAATACCATTTTTTGTCAAGTTTAATTAATTGACTTTTGCCATTCTTAGGTTTATATAGTTGGGCAAACGGTGTTCCATATTTATTCTTCTCAATGCCCATAACCATATAAACATCTCGTCCTGCGTTATCTATATGAATATCAGTATATCCTAAAGATTTTAACTGATAATAACTTTTTTGATATAATGTACAATCCTTTATATTTATTTGTTGCATTATTTCATCAATCATCATACATGAATCATAAATAAAAATCGTCTTTTCTGTTTCTTTCTTGATAATATTATTCGATAAAGAATAGCCAAAATCCTGCTTTTTTACTTGAGTTTTTCCAAAGTATTTTTGAAATATAGAATAATATTCTAAAAGATAATTTACATCTCCGAATTTATCAAAAAACCCTAATTTAATCAAAATCTCCATTGAGGTTTTATTAATCTTTTTGCCGTTTACTTTAATCTGCTCGGTCATATATAGCAATTCAAGAAAATCATCGGGATTTTTTTTGGATATTTGATAAAGAATATCATTTGCTATATTTTGCATAGATTTAATACTTGATAAAATAGGATAAATATATTTCGTATCATCTTCGACTATGGCAGTATCATAATTCTTGCCAAACTTGGGAATTTTATTCTCATAATAATAAAATTCTTCTGCTTCTAAAGTTAGTTTATTAATTTTATCTTTATTTCCTTTTACAAAGTAATGATTAATGGTTGTTTCGTAAAATTTTGAAGTATAATGTGATTTAAAATAAGCCAAATAAAGGCTATCAAATGCCATAGATAAAGCATGGGGGGAATTGAAGCTATAGCTTGCAGCGTCATTAATGACTTGCCATATTTTTTCAAAATTTTTTGTATTTCCGAAAATATTCATCCATGATTGTTTTAATTCATTTTTTAATTTTTCTTTTTTTTCACCTTTTAATTTCTTCTTTGAAATACTTTTAACTACATCGTAGGTAGAAGCCATGGGCATTTGTAAGAATGATAAAACTTTCATAATGCTTTCTTGATATATCATATAATGGTAACTATCTTTTAACACTTCATCAATTTTATCTTCTCCAGTGGAATAATATTGTCTATCAAGAAAGGTAGGGAGTAAAGAGGAAAATCCGGGACGAATACCAGCAATAAAAGCGGCTAATTCTGATACGGTTTGAGGTTTGTATTTTACAATTTTTTGTTTTGTTTTCTCTTGTTCTACTTGGTTTACACATTGTGTAATTCCATATTCATATATTTGCCAAGTTTTATTATCTTTCGAAATTAAAGTTTTAAGTTCCTCTGTTGTTGGCACTTTCTGCCCTATAGATTGGAAACATTCGTTTGCCACTCCAACCGAATCGACAATCAAAAAGTCATTCTTTACATATCCTAAATCATCTAAGTATTTTCCCTCAACAGCAACACATAATGTTCTTTTTTTTGTTGTTTGGGAAATTGCACTAATTAATCCAAACTCTCTTCTTAAATCACCATCGAATAAAAGGAAACCACAATTATGAACGGCAAGATTGTAAACAGTATAAGAATTATCGTTTATAACAGATAAATTATAAACTTCAGCCTTTTCTTGAATTACTTTTTTTTCTTTTAGTTTAAACCACGCATAACCAGAGTCAAATTCATTTACTTTATATTTAACATTTTTTAAGCTAAATCTGCCTATAAATTTCTTCTTACATTGGACTGTTCTCCCTTGTATAATTTCTGTTCTTCCCTGATTGCTAATTCTTATAGTACATGGAGTTTTATACACTTTATGAATACATTGTTGTAAACCATATGCCAATTCTTGACTAACTGTTTTAAAAGTAATTTCTGTACCATGTTTGCACCCATCTGCACTAAGATATCCTTTTATAAATTCTTCTAATAAATCTATAGGTAAATTTAAAATATCTTGAGTTATTTTTTTACCATAGGCATACTTCCCAAATTGTTGAAGATATTCAAAAAAACTTTTATTGTGTATTACAATCTTGTAAACAGTTTCAGCTTCCTCAATATAATAATGAATATGGCTTGGTATTCTGGATATAATTTCTTGGCACTCATTATTATTTTTACTACAACAAATGACGATTTTATGAATTTCTTTTCTCGGAGATTCAGTCCATCCATCTCCCATGTATCTCCCAATCAACCACCATGAATCTTTATCAGATAAATCTAAGACTTTCCCTTTATGAGTTTTATTTACATCAACCATCACTGGTATTTCCGATTCTTGATTGACTGGACTTGCAATCCAATCTTCTTTACTTAAATCTTTTGCCTTTTTCCAGTATGGTTGACTGTATGTTTTAGGATAGCTACCTATTCGCGTTCTAACATAAAAAGGATGGTTAGGAGTGACTTTAATTGTTTCGCCTGTTATTTTTAATTCAATAAGCTCATCTGTTTGTAAACAAAATGTTTTAGCTACTTGCTGATATTTATTATTATGAGTTAACACATAATCTCCAATTTTTATATCTTCAATTTTTTTATATCCATTTTTCGTAAGAACTAAACTTTCTCCTGTGAAACAAGCATGGACTTTTAAATTTACAATAATAGACTGATATTCTTTGCTTTTATTATAGATTGATATATATTCTTTAGGAATATAATCTTCAACTTTTATATCTTTTTTTTCTTCCTCTGTTTCTAAATGTTTAATTGTTTCATTATATGAATCGAGGTATTTAGAAATTTGATTTGCAATAATAGGAGCTACACCACTAACAGAAGCATATAATTGCCATGCTGATTTTTCACTCATTTTTTCAACTGCCATTAATGGATAACAACCATTTTCACCTACTATTTTTTTTGCAGCTCTAACAAACGGCTCTTGACTGGAAACATTGAAGTCAATATCGGGCATTTGTCCTGCCGATATTCTTTCTTTAGTTAAAAATCTTTCGGGATAAATAGGAATTTCGGAATTAAACCTATCTAAAGTAGTAAAACCAAGTAATTTATTAATAATAAACGAAGCCGAACTACCTCTGGAAGTAGTTGTCAATATTCCACCCTCATTATTAATAGCGTCAGAAATAATCGCCTCATTAGTGAGAAAATAGTCCATTACTTTACTGTCTACAATTTGTTCAGTTTCCCACTTAATTCCTTCAATTTTTTCTTTTGATTTTAGCTTTTCTTTTTTATATGCCTTATTAAGATGACTTTTTAAAATTTGAACTCTTTCATCAAAAGTTTTATCCTTATAAAGAATTGGAATTTTAAAAGTATTATCAATGACTATTTCTTCACATTTTACATTGAAAACTTGAGTATTCATCATTGAATATAAAATTTCTTCATCCGATAAAATTCCTTGTTCTTTAAATCTTTTATAAATAGTCTTTCCGTCTGGGTAATCTAAATACCAACCATCTTCTTCGGGATAGTTCATTTTTTTATATTTCAAATATTCATTTCGTCTTTCCTCATCTTTCTCCACTGAAATATAATGACTATCTAAACCACAGATAATTTGCAAATCATATTCTTTAGCCAAAGATAAAATGTGTCGATTCAATTCTTTTTGTTTTTCAGTATTATGATTTTGAACTTCTAAGAAAAAATTAGTTCCAAAATGATTAGCTATTTTTAACCAAATTTCATCAGCATCATCATATTTCCAGCCTTGTAAACAAGCACTTGTAATAATAAAATTTTCTGGATTTAATGATAAAATTAATTCTAAATCTATTCTGGGTTTTCCATAATATCCATCTTCATTAGCGATAGACAAAATATAATTCAATTCTTGCCTTGCACTATTGTTGAGAGCAATAATACAAATATGGCAATTTGTCCTGTCCTTTTCATGCCTATTTTTTACCCAGTAGGCTTCGGCAGAATGAACGTATTTTAAATTATTCTTTTTAGCTAAAAAATAGTTTTCTGCAAAATTCCCCTGATTTCCATGCTCTCCTCCAAAAAGACATTTTGCTCCAAGTTCTTGTTCTCTTTTTACATAGTCATCCATAATAACTGGACTGTCAGGAGTTGAAGTATTGGAAAACGAAGTGTGTTTATGATAATTTTCTACTAAAAGTAGCCTCTTATATTCTTCTATAGAGTACGGATAGTTAAAACTTAATTGCAATTATTCCCCACCTCCCTACTTATTATAACCTATCAATTATCGTTTGTCAAGAGAATAAATCGTCAAAATTAAAATTATTTTCTTCTTGTTGGATTTCCATTTCTTCAATTAAAATCTGTTTCTTTGTATTTCCTTCATATTCATTAATTTGCAATTTACCAATAATTTCAATATTCATATCCACATCTTTCTGAATATTGTACTTTTCTTTCCAATCTTTGGAGCAAAAAAACTTAATAAAATCAATATCATTAATTCTAAATTTAATTGTTGTTTTCGATTTTCCGATTTCTTGAATATCTTGACCGTTAATATGAATATTGTAAATATGATATAATGGCTCTTTTAAATCATTGCCAAATATCTCATTAAATTCATCAAAATATCCATATAAATAGCTCGGGATATTCTGAGCATCCAATGATTTTATAACAGAATATTCCGTATTAAAATCCATATCCAAACTATTACAATAATTTTTAAAGCTTTCAATATCGTTAATTTTAATTCCTGCTGCGCAATCATGACCTCTACACCAATCGCAACTATCGGATTGATTAAAAATCTCCAATATGGGAACAGGACTTCTCATTGAACCAATGCCATTATCACGAATAATAACTGTTGGTTTTTGATATTTTCCTGCGATATTGTTTGCCAATAAGCCTGTATAATTTGGCTCACAATCATTATATTCACAAATGATAAAATTATTCTTATTATCAATTTTATTTGATAAATCTGTTGATAATTTTTTAATAATATTTTGCTGATTTCTATGTGCTTTTTCTAATTCTATTAGTAAATTATCAATATCATCTTGTGACACTGTAGTTAATCCTGACAATACGCAACCTAAATACTCCTTTAATTCCTGATTACCCGCACGAATAACGGCATTTATCTTTGGAATAATGGTAAATGAGAATGAAATCGGGGTTGGCTCGGCTTTAAATTTTTCAATCATAGCCAACAATAATTTATTTTTAATTCGCCGTAAACCGTAATAATTAATCGCTCTATTATAACAATTCGACAAGCTCATATCATCTGCAATATTTCCCAAAGCGACTAAATCAATTAAATCTCCGCTATACCTTTTATTATCCATCGCATCTAAATATCGCAAAAATTGATAAACTGTTGCTGTACCCGAACCACATTTATTTAATGTTTCTTCAGAGAATTGAGCGTTAATCATAGTCATGTATTTATTTGGCTCATTAGTATGATGATCAATACATAAAATCTCATAGCCTTTTTTTGCCAATAAAGCACATTCTTTTTCCTCTCCACTTGCATCGGGAATAATTAATAACCCATCTGATTGTTGTGTCAAAAATGTCATAACTTCTCTGTCAGACAATCCATGCTCTTTTCCTTTGTGGAAAATAGGGATGATATTTGCTCTTTTGCTTACTTGTTTTAAATATTGAATTAAAATTGAAGCACTACAATATCCGTCAACATCACAATCGAACAATACATAAATTCGCCTATTAATATGCTTATGAATCAAGTCATAGCCTTTTTTCATATTATCATATAATATAAAATCTTCTACCGATTTTTTTGTTGGCTTTAAAAATTCTTGCCAATCATTGATGTTATATTTTTGCAATAGGTTTTGAATGTTAATTTGTTCATTATCCTTAAACAACTCTTTTATTTTCATCTTTCGTTTTCCTCAAGCTCAAATTGGTTACAAAACAAAACTTTATAATAAATCCCTTGGTATCTTTTGGGAAATTTTGGTCTTGTAACGAGAACCATATCATTTCTGGCGTTTAAATCTCTCGCCCATGAGCATTTATTGTTCATATTTGTTGATTTTTTGCAATTAAAACAAATTGAGTTATTAATCATTTTAAACATTTCTTCACTTGTAATAATATGTGCATCATTTACTGTCGCAAGATTCTGGTTTAAGATAATAATGCACATCCTTTCCATCATATAGAGCTTTATAAAACTTTACATATACATCGGCTTTCTGCATATCTTCTCTTCCGTTTTTATCCAACGCTCTTTTTCTGTATTTCCAAATATTGCACTCACAAAAAGCCATTACTTTTTCTTTCCCAAAAAACATAATCATCTCATCGATGGCTTCCATATAGCCATTTGTATAATGTGCTGGAGAATTTACTTTATCGTCCTCTAATAATTCCTCATCCTCTTCTGTGCTATCTGTGAGCTTGAAGCATAAATCCCAAACATCATTAGGTGACAATCCTGTATTCTCGTACTGTGCTAATCTGTCATAAATATAAGCATATCCCATTTCTTCTTTTAAATCAATATCATCGTGCCATCTGTTACATTTTGTTAATCTATCCATTAATTAGTCCTCCTTTGTGAAGTGATAATATAAATAATCATCGTTATTTGCACCATTTTGGTAATTATTTTTACTATTATTTGCACTTTTATTATCGTTTAATCCTTGTATAAAACTATAAACACAAACACCTATGAAAATAATAACGCCTATCCAACCCATTACTCCGTATGCAAATACTCCAATAATCACAAGAATAGGAATAAAGATTAAAACAAATAAAATATTGCATAGGTAATGAAATAATTCATCCATGACCTCATCTCCTTTACTTTAATTTTACTCTATTATAATATAGTTCATTCCAAATGTCAACACCTTTATCTGTTGGGCTATCCTTAAAATCTAATAAATTTT
>OGFF01000203.1_pt1 | contig 89035 bp, 101 predicted proteins | sample 1570751 | NCBI WGS metagenome assembly OGFF01 (sample SAMEA2581951, study PRJEB24529) | metagenome | biome: Human gut stool | place: China | collected 2011 | reverse complement strand
AGATTACTCCTCGTCCACACGAGAAGGTACAGGCGATGCTCGCTGAGGATGGTTTTCTCTTTATATCTTATTCAATTTTTTTAACCGAACGTTGCCGCACATTACTTCGGCGTAAGAAAAACTCGTTTTACCCTTGAAATCACCGTCGGGTCGGACGGTAAACAACGCGGGATAAACGCTCGTAAGCGTTCCGCTGTAAGTTACGAATTTGTTTCTGCCGAGCGCGACTTTAACGCTCACTTCTTCGCCGCGGCACGCCGCGATCGCTCTTTTAACTTTACTTATATCGCTCGTCGATTTTATCATACGAGCGTATTATCGACGACTTATACCGAAATTATACGTCGTAATCGTCGCGTTCGTCTTCGTCCTCTTCTTCGTCTTCTTCGCTGTACTCGCCGATATCGGTAGGATATTCGAAGTCGTCATCGTCGTCGTGAACGCTGTCGTCGTAATAATCGTCGTCCTGTTCTTCTTCGTCGTCAAAGAGTTCTTTCGCTTCCTCCTCTTCGAGTTGCGAAAGTGAAAGCATCGCTTCTTCGTCGTCGCCCTGATTGCTTATCGCTTCTTTTTCGTCTTCGTCGAGATAGTTTCTCCATTCCTCGTCGTTGTCGGGGTCGACTTCGCTCGTTTCTTCGCGTTCCTTTTCGGCGCGAGCCTCTCTGCACTCCTCGCACATCTCTTCGCCGTCGTCGATAAAGTTACGTTTGCAGATCGGGCAAAGGACCTGATCCTGATCGTCGTCGCCGTCGAGCGCGGCAAATTTTATCTGCGGTCCGATTTTGAGTTCAGCCTTACAAACGTCGCAGTACGGCTCGCCTTCGAGCATGTAGTTAAGGTCGCACCTCGGACATTTTACGTATTTCATTTTATTCTCCCTGTCGCCCGAAAAAGTTCGGGCTTTATATAATATATATCCGAATTTTAATTTTATGTGCAAAATAACACGCACAAAAAATACGCATAAACCGCTTTCGGCGATTCACGCGCATATATTATAGCATAATATTTTTATTTGTAAACTGTTTTATATAACCAAAACGAATTTTTTTAGTTATTTTTTCAAAAAATCTATCAAAGACTTCTTTTTATCTGAAGATAAATTTTCAAGCAAACGTTCTATCTCTCGATTTTCGTCGTAATCGTAAAAATCGTCGCTAAAAAACCTTGCCACCGAAAAATTACAGATTTCTAACACCTGAAATAAGTTTTCTATCGACAATTGGAAACGCCCGCGTTCAACCATACCAATGTATTGCGCGCTTTTACCCATTCTCAAACTTAATTCTCTTGCCGACAGATTAGCCTTATTCCTGACGTAACCGAGTCTTACTAAAAACTCTTTATAGTCCATATTCTTCCACCAAGTATTTTATATCATATATTATAAGCCCGTATTTCGTAACGCTATGAAACGTAAAAACATTAAAATATTTTATTTATATTAAAAATAATTACACAATGACAATAATTTGTGCTATAATTATGTATATATGTAATTATTAAGGAGTTTATTTGTAAAAATGAGCAGAAGAAAACATCTACGTTGTAGTTTTTTCGGACATTATGAAGACGAAATAAGCGAAGAAACAAAACTTAAAATAAAAGAAAAAATCGTCGAGTTAATCAACGACGGTTTCGACATATTTATGATAGGAAACAAAGGTACGTTCACGGATATATGTTACCAAATTATAACCGATTTACAAAAAATCTATCCTCATGTAAAGCGGATAATTTGCATGTACAGCCCTTGGGAGGATTTAGAAATAAAACGACCGAAAGAATTCCCGTATCCGGAATACGAAAAAATAATATACCTATCGCCGGCATATCAAGAACAACGAAGCAAAACCATCTACCGCAACCAGGAAACTGTAGATATAAGCGACTACGTCATTTTTTACGTTCAGGATCGCCCTATGAGCCGAACGTACGAAACTTTAGAATATGCTATCAACTTTGATATCCCTCACTGCAATCTGTCGGAATAGTTCATAACATGTGATTTTATACACTATCTTATACATTATCTTATGCATTATCTTATGCACTATCTTATGCACTATCTTATGCATTATCTTATGTACTATCTTTTATACAGACTTACCCGCGGAGTGGATGCTACGGTAATATCGAGTCCGTAAGTTCTGCCTTTCCAGGCGATGTTTCGCTTACGCTCAACATGACAGATACATGTGTCTTTACTCGCGATGACGTATTTTCATTTCTCCGATATTTATTCTTTGGCGAGGCTGGAGCGGAAAAGGTCGGCTAAATCGCCCGCGCCTAAAACGAGCAATAAATCGCCTTTGCCGAGTTTTTCCGTCAACCTTTCAAGCAACTTATCGAAATCGTCGAAATACTCACCTTTGCATAAATCTTTATATAAATCGAGCGCACTTCCGCCGTCTATCGGGGCTTCTCTCGCGGCGAAAGTCTTGTATATAAACAAATTTTCAACGCCTCCGAGAACTTTTATAAATTCGTCTTTAAGAAAAATCGTTCTCGAATAGGTGTGCGGTTGAAATACGACGAAAATATTTTTCGCTCTTTCCTTTTCAGCCGCGGACAAACACGCCACAATCTCTTTGGGGTGATGAGCGTAATCGATAATCACGTCCGCCCCGTTTATCTTTCCTATCCGTTCGTAGCGGCGTTTTACGCCCTTGAAATTCTTTATGCCGCGCGCTATATCTTTTGCAGAAACGCCGATTTCTCTCGCGCAGGAGCAAGCCGCAAGCGCGTTGACGGCGTTATATTCGCCTGCGACCGAAAGCGTGATTTTCGTAAGTTTTTTGCCGTTTTCGGTCAGATAAAAAGAATTTACGCCGTTCTTTTCGGTAAGATTTTTCGCGCCGTATTTCGCCTTATTTTTAACGCCGAAAGTAACGGCGTTTTTCTCTTTATATCCGGCAAGCACGGCATCGTCTGTATTGATAATCGCCTTATCGCCCGATTTCAGGTAAGATAAATAGGCGTTTTTGAGTTCGTCGTAACCGTTATAACAATCTAAGTGATCGGCGTCGCAATTCAGGCACAGACAAACGTCCGCAGGGAAATTAAGCAAGTTCTTTTTATACTCGCACACTTCCGACAAAAACACTTCGCTGCCGCGGATAACGCTGTTAGAAAACTCTTTGTCTTCGCCGCCGATATGAGCGGTGAACGCCTTTTTAGCAGAGTCTAAAATATGAGCGAGCATACAAGTTACGGTTGTTTTGCCGTTGCAGCCCGCAACGCCTATGACGATTCCGAAATTTTCGGCGACCGATTTCAAAAGTTCGGCTCTCGTCATAATAAACAACTTTTCTTTTCTTGCAAATGCAAGTTCTGCGTTGTCTTCTTTAATCGCGTCGGAATATACGACGACATGCGCCCCCTCGACGTTTTGTTCGCTATGCCCTATAAAAACCGACGCGCCGAGCCTTTTCAACTCTTCGGTATAAACCGAATCGCGCGCGTCGCTTCCGCTGACGGTAAAACCCATGCGGAGCATATATTTTGCAAGACTTGAAAGACTTACACCGCCGATACCGATAAAATGCACTCTGAACGACATACAGCCACCTACCTGACATTATATGCCATAGCCCCGCAAAAAGATAACTACCCCCTTAAATTTCCCCCGGATAACCGAATTTACGCAAATACGAAAGCCGCCCTTTCGGACGGCTCGATTATTAAACGTTTCTTATTGTTTGTTCATGGTTTCTTCGAGATAGGTGTCGTAGTCGACGGGACGGTCGTAAACCTTCTTGCCGCCGTCGATTTCGATTATACGGTTACAGACCGTATTCATAAGTTCGCGGTCGTGGCTCGTCATTAAAAGGCAGCCCTTAAACGCCACGAGTCCGTCGTTGAGCGCGGTTATCGATTCGAGATCGAGATGGTTCGTAGGTTCGTCGAGAATCATAAAATTACCGCCTTCGAGCATCATCTTGGCGAGCATACATCTTACTTTTTCTCCGCCGGAAATAACCGAGGCTTTCTTTTGAGATTCTTCGCCCGAAAACAACATTCTTGCGAGCCAGCCGCGGACGAATTCTTCGTAATGGTCGTAAGAATATCTGCTGAGCCAGTCTACGAGCGACAAGTCGCAACCGACGAAATATTCGTCGTTATCCACGGGCAGATAGGTCGGCGTAATCGTCTTGCCCCATTTATAATAGCCGCTGTCGGCGGTTTCTTTACCCATTAAAACATCGTACAAAACCGAAATAGCCTTGCTGTTTCTGCCTACGATACCGATTTTATCTTCTCTGCCGACCGTAAACGACAAATTCTCGAAATACCCTTCTTTCGTAAGGTTTTCAACGAAAAGTATGTCGTTACCTATTTCGCGGTCGTATTTGAAATTGATATACGGATATTTTCTCGACGAAACTTTAATGTCGTTAATAGTAAGTTTTTCGAGTTCTTTCTTTCTTGCCGTAGCCTGTTTGGACTTTGAAGCGTTAGCCGAGAAACGAGCGATAAATTCCTGTAATTCTTTCGCGCGCTGTTCGGCTTTTTTATTCTGTTCCTTTTGCTGACGGGCGATAAGTTGGCTCGTCCTGTACCAGAAATCGTAGTTACCGAAGTAAACGTTGATCTTGCCGAAGTCCACGTCGCAGATATAGGTGCATACCTTATTCAAAAAATATCTGTTGTGCGAAACGATGATAATCGTATTTTCGAAGTCCACCAGAAAGTCTTCGAGCCATTGCGTGGTCTTTATGTCGAGGTTGTTCGTGGGTTCGTCTAAAAGAAGCACGTCGGGGTTGCCGAAAAGAGCCTGAGCGAGAAGAATTTTAACCTTTTCTTTGCCGTCGAGTTCGCCCATTTTCATTTCGTAGTGTTCTGCGGGAATGTCGAGAGCGGACAAAAGTTTTTCCGCGTCGCTTTCCGCGTCCCATCCGCCGAGTTCGGCAAACTCGTTTTCGAGATCCGCCGCCCTTATGCCGTCTTCGTCGGTAAAGTCTTCTTTCTGATAGAGCGCGTCTTTTTCGTCCATAATATCGACGAGCCGTTTATGTCCGAGCATAACCGTCCTTATAACGGTTTCGTCGTTATAGGCGTTCTGATCCTGTTTAAGCACCGACATACGCTCGTTTTTATCCAGCGTAACGTCGCCCTTTTGCGGTTCGAGTTCGCCCGAAAGTATTCTCAAAAAGGTGGATTTGCCCGCGCCGTTCGCGCCGATAATGCCGTAGCAGTTGCCTTTCGTGAATTTGATATTTACGTCTTCAAAAAGTTTTCTGCCGCCGAATTGCAGGCTTACTCCGTTGACTTGTAACATTTTTACCTCGCTTGAAAAAGGGTCGTCTTTCGACAGCCCTTTTCGTGTTTTTTAACGTTTTGACTAATTTATCAGTCTTTTTTGTTCATTCCGTCTTTAACGGTCTTCGCGTTGCCCGACGTCATTTTGCCGAGAAGAGATTCGTAAATGATTTTGTACTTTTCGCTGTTCTTTTCCGGAGTGTCGTAGAACTTCGCCTTTTCGGAATCTTTATCCTTATCGGCGATCGAATCGTCTTTATCTACGGTTTCGCAATGCGCGGCGTACTCCGCCGCCTTTTTGGTCGTGTCTACCGCGTAAACGTAAGACAAGAACGACGAATCGCTGTAAGCCGCGATAAACGCGTAATGAGTTTCGTTTTCAACCTTAAACGCCACGACTTCGGGTTTATACCAGGAGTTGTCTACGTCGAACGAGTTGATTCTGAACACTTCTTCGTCCATATGCGTACCGTCTTTAAGCAAAGTATAGTTGACTTTGTAATAGACGTTGCCGTTATGGAAGTAGAGATAATCGTCGTTACCTTCTTTCACGACGAAATCAAGCGTAGCGCCGCTGATCTTTTCGTTATCGAGAATTTTTTGCGCGCCGTAATAAAGATTGGCTTCGCCGTTCTTCGTGTAATCGTAGAGCATAAGGCTCGAAGAATCGATATACAATATTTCGGAAGAGCCGAGATACAACGCCGAATCGGAGAATACCGACGAGGCTACCGCGTCGCCGTAGTTCATGGTTACGGTAACGGATTCGTCGTCGTACTTAACGGCGTTGTCTTCGCCGAATTTGCTTCTTTCCATATACTTGTACGACTTCATGCTCGAAGCGGTTTTGTCAAGCGAAGTTACGGAATAATAAAGCGTGTCCTGCGTGTATTTTATAAGGTCGAACGTGGCGCCCGTCATATAAACGCCTTTCTTTTCCGTATTGCCGGAAGTCATTGTTCCGATACCGTCGAGAATACGTTCGGCTTTGGCTTCGACCTTGCTTTCGCCGAAGTTCACCGAATATACTTCGTAATAATTTTCGGTAGCGCGATTGCTGTCGTTATCGTCGGGATAAGTCGTTTTGTTTACGGGTTTTATCGTATAGAAAAGCGCGGGATCGCCGACGTCGGACGAGAAAAGGGTTTTTTGTATGGAAGAAACGCTGTCGGAATACTTGAATAACTGTTTTCTGCCGATCGCGTCGTAAACGTAAAGGTCAGACGAATCTTTTACGATAAGGTAAACGTTTTTGCCTGCCGAAACGTAACGATATTCTACCGAAGAGCCGAAATCTTTACCGCAGATAGATTTGGAGGTATCCGAGCCGTCCGCTTTGGTTCTGAAGAACAAAAGTTTATCGGTCTTGACTTCGCCCTTGCTGTTCTTTTCGGTCGACGGGGCGGCGTAATAGAAATATTCGTTGAAGAGATATACGCCCGCCGCGGTGTCGTCGGCTACGAGAAGTTTCGAGATTATGGTATCGCATTTGGCTTCCGAGCCTTTCGCGATATCGGTCTTTTTAACGCGTACGAGCGCGCCTTTGGTAACCTTGCCGGTTTCGTACTTGCCGGCGTCGGTCTTACCGTTCAGAAAATATACGTAATCGCCCGTTTCTACGAGAAAACCGCCGTTGGAAGAAACGTTCGTTACCGTAGCGTCTTTCGAGGCGACCGTCGGATTCGCGTCTTTCTTACACGCGGCGAGCGATAAAGTCAATAAAGCCGCAAGAAAAACGGCAGACAACTTTTTCAACATATCCTGCTCCTTAAAGAGAATACTTTGTTTCTTATAAGCATACTTATAAATATGCTTTATAAGTATACACTAATATTTGAAAATAAGCAACGAAATAACGCGCATAAAAATTAAAAAAGGAGCAAAAAATGGAAAAATTCGGTCTTTTCGATATAATAGACAAGTTCAATTCGGCAAGCAAAGGCGAAAACGATTTTTCAAAGTCCGAACGGAAAACTGACAAACAGCCGACAGCCGACAATCGGAGTTTGCTTAAAGATCCCGACGATTTCGCCCCGCCGCAATACGCCATGAACGCTAAAATGCAGGCGTTTATACGCAGGCACGACGAATTGGTCGCCGCCGTTCCGAAACCCGAAAAGAAAAAACGCGGCAGAAAGAAAAGCACCGTTACTATCAGTGATGAAAACCGTCAATAATAACGGTAAAATTTAACTTCAAACATTACAAAAGGATAGCAGAATTCTGCTATCCTTCACGCTTTTACGATATTGACTATTTTTTTGCTTTCAAAGTCCTGCAAGACGATATTAACATCTTCCTGATAAGACCGCAATCGTTATTTAGTTTTTTGTATTTGGATTCTTCCAAACACCCCGTTTCGAATAATAAATTTAACCAATATTCGCTCTCGAAACACTCTTTTAACGCTATTTCGAGTTTAGAAATAAAGTCGGCATTACTTTGCGCGTATTGCGCCTCGTGAATATTTGCCCCGATGCTTGTTCCCGAACGTAAGAGTTGATTCGTCAATACGCTTTCTCTTTTTGCGGCTTTTATCTCTCTCGTTACAAAAACGATATTTTTCGCAAATTCTTTCGATTTTTCTCTTAATATGCTTTCGCTCATAAAAGTGTTATTTTGACGTTCCGTCAAAGTTTTATTATATTTGCCTAACTTTCACGACGGTGAAAATATCACTTTGCCATGCAAAATATAACTTGCCGACAGGCAAATATAGTTGTGGCGTAGCGATAAATCGCTACGCCACCAAACTTTTCTGTAAAATTATCTCTTCGAGAACTGAGGAGCGCGACGAGCCTTTTTCAAGCCGTACTTCTTTCTTTCCTTCATTCTCGGATCTCTCGTAAGGAAACCTGCCTTTTTAAGAGCGGGACGAAGTTCGGGTTCTGCAACGACGAGCGCGCGCGCCACGCCGTGGCGGATAGCGCCTGCCTGACCCGTGAAGCCGCCGCCTACTACGTTTACGAAAACGTCGTACTTGCTTTCGGTTTCGGTCAATACGAGCGGTTGTCTGATGATAAGTTTAAGGGTATCGAGATCGCAATATTCGTCGATACTTCTGCCGTTTATAGTGATTGCGCCCGTACCGCCGGGAATAAGTCTTACTCTCGCGATAGCGCTCTTTCTTCTACCGGTTCCCCAGTATTGAAGTTTCTTCTTAACAGATACTTTTGCCATATTCGTCTATCCCTCCGTTACTTGCCGAGTTTCAACTCGATGGGCTGTTGAGCCTGATGATTGTGTTCCGCACCTTTGTAAACGCGAAGTTTGGTAAGCATTTGTTTACCGAGACTGTTCTTCGGCAACATACCTTTTACCGCTTCGTAAACGACGAGATCGGACTTTTCAGCCATCATTCTCGTGTAAGGAACTTGTTTAAGTCCGCCGATGTAACCGGTGTGATAAGTGTAAAGTTTCTGATCGAGTTTCTTACCCGTAAGGACGACCTTATCGCTGTTAAGAACTATAACGAAATCGCCTGTGTCGACGTTGGGAGTGAAGATGGGCTTATTTTTGCCTCTCAAAATAGAAGCAACCTGCGAAGCAAGTCTGCCGAGCGACATTCCCGAAGCATCAACGACGTACCATTTTCTATCAACGGAATTACCGTTTGCCATAAAAGTTTTCATCGTGAATCTCCAAAAATCTTAATTATATAATATTCGTTATATAAGTTCGGTCGCCGATCGAGGGGCTAATTCGTCTTACGCACCTTTCCTTATAATGCCCGTATATTTTATTAAATTTATTTCGGTTTGTCAAGCAATTTTCCGCGTTTCGATAAAATTTTCGGATAAAATTATTCGTATTCGACGGATAACAGGGTAAGTCCGCGCGCGGGCATGGTTTTCCCCGCCGCGGTTCTGTCGCCTCCGTCGATTATCTTTTTCATACTTTCGGGGCTTTCTTCGCCGATCCCGATTTTAACGAGCGTGCCGGCGATTATCCTTACCATATTATATAAAAACCCGTTGCCGCATACGGTAAAAGAATAATCTTCGCCGTTTTTTTCGACTTTTGCAAAGTAAATTTCCCTTACCGTGTCTTTCACCGACGAATCGGCTGCCAAAAAACATCTGAAATCGTGTCTGCCCGCAAGATAGCGGCACGCCTCGTTCATTTTATTTTCGTCCAACGCAAGCGGAACGTTTACGGCGTATCTGTCTTTAAGCGGACGGATATATTCCGAAACGTAGAGCGAGTAGCGATAGGTCTTTCTCTTCGCCGAAAACCTTGCGTGAAACCCGTCTTTCGCCTCGCCGCTTTCTACGATTTTTATATCTCGCGGCAAAAACGCGTTGAGCGCGCAGGCGTATTTTTCGGGCGGGATTTTTTCGCTCGTTATATCGAAATGCGCGATCTGCCCTGCGGCGTGTACGCCCGAATCCGTTCTTCCGCTGCCGATAACCGAAACCTTTTCTCCCGTCAGTTTTTTAATCGCTTCTTCTATAACGCCCTGTACGGTAACGCCGTTGGGCTGAACCTGCCAGCCGCAATAGTCCGTGCCGTCGTATTCGATTTTAAGAACTATTCTCATACGAATAACCCCGTGAACAACCCGAAAAAGTAAGGGTCGTTGAAAAGTATTACGGCGGTCATGAACGCAGCGACAAACAACGCCGCTATCGGATCTCTCCAACCGAGTTTAAGTTTTTTATATTTTACTCTGTTTTTGCTGCCGGAGTAACAACGCGCTTCCATAGCGTCGCCGAGTTCGTCGGCTCTTCTGAACGCGCTTACGAGCAGCGGTATAAGCACGGGCACGAGCGACTTTATTCTAGAAAACACGTTTCCGCTTTCAAAGTCCGCGCCCCTTGCTTTCTGGGCGTTCATTATTCTATCCGTTTCGCTTGCGAGAGTCGGGATAAACCTGAGCGCGATAGACATTATAAGCGCAAGTTCGTGTACGGGGAATTTTACCCACGACAGCGGTTTTAATAAACTTTCTATTCCGTCGGTAAGGCTGACGGGAGTGGTCGTAAGGGTCAATATCGAACTGCCCGCAACGAGCGTTATAAGCCTCGTCGCGAGAAACGCCGCGTTTATAAGCCCTTCTTTCGTAACTACCCAGAAATAGACGGTATCGCCGGGCTTCGCGTCGTAAAACAAGACGTTGAGTACGGCGGTAAAAATCACGAGAAAAATCACCGCTTTAAGGCTTTTGAGTACCGCCGTTACCGGTACGCCCGAAAACGCTACCGCAAGGCACAAAAAGAGTACGCAAAAGCCCAGCGTAAGAAAATTCTTCGCCAGAAAAATCATTACGATATAGGCAATAAGCAGCAGAAGTTTTACCCGCGGGTCGAGTCTGTGTATGAAAGACTTCGTAGGGTAATACCTGCCGAAAGACACGTCGCTTAACATTCGTTTACCGTCTTATAACCCCGTTTTTATACTCTTTTACGGCTTTTACGAAGCCGTCTTCGTCGTAAGATACGAGGTTTAATTCAACCCCGCTTTTTTTAAGTTCTTCCGCTATGTACGCGGTCAGCGGCAAGCCGAGCCTTAATTCGTTCAATTCTTCCCCGCAGGAAAAAATCTCTTTGACGTTTCCGCACTTTACTATTTCTCCGCCTGAAAAAACCGCCGCTTTATTACAGTTTTCGGCAACCTCGTCCATATCGTGCGAAACGATTATTATAGTCTTGCACGTGGTGTTTTTAAGGTTTTGCAAAAGTCGCATCAGGTCGCGTTTACCGCGCGGATCAAGCCCCGCCACCGGTTCGTCGAGAACGAGAATTTCGGGCGAAGTTACTATAACGCCGGCGATAGCCACTCTTCGTTTTTGTCCGCCGGACAACTCGAACGGCGATACGTTTTTAAGAGAAAGATCGATGCCCACCAGCGTGAGCGCGCGATCTACCGCCGCGTTTATTTCGTCTTCCTTGGCGTTCGGAAAAAAGTTTTTATACCCGAACGCCACGTCCTGCCCGACCGTTTCGGCGAACAGTTGATATTCGGGGTACTGAAAGACCATACCCACCTTGGAGCGAAGGTTTTTAAGCAATTTTTTATCCGTCTTTTTGCCGCCAACCATTACCGTATCGCCGACGGTCAGAGTTCCGCTCTGCAACGGCAGAAGCGCGTTAAGGTGCTGCACGAACGTGCTTTTACCGCTGCCGGTATGCCCGATTATCCCGAAAAAATCGCCTTCTTCGATCGTAAGAGAAACGTTTTTCAAAGCGTCCGAACGAAACGCCGTTTTTTTATTGTAAGAAAAACTTATATTTTCGGCAACGATTCGCATAACTTTGTCGCAAGTTCCTCCTTTGTCAGAATTTGCCCGTCGAGTTCGATTCCCGCCGCCCTTAATTTTTCGGCGAGCGAAGCCGCCCTCGGCAATTCGAGTCCGCACTCGCGTATCTCGTCTTTTTTCGCGAAAATTCCGGCGGGCGTACCCTGCATTGCGATTTTGCCGCCGTGAAGCACGAAAATTCTGTCGGAATTTACCGCTTCGTCCATATAATGAGTGATATTTATAACCGTAAGACCGTGATTTTTATTAAGGTCTTTAACGACGGACATAACTTCGTTTCTGCCCTTTGGGTCGAGCATGGAAGTCGCTTCGTCGAGTATTAAAATTTCGGGGTCGATGGCGAGCGCGCCCGCAATAGCCACCCTTTGTTTCTGTCCGCCCGAAAGCCGCGCGACTTCAACGTTGCGATATTTTTCCATATCGGTAACTTTAAGCACGTAATCTATTCTCTCGCCCGTCTTTTCTCTCGGCATTCCGATATTTTCGGGGCCGAAAGCAATATCGTCTTCGACTATCGAAGCGACCTGCTGGTTATCCGGGTTCTGAAAGACGGTGCCGACGCGTTTTCTTATATCGAAAAGAGTTTTTTTATCGGCGGTATTCATTCCGAACACTTCGACTTTGCCTTCCACGGGCTGCAAAAGCCCGTTGATAAGCCGCGACAGCGTAGATTTACCGCTGCCGTTAGAGCCGATAAGCGACACGAACTCGCCCTTTTCGATAGCGAGCGACAATCCGCAAAGCACCTTGCGAACGGGCTCGCCCTCCCTTTGAGGGTACGCGAAAGATAAGTTTTCGATATTAACCGCATTCATACCGATTATTCTACCACAAAAGCCCTTTTTTAACAAGCAAATAAAAAGACTATTAAAAAAACGCCTTATTTTCTGCAAAATAAGGCGTTTTTTATTTATTGATTTTTAATTTCTTCGTCTTTGTCGAATACTAAAATTCTGCTTTTGACCTTATTCGGTATAGGGCGACGTTTTTTATCCAACTCTTCGTATTTGTCGAGCGCTAAAAATTTATATTTTTCACTCTCTGCGTAGCAGGCAATCCGTTCGCCCTCCCTGCACGTATATACCGTTTCTACGGTCTTGAAATCTTTCGTTACACGAATTATCTCAACGTCAAAGAGATCCCAGAAATAAATAAATTTTTCGCTCTCATACATGTTCCAATATGTCTTACCCAGCATATTGACATAATTTATAATATCATTTTCGTTGACTCTGTAAATACGCTTTCCGGGAACGTGTAAATAATTACCTTTTCCTGCAATATGAGAGAGCAATTCATTACTTTGAAATATTTTTTCAATAAGATTCAATTTACCGTCTTCAAGATTGTACCGACCATAAATGGTATAAGACGTTTTATGAGAGTTGTCTACCGGTTCAAAACAGGACTCAAACAAATAAATATCCCCGCCCAAACACCTGTGTAAAGAATAAAACCGCCTGTGATTATCGTCAATATTGCAGCCGTAATTATAGTTTGTTATTTCTCTGTTCTTCACGTCTATCACGGCAAGCGAATTGCCCCACAACGAAGACGAACTACCCATAACGTAGATTTTCTCTTCAATATCGTCGTAACAAACGTTTCCATCAATAACGTGATACTTAAATCTTTTAACGATCGAATAATCGTTTATATTCAAAAGCCAACACTCGTCATTGTTTGTTTCGAGAAATAATAAACCGTATTTATGAATGAACAACATATTGCCGGCATACCTGAAGCCTTTTATCTGAGTTTGTACCGTAGCGGAGTTCATATCTATCACACTCGTTCTATGCCCTATCGAATACAATTTCTGCGATTCTTCGTCTATACACATAAAATACGGCGCGCCGATTTTTATAGTTTTCATATTATCTCCGTTCAATCGTTAAAATCGTAATCGGTTAAATCTTCGCTCAATTTCGCAACCACAAGCCTGTCCCATGAGCCTATATATCTGTTACCGTCGAATTCGCAATAATCGTCGAGATAGGGCATAACGGCAATTTCACGCTTTTCTTGAAAATCGTTTGAAAATTCATACACGGCTCGACCCGTTCCGATAACAAATCGATCGCCGTATTTCTTGACAAATTTAATATATTCCTTCTTGAAAAGACTTTTCCCCTTAATTACCGTATCGCCGTACAAAATCGCTCCGGCGTCACAAAATCCGCCGTCAAAACCTTCAACACCGAGAACGAACACACCGTTCCACTTTTTGATAACTTCTTTATTGATAAGTTTACCGTCAACGAAAGAATACCTGCCGTAAACGGTTTCATCCGTCAATTTCTTTCGTTTACCCTTTTTAGTAACGCAAAAACTTTCGATAAGATAAAAATCTTCTCCTTCAAATCTCATCAATTCGTAATCGGTACGGGCTATCATTTCGTCATACCATGTTTCGAAAGCAAATCTTTTAACAGAAAAAGTTTGTAATTCAATAACCGCCACCGCTTCTTTTTTATAATCGTATCCCCATACGCAAATCTCGTTTTTAGTTCCGTTTATTACTATACGACCGTCTTTTACTCCGGTTTTAACAGAAGCGACGAGCGCAAAATCTTTGAGATTGAATACTTTTAAGTCGCCTACCGTATTTAACGCGTAAAGTTTATCGCCCGGATAATCTATACTTGCGTAAGAAAGATAACTGAACCCGCCTATACGCGTAATCTTACGCATGGTTTTCAAATCGAAAACGTGAATCGATACCCCAACGCACAACAAGCGTGAATATTTTTCGTCTATCAATATCTGATAGGTGTTCATTTTAATGTTTTTCATATTTGTTATGCCGTATAATTAACTATTGACATAATGATTTTCTGTGTTTTTAACATATTCAAAACCTTAGTTTCATTACCGTCCTTTCATGCATATTGCGGAAGATTTCATCTCTTCGTTTTTATCAAAAACCATTATTCTGCTTTTGGTAACGTTATACTGCAACACTCCGCGTTCGTTATACTCGTCGCATTTGGAAACTGCGACAAACCTGTATTTTTCGCTTTCCGCATAAGACGTCACTTTTTCTCCGAATCCTTTCGTAAAAACCGTTTCAACGCTGTCAAAATCGACGGTAGTACGAATTATTTTATCGCTGAACCATTCCCAAAAATAAATATATTTATCCGAAATAAAAAATCTATAATACAATTCTCCGATTTTAGCGCCGTAATCTATAACGTCGTTTTCTTTAACTCTATACATAAGTCCTCGCATCGAACTTAACATATAATCGTCGTTCCCTTTCGCAAATTCGATATCTTCGTTGCCGGTATATATAGTGTCGATAAGCTGTAATCCGTCTTTAGATAACCGATATTTGCCGTAAATCGTTTCTATGTTTTCGGTCGACGTCGGAAGTATGTCGTAAGAGCAATTTAGCAGATACAAATCTTCGCCCGCGCACTTATGTGGCGAATAAAAGGATAACCTTCGCCTTTTTTCGTCTATAATACGCGGAAAACAATAATTTTCGATGGTCAACGTCTTCAAATCTATAACAGACACTCCGTTATCGATCCCTATTGTACCGAAAACGTAAATTTTATCCGAGACTTCATCAAAACACACGTAAGGATCTAAAATACGATACTTAAATCTGTGTACCACGGAATAATCGTCGATATTCAACAACCAACACTCGTCGTTGTTGGTCGCAAGAAATACCCACCCGAATTTATGGATAAACAAAATTTTTATAATATATCTGAACCCCGTAAGCCTTTTGCAGATCGTCAACGTATTAAGATCAATCACGTTTGTTCTCGTACCGACGGCATATAATTTTTGATTTATCCGGTCTACATACATAGAATATGGCGCGCCCGCCATAATATCTTTCATCTTAAGCCTCCGTATTGATTATCGCAAGAATGGTTTTCAGGGCAAACAACGTATTGATTACCTGAACATCCTTACCACGTTTCCCTGCGAAACACGCATTTACACAATCAAAATATGCCTGCGTATGTAATCGCTCATGAAATCTGTCTTTCAGCAAAACCAAGTTTCTATCATCGGTAAGCACTCGAATACCCGCATCTTCTAAAATAATTCGGGTATCTGCCGCTCCTCAATCCGTCTTAGCTACAATATAATGAATATGCAGCCTTCGTGACTTCTTGCGTCTTGCCCAATACGACAAAACTTTTCCTTTGCAAGTATTAAAGAAATCTTGAATACTATAACGAATTGTTTCCATTGTTGTCCTTAATGCAGGATAACACAAAACAATAAACGCAATACAAAGGACGGCAACGGCGGCGATTATTGCCTTTACTCCGATAACAATCCCGCCGATAACGACCACCGCAATGCGGCCGTCGGGGTCGTAGTATTTTACGGGGTTGTTATTCGCATAGGCGAAAAGGTTATAAAAGCAATAAATCGTTTCATTAAGATACCGCCTTATAGTGATATGGCTTATTTTACCATATCACGTATCTCTTATTCAAGCGATTATCAAAAATTTTTACATAAAAAAACCGACGAAAATTCGTCGGTCGTAAAATTTACGTTTCGTTTATTTTCGCAAATCGTCGAAAATCTTTTTGAAGGTCTTGTTAAGCGGGTTATACTCGTAAATACATCCGCCGATTACCGACGCCGAAAAATCTTCGTGCAGGGTGGTAAGTACGGGTTCGCAGAAATTGTTCACGACGTCTTTAGCAACGCTCTCTTCGGTTTCGCCTTTGGCGGCGACGTTATTATATACCCCGTCTTCGTTAAGCGCGTGCACCGCGCCGAACAGACACACGACCACGCCGATATAGACGGCGAGATTGAATACAAGCCCCAACACGTTATCCGCTATTTTTACCCACCTTATCTTTTTTATACAGGTAAGCACGGGTAAAAAAAACAACGACACGATTAACTTTATCAGATAATACGTTATGACGTAACCGAGTACGAAAAACAGTAATCCGAACGGCAGATACGCGATAAGTTTCGCGACGAAACGATATTGCGCGTCGTTGAGTACAGCCGCCGCGTCGGAAGACACTTCGCCGAAAAATTTCCGCACGCCGTCAGACATATAAGCGAGCCACCTCTGACCGTCCATAAGCATATAGACGCCGAACGCAAGAGCCGCCCCGCCGCCGAGCGCGATAACGGTACGCAAAATGCCGAACACGAAATTACGGGAAAACCCGAATTTCACGCTCGCCCAGATTACGCATATTAAGATGGCAAGTAAAAATATATCGACTAAAAAAAACATAACTTTTTCTTGTCTCTCCGCTTATATTCTACCACCGCCGCGACGGTTTGTCAACGTTTTTGCCTTTCGGCGATTATTTTTGCGGTTTATAGCCGTCTTTAAGCGACACTATCTCGGATAAAACGAGTTTTCCGTTTTCGGTAAGTTTCTTATAGTAGCCTTTACGCATGAGTTGGAAACTCGTTCCGTCTTTGACTTCCGCAAGATATTTTTCGGTTTTACCGTTATAAACGTGAACGCTGTCGTAATTCATACGTTCGGAAAAATCCTGCCCGGGATACGCCGCGTCTTTAAGCAGATAATCGTATTTTCTTATCTCGCAGTCTACGGCGTCGTCTGCGTTTACCCAGTGAATAACGCCCTTGACTTTAATTCCGCTGGTATCGTTTCCGCTTCTCGATTCGGGAACGTAAGAACATTTAAGTTCTTTAACTTCTCCGTCTTCGCTTAAAACGACTTCGTCGCATTTTATTATATACGCGTTTTTAAGTCTTACGTAACCGCCCTCTTTAAGACGGAAATACTTCGGCGGCGGGTCGAGCGAGAAATCTTCTTTATCGATATAGATATGCTTCGAAACGGTTATCTTTCTCGTACCCGCGGCTTCGTCGTTGGGGTTGATTTCGAAATTTTCTTCTTCGTTACCGTCGGGGAAATTAGTCAACGTAACTTTAAGCGGCTCGGATACAGCCATAGCCCTTTCGGCGTGAAGATTGAGATAATCTCTTATGAAGTGTTCGAAATAACTTACTTCTATTTCGGAATTCGCTTTCGCCACGCCTATCGCTTCGCAGAAATTTTTAAGAGCCTGCGCGGGAACGCCCCTTGCGCGAAGCCCCGTTAAAGTCGGCATACGCGGATCGTCCCACCCCGTAACAGCCTTGTCTTCCACGAGTTTTTTAAGGTAACGCTTACTCATAACCGTGTTGGTTATATTGAGCCTTGCGAACTCTATCTGTCTGGGTTTATGTTCTACGCCCGTGTTCTCCACTACCCAGTTGTAAAGCGGTCTGTGGTCTTCGAATTCGAGCGTGCAAAGCGAATAAGTTACGCCCTGCATCGAATCGCATATAGGGTGAGCGAAATCGTACATGGGATATATGCACCACTTATCGCCCGTTCTGTGGTGCGTGGCGCGAAGCACTCTGTAAATTACGGGGTCGCGCATATTTATATTCGGCGAAGCCATATCGATTTTGGCGCGGAGCGTCTTTTCTCCGTCCTTGAATTCGCCGTTTTTCATACCCTCGAAAAGCCGAAGGTTTTCTTCTGCGCTTCTGTTCCGCCACGGGCTTTCTTTGCCGGGTTCGGTAAGAGTTCCGCGGTTGGCAGAAATTTCTTCCGCCGACCAGTCGCAGACGAAAGCCTTTCCGTCTTTGATGAGTTTTATCGCCCTTTGGTAAATCTCGTCGAAAAAGTCTGAGGCGTAGTGTATCTCGTACCACTTAAAGCCCAGCCATTTTATATCTTCTTTTATCGCTTCGACGTACTCGGTCTTTTCTTTAGACGGATTCGTATCGTCGAAAAAGAGATTGCACATACCGCCGTATTTTTCCGCGGTGCCGAAGTTAAGGCACAGCGATTTTGCGTGCCCGACGTGCAGATAGCCGTTGGGCTCGGGCGGGAAACGGGTATGCACTACCGTATTCACGCCTTCGGCAAGTTCTTCGTTAATAATATCTTCGATAAAGTTATTCGCTTCCATAATGACAGCCTTCGTGATTTAATTGAGTATATTTTAGCACACAAAGCGAAATTTTACAATAATTTTACGCGGCTTTATATAATTAAATTATAATACTTGACTTATTTCGCCAAACGGGTTAAAATAATTAGCGAAATCTTTGCGAAAAGCCATTCGCAACTAAACGGAGATTATTTTTATGGAAGAAAAAAGAGCCGTAACTATGGACAAACTCGTAAATCTCTGCAAACAACGCGGAATCATCTTCGCGGGCAGCGATATTTACGGCGGCATGGGCAACACCTGGGACTACGGTCCGATAGGCGTTGAGATAAAGAACAACATCAAGCGCAGTTGGTGGAAAAGATTCGTTCAGGAAGGAGAAAACTCTTTCGGCGTAGACGCGGCTATACTTATGAACAGCAGAGTATGGGAAGCGTCGGGACACACCACGAGTTTTTCCGACCCTAAAATGGATTGTAAGGAATGTAAAACCCGCGAACGCGCCGACAACCTTATCGAAGCGCACTCGCACGGCAAGGTCAACCCCGACACGATGTCGTACGAAGAAATGGAAGCGTACATCAACGAACATCAGGTTAAATGCCCCGTCTGCGGCAAATTCAACTGGACGCCTATAAGAAACTTCAACCTTATGTTCGAAACTTCGAGAGGCGTTACCGACGCGAATCAGAATAAAATCTACCTTCGCCCCGAAACGGCGCAGGGCGAATTCGTAAACTTCCAGAACGTTCAGCGCAGTATGCGCGCCAAAATCCCTTTCGGCATAGCGCAGATAGGTAAGGCGTTCAGAAACGAAATCACGCCCGGCAACTTCATTTTCAGAACTATCGAATTCGAGCAGATGGAACATCAATGGTTCTGCAAAGAAGGCACCGACCTCGAATATTACGAACAATACAAAAAAGCGGCTTGGGATTATCTCGTTTCGCTCGGGTTCAACCCCGAACATCTCCGCTACAAAGACCACGACAAACTCGCGCACTACGCGAAATGCGCGTGCGACATTCAATACCTCTTCCCGATGGGCTGGTCGGAACTCAACGGTATACACAACCGCACGAATTACGATCTTTCCCGCCATCAGGAATATTCGGGCAAGAATATGCAATACGTAGACCCGGTCACGAACGAAAAGTATATCCCCTACGATATAGAATACTCTATCGGCGCGGACAGACTTATGCTTGCGGTTTTATCCGAAGCCTACGACGAAGAAACGCTTGAAAACGGCGAAACCCGCGTAGTAATGCGTTTCCACCCCGCTCTCGCCGCGTACAAAGTTGCGGTTCTTCCGTTACAGAAAAAGGAAATGGGCGAAAAGGCAAAAGAGGTCTATAAGACGCTTAGCAAGCACTTTATGTGTACTTACGACGACGCCGGTTCTATCGGAAAACGCTATCGCCGTCAGGACGAAATCGGCACGCCTTTCTGCGTAACCGTCGATTTCGACACTTTAAGCGACGACACGGTTACTCTTCGCGACCGCGACACTATGGAACAAATCCGTCTTCCGATTTCCGAACTCGTTTCGTACGTAACCGAAAAAATCACTCTTTAACGAAAACTAAAATTGTCCTTCGATAAAACGAAGGACAATTTTTCTAAAACAAAGAAAAACCTATGGAATCAGTCAATTAAATCGTATATTTGTACACTTCCGATTTTTTAAGTCCGCGTTCTTTCGCCACCTTTTTTACGGCTTCCATTTTAGTTAATCCGTCGGCGACGTAAAGGTCTATCTGCTCTTCTATCGAAAGCGTATTAAGCGGATTTTCCTGCGTTTTACCGCCCTCTACGACGATGACGTATTCACCGCGCGGTTCTTCTTCGGAAGTTCCCTGCGATAATTTAATTCTCTCTACGCTTTCGTGAATTTTGGTTATCTCTTTTACGATAGCCGCTTCGCGATCGCCTAAAATTTCACACAGTCTGCTTATCGTCTTTTTAAGGTCGTGCGGCGCGCTGTAAAAAATCAGCGTAGACGGCAAATTGATATAAGGCGCAAGCAATTTTTCCGCCTCGTTCTTTTTTTCGGGCAGAAAACCTATAAAAGAAAACCTGTCGGAATCGAGCCCCGAAAGTACGAGCGCGGAAGTGAACGCCGTAGCGCCCGGAACGACCGTATAGGCGATTCCCCTTGCGTGGAGTTCTTTCGCAAGCGCGTTGCCGGGGTCGGAAACGAGCGGCGTACCCGCGTCCGAAATAACGGCTACGTTAAGCCCTTCTTCAATCATCGCGATTATCTTTTCGCACTCGGTTTTTTCGTTGAATTTATGATACGCCACGAGGCGTTTTTTAATATCGTAGCGGTTTAAGAGTTTAAGCGAAGTACGCGTGTCTTCGCAGGCGATTACGTCTGCCGAAGACAATACCTCTACCGCCCTGTACGATATATCTTTCAGGTTACCAATCGGCGTGGAAACGAAATATAGCATTTTACTCCTTTTTGCTTACTATCGGCGTAAGCCGGTTGTTTATAGGCGGCAAAACCGTAAACTTGCGTCTGACGCCCTTTACCCCCTCAACCATAAACAAATACGGCTCGACGGAGTTCCCCGTATAGACGAATTGCAGTTTGCACGGCTCTAACCCTGCGCTCCGCATTTCGGCGAAAACGTCGGTAAACCGCTCTATACGCTGGCATACGCAAAATCTTCCGCCGTGGCAAAGCAACCTTTTGGCGGCCGAAACTATTTCGGGGAAGGTAACGGTCAATTCGTGGCGGGCAATCGCCACGCTTTTTATCGGGTTCGTTTCGCCGGAACCCGCTTTTTTATACGGAGGATTGCATAAAACCAGCGAATATCCGCCGTTTTCGTCGCAGGGCAATTCCTGTAAAGGGATATTCTCGACGGTAAATACGGATTGCAATCCGTTATACTCGATACTTCTTTTGCATATATCCGCGAGTTCGGATTGAATTTCGACTTCTTTAACAGATTTCACGTCTTTATGCAAAGCGTAAAAATGCAACCCTATTATCCCCGACCCGGCGCACAAATCCATTACTTTATCGCCCTTTTTGAAAGAAGCGAATTTAGACAAAAGAACCGCATCGCTCGAAAATCGGTAAAGGTCTTTGCTTTGTATAATTTTAAGCCCGTCGATTAAAAGATCTTCGAGCGTTTCGTTTTCTTTTAATTCCATAATCAGCCGTTAGTGATTACTACGGGAAAGGGCTGCCGCACGAATACCGTGCGGCAGCCCTTTTCGCCGATTTCGCGTTTAAGACTATCAGTCAGCCTCAACGGGCGCGCCCACGGGGCACGTTTCCGCGCAAGCGCCGCAACCGATGCAGGTATCTGCGTCGATAACGTATTGCGTGTCGCCTTGCGAGATCGCGGCGACGGGGCAGTTTTCAGCGCAAGCACCGCAAGAGATGCAAGCGTCGGTAATTTTATATGCCATTGTTGTTTACCTCCGTTTATTTATCTCCGACAGTCGTAAGCGTTCGGTCGTTTCACGACCACGCTTCGTCGTCTATGATATTATACCACATTATTTTTAATTTGTATAGGCTTTTTATAAATTAAATTTAATTTTTATTTTGCAGGTTGCTCCCGCTCTCGGCAAATCACCGTTCGGTAGCCACGGATGACGGACAAGCGTCAGTCAAGAAGATCTTTCAACGCCTTTTCTTCTGCGCCGTCTTTTACTTCTTCCAGTCTGTTCGGCCTTTTTACCTTTATTTCGGAAAGTTTATATTCTTTATAAGTAAATCCGCCGTCCTGCGCCTGCCGCTTCGTGGTTACGACCATAGTCAACATATTGTTAGTAACTACGATGGCTTTACCGTCGGGCGTGTCTACTTCGCTGCCGATTTTAGGCATTAACTTATAAGTTTCGCTGTAATGTTCGTTTTCGTATTCCAGACAACACATAAGTCTTCCGCATAAGCCGCTGATTTTTGCCGGATTAAGCGATAGCCCCTGCGTTTTAGCCATTTTTATGGTAACTTTTCTGAAATCGGGCAGACAGGAAGCGCAACAAACGACTCTTCCGCACGGAGCGATTCCGCCGAGCAATCTCGTTTCGTCCCTTATGCCCACCTGACGAAGTTCTATTCTGCTATGGAACGCCGAGGCAAGGTCTTTCACGAGATCTCTGAAATCCACTCTGCCTGCCGCGGTGAAATAAAATACGAGTTTACCGTTGTCGAAAGTGTATTCCGCGTCGATAACCTTCATTTTGAGATTTCGGGCGGCGACCTTTTCGGCGGCGACTTTAATGCAGTCTTTCGCCCGTTGTTCGTCTTTTCTGATTTTATTAAGGTCCGCTTCGGTCGCTATTCTTATAACCGGTTTAAGCGGTTGAACGACTTCTTTATCGGGTACGTCTTTAACTTCTAAAACGACCGCGCCGTACTCGACGCCGCGCGCCGTTTCCACTATCATCGTATCGCCCTTTTTAGGTTTCAACCCTATCGGATCGAAGTAATACACCTTGGCGGTACGCTTGAATTTTATACCTACGATTTTTGCCATCTGCGTTTCTCCCTGACGATTGAAAGCAAAACGCCGTCTATCGTCATTGCCGTATTTGCGCTGAAAGCAACCGCTTTTTCCTTATCGGTAAGCATTTCGGAAATGGCGACGAGCGCGCCGACGGTAAACCCGTCTTTATCCTCTTTGCCGTATACGGCGTTTTCGAGCCGCATCGTCGTTTCCGCTTTCAACGCCGAAATAAGTTCTTTTATATCTTCTTTGCCCGCCCGTTTTACGAATTTTATAACGTCTTTCGACGATTTCATCTCCGCAAAAATATCTTTCACGAGCGAATCGAGTTTGTCCGCCTCGCCGTTTTCGTATAAGGCGAGAGCCGTCCCCGCGCTGCCGTTCGCCGAACGGATAGCGGTTTCGAGCCTGTCTTTATCCTTGCAACGTTCCGACAAAACGCTTCTTATTTTTTCCGAGGAAAGCGGCGGAACGTCTATCTTCTTTACCCTTGACAGCACTGTTGACAAAAGCCCGCTTTCGCGTAACGCGCCTATCAGTATCACCACGCCTTTCGGGGGGTCTTCCAAAGTTTTGAGCAACTTGTTCTGCGCGGCGGGCGTGGCGTTTTCCGCCCCGCACAAAACGAACAATCTCGTCTTGTTTTCAAGCGGGCGTATATACGTTTTCGATACGAGATCGTCTACGTCCGCCGTCATTATCCTTTCGCCCGTAAGCGGATAAAAAGTACAGTCGGCGTATGCGTTTTTATCGATAAGTCCGGCGATTCGCCCGTCGCCGTCGTCGCCCTGAAACTCGATGACTTTCGCAAGTTCTTTAAGATAAGGTTTCAAGGCGTATTTATCGGCGCACACCACGAGATACGCGTGCGACAACGCGCCCTTTTTCTTCTCGGTCGAAATTATCTTATATGCGGTTGTTTCTTTAACGAGTTCTTCGTACATTTTACCTTATTTTCGGGTTATTACGCCTCTGTTTTCAAGCGTCGAAAGAATATCTTCGAATACGTCTTCAACGGGTCTGTCGGCGTTTATTCTTACGAAATGGTCGGGGAATTTCTCCGCCGCCTTTACGTAACCGTCGTATACGCGTTTATGAAAGTCCATACCGCTCTGTTCCAGCCTGTCGTCTTTATCCGCGCCGCCTTTTCTCGCAAACGCCCTTTCCGGGGTTATATCGAGAAAAATCGTAACGTCCGGCATACAGTTTTCAAACGCGTAAGAATTGACTTTTTCGACGAAGTCGCCAAGCCCCCTCGCGTAGCCCTGATATACGAGCGACGAATGAACGTATCTGTCGCAGACGACGGTCTTACCCGCCGCCACGGCGGGCAGAATTTTTTCTTTGATATGCTGAACTCTCGCCGCCGCGAACAAAAGCGCCTCGGTTTCGTCGCACATCTCGGTATTTTCGCCGCCGAGCAAAATTTTACGGATTTTTTCGGATATGGGCGTGCCGCCGGGTTCTCTCGTGAAGATAACGTCGTAACCGCCCTTTGACAGATAATCTTCGAGAAGTCCGAGTTGAGTCGATTTGCCCGATCCCTCTCCCCCTTCGAGCGTTACGAAATATCCGCGTTTTTTATCAAGCGAGTTAATCTGCATATCTGCTGAATGTTCTTATAAAATAATCTATAAACGTTACGGCTTCGTACTGCAAATCGCGTTGCGAAGAAGTATAGTCCGAAACGCAGAGCGTTATGCCCGCGGTCTGCGGGTCGCCGTTTTTGTCGGCGTAAACCCAACGATCTTCTATTTTTTCTTTGCCGAGGGCTTTAACCTCGTCTGCGGAAAGTTTCGCAAGGTCTGCGTTGAGAAGCGCGAGATCTATTCCGTACGGAACTCTTGCCATATCGTCCGGGTTCTCTTTCTTTCGTTCGTTCGCGGGGATATAATAACGCAAAAAGTCTTTTTCGGTACCCTTTACGCTTTCTATAACCGCATTTACGCGAAGATAGGCTTTATGGAGCGTGTCTATTCTCTTCTGTTCGTTTTTAACGCCCGCCGCAATCTGACTTTCGGTCTTATATAATTTTTTGTAATTACGCGCCGAAGTTATGCGTTCGCTTCTGAAATATCTCTCTATTTTCGCGTCGTCTACCGTCGGATTAGTCGGGTCGAAATTCGCTCCGAATTTTTCGAGATACGACTTCGCCCCCGATAAAAGTTTGTCTATCGACTGAACGCTGCCTCCGTCTAAAACCCCCTGAATATCGGACGATTTCTCGGTCGGCTTTTCTTCGGCCCCTGCCGTAGTACCGCCTGCGGTTTCATCCGCTTTTTCGCCTTCGTCGGTTTTCTCTTCCGGCAAACCGACGATTTTATTCGTCGCGCCGGCGTAAATCAAAAAGACGTCTGCTTCGTGAGTGGTATTACGAAGGCTCAACATATATTGCGCGCTGTAATTGCCAGCCTTGGTAATCGAATTGACCGAATATTCGAGGACGTCGTAAGAAAGATCTCCGTCCTTTTTCATCTTTTTGAGCATTTCGAAATCTTCGCTGCCCTTGGCGGAAACGTCGCCGTAAAGCACGAAGTAGAATTGCTGCCCGTCGGTAGCGCGGGTCGCGCAGGTCGTAAAGAGAAGAATCCATACGAACACGATCGCAACGGACAACGCGACTATTTTTATCCAGTCGTACGCTACTAAATTGAAAAATCTTTTTTTGGTAACTTTTACGTCCATTTTGCGCGTCTTTACGATCTTTTTATGGCAAGTATCTTAATCGGGTAATCGCACGACGGAGCGTGGACGACGACCGTGTCGCCGACCTTTCCGCCGATCAACGCTTGTCCCAAAGGAGATTCGTTGGAAATCTTGTTCTTGTAAACGTCCGCCTCGGTCGTTCCCACGAGTTCGTATTCGACTTCCTGCGGGTCGCCGTCTTCGTCGAAAACGGTAACTTTCATGCCGACGGAAACCACGTCTTTCTTGCCCGCCTTGATAATCTCGGCGACTTTGAGTTTTGCTTCGATTTCGACTATCTCGCCCTCGATACGAGCCTGTTCGTTTTTAGCCGCGTCGTATTCGGCGTTTTCGGATAAGTCGCCGAAATCTCTCGCGATCTTGATACGCTCGGTTATTTCGGGGCGTTTTACGAATTTAAGTTCTTCAAGCCTTTTTTCAAGTTGCAGTTTACCTTCTTCGGTAAGTATTACTTTGTCACTCATTTTTTTACCTCTCTACCGTAGAACGCAGAAAAGACGTCGTTACGCCCCTTCTGCGCCTATGTGTTAAAATAATTTATCGTTTATATTTGTTACGCTTTAAGTATATACGCGAAGCCGTCGTCGTCGCCGCCTTCTACGAAGCCGGTCATAAGGGGATAACGTATAAGCCCGTTGTCTTTCATCGTCGCTTCGATGCAATTTTCGGCGAAACGACAATCTTCGGCGTTTTTAACGACCACGAGCGAAGAGTAACCCTGTTCTGCCATGAACGGTTCCGCCGCTTTAAGCCCCGCCGCCGAGGAGTTGAGATATACGAGAACGTCGCTGCCGTCTTTGAACATCTTGACGAGCGGCTTGTCTTCGCCCTCGTAGCCCTCTACGTCTGCGAACGATCCGGCGTAAGCGCGGAGTACGGAGTAGAATTCTTCGGTGGTTTCGGCAACCTTTTCGTTTTCGATTACGAACGTATAACCGGCAAGTCTGTCTTCCTTGGTCGACGCGTATATAACCTGCGGAACGGATTTCATCATGCCGTGCGCGCTCATCGCTTCTTCGATGAGTTCGAGCGCTTCGTCCGCGTCGTCGTCGCTTTCGAGTTCGTACATCGCCGGGAATTTATTTCCGCGGAGTACGTTATAACCCTTTTCTTCGAGGTCTTCGAACGGAACGTTGAGTTCGAGTTCGACTTTGCCGTTTACTTCGGTTATTTTAAGAACTTCGTCTTCTTTTACGAGTCCGACCGTCAGATCGTCGCCGCGTACGTAAGACGCGGTTTCGGCTTTAAGTCTGTCGAACAGTTTAGCGGTTTCTTTGCCCGCTTCCTCGGCTGCCTTTGCGTCGGCTTCTTCTTTTGCCTTCGCGGCGTTCAAGGCTTCGGCTTCTTCTTTTGCTTTCGCTTCGGCTTCCGCGCGGTTCTTTTCGTCGGCTTCGTAAGCGGCTATTCTCGCTTCGGCTTCGGCAAGTCTTGCGAGCAATTCGGGGTCGATTGCGGGAGCGGCTTCTTTAACCTCTTCTTTCGCTTCGACTTCCGTTTCTTCCTCTACGGGAGCGACTTCTGCGGGAAGTTCTTCCGATGCCTCGGCGTTATCTTCCGCCACGTTATTCTTGGCGAGCATTTCTTCGTAACGGGCTATCTTCTCTTCCGCAAGGGCAAGTCTTTCGAGTATCGCGGGGTCGGTCGCCGCTTTGGTTTCGCTGCCGAATCTCGCGATTTCCGCTTCTTTGTCCTTTCTGTCGATAATCTCTTTGACGCGCGCTTCGACGAGGGCGTTTATTCTCGCTTCCTCTTCGGCTTTACGCTTCATTTCTTCTTCGATCTCTTTTTTCGCTTCGGCTTTCGCTTCTTCTTTGATCTTGCGAAGTTGTTCTTCGAGATTCATCGGTTGCTGCGCGTTGGCCGCCGCGCCTGCGGGAACGATTGCCGTTCCGGTCAACGCGTTTGCAAGGTTTTCGTTGTCGTTCTTTAACGAATCGGCGACTTCGCCGTAGCACTTGCTTCTTTCTTCGGCTCTCGCCTTGGCGATGATCGCGTCGCGTTCTTTAAGAGCGCTGTCGAGCGCGTTCCTTGCTTCGTCGGCTTCTTTTTCGGCTTTGGCTCGGGCTTCTTCGCTGTTCTTGGAAGCCTCGATTTCTTTTATCGATTGAAGTTTGACTTCTTCGGTCTTTCTGTCTTCTTCCGCCTTTTTAGCCATATACGACAACTTCTCGGCTTCTATCTTTTCGATTTCGGGATCTTTCTGAAGCGAAGAGAAGTATTGAGCGTCTGCGGAAGCGACCGCGGGATCTACGACGGCTTTGGCTTTTGAATACTGCTCGTTGAGTTGTTCGTACTCTTCGAGTTTCATCCATTTGGCGTATACGTTTACGGTGCCTTTCTTGTTTATCTCGGTCGAAGCGAAACGAGTGGTACATTTTTTATCCGCATACCAGCCCATAAAGACGTAACCTTTCTTTACGGGATCTTTCGGGTAATTGAACTTACAACCGTATCTTGCTTTTACGGTTTTGTTGTACTTGCCGCCGCGAGCGTAGAATATGACTTTGTATTTCTTTTTCCTGATACATTTAGCCACGATGAGAATGACGAGCGCGAGGACTAATAAACACACTACTCCCAACGCGATCCACATCGCCCAATCCCACTTCTTGTCGCCGGTCAACCATTCCCAAGCGAGCAATCTGCTTACGTCGTTTACCTGAAATTTCATAGTTTTGCCTTCCCGTTCGATATTTGATATTACGTTAGTTATTTCCGCGTGTCCGTATTCGACTATCGTAAACGAAGTCGCCTGTCCGGCAGTAATGCCCTCGTCGTCGAACGCGATAACCACGACGTAATAACTATTCGTTCCATCTACTTTTTTGAGATTCGTTTTAACCGCCGTTTCGCCGCTCTGATTCGGTTCGTAAACGGTTAAAGTTATATATTTCCAAAGTCCCTTGCCTTTTATTGCCTTTCTTTGCTCGTCGGAAAGTTTCTTTGCGTATTTATCGGGGTTGCGCAACGCTTTGAGCGTATTCCTCTCAACCGACGGCGTCGCGCCCTCTCTTACTTCTATAAACGCTTCGGCGTCGAATAGCGGGGTTTCTTCGAATTCGCCCGTATCTTCGTTTTTAACGAAGTACGTTATCGTTATCGTGTAACCTTGTTTGTTCTTTTTCTTGTTCTTCGCCGAAGAAACGGACGGCAACAGATATTTTTCGTTTACCGCTTCCGAATTTTCGCCGTTATATTGCAACGCCGCGGATTGAGTGTACGAATCGTAAAACGCGTCGATTACGTCTTTCGGCCCCGATACCGTTTTTCCGCCGTAAGAATACGGATTACGGATAAGTCCCGTTTCGGTAATCGAATCGATAAGCGATCGCGCCAAATTTTTGTTTCCGGCGACCACGCTTTCGCCGCTCTGCCCGTACAGACCTACGTGGTTAAGATAAACGGCTTTGACGCCCTCTTCGGTTATATTCTTCGTTATCCTGATAAGCGAAGCGATTTTCGCGTAATCGTCGCCGTTCTTCGAACCGTCGTCTACGGCCGCAAGCCCCGTTTTCAGGTCGATCGTCGCCGACTTTGCTTCGCCCTTGCCGTTATTAACGTCGTAAGACCAGATATTTATCGTAATCGTCGGAAGAGCGAAGAACTCGTCCAACGCCGTTTTTATTTCGTCTATTTCGGCTTTCAAGTAACCGAGTTTTTCATTCAGTTTCGGGAAACTTACGGTTTCGTCGAATTTCTTCGCTTCCTCTTCCGCTCTCGCCGCGGCAGTTTTTAGCCCGGCGAATTTTCCGTCGTAAGTTTTTTTGACCGCAAGCATCGCGTCGCAGACTTTACGTTCGTACCCGACGTAATCTTTGACCGCTCTGCCCTGCGCGACGAGTTCGGCCTTGACGGCGGCAAATTCGCTTTGCCAATCCGCGCTCGCAGAGCCGTAGACTTTTTCCGCCGTATATCCCTCGCCGTACTTCTCGCCGAAATAAATCTGCGAGTCGAAGTTCATCTCGCTTACGTACACCTTCGCGTATCTGTCGTCGAGATAGTCGCGGATTTTCTCCGCTTCCAGGAAATAATCCGCGTAAAACGTTTCGCTGTTTCTTCGTGCATTTTCAACGTCGTAACCGCCCGTATTTCCGTCGTAATAATTTTCAAGCGAAAAGCGATTTTCGAGCAACGCTTTATCCTGCATTAAAGCGACGCTGAACGCGTACAACGGGTTTTCCTGATTTTTTACGGTAGCGTCTTCGGCGAGGTAGAACGAGTAGAAATCGTTTGCGATCTCGTATATACCGAGTACGCCCGCAAGCCCGTTCGTTCCCGAGAAATACGCTTCGGCGACTTCCTTCGGAGTTTTTTCGCCGCCGGATAAAAGCCCGTCGATCTCAGCCGAGTATCTCTCGGTTTCCGTACTCTCTATACCTTTGATGACCGCGTAATGCTTTAATTTCCCGATTTCGTTGAGATAATGGTTTTTCAGCAGAGTAACTTCTGCCGCTGTATATTCGTGATTATTATCGAAAGAAGTAGTGGGCGAAGCCGTAACCGAAACGTCCTCGGCTTTTACTTTTACGTGCGGCGAGTTAAAAAACACGACCGAGAAAACGGCGCATAAAATCGCCGCTGCCGCCAAAACGAATTTATTCGGTTTTACTCTAAGTAAATTTGACATTTCAACCCGCTTCAATGGTAATTGCCCGTTAAATTATTCCTCTTGCGCGACGTGCCGTCCGAGAATAACTACGTATTCCGAGAATAACTACGTATAAGTATAGTTATATATAATATATAATATCACAAATGTTTTTATTTTTCAATAATTTTCCGCAATTTTTTTTAATATATTTTACACTTTCTCGTTTACTTTCCCCCTAAAAAACCGAAAAAACGACCGTGATCACCCACTTTACGCAACTTTTATTCCACGGGTTTTGCCGCATTTTTTAATAAAACACCCATATAGAGCGATTATCGATAGTTTGGGCTTGCAATATCGCTATTTAGGCAAGGCGACGCGCGTAAAAAGATGAGCGGCCGTACAGTCGTTCGTACTCCCGGAAGGGTGAATTGCCACGGAGTAGGAGTATATATTAGTGTCATATTGAGCGTAAGCGAAATATCTCCCGGAAGGGTGGTATTTTACGGAATATAATCACGGTAATATCAAGTCCGCAGGTTTTGCCTTTCCAGGCGATCCTTCGGTAAACCTCAGGATGACATAACTCCGTCCGTATTTACTTCAATGTAAGTTTTATTAAGTATCTTTCTCCACTACGTTAAGAATGACGTAAATCGGCCACGGCATCGCGTCAATGACGCGTACGGCGACGTTTTAGTGGCGAACGAGAAAAACGCCCCGAAGCGGTTTCCGCTTCGGAGCGTCGATTTTCGGTTGTATAAACAAACTTATACGAGTTCGATTATAGCAGTGGGAGCGGCATCGCCTTTTCTCTCACCGAGTTGATAAATTCTCGTGTAACCGCCTCTCTGTTTGAGTTCTTCCGCTCTTTGAGCGTACTTGGGAGCGATTTCGTTGAAAATCTTCTCGATAAGGGGGTGACGAACGCCGGCAGTTCTGTTCTTGAACTCGGTCATGGTTTCTTTACCGCGTTGTTCCTGAAGATCGTAAACGAGAGCCATGATCTTTCTTCTCGCAGCAAGTTTCTTGGGGCCGTCTTTAAGCACTTTCGTGGTAACGTCTTTACCCTTTTTATCTTTAACGACTACGGTGGTTTCAACCGTATCGTCATAAGTGTTCATTGCGAGAGTTATGATCTTTTCGGCGTAGGGGCGAAGTTCTTTCGCTCTGCCGAGAGTCGTTTCGAGTCTTCCGTACCACAAAAGGTTAGAAGCCTGATTTCTTAAAACCGCTTTTCTCTGAGTGGTAGTCATACCTAATTTGCCCGACATTGTATTAGTCCTCCTTTTCCGTTAGTGATAAACCGTAAGAGTTGAGTTTGGCGATAACTTCGTCGAGAGATTTTCTGCCGAGGTTTCTCACCTTTAACATGTCGTCTACGGTCTTTTTGGTCAAATCGTCAACCGTGTGAATATTCGCCCTTTTAAGACAGTTATACGAACGAACGGAAAGATCCATATCTTCTATGTTCATTTCTCTTATCTTCATTTCCTGTCCCGCCTGGGAGGGCTTTAATATCGTGTCTTCAAGCACGTTGCTGAGCGAGAAGAGATTGATATGTTCGCCGAGTATCTGCGCGGCAAGACTTATAATCTCTTTGCCCGAAAACGCGCCGTTGGTCCAGACTTCGAGCGTCAATTTATCGTAATCGGTATTTTGCCCCACGCGAGTCGAATCGACGTTGTAACTGACCTTTTTAACGGGCGTGTAGATAGAATCGATTGCGATGTAATCGATTTCGTCGGTCTTATTGTTTTCCGCGCCCTTGTAGCCGCGTCCTCTGCCTACGGTTATTTCCATATCGAGTACGCCGCCCTTGTCGATCGTACAGATGTACGCGTCGGGATTAAGAACTTCTACTTCGCTGTCGCGCGCAATGTCGCCTGCGGTTACCACCGCGGGACCGTTGACGGCAAGTTTAAGAACTTTCTTGAAGTCGGGTTGAGTAGTGGCAGTTTTGAAAGCGACGTTTTTGAGGTTGAGAATAATCTCGGTAACGTCCTCTTTTATACCGGCAACGGTCGAAAACTCGTGTTTTACGTCGCCGCTGACGAACTTTATGCCTTGCGCCGCCGCGCCGGGAAGAGATGCCAAAAGCGTTCTTCTGAGCGCATTGCCGAGCGTTAAGCCGAAACCTTTTTCAAGCGGCTCTGCAACTATTTTCGCATAGCATCTGTCTTCGTTTTCGGTAACTTCTATCTTCGGCGTTTCTATTTCCATCATAGTAATATACCTCCTTTTTAATATTTCTTTGGTATATATTATTTAGAATACAACTCGACGATCATCTGTTCGTTGATTTGCGAATCGATATCTTCTCTGGTCGGAAGAGCAAGAATCTTGCCTTCGAGTTTTTCGGTATCGAAATCGAGCCATTTGGGCATTTTGCCGCTCTTCGCGGTTCCCTTTATGGATTCGAAATAAGGAGCGTCTTTCTTGGTTTCTTTAACCGCGACGACGTCGCCTACCTTAATCTCGTAAGAAGCGATATCTACGGGACGGCCGTTTACGGTGAAGTGAGCGTGCGTAACGAGTTGTCTTGCCTGTGCGCGGGAAACCGCAATGCCCATTCTGTAAACGACGTTGTCAAGACGTCTTTCAAGAAGAGAAAGCATGTTTTCGCCGGTGATACCCTTCATCTTATCGGCTTTGTCGTAGTACTCTCTGAATTGTTTTTCGAGTACGCCGTAAATTCTCTTGGTCTTTTGTTTTTCACGAAGTTGAAGTCCGTATTCGGAAACCTTCTTTCTGTCCGCGCCGTGCTGTCCGGGAGCAACCGGGCGTTTTTCGAACGGGCAGGACGTTTTATAGCACTTATCCCCTTTAAGGAATAACTTTCCGCCTTCGCGTCTGCATAAGCGGCATTTTGCGTCTGTATATTTAGCCATTGTTCTCGCTACCTCCTATTATACTCTACGGCGTTTCGGCGGACGGCATCCGTTGTGGGGAATGGGGGATACGTCGGAAATAAGAGTTACCTCTAAACCTACGTTGCCGAGAGCGCGGATAGCCGACTCTCTGCCTTGTCCCGGACCTTTTACGAATACTTCGACCGAACGAAGTCCGTGTTCCATAGCCGCTTTCGCAGCGGTTTCCGAAGCCTGTTGAGCGGCAAACGGAGTGCTCTTTCTCGAACCTTTATAGCCGAGCGCGCCCGCGCTGCACTGCGTGATGGCGTTTCCGTTGGCGTCGGTTACGGTTACTATGGTGTTATTGAACGAGGATTGGATATGAACCTGTCCTTTATCAACGTTTTTAAGTTCTTTACGTTTCTTTACGACTTTCTTTGCGACAGCCATTGTTTAGTCCTCCTTCAATTATTTGGTAGCGGTCTTCTTCTTGGCGACCGTACGACGCGGACCTTTTCTCGTTCTCGCGTTTCTCTTGGAACTCTGACCTCTTACGGGCAAGCCCTTTCTGTGTCTTACGCCGCGATAGCAGCCGATTTCCATAAGTCTTTTGATGTTAAGGCTTACTTCGCTTTTAAGTTCGCCTTCTACTTTAAGGTGATGTTCGATATACTCTCTGAGTTTCGCAACGTCGTCCTCGGTAAGGTCTTTAACTCTTACGTCGGGATTAACGCCCGTTTCTTTGAGTATTTTCTGAGCGGTGGGTCTGCCGATACCGTATATATAGGTGATACCGATTTCAACGCGCTTTTCTCTTGGTAAATCTACGCCGGCAATACGAGCCATTTGTATATCCTCCGAATTTTTTTAATAAATAATTTTTTTGTTTGAGTGGACGCGTTTTTTACGCGCCGTAAAAATCAAAAGTAAATCCGTTAGCCTTGTCTTTGTTTATGGCTCTTGTTCTTGGAACAAATGACCATAACTTTGCCTTCTCTTTTAATGACTCTGCATTTGTCGCACATGGGTTTTACTGATGGTCTTACTTTCATTTTGAAAATCCTCCGATTTTTTTGTGGTTATAAAATTGGGTCAGTTTTTGCTACGCCATACTATTCGACCTTTCGTCAGATCGTACGGACTCATTTCGATTTTTACCGAATCTCCGGGAATTATCTTTATATAATTCATACGGAGTTTACCCGAAATGTAAGCGGTTATCACGAAGCCGTTCGTAAGTTTAACCTTGAACGTCGCGTTCGGTAACGCTTCTTCGATAACGCCTTCCGCTTCGATTACGTCGTCTTTTGACACAGTATAATCTCCTCCAATTCTATTTTAACGGGCAACGCCCTATTACTCTACCGCGCGCAGTCAGCGTCTTCCTTTAAGTTAAAGTTTACACTTTTTACCATCAGAATTTGCGCGCGCGATTTTAGCCTTATAACGTGAGTATTTCTACTCCGTTGTCGCCGATTAAAACGCTGTTTTCGTAATGCGCCGACGGTTTACCGTCGCGGGTTACGCATTTCCAGCCGTCTATATCGACTTCGTATCCGCCCATATTTATCATGGGCTCGATCGCGATCGTCATATTGCGTTTAAGCCTTACGCCCGTTCCTCTCTTGCCGTAGTTGGGTACGGACGGATCTTCGTGCAGGCGTCTGCCTACTCCGTGTCCCACCATATCCCTTACGACCGAAAAGCCGTTCGCTTCGGCGTGGGCCTGTACCTGCGCGCCTATATCGCCTATCGCGCTGCCGATACATATACCCTTTATCCCTTCGAAAAAGCACTCTCTCGTAACGTCGATGAGTTTCTTCTTTTCGGGGCTTATATGCCCTACGTAAAGACTTCTCGCCGCGTCGCCGTGGAAACCGTTGAAATACGCGCCCACGTCAACGCTTACGATCATATCTTCCTCTATTATCCTGTCCGACGGAAAGCCGTGAACGACCACTTCGTCGATCGATATACAGGTCGCGGTCGGAAAACCGCCGTACCCCAGGAAAGAAGGAGTCGCCCCGCAGGAAACGATATAGTCGTGAGCAATCTTATCGAGTTCTCTCGTGGTCATGCCGACTTTTATCTTGTCCTGACAGAGATTGAGAACGTCTCTTACTATCGCGCAAGGTTTGCGCATAAGTTCGATCTCTTTATCGCTTTTAATGTATATCATTTTTCAGCCTAACTTTTCAACGATAGTTCTGAACACGTCGTCGATATTGCCGTCGCCGTCGATATTGACCAGCACTCCGCGTTTTTCGTAATACTCTACGAGCGGGGCGGTCTGTTCGACGTAAACGTCTAAACGACTTTTAACCGTTTCTTCGTTGTCGTCGGCTCTCTGAACGAGGTCGCCGCCGCATTTGTCGCAATCGGTTTTGCCGCCTAAATAATCGACGTGATACGATTCGCCGCACTTGCCGCAAACTCTTCTGCCCGTTATTCTCTTCATGAGTTTATGAAGAGGAACGTCGATATTCACGACCTTGTCTACCGAAGAAAATTCGTCCAGCGCTTTCGCCTGTTTCACGTTTCTCGGAAACCCGTCGAGCAGATAACCGTTTGCGCAATCGGCTTCTTCGAGCCTTGCTTTGACTATCTTTATCGTTACTTCGTCGGGGACGAGTTGACCTTTGTCTATATAGGATTTCGCCTCAACCCCGATCGGAGTACGTTCTTTGATGTTTTTTCTGAAAATGTCGCCCGTGGACACGTGCGGAATTTTAAGGCCTTCGGCAAGTCTTACGGCTTGCGTGCCTTTGCCCGCGCCGGGCGCCCCTAACAAGACTATCTTCATCTTATTTAAGGAATCCTTTATGCGCTTTCATCATGATCTGCGATTCGAGAGCGGTGTTGAATTCTATCGCAACCGATACGCAGATGAGCATTCCCGTTGCGCTGAACGCGCCCGAACTTGCATTCGCCGGAAGTATTAGGTTAAGAACCACCGTCGGGATAAGAGCAAGCAACGCAAGGAAGATTGCTCCGAAAAGCGTGAGTCTGTCGTTTATCTTTTTGAGATAATCGGCAGTCGGCTTGCCCGGTCTTATACCGGGGATAAACCCGCCGTTTTGCTGTATCGTCTTCGAGATGTCTTCGGGATTGAATTGAATCTGCGAATAGAAGAACGCGAAGAATATGATAAACAAGCAAAGTACGATCGCATAGAACGGGTATCTCGAATTCGCGCCGAGCCAGGTGCTCCACCAAGCCGAACCTTTTTCCCAGCCGACGAGGGCGAAGATGAGTTCGGGGAAGGAGAGGATCGAGAACGCGAAGATGAGCGGCATAACGCCGTTGGCGTTGACCTTTATCGGAATAACGGTCGACTGTCCGCCGTACATCTTGTTGCCCTTGATCTGTTTCGCGTACTGAACGGAAATCTTTCTTTCGGCAAGTTCCACCCATACGATCGCCGCAAATACCACGACGATTATTACGAGATAGCCTACGAAACGAAGAAGTTCGAGTTTAGCGTTGGAATCGAAGTTGCCGCCGAAGATCGTCGTGCATTCCTGAACGAAGAACTGACCCGCAGAAGCAATGATACCCGCGAAGATAAGGAGCGAAATACCGTTGGATACGCCGTGGTCGGTTATTCTTTCGCCGATCCACATAGTGATACAGGTACCTGCGGTGAAGAAAAGAACTATCATGACGTACGCAAGGAACGTCTGGAATTTGCCCGCTTCCGCCGCGCCGCCCGCCAGAAGTCTGACGAGTTGTCCTTGTTCGATAGACTTACTACCGTAACTGACGAGGATACCTATCGATTGAATTATCGCAAGCAAGAGAGTGATATAACGAGTGATGTTCGCTATTTTCTTTCTGCCCTCTTCGCCCTGCTTGGATAATCTTTCGAGGGGAGGAATCGCAACTGCAAGGAGTTGGATGATAATCGAGGAGTTGATGTACGGTCCGATACCCATTGCGAAAAGCGTGCCTTGCGCGAGCGAGCCGCCCGTCATCATACTCATGATCTGAAGATAAGAAGTATTCTTGAGCGTCGTATCCGCAAGAAGTTCGGAGCCGATACCGGGAACGGGTATATAACAACCTATTCTGTAAAGAAGGAGGAACAAAAGCGTCCACCAGATCTTTATTCTTATCTCTTTGACCTTAAATGCTTTTTTTAACGTTTCGAACATTTTCCACCTCCGCTACGGGTTATCAAACCTGTTCGCAAGTACCGCCGGCCTTTTCGATAGCCTCTTTGGCGGCAGCGGAGAACTTGGAAGCCTTAACGGTTAAGGCAACGTTCAGTTCGCCGCCTGCAAGCACTTTAAGTCCTGCAGCGTTTTTGACTTCTTTGATAAGACCCGCATCAAGCAAAGTCTCGAAGTCTACGACAGCGTTTGCTTCGAATGCGGAAAGTTGTTCAAGATTTACTACAGCGTAAACCTTTCTGAAATGATTGTTGAATCCGCGTTTGGGAACCTTTCTCGTCAAAGGCATCTGACCGCCTTCGAAACCGGGTCTGACGCCGCCGCCGCTTCTCGCCCACTGACCCTTATGACCTTTACCCGAGGTCTTGCCGAGTCCGGAACCGATACCGCGACCGAGTCTTTTGGCGGAGGTTCTCGAACCTTCCGCGGGACTTAACGTATCTATTCTCATAGTCTGCCTTCCTTACGCCTGTTCGACCTTTACGAGATGAGCGACGAGAGCAAGTTGACCTTGCAACGCCGCGTTATCCGTGAAGACCTTCGACTGATTTATTTTGTGAAGTCCGAGCGCTTCGCATACCGCCTTCTGCTTGGGAAGGCACGCGATAGTGCTTTTAACGAGGGTAACTTTCAATTTAGCGACCGATTCAGTTTTCTTCTTAGCCATCTGAAAGCCTCCTTACGCCATAATCTCTTCGGCGGTTTTCCCGCGAAGAGCCGCGACTTGTTCCGCGGTTCTGAGTTCGTTAAGACCCGTGATAACGGCTTTAACCATGTTTACGGGGTTGGACGAACCGTGAGATTTGGTTCTGATGTTCTTTATGCCTGCGGCTTCCATTACCGCGCGGACGGGACCGCCCGCGATAACGCCGGTACCTTCTTCGGCAGGCATCATGAGTACGCTTCCGCGTCCGAATTTGCCGATGACGACGTGAGGAATGGTGGTTCCTACCATAGCCACCTTACGCATAGCCTTTTTAGCCTGCGCGGTTGCCTTGTCGATTGCTTCGGGAACTTCGTTAGCCTTACCGCTTCCGCATCCTACTCTGCCGTTTTCGTCGCCTACTACTACGAGAGCGGAGAATCTCATTTTACGACCGCCCTTTACGACTTTCGTGATACGGTTTACGGCTATAAGTTTTTTACAAAGACCGTCGTCGCGTTCTTGCTTTCTTTGAGGTCTGTTATTATCTCTTGCCATTTGAATGTGCCTCCTTAGAATTTCAAGCCGCCTTCTCTGGCGCCCTCTGCTAATGCCTGAACTCTGCCGGTGTAAAGGTAACCGCCTCTGTCGAATACGACTTCTTCGATACCCTTAGCGGTAGCCTTTTTCGCAAGTTCTACGCCTACGATTTTGGCTTGTTCGACTTTGTTCTTTCCTGCCGTAAGAGCAGCAACGGCTTTCTCCTTCGTCGAGCAGGCAACCAAAGTGTTGCCCGCTACGTCGTCGATGACTTGCGCGTAGATGTTGTTAAGGCTTCTGTAAACGCAAAGTCTGGGACGCGACGCCGTGCCGGAGAGTTTGTTTCTTACTCTTGCGTGTCTTTTCTTTCTGTCCGTATTTTTATCAATTTTTGAAATCATATCGGTTTACTCCTTATTTACCCGCAGTCTTGCCTTCCTTACGTTCGATTACTTCGCCCTTATAAGCGATACCGTAACCGTGATAAGGTTCGGGCGTTCTGATAGCCCTGATGTTGGCTGCGACCTGTCCGACGGAGACTTTATCGATACCCTTTACGCTGATTTCCGTAGCGGAAACCGCCGTGAGAGTGATTCCGTCTTTCGCCTTAACCGTTACGGGGTGGCTGAAACCTACGGAAAGCGTCAGATCTTTACCCGTCTGCGCGACCTTCCAGCCGACGCCGTTTACGGTAAGAACTTTTTCGTATCCCTTCGTAACGCCTTCCACCATGTTGTGGAGTAACGCTCTGTACAAGCCGTGTTTAGCCCTTACGGAGTCTTCGTCGTTATTGCGAACGACGTGAGCGACCGCGCCGTCGATATTGAAGGCGATGTTAGCCGCGTCGTAGTCTTGCGTAAGCGTTCCGAGGGGTCCTTTAACGGTAAGCAAACCGTCGTTAGCCGTAACGGTAACTCCTGCCGGTATAGTAACCGGCTCTCTTCCGATTCTCGACATATCTTAGACCTCCTTACCAGACGTAAGCAAGGACTTCGCCGCCGTGGTTCGTCTTTCTTGCTTCTTTGTCTGTCATAACGCCCTTGGGAGTGGAGATGATCGCGATTCCGAGTCCGCCCAGAACTTTCGGTAATTCTTCGCAACCTGCGTAGATACGAAGACCGGGTTTGGAAATTCTCTTCAATCCGTTGATAACCTTTTCGCCCTTGGGACCGTACTTCAACGTAACTACTATCTTGCCCTGTACGCCGTCTTCGATAACGTCGTACGCGGCGATATAGCCTTCGTCGAGAAGTATTTTAGCAATGGATTTTTTCATATTCGACGCGGGGATTTCTACCGTGTCGTGTTTAACGGTGAGCGCGTTTCTGATGCGCGTGAGCATATCTGCAATAGGATCTGTCATTTTATCGTACCTCCTTACCAACTAGCCTTTTTAACGCCGGGGATCTGCCCTTTGTACGCTAATTCTCTGAAACAAATACGGCATACTCCGTACTTTTTGAGAACGGCGTGAGGTCTACCGCAGATAGAGCACCTCGTATACCCTCTCGTAGCATACTTCGGCGTCTTTTTCTGTTTATTTATCATAGCGAGTTTTGCCATAATTTCGTGTTCTCCTTAACTTATGCTTTGAAAGGCATACCCATTGCCTTCAACAATTCGCGAGCCTCTTCGTCGGTCTTAGCGGTGGTAACGATACAAATGTCGTAACCTCTGGTCTGCTCTACCTGATCGTATTGAATCTCGGGGAATATAAGTTGTTCTTTAACGCCCATAGCGTAGTTTCCTCTGCCGTCGAAAGACTTGGACGGAACGCCCTTGAAGTCTCTTACTCTCGGAAGAGCGATCGATACGAGTTTGTCAAAGAAATCGTACATTCTGTCGCGACGAAGCGTAACTTTGATACCTACGTTCATACCTTCTCTTACTTTGAAGTTCGCAACGGACTTCTTAGCCTTGGTAAGAACGGGCTTCTGACCCGCGATAAGCGCAAGTTCCTGCGCGGCGGTCTGTACGCTCTTGGCGTTGTCTTTGCTGTCGCCGAGACCCGTATTAAGAGTGATCTTTACGAGTTTCGGACATTCGTTCACGTTCTTATAGTTGAATTTCTTCATAAGATACGGAACGACTTCTTCCTCGTACATCTTTCTCTTTCTGTTGACATACTTGGAATCGGTTGCAGGTTCGTTAGCAACCTGAGTCTTTTTGTTTGCCATTTTGATTCTCCTTATTCGGCTTTATCCGCGGTTACCTTTTCGGCAGCGGCTTTTTTAGTGGTGGTTTTTTTGGCGGCAGTCGTCTTCGCAGCCGTGGTTTTCTTTGCGGTCGAAGTCGTCTTCGCAGCCGTAGTTTTCTTTGCGGTCGAAGTCTTCTTCGCAGTCGTCTTTTCTTCGCCTTCTGCCTTGTCCGCAACCTTCTTGGTAGCGGTCTTTTTGGCGGCAGTCTTTACGGGAGCGGCTTTCTTGACGTCGAGCGAGGCTCCGCACTTCTTGCAGACGCGGAGTTTCTTATCTCCTTCGAGTTTATACGCTACTCTGGTAGCCTTTCCGCAAGCGGGGCATACGACGAGAACGTTGGAAGCGTCTATCGCGCCTACCTGCTTGACGATCGCGCTCGTTTCGTTCGCGCTTCTCGCTTTTTTGCTTTTAAGTTGAACGTTTACGCCGTCAACCTTGATTTTGTTATCGGCAGGGTTGCTCGCGATAACTTTACCGGTCTTGCCGGCGTCTTTACCCGTCAATACAAGGACGGTATCATTCTTTTTAACTTTCATTCCGATATCTCCTTACAGTACTTCCGGCGCAAGAGAAACGATTCTCATGTAATCTCTCTCGCGAAGTTCTCTCGCAACGGGTCCGAAGATACGAGTTCCTCTCGGTTGCTTCTGGTTGTCGATGATAACGGCAGCGTTGTCGTCGAACTTGATGTGAGTGCCGTCCGCGCGACGAAGACCCTTGGAAGATCTTACGATAACTGCCTTAACGACGTCGCCTTTCTTGACCGCGCCGCCGGGGGTAGCCGTCTTTACGCTGGCAACGATTACGTCGCCGATGTTACCCGTCTTTCTGAACGAACCGCCGAGTACTCTTATGCACATGATTTCTTTTGCGCCCGAGTTATCCGCAGCGATAAGTCTGGTCTGTGGTTGTATCATAAATTACGCTCCTCCCTGAATTATTTAGCCTTTTCGATTATTTCGGCAACTCTCCAGTTCTTGTCCTTGGAAAGTTTTCTGGTCTCGACTATTCTGACCTTGTCGCCTACGCCGCACGTGTTCTCTTCGTCGTGCGCCTTATACTTTTTGGAAGAAATAACCGTCTTTTTGTACAAAGGATGCATCGCTCTTTGTTCGACGGTAACTACTACCGTTTTATCCATCTTGTCGGAAGTAACTATTCCGACTCTTTCCTTTCTTAAATTTCTTTCCATCTTACTATCCTCCGATTATACGCTCGCTTTGAGTTCTCTCGCGCGTATTTCCGTCTTGATTCTCGCGATGTCCTTTTTGGTCGTCTTTACGACGTTCGGATTTTCGAGTTGACCGGTAGCCTGACGGAAACGAAGGTTAAAGAGTTCGTCCTTAAGGTCGGACAATTTCGTTACCAACTCGTCGTTGGTCATTCCGTGAATTTCTTGCGCTTTCATTTTCAACCTTCAACTCCTTCCGTAGTTTTTTCTTTGACTACGAACTTCGTCTTGATGGGAAGTTTGTGTCCCGCAAGACGCATAGCCTCTCTTGCGTCGGCTTCGGAAACGCCCGCCATTTCGAACAGAACTCTGCCCGGTTTGACGACCGCCGCCCAGTATTCGACGTTACCTTTACCGGAACCCATTCTGGTGCCGGCGGGTTTCTTGGAAATCGGCTTGTGGGGGAATATATCTATCCATACCTGACCGCCACGCTTAATAAATCTCGTCATGGCGATACGAGCCGCTTCTATCTGATTGGAAGTTACCCAGGCGCAACCGTCCGCAACCAGACCGTAATCGCCGTAAGCGATAACGTTACCTTTCGTAACTTTACCGGTCATTCTGCCGCGGTGCTGCTTTCTTCTCTTAACTCTCTTAGGCATCAACATAATTACGCTTCGCCTCCTTCGGTTTTCTTAACCGCGCCGAGCACTTCGCCTTTGTAAAGCCAGACCTTTATACCGATCGCGCCGAAAGTGGTGTGAGCGGTGGCTATACCGTAGTCGATGTCTGCTCTTAACGTCTGAAGGGGAATAGACCCTTCGTGGTATTGTTCGCATCTCGCGATTTCCGCGCCGTCAAGACGTCCGCTGACCATAACTTTGATACCTTTGACGCCCGATTTCATCGATCTCGAAATAGCCTGTTTCATGCTTCTTCTGAAAGACGCTCTCTTTTCGAGTTGAGCCGCGATGGACTCTGCGACGAGTTGCGCGTCGGCGTCGGGTTTCTTGACTTCGAAAATATTTACGGAAACCGGCTTGCCGTTGGTTATTTTGGCAAGTTTCTTCTTCATTACTTCGATTTCGGCGCCAGCCTTACCGATAAGTACGCCCGGACGAGCCGTGTAAATCGTTACCGCTATTTTGCCTGCAGCTCTCTCGATGGTTACTTTGGAGATAGCGGCTGCATAATAAGTGTCTTTAACGTACTTTCTGATGTCGTAATCTTCTTTAAGATACGCGCCGAAGTCTTTCTTGTCGGCATACCATTGAGTATCCCAACCTTTGATGATTCCTACTCTCAATCCGTGCGGATTAACTTTCTGTCCCATACCTGCTCTCCTTACTTTCTCGCGTCGAGTATAACCGTAATGTGGCTCGTTCTTTTAAGGATTCTGAACCCTCTGCCGTGTCCCATCGGTTGCATTCTTTTAAGTGTCGGACCCTGATCCGCATAGCACTCCGCAACGTAAAGGTCGGCGGTGTTCATCTGCAAATTGTGTTCCGCGTTGGCGGCAGCCGAAAGAACGACTTTCTTAATCGGCAAAGCGCCCGCTTTCGACACGTTATCGAGAATAGCGACTGCCTCGTTGACGTTTTTGCCTCTGATAAGGTCGAGTACCACTCTTACCTTATAGGGCGAAATTCTGATATATTTGGCAACCGCTTTCGGTCTTTTGTCTTTTAATTCCTCAATTCTCTGAGTTTTTAATTTAGTATTCTTAGCCATTACGCCTGCCTCCCATTATTTGCCGCCGGTCGTCTTGGATCCGGCGTGTCCTTTGAACGTACGGGTGGGAGCGAACTCACCGAGTTTGCAACCTACCATATCTTCGGTAACGTATACGGGAACGTGCTTTCTTCCGTCGTGTACGGCGATCGTATGACCGACCATCTGCGGGAATATCGTCGAACTTCTCGACCACGTTTTGAGGACGGATTTTTTGTTCTCGGCGTTCAACGCTTCGACTCTTTTAAGCAACTTGGCTTGGACGTAAGGTCCTTTTTTAACGCTTCTGCTCATATTCTGCTACTCTCCTCAATTGATTCTCTTAAGAATAAACTTATCCGACTTATTCTTCTTCTTTCTCGTCTTATAACCGAGAGCGGGTTTACCCCACGGAGTCATAGGACCTGCATGACCGACGGGACATTTGCCCTCGCCGCCGCCGTGCGGGTGATCGCACGGGTTCATTACGGAACCTCTGACGGTAGGTCTGATACCCAGATGTCTGGACTTACCGGCTTTACCGATTCTGATAATCTCGTGGTCGAGGTTACCGATCTGACCGATAGTCGCCTTACATTTGACGGAAACGTATCTCATTTCGCCGCTGGGAAGTTTAAGAGTGGCAAGTCCGCCCTCTTTCGCCATAAGTTGAGCAGCCATACCCGCGCTTCTCGCAAGTTGTCCGCCCTTACCCGGCTGAAGTTCGATATTGTGTATCATAGTACCTACGGGGATATTTTCGAGGGGAAGGCAGTTGCCGACCTTAATATCCGCGTCGGGACCCGAAACGATGACGTCGCCTACGTTAAGACCGAGAGGCGCGAGAATGTATCTCTTTTCGCCGTCCGCGTAGAACAAAAGCGCGATGTTCGCCGTTCTGTTCGGATCGTACTCGATGGTCTTTACGGTTGCTTTGATGCCGTCTTTATTTCTCTTGAAATCTATGATACGGTACTTTCTCTTATTGCCGCCGCCGTGATGACGAACGGTGATTTTACCCTGCGCGTTTCTGCCTGCGGTGTGTCTCTGGTCTTCGAGAAGAGATCTTTCGGGAGTGGTGCAGGTAATTTCTTCGTAGGTGCTTACCGTCATGAAACGGCGCGCCGCAGAAGTCGGTTTATATCTTTTAATACCCATTGTCTGATTCCTCCGTTATTATTGAAGCGACTCGAAGAACTCGATGCCCTTGCTGTCTTTCTTCAAGGTTACGACGGCTTTCTTCCAATCGGAAGTATAGCCTTGACTTCTGCCCATTCTTTTGAGTTTGCCGTGATAGTTGGCGGTGTTTACTTTTTCGACCTGAACGCCGAATCTCTTTTCGACTTCGAGTTTAATCTCGGTCTTGTTGGCGTTTTTGGCAACGACGAAGGTGTACTTCTTATCTTTAATCGTTGCGTAACTCTTCTCGGAAAGAAGAGGTCTTAAAATGATTTCTCTTTCCATTATTCTCCGTAAACCTCCTGCAATTTCTCTACGGCGTCTTTGGCGATAACGACTACGGCGTTTTTAACCACGTCGTAAGTGTTGAGTTGATCGACGGGAAGAGTCTGCAACTTTTCCAGGTTGCGGGCAGCCCTGATAACCAAAGCGTCGTTGTCGTTCATAACCATAAGAACCGTCTTATCGAACTTGAAAGCGTCTAAAAACGCAACCATTTCTTTGGTTTTGCCGTCCGCTACCGCGATGTTGTCCACGATGAAAAATTCGCCGTCGGCAACTCTCTTGGAAAGAGCGGAGAACAAAGCCGTACGTCTTGCGGTTATGTTCATTTTTTTACTGAAATCTCTCGACTTCGGCGCGAACACGACGCCGCCCTTTATCCATTGCGGCGCTCTGATCGAGCCTTGTCTTGCGTTGCCCGTACCCTTTTGTCTCCACGGCTTTCTTCCGCCGCCTCTGACTTCGGTTCTCGTCAACGTACCTTTCGTACCCTGACGCATGTTGGCAAGGCGCGTAACTACCGCCTGATGAATGAGCGGTTCGTTGTACTCTATCTCAAACAAGGCGCCGAGATCCATGGATCCGGTTTCCTGTCCTTTCATATTATAAACTTTAACGTTTGCCATTTTCTTCACGCTCCTTATTTAACGCTGTCGGTAACCGTTACGATTCCGCCCTTGGGACCGGGAATAGCACCCTTTATAAGGAGTACGTTTCTCGCCGCGTCTACCTTGACGATTTCAAGGTTCTGAACGGTTACTCTTTCGTTACCGTACTGACCGGGCATGCGCTTGTTCTTGAAAACTCTCGACGGACTGCTGTTCGCGCCCATAGAACCTACTTCTCTGTGAACGGGGCCTACGCCGTGGGTCATTTTAAGACGGTGCTGATTCCATCTCTTGATAACGCCCGTGAAGCCGTGTCCTTTGGTAAGGCCTACTACGTCTACGTGATCGCCCGCGGCGAAAGTTTCGACCGTAAGGCTCTGACCTACCGCATACTTGCCGCAGTCGTCGAATTTGAATTCTTTAAGAACCTTCCGGGGTTCTACGCCTGCTTTTTTGAATTGTCCGTTATCGGGTTTGTTAAGGTCTTTTTCTTCGACTTTGCCGAAGCCTACCTTAACCGCCGCGTAACCGTCCTTTTCGGTAGTCTTGATCTGAACTACCGGGCACGGACCCGCTTCGACGACCGTTACGGGGATTACTTTTCCGTCTGCGGAAAAGATCTGGGTCATGCCCAATTTTTTTCCAATGATTGCTTTATTCATAGATAAAGTTCACCTCCGATTATTTTTGAAATTAAAGTTTGATTTTTACGTCTACGCCCGCAGGAAGATGGATGCTGTCGAGTATTTTCGCGTTCGTCGAATAAATGTCGATAAGTCTTTTGTGAGTTCTTATCTCGAACTGCTCGCGGCTGTCCTTATACTTGTGGGGAGAACGAAGGATCGTAACCACTTCCTTTTCGGTGGGAAGGGGAATCGGGCCGCTTATCTTCGCGCCCGCTTTTTTCATCGTTTCAACGATTCTTTCGGTTGCCTGGTCTACGGTTTTATTGTCGTAAGCCGCCAACTTGATCCTGATTTTCTGACCTGCCATTGTGTTACCTCCGATTTTATACTAACGTATTGTCAACATTGCCGTGTGTGTCGCGCGCTTAACAATAAAAAAATCACTCGCTGCTGTGTGTTTCGCGAATGACCTTATACTGCCTTTGGCGCAGTTAGTCGCAGAGGTCTTGCCCCCGCATTTGTCAATGAAAATTATCTTCCCTACTTTCGCCGCGGTTCCGGAGCCGACGACCAAGCGTTGGGTTTGAAGTAACTTTTCATCTCAACCCTATTTAACACAGCCTACATATCATACCATAACGAAAAACTATTGTCAAACGATTTTCACCGCTTGAAAAATATTTTTTTATAATTTTTTATCCGCTATTTTCGGTGCATTTTCCCGTCAGTTATTTATTCACTCTTTCGCGCGCATACGCGCGTATATTATATATATTGTAAAAATATATATTGTAAAACTCAATTTCGGTGAAAACGCCTTTTTCGTCAAACGCGTCGCTATAAGCGTAAGCGAAACGAATCCGCAATAAAAAACGCGGCAACCGCATCTTCGGGGTTGCCGCGTTAATCTTGCGACGACGATAATTACGTCAATACGAAACTTTGCTCTTTATGCTTTTTAAGGCGTTTTTTTCAAGACGAGAAACCTGCGCCTGCGACAAACCTATTTCGCTTGAAATTTCCGTCTGCGTTTTGCCTTCGTAATATCTTAAATATAAAATTTTCTTTTCGCGGTCGTTAAGGCGTGAAAGAGCCGAATCGAGAGCGACTTTTTCGGTCCACCGTTCGTCTGTGTTCTTTTCGTCGCCGATCTGATCCATTAAAAGGAGTTCGTCGCCGTTTTTATTATAGACGGGGTCGAACAGCGAAACGGGGTCGGAAATCGCGTCGAGCGCGTAAACGACTTCCCGTTCGGGAACGCTCATTCGTTCGGCGATTTCGCTCATTGTGGCTACGTCGTCTTTTTCGGCTTCTATTTCGCTGCGGGTCTGCAAAACGCGATAGGCGGTATCTCTTACGCTGCGCGGAACGCGAAGTCCGTTATTCGCGCGCATTACCCTTTTCAATTCGCCTATTATCATGGGCACGGCGTAAGTCGAAAATCTGACGCCTACGGACAAATCGAAATTATCGACCGACTTGATAAGCCCGATCATTCCCGCCTGAAACAAGTCGTCGCCGCTCGCTTTGCCGCGATCGAATCTCTTTACGAGCGACAATACGAGCCGCACGTTGGCGGTGATGAAAAACTCTCTCGCCTTTTCGTCTCCCTGCTTTATTTTTTCTAAAAGAGAAAGGCTTTCTTTTGCCGATAATCGCCTTATAGACGACGTATTAAGTCCGCATATCTCTATTTTTTTACCCATATTCGCCTCCTATGTATACGTTGCCTTTATACGCTCCGCGGTAAACCACCCTTCAAGGAAACTCATCCGTCAACTTCCCCGCAATAGAAGGCGGAGCGGCTGTATAGTCGTTTGTACTCCCATCTTCGGTGTTGCCGCGGTCGCTATGCTCCCTCGCAAAGACGGAGTAGTCATCCTGAACGTAGTGAAGTCCCCTCGGCAGGTCGCCCCCTTTCCGCCACGCTACGCGTGCCACCTCTCCCGCTTCAACGGGAGAGCATACACCCGGAAGGGCAAAACCTGCAGACCCGATATTATTCTTGTCTGGCATACGGATAACGCGGTGTATGAATAGTATTCGCTTCCAGAAGGGAAAAAATTTACGGAATTTTATCGAAAAAAATATTTTTTTGACTTTCACCCCTTGACAACCCGCATACGACAAGCATATAATGTGGACGAAAACGAACAAAGGAGTAATTATATGATTTACGGCGGCGTTGACGAGTTGGTCGGTAAAACCCCATTACTCAACCTTAAAAAATATGCGAAGAAACACGATTTACGCGCCGAGATACTTGCTAAACTCGAATACTTCAATCCGTCGGGTTCGGTTAAAGACAGAGTTGCGAAAGCGATGATAGAAGACGCCGAAGCGAAAGGGCTTTTAACCCACGATTCGGTTATAATCGAGCCTACTTCGGGCAACACGGGTATAGGCTTGGCTGCGATAGGCGCGGCGAAGGGCTATAAAGTAATTCTCACCATGCCCGAAACCATGAGCGTAGAACGCCGCAACATAATAAAAGCCTACGGCGCGGAAATAGTCCTTACCGAAGGCGCGAAGGGTATGAAAGGAGCGATTGCCAAAGCCGAAGAACTCGCAAAAACTCTTCCGAACGCGTTTATCGCGGGGCAGTTCGTAAACCCCGCCAACCCGAGAGCGCATTATCTCACGACGGGTCCCGAAATCTGGAACGATACCGACGGCAAAGTCGATATTTTGGTGGCGGGCGTAGGCACCGGCGGGACTTTAAGCGGTACGGGCAAGTATCTTAAAGAGAAAACCCCGGATCTGAAAGTAATAGCCGTAGAACCCGAAACTTCTCCCGTTTTATCCAAAGGCGTAAGCGGGTCGCATAAAATTCAGGGCATCGGCGCGGGATTCGTTCCCGATACGCTCGATACGTCCGTTTACGACGAGATAATAACCGTAAACAACGAAGTATGCTTTTCTACGGCTAAGGAATTAGGCGTTACCGAGGGCGTTCTGGTCGGCATATCTTCGGGCGCGGCGTTATGGGCTGCAACCGAGGTTGCGAAACGCGCCGAAAACGCGGGCAAAAATATAGTGGTTATTCTTCCCGACGGCGGCGACAGATATTTTTCGACGCCCTTGTTCCAAAGCAAATAATTTAATATTTAATGTAAAGAACGCGCGGGGAGTCGAAAACGAAAATTTTCGACTCCCCGCGCAACGCTATTGACGTATTCAAACGCAAGGATGATTACCCGTGATTAAAGTGTGGCGGCGTTTTCTGAGTTCTTCAACCAACTCTTTTTCGGTCTTTACTTCGTTTTCGAGTATTACGCCCGCGCCGCCGTCTACGGGTTCGTGAAAATCGCTGCCGGCAAGCGCGATAAGCCCGTTTTCTGTAACGTAACGCTCTGCTAAGTCGTTGCGACTGTCGTTTCGCGCGTTTCCGTTATACGCTTCCGCCGCTTCCAGAAGGCTCGGCTCTCGATAAGAAATCATTCTTCTGAACGGATGAGCCTGCGAAAAGATCCAGCCGTTCTTCTTGCAGAATTCGCTTATATCTTCTACTTTTTTATAGAAAAATTCTTCCGCGCCGCTTAAAACGAAGTCGGGCGTTGCGCCGTATATCAGAAATTCGGCTTTGTCGGGAGTTTTTTCGTTGTAGTACGAAGTACAGTCGGGCATAAATTCCATTCCGAAAAAGGTATCTATACCGACCGCGGACAGACGGTCTTTCAACCTATAATAATGTTCTACGAAATTCTCGTTATAAGATTTCGCCGTCATGCCGTAATAGCCGATTAAAAAGGAATTGTAGTGCGAAGTGTAAACCACTCCGTTATAGCCCTTTTCTTTATATATCCGGGTGATTTCGTTTTCGTCGGCGATCGCGCAAGGCGAAGTGCCCGCGACGTGCAAATGCGTTTCGAGTTTATACATACCCGCATTTTAATCTTTCTTTCGCAAAAAGTAAAGTGTTTTTATCGAGATTTCTGACTTGAGCCGACGAATAAATATTCCATAATGCCGTCGGCGATCTTTTGAGCGATTTCCTTTCTGTATTCGTCGGTAAGCAGAAGTTTTTCGTCTTCTTCGTTGGATAAAAATCCGCATTCGACGAGCGTTGCCGTCGGTTCGGCTTCGTTAAGGACGTAATAGTCGCCCGTGAGCGGAGCAAGCGAACGCGTCTGTCCGCCGAGCGTATTGAGATTTTTTTGCATTATGCCCGCAAACCGCTCGCATTCTTCGTCGTTCTCTCTGTAAAACGCCTGCGCGCCCCTCCTCGACGGCGACGAATAGTAATTTATATGCACCGACACGAAACAACTCGCGTTTGAGCCGTTGATGATTTTCTTTCTCGCGAGCATATCTCTTTTTTTGAATCCGTCAGTCGCAGAGCCGTACAAGCCGCCGTCGCCCGTTCTCGTCATAACGACTTTTATTCCCGATTTTTCGAGCGACTTTTTCAACTCTTTGCATATTTTAAGGTTTAATTCGCTTTCCTTAACGCCCGTCTTGATGCCCGTAACTCCGCCGTCTATTCCGCCGTGCCCCGCGTCGAGAACGACGACTATATCGCTTTTAGGACTTTCCGCCGTTTCTTTGGCTATTCTGACCCACGCCACGCACAACGTAACGACCATAAACGCAAGACAAAAGGCAACGAATTTTTTCACCGCACAACGCTCCACGATAGATAATATTCACTTAAAACCTGCATAATTCATTATGTCTGTGAATAAAACCCGTAATCGTAGATTTTATGCGGGATTATGCGTTTTCGCTGTTGACAAGTGCATAAAAAATGTGGATAACCCGCCGTTTTAAGGCGAGTTATCCACAAGAACGTACGTTCGTGTTAATAAGTTTTTCAATCGTCGGTCGAGCCGAAAACGCTTTCCATTAGCGCCTTTGCGGGGTCGTAACCGGCTTGCTTCAAGCGGTATTTTCTCGCGGCGGTTTCGAGTACTACGGGGATATTCCGTCCGGGCGTTACCGGAATAACGACTTTCAATACGTCTATGCCGAGCATATCCTCGTAAACGTCTTCCGTACCTATTCTGTCGTAATTTTTGCCTTCTTCCCACGGGGAGAGTTCGGCTATTATATCGACTTCCGCGCTCGGTCGGATAGACCCCGGACCGAACATCTGCTGTATGTTGATAATGCCTATTCCGCGTATTTCCATATAGTATCTCGTCATTTCGGGGGATTTACCGACGAGTTGGTCGTTTATGTTTTTGACGATTACGCTGTCGTCCGACACGAGGCGGTGTCCGCGGCTTATGAGTTCGAGCGCGATTTCGCTTTTACCTAAGCCCGACTTTCCGATTATAAGTATACCTATTCCGAAAACGTCCATCAAAACGCCGTGAACGACTTCGGTCGGAGCGAGAAGTTCGCTCTGATACGCCGTTATATCGTTTATGAGTACCGTCGTTATTTTATCCGATCGTAAAAGCGGACAGCCGTATTTTTCCGCAAGTTCGTAAATTTCGGGCACGAAATCGAGTCCGCGCGATATTATAAGGCAAGGCAACTTCGTCGCCAATAATTTATTTATGAGTTTATATCTCTTTTTTTCGTCCATTCCGCGCAGATATTCGCTTTCGGCGTGTCCGATGACTTCTACCCTCGTATCGTCGAAATGTTCGGTATAGCCCGACAAGAAAAGCCCCGGGCGGGATACGCTGATAGACTGTAACTTTACCGTGTTTCTGCCTTCGTACGCAACGGTCAGATCCAAGGCTTTGGCAAAATCTTTTACCGAAATTTCCTCTGCGGGCGTAGTTATAACTCTATTTTTCATCTTCGTTGAAATACTCCTTTATGGTTTTTGCAAGCGTTTTGCCGATTCCTTCGGTTTCGGCGAGTTCGTCTTCGCTTGCTCTTTTTATATTTTCCGCCGAACCGAATTTATCGAAAAGCGCCTTTCGCTTCTTTTCGCCTACGCCTTCGATTTTTTTCAGTTCGGATTCGAGATTGTGTTTTACGTGCGTTTTTCTGTGATACGTTATCGCGAATCTGTGCGCTTCGTCGCGGATACGCTGCAAAGTTTTAAGGCAATAATCTCTGTGCGACAACACTACGGGAACGTTATCGTACACGGTGAAAATCTCTTCTTCGCGCTTGGCGAGCGAGATAAGGTCGATATCGCAACCTTCTTCGTCGAAAACGGCTTTTACGGACGAAAGTTGCCCCTTGCCACCGTCGATTATAATCAGGTCGGGTCGCGGGAATTTATCCTTTTCGTCCGATTTGAGTTTATCGAGTCGGCGTTTAAGCACTTCTTTAAGACACGCGAAGTCGTTGTTGCCCTCTACCGTTTTTATTCTGAATCTGCGGTACGACGTTTTATCGGGTTCGCCGTCGATAAACACGACCATAGACCCGACTTTATCCACGCCGCTTATATGCGAAATATCGTAACATTCCATTCTGCGGGGATAGCGTTTAAGCGACAAAATCTCTTTAAGCCGCTTGCAGGCTTCTACGGTCATATCGTCTTTGTGCTTTATCTTGTCTATTTCTTTTTCGAGATAGTCTTCGGCGTTCTTCTTCGCCATATCGGTCAGTTGCTTTTTAACGCCTTTTTGCGGAACGGAAATTCTTACGGTCTTATCATAAACCGCTCTGATATATTCTTCTACCGCTTCGCGATCGTCTATTTCGGCGCATACGAGTATCTCGTCGGGTATTTCCGCGCCGTCTTTATAATAACTCGTTATAAAGCCGCGTAATCTTTCGCCGTCGCCGTCCGACGCGTCTTCGAGCGCGAAACTCTTACCCCCTTGCATTCTTCCGCCGCGGACGAACAATATATTCGCCGAACTGTAAAGCCCGTTGGTCGCCGTACCGATAATATCCATATCGACGAACTTATTGAGAGCGGTAATACGCTTCAACTTTATTTTTTCGAGCATTTTGAGTTTGTCGCGATACGAGAGCGCGAGTTCGAACTCTTCGAGCGCGGAAAATCTCAACATCTTATCCGTTAAAATCTTTTCTACGTTTTCGTCCGCGCCCGACAAAAAATCGACCGCTTCGGCGACTTTTTCGGCGTAAGTTTTTTCGTCGCAAAGCCCTGCGCACGGCGCGGGGCATTTGCCTATATGGTATTCGAGACAGGCTTTACGCGGTTTTTCGGGGTCGATTTTTACGTCGCAGGTTCTTACCGAAAAAGCGGTGTTTATGATTTCGAGCGTATCTTTGGCGTTGACCCCGCCCATAAACGGACCGAAATATTTCGCCCCGTCCCGCCGAATCTTTCTCGTAACCGAAAACGCCGGGAATTTTTCTTTTAAGTTTACCCTTATGTAGGGGTAAGTTTTATCGTCTTTAAGAAGTATGTTGTAATGCGGTTTATACTTCTTTATAAGGTTGTTTTCGAGCGACAGCGCGTCTATTTCGGACGACGTTATTATATAGTAAAAGTCGGCGATATTCGACACCATAGCCGCGACTTTTTCGGTCTTTTTAGTCGAGTAAAAATATTGCTTTACCCTGTTTTTAAGCACCTTCGCCTTGCCGACGTATATGACGTTGCCGTCTTTGTCGAGCATGACGTACACGCCCGGGTCTTCGGGCAGCATCGAAATTTTAAGCGCGAGTTTTTCGTTCATCGTCTTTTCCTCGCTTCTTTGCGCTCGTACATTTTGGCGGCTTTTTTAAGCAGAATATCCCTGTCGTCCGTCGTCTTGCCTTCGATTACGTCGATTAAAATCTTATTGAGCGTACTGCCGACTTCTTCGCCCTTAAACCCTATCGCGATTAAATCCGAACCGTTTATTTTAAGTCCCGAATAGGAGTAACACTCTCCGCTATTTACTATTTTTTCGGCGGTCTTTCTCACTTCTTCGACGAGTTTTCTCTCGTTTTCGGAAAGAGTAGTGCCTTGCGCCCGATTATCCGCTTCGTGTACGTCCAATATCTTGAAAAACGCCTTATCGCCGAACTTAAACATGGTACGCTTTATAAATTTTTCGTCGTTTTTAAGCGGATAGCCGTGATTTTCTATCAAAAACGCGACTTCCTTTTTTAACGCCGTAGGGAATTTCAGACGCGCGAAAACCGCCGCGCTCATATCCGCGGAAACTTTGGCGTGTCCGTAAAAATGCCCTTTGCCGTCGGCAAACGAAAAAGTAGAGGGCTTACCTATATCGTGCAGGAGCATACACCATCTTTCGGCTTCGTCGCGTTCGGCGTAGCCTACCGAGCGGGCGATATGCCCGTACACGTCGTATCTGTGCCACGGGGTGCGTTGCATAAATCCGTCGCATGGGGAAAGTTCGGGTATAACTTCGAATACAATTTTTCTGAATTTCAGAAGCGCGCCGACGACGTTTTCACCGAGCAGAAGTTTGTTTATTTCGGTGAAAATTCTCTCCGCCGAAACGTTTTTTAATTTATACGCGAGTTTAATTGCCTTTCTCGCCGTTTCTTCTTCGGCGGTCAAAGAAAGAGTCGAACAAAATCTCGCCGCGCGCAATATCCGCAAAGCGTCCTCGGTAAATCTTTTTTCGGGATCGCCGACGCAACGCAGAATTTTATTCTTCAGGTCTTGCTCGCCGCCGAACGGATCGATAAGCCCCTCGTCGTCGTTATACGCCATGGCGTTGACGGTAAAATCTCTGCGGCTTAAATCTTCTTTAAGGTCGTCTACGAACTCGACTTTATCGGGTCGTCTGCCGTCGAGATAATCTCCGTCTTTTCTGAACGTGGTTATCTCGTAAGGAATTTTATCTATGACGACCGTAACCGTGCCGTGTTTCAAGCCCGTAGGAAAAACGTCGTACGCCGAAAAGACCTCCGCTACGTTTTCGGGGAAAGCGGAAGTCGCTATATCGTAATCGTCCGGGGTTTTGCCGCGTAACAAATCTCTTACGCAACCGCCTACGGCGTACGCCTTATAGCCTTTTTCGGTCAATTTTCGTACGACGGTTTTCGCGCCGTCGCTTAAAACGAGTTCGGTCATTTTTTATACGCGTTTTTTTATCGACTCCGCGAAGTCGGCAATTTCTTTTTTAACGGCTTCGCGCGAAGTATCGTTTAAGTATTCGTGTCTTACCTTTGGGTAAATTACTTTTTTAACCGATTTTACGCCGACTTTCTCTTTGTAAAAACGATAGAGTTTTTCCATGAGTTTGCCGTAGCCGCCTACAGGGTCGCCGTCGCCCGCAACAAGAAGCAACGGTAAATCGGAAGGTATTTTACTATAATTTTTCGCTTTATAAGTTTTGGGGAGCCCCGAAAAGAAACTCTTGTAGAAGTTGTTTGAAAGCGTGAAATTGCAGTCTTCCGCTTTTTCGTAACGCCTGCATTCTTCGGGCAATTGCGAGATAAAAGTCGTGCCGTCATCGTAAATTTTATTATACTTGTCGAAAGAAAGTTTCTTTATGAGTTCTGCGGGTTTATCGCCCTTGCCGAAAAAGCAATTCCATTTCGCGACGAAACGAGCCGCGACTACCGAAAAGTCGTTCAGATACGCGCTTCCGCCGATTACCGCGGCGTCCACCGTATCGCCGTACAGTTCGATATAGCGTTGAGTTAAAAACGAGCCGTAACTATGCCCGAATATGACGTAGGGGAGTTCGGGGTATTTTTCGCGATAGATTTTATTGAGAGCGGCAAGATCTTTAAGCGTGCCGTTCCACATGTCGCCCTCGGAGTACCCCGTTCTGCCGGGGTCGGTTTCGCCGTGTCCGCGGTGGTCGTCGGCAACGACTATAAATCCGCGTTCGTTCATAAACTCGGCAAACGCCGTATATCTGTCGCCGCTTTCCGCCATGCCGTGGGAAATCTGCATTATCCCCTTGGGGTTATCGCAAAGCCATTCGCGATAGGTTATCGTCTTGCCGTCATATGCGGTGAACGTAAGTTTATTCGTCATAATAAGCACCTCTCTACGCTTTTTTGCCATTCGGCGTAATATTTTTTATATTTTTCGTCCTTTTCGGGAAGGAACGAAGTTTCTTCTTTGGGGAGGTCGGTTAAATCTTCCGTCGTGAACAATCCTAATCCCATCCCGCACAAATACGCCGCGCCGAGCGCGGTACTCTCTTTTTCGGAGGGTCTTATAACCTCTTTACCGCAAACGTTCGCGGCAAATTCTGCCAGAAAGTCGTTCGACGAAGCCCCGCCGTCTATCTTTATCGAATTGAGTTTTATATTGCCGTCGGTTTCGGCGGCGTTTATAAGGTCGCGGGTAGAATACGCCATCGCTTCTATCGCCGCCCGCGTTATATGCGCTTTCGTCGAGCCGCGGGTAAGCCCCGTAATCTGCCCCCTCGCGTTGCCGTTCCAGTACGGCGCGCCGAGCCCCGTAAAAGCGGGTACGAAATACACTCCGCCGTTGTCTTTAACCGACCTTGCCAGAATTTCGCTCTCTCCCGACGAAGAGAAGAAGCCTAAATTATCCCTTAAAAACTGAATCGCGCTGCCTGCGTTGAAAACGCTGCCTTCGTATGCGTAAACCGTCTTATCGCCTATTTTATAGCCTACGGTCGTAAGCAGTTTGCCGCCCGAAATTTCGGGTTTTTCGCCGATATTGCAAAGAGCGAAAAGCCCCGTGCCGTAAGTCGCTTTTATGTCGCCCGCGTTAAAGCAACGCTGACCTATAAGCGCGGCTTGCTGATCGCCCGCTATTCCGCATATCGGGATAGAAACTCCGTCGTAATTAAATTCGCCTACGATTTCGTCGCACGCGACTATTTTCGGTAACGCCGAACGCGGAATACCGAAAAGCGACAGAAGTTCGTCGTCGTAATCGAGAGTTTTAAGGTTTACGAGCATCGTGCGTGAAGCGTTGGTAACGTCGGTTACGAAAGCCTTTCCGCCCGTGAGTTTGTATACGAGAAAAGAATCGACCGTGCCGAAACGCACCTTGTCTTCTTTAAGTCTTTCGCGGATAATCGGCACGTTGTCGATAAGCCATTTTATCTTGCTTGCCGAAAAGTACGCGTCGGGCAGAAGCCCCGTCTTTTTGCGTAAGAATTCGCCGTGAGTTTCGCCCAGATTCCGCATATACTCCGCAGTGCGGCGGCACTGCCACACGATAGCGTTATAAAGCGGCTTGCCCGTTTCTTTATCCCACGCGATAACCGTTTCGCGCTGGTTGGTTATGCCTATCCCCGCGACGGAACGTATATCGTCCGCGTTTTCGAGAATTTCAACGAGCGAGGAAAGCGTTTCGGCGTAAATTTCGTTGGCGTTTTCTTCGACGAAAGAAGTTTCGGGATAAACCTGCTCTACAGGCGACGATTTCTGCATTACTATTTTCCGCGATTTTATATCGTATAAAACCGCCCGTGTACTCATCGTGCCTTCGTCCAACGCCACTATATATTTCTTCATTTTTCCGACCTTATAAAATAAATCTATCTGTGAAATTAAGTTACGAATATATTCTACAATAAATTATCGTCAATTTCAAGTCAATTAAGCAAATTTTTACGCATAATATATTATTATGAGTGAAAAAACCATCGTTTTGACGGGCGGAGGCACGGCGGGGCATTGTCTGCCGTGTATCGCGCTGCTGCCGACTATAAAAAAATATTTTCGAAAAATATATTACGTCGGGCGTGAAGAAGGAATAGAAAAGCGACTTGCCGAGGATGCGGGCGTAGAATATTACGGCGTGCCGTGCGTAAAACTCGAACGAAAACCGACGCTTAAAAACTTAGGTATTCCGTTTACTCTGCTAAAAGGAATAAGCAAATCTAAAAAACTGCTCGAAGAATTGAAACCCGACGCGGTATTTTCAAAGGGCGGGTACGTCGCTCTGCCCGTTGCGCTTGCCGCCGAAAAACTTAAAATTCCGACCGTGCTGCACGAGTCCGATATGAGCCTCGGGCTTGCAAATAAACTCGCGGTAAAAAAGGCGACCGCCCTCTTATGCGGTTTCAAACCCCTTTCTTACGAATACCCTCGGGCGGTTTTCACCGGCAACCCCATACGGGAAGATTTGCTTAAAAAGCGGGATAATAAGGCGATTATACGCGATTTGAGCTTTAACGAAGCAAAGCCCGTACTGCTCGTGTTCGGCGGAAGCCAGGGCGCGGAAGCGATAAACGAAATCGTAATAAAAACGATTGACGATTTACTCAAAAACTTTTCCGTATTACACGTTACGGGCAAAAACAAGAGGACGAATATCAAGAAAGACGGCTACTACGAAGCGGAGTATTTAAGCGATATGGGCGCGGCGTTTTCCGTCGCCGACGTATGCGTGTCGCGGGCGGGCGCGAACGCGCTGAACGAACTTATAGCCCTTAAAATTCCCACTCTTGCCATACCTTTACCTAAGGGCAATTCTCGCGGAGATCAGGAGCAGAACGCCGACTATTACAGGCGATACGGCGCGATAAGGACTTTATCCGAACCTGAAATGACGAAAGACGTTTTCATAAAAGAAATTTTCGCAACCTACGCAAGCGCGGAACAATTAAAACGTAACGCAGAAAAGTGCCTTTCGCCGAACGCGAACGAAAAAATCGTAGAAGAAATAGTAAAAGCGAGTTTATGAAAAAAGCGTTTGCGTGAAATCCACGCAAACGCTTTTAGTTTTTTAACGTTAATAGCCGATTATTTACCGATAACCGCTCTGCCGAGAGAAGCGACGCCGCCGATAATACCGAACACGCCGGCAAGGATTGCGCCGATTCCCAACTTAACGCTGTCTTTATCCATTTCGGACAATTTCTTAACGCTGTTGATGTTAGTAGAGCCTCCCGTAACGGTACTCTGAATCGAAGTAAGACCGATAAGGCAGAACATAAAGATTGCCCCTGCTATAAGAAGAGCGCCGCCGAGGAACGCCCACAATTTGGCGCTACCGATTTTAAGCGCGGCAAGTAACGTAAATACAAGACCGACGATAACAAATACGGCAGCCATACAAGTTAAGAAATTAAACTTGAAAACCGATTTGCTGGTTACGCCCGCAACGGTATTTTCGGAAATCTTCCCGCCGAAAGCGATTTTGAATACGCTGTAAGATTCGGTAGAATCTCTACCCGTCTTAACTACGATGCCCGCAAGGAACATCATGATAACCGCAACGAGCGCGAACAAAACCGCGCCGAAGCCTAAGTATTTGCCTACATCTTTCTTTTTAGCCATTAAAAAGAAACCTCCTATAAATAGTGTAACGATTATATCACACGCCGAAAAACTTTTCAAGCGGTTTAACGATTTTTATTGTGAAAAAATTTTTAAGTGAATTTTAGTGATTCTATATCCATCGCAATGACGTACTTGTTTACCGTCTTCGCGAGTGGGGTGTATGCAATCATGCAGCGGATTTAATTTTACCGTAATAGCCACTCCGCGGGAAACCACCCTTCCGGGAGATGTTTCGCTTACGCTCAACATGACACACTTGTCATTGCGAGACCCCTTAATGACTGCCGCAATTTTCGGTTCAGATAAATTGTAAAAGGTCTACGAGAATGGCAAACCCGAGCAGTAATACCAACCCTACGCCGTGTATTACCGCCTCTACCTTTCTGTTGACGGGTTTTTTGAATATCCATTCGATTAGACAGAATACTATTCTCGCGCCGTCAAGAGCAGGCACGGGCAACAGGTTGAACACCGCCAAGTTTACGCCTATAAACGCCATTATTTCGAGCGCGAAATAGAATCCGTAACTTATAAGTTGACTTGCGGTCTTTATGGTGGTTATAGTTCCGCCGACGGCGTTAATACCTATTTTACCCGTCAGAAGTTCGCCTAAACTCCTTAAAACCGTGCCGGCAATCTTGAACGAATAGACGAAAGAACGTCCTATCGTCTTAAAAAATCCGAGCCGCGCGAAGTCCGAAACGACGTAATATTCTCTGCCGCCGAAAGTAACGCCGAGATAATTTTCGATAACTCCTATAGAAATTTCTTCTTCGCCGTTCCACCCCGCGGAGAAATCGATTTCCGTCGCAATCGGAGCGGTCGCCCCTTGTGTAAAGAAGTATATCTTACCCGCATTATTCTTAATATAATCGGTCAGTTCGTCGGCAGAAGAAACCAAAGTTGCCGTCTTATAGTCGTTTTCAACGCCGACTTTGAATAAATAAGTGGCTTCCGAAAAGAATTTATCCTTACCGCTTTCGGTCGGCTTGAACGATATAGCCGAGCCGAACCCCAACGCGGCGTAAGTTTTCGATACGTCGAGCAGATTTTTACATTCTACGTCGCTGCGTAGAACGACCGTTTTAAGTTTTGTGTTTTTACTTACCTTTTCGCCGTCTTTTTTAGCGACTTCGACCACGACCTTTTCGCCCTTCTTACTATGATTCAAGGCGGTAATCAGGTCGGTAGTCATATAAATGCCCGTCTTTTTGCCGTTTTTGGTAATCGACAGAATATAATCGCCGTTTTCGAGCGAGTCGCCGACGTAATATTCGCTTCCGACGGGGTAGTAGTTATCCGCGTATTTCGCGCCCATAACCTGCTGACCGTACACGCCGAACGAAAAAATTATGACGAGCAAGGCAAGCAGATAGTTCATCGTCGCGCCGGCAAGCAAAACGAGTATTCTCTGCCACGGTTTCTTTTTAGAGAAAGCGTTTTCGTCCGCCGTTTCGCCGTCTTCGCCTTCGAAAGCGCAGAATCCGCCGAGCGGCAGAAGTCTTATAGAAAAATCCTCGCCGCTTTTGAGTTTCTTTTTGAATATCGCGGGGCCCATTCCGATCGCAAACTCGTTTATTTTGAATTTGAAAATCTTGCCCACGAAGTAATGCCCCGCTTCGTGAACGGTTATCATTACGAGCAGAATAAGCACGGCTACTGCGATATAGCCTATATTTTTAAGTACCGCCGAAGCGGATAGAAGATTATACAACGAGCACCTCGATTTCGTTTATTGTAAGTTCGTAGTTACTTTGCGCGGGCGGAGATTATTTCGGCGGCAACCGCGCGGGAACGCAAATCCGTCGCTACGAGATTTTCGTAAGTCGGCGTAAGTCGTTCGGTTTTGCTTAAAACCTCTTCGATTACCGCGTTTATATCGTAAAACCCGATTTTATCCCGCAAATAGGCGGCAACCGCCGTTTCGTTCGCCGCGTTCATCGCGCAGGGGAAATTTTCGCCCGACTTATACGATTCTATCGCTAAGCCGAAGCAAGGGAATTTATCTTCGTCAATCTTGCCGAAATGCAGCGTTCTGTCTTCAAAAGACAAAAACGGTACGTTAGTCGGATAACGGTTCGGGTAAGTGAGCGCGAGTTGAATGGGGATTTCCATAGACGGAAAGCCGAGTTGCGCCATTACCGCTCCGTCGCAAAATTCGACCATGGAGTGAATTATGCTTTCGGGGTGAATAACCGCCGTGACTTTTTCTAACGGAGCGTTATACAGCCGGCACGCCTCGATGACTTCCAAGCCCTTATTGAGCATGGTGGCGCAATCGATAGTAATCTTTTTGCCCATAGCCCAGTTAGGGTGTTTAAGCGCGTCGTCCGCCTTTAAGTTCTTTATCGTTTCTTTATCGAAATCTCTGAACGCGCCGCCCGATGCGGTGAGTATTATTTTATTGAACGGTCTGTCCTTTTCAAAGCCCAAGCACTGAAAAACCGCCGAATGTTCGCTGTCTACGGGGATAATATTCACGCCCTTTTCTTTGGCGAGTTTCATTACGATTTCGCCGCCCGCGACGAGCGATTCTTTATTCGCGAGCGCGACCGTCTTGCCTGCGTTTATCGCTTCGAGCGTCGGGGCAAGCCCCGCAAACCCGCTTATAGCGACGAATACCACGTCGCAATCGGGAGTGATAGCGTGCCTGAACGCGTTTTCGCCCGTATAAAGATTTACGCCCGCAGGCAACTCTTTAATTCCGACAGCCTTCCGGGAATCGGCAAGAGCAACCGTATCGGGGCGCAATTCCGCTATCTGCTTTGACAAAACGTCGACCGACGAATTTGCCGCGAGCGATACTATTCTGAACTTTTCTTTATATCGGCGGACGGTATTCACTACCTGTCTGCCGATAGACCCGGTGGAACCGAGCAATGCTATTTTAATCATTTTTACCGTTTTACGCCCGATTGCCGCAAATCGGCAAACGCCGTATAATCACCGTTATATATTATTAAACGATCGCGGGAATTATAACGCAGAAGATAAGCGCGGCTACCGGGGATACGAACGACAACCCGTCTACTCTGTCCATCATTCCGCCGTGCCCCGGGAATAGTTTACCCATATCTTTTATACCGAGTTTGCGTTTGATTACGCTTTCCGCCAGATCGCCCAGTTCGGTAAGCGCGGCGAAGAGCGCGCCCGCTACTATAAATATAATTACGTCCGCCCAAAGCGCGCCGACCGTAAAAGCCGTACCCGCCAAAACGCCCGCAGAGTATAACCAATTACTGAAAAAATATACGGCAACCCCGCCTATCGCGCCGCCGGCGATCCCGCCTATCGCGCCGCTAATCGTCTTATTCGGAGATATGTCGGGGCAAAGTTTTTTACCGCGAAGCGCGCTTCCCACGAAATACGCCATAGTGTCGCAAAGCGGCGAAACGGCGAAAACGAGCAATAACGCTTCGAAACTCATAAGATTTACCGCGACGAGCGGCAATATAAGCCCCGTCGGATAAAATACGGACAGCATCGTAAGTCCGACGCTTTCGAGAGTGGCGTTCTTAAACGCGAACACCGACAACGCTACGGTAAGCATATCGTATATGGCGATTACGATAAAAGCGTAAGTCGCGCCGCAAAACGTCGCTATCGGGAAGACGATTATCGGAAATATAAGCGCGATTATCTTTTCGATAAACAACATTTTTACGTCCATCGCACGAACGACTTCGAACGTCCCTACTATCGCCATAAGCGCGAGTACCGCGTCGAACAAAACTTCGCCCGCGGTTAAAACTCCGCCTTCCAAAACCGTAATTTCCGTCGTCCAGAAAATTCTCGACGCGAACATTCCTATGAGTACGGCGAAAATGCCCGTACCCGTAATTATTCTTTTAAGCATTAGTGATATTCCCAAATCTTCTTTTTCTGCCCGCAAACCAATCGAGAGCCTTTTTGAGTTCTTCGGTCTTAAAGTCGGGCCAGAGAACGTCGGTAAAATAAAGTTCCGCGTAAGCGCATTGCCACAGGAAAAAATTGCTGAGCCGGGATTCGCCGCTCGTTCTTACGACGAGGTCGATATCGGGCAGCCCCGTGGTGTATAAACGCCCCGCGAGATTTTCTTCCGTTACAGGTTCGCCGGCTTCGGCTAAAAGTTTAGCCGCGCGGACGATTTCCGCCCTGCCGCCGTAGTTTATCGCTATGTTGAGCGTCTTTCCGACGAAGCGTTCGGTGTTTTTCATAACCGAAATAGAGCGGTTACGCAATTTTTCGCTTATTTCTGACAAATCGCCCGAAATTATAAGGCGGATACGCTCGTTTACGAGTTTATTTTCATAACGGCGTAAAAATTTTTCGAGGAGGTCGAAAATTGTATCGATCTCCTCTTTCGGTCTTGACCAGTTTTCGGTTGAAAAAGCGTACAGGCTTACGGCTTCCACGCCTTCAAAGAAGCACGCCGAAACGACTTCTTCGATAACGTCCGCTCCTTTTTTATGTCCGTAACTTCTGCTTTTCCCCCGTAACTTCGCCCACCTGCCGTTACCGTCCATTATAAAGCCGATATGGCGCGGGACTTTCTTTTCTTCCGCCATTATACGGTCATCAATTCCTTTTCTTTTTCCGCGGTCGCCTTTTCGACCTCGCCCATTGCGGCAGCGACCAATTTTTCGATCTGCGCTTCGTAATCGGCGTATTCGTCGTCGGTCATCTCTTTGTTTTTATTCATCTTCTTGAATACGTCGAGATAATCTCTGCGGATATTTCTTACCGCGACTTTGGCGTCTTCGCTCATTTTTTTAACCTGTTTGACGATGTCTTTTCTTCTTTCTTCCGTCAGAACGGGGAAAACGAGCCTTATGACGTTACCGTCGTTGGTCGGGTTGATTCCTATATCCGAAACCTGAACGGCTTTTTCTATCTCTTTGAGAAGAGATTTATCCCACGGGGAGATTACGAGACATTGACCGTCCTGTACGGCGATATTGCCGACCTGATTTATGGGCGACGGCGTGCCGTAATAGTCTACTCTGATTTTATCGAGTACGTGAGGGTTAGCCCTGCCCGCTCTTACCTGAGTCAGGTCGGAACGGAATACGTCGGAAGTCTTTTCGAATTTTTCTTCGGCTTCCATAACGAGAGTATCGACTTTTTCTATATCGAGTGCCATATATGTTTCCTCCTGAAATCGCCGCGGCGATTATATTTTCTTTAATTTACTTTATTCATTACTCCGCGAAAAACCGCCCTTCCGGGGACTCATCCGTCGGCTGCGCCGCCACCTTCTCTGCAAGAGAAGGCAAGAATAGTACGTCATTGCGTCAATGGCGGGGTTAATACACGACGGTGCCGTCTGAGTCCGCGAAAACGGCGTTTACTATCGAATTTTCGTCTAAGTTGCCGAAAGCGTGTATTTTAAGTCCGTTTTCCTTACACATAACGACCGCCGACGTATCGAGCGCGCGAAGCCCTTTTTCGACGTATTCGTCGTAGGTGAGCGTATCGAATTTTTTTGCGTTCGGGTTTGTCTTCGGATCGCTGTCGTAAATACCGTCGATATTCTTTGCGAGAAGAAGTACTTCCGCCTGAATTTCGCAGGCTTTAAGCGACGCGCCCGTATCGGTAGTGAAAAACGGACTGCCCGTTCCGCCGCCGAATACCACGACTTTGCCTTCGCTTAAATACCTTTTTGCGGTCTTTACGTTATACGGTTCGCCGATTTTGTCTATCGCGAGCGCAGTCATCACTCTGTTATCCACGCCCTGACGATCGAGCGCGTCGGAAAGCGCGAGAGCGTTGATGACGGTCGCGAGCATACCCATATAGTCCGCCGACGTCCTGTCCATTTCGTCGCCTTCTCTGCCGCGCCAGAAATTTCCGCCGCCGACGACTATTCCGACTTCGACACCCGCCTTATTAAGGGTCGCTATCTGTTTCGCGGTCGCCGCGAGCGCGGACGAAGAAAAACCGTGGCGTTTGTCGCCGGCAAGGCTTTCGCCGCTTATTTTAAGTAAAATTCTTTTATATTTCGGTTCCATAATCTACGCTTGATTTATGAAAAGAGCCGCTAAAAAATATCTCCGGTAGAAACCGTGTCGCGCCGAGCCTTTGGCGAAGAATCTCCCGGAAGGGGCGAACAAACGTCGTCGTTCCGATTAACGGGATTGCCGCGCCTCGCCCGCAATTACGGTTACTGTGAAATATTTTTTAACGACTCCTCGTTAATTATTTACGCATTGCGTCTACTTGAGCCTGTACCTCGTCGGCAAGGTTCTCTTCTTTCTTCTGAAGACCTTCGCCCATTTCGTAACGAACGAATCTTCTTACCGAAATCTTTTCGCCAATCTGAGCGGTCGCCTCGATAACGAGTTGTTCTACCGTCTTTGACGGATCTTTTACGAACTTCTGGCAAAGCAGGCAGTTCTCGTCGTAGAAAGTCTTGATTCTGCCTTCGACCATTTTTTCGACGATCTTTTCGGGCTTGCCCTCTTCGAGAGCCTGCGCTTTAAGTATAGCCTTTTCTTTTTCGATTACGTCTGCGGGAACTTCTTCCTTGGTAACGTAAGAGGGAGCGGCAGCCGCGATCTGAAGCGCGATGTCGTGAACGAGTTCCTTGAACTTATCGCCCTGCGCAACGAAGTCGGTTTCGCAGTTTACTTCGAGAAGTACGCCTACTCTTCCGCCCATGTGTATATAACTGTCAACGATACCTTCGGCTGCGATTCTGCCCGCTTTCTTTGCGGCTTTCGCTATGCCTTTTTCTCTCAGATAGTCAACGGCTTTTTCCATGTCGCCGTTGCATTCTACGAGCGCGTTCTTGCAATCCATCATTCCCGCGCCGGTTCTCTCTCTCAACGTTTTTACGTCGTTAGCGGTGTAATTCATAGTAAAAATCTCCTGAAATTATAAAGTGTTAAGCCGGCGATTACGCGTTTTCGGCGTTTTCTTCCGGATCGCCCGCTTCCGCGGCTTCGGCAAGTTCGACGGCGGGAGTTTCTTCTTCGTCGACCACGTTACGTCTTACGGCGTCTTCGCCCTGCTTGGCTTCGATAACCGCGTCGGCGATGATGGAAGCGATAAGTTTAACCGCCCTGATAGCGTCGTCGTTACCCGAAATAACGTAATCTACGAGATCGGGATCGCAGTTCGTATCGGTAATCGCAACTACCGGGATATTGAGTTTTCTCGCTTCCTTAACCGCGTTGAGTTCGCAGTTGGGATCGACGACGAACATTACGCCCGGAAGCGCTTTCATATCCCTGATACCGCCGAGGTTGTAGAGAAGTTTATCTCTTTCGGCTTTAAGACCCAAAACTTCTTTCTTGGGAAGAAGGTCGAATTCGCCCGTCTTTTCCATATTGTCGAGTTTGTTGAGTCTGTCGATTCTCGTTCTGATCGTCTTGAAGTTGGTAAGCGTACCGCCGAGCCATCTCGAATTGACGTAGAACATACCGCATCTTTCGGCTTCCTGCTGGATAGCCTCCTGAGCCTGTTTCTTGGTGCCGACGAAAAGTACGGTCTTGCCGTTCTTTACGGAATCCACAACGAACTTATACGCTTCTTCGATAAGGTCGACCGTAATCTGAAGGTCGATGATATGAATACCGTTTCTTTCGCCGTAGATGTACTTTTTCATCTTGGGGTTCCATCTTCTCGTCTGGTGGCCGAAATGTACGCCCGCTTCGAGAAGTTGCTTCATAGAAGTTACTGCCATAATTTATCCTCCGTTATTCCTCCCCGGATTTCCGATATAAGCCCTTACACCCCCGCGACCTGAAATTTTTATTTTCGCCGAGGCACGAAAAGAGCAAAAACCCGAGTGTGAATTTTATAGCCATATCATTCTATCATATTTATATCGGAATTGCAAACGTTTTACGGGCGTTTACGACCTTAAACCCGAATTTTTTCGCATTTCACCGCCGAAAAACGGCTATTCTACCGCGGGTAGAGAGTTTTTCGGCTTTTATACCGGCCGATTACCGTCGGTAGAGAGATTTTTACGTTTTCCACCGCGGCGACGGGCAAGTATAGAGTTTTTAAGACGCGTCGTAGGTTGAAAAAGAAGCGTATGCGGCGTATAATATCTTCGTAATCCCCGTCGCGATTATCCCGCGGCGCCGGAAAAACACCGACAAAGTTAAAATATACAGAGGTAAAGCATTGAGAAAATTTATTTTAAGCGCGGACGCGGGCTGCGACCTTCCGTCCGAACTTACGAAAAAATACGACGTTAAAATATTGCCCATCAACTTTCTGGTCGACGGCGAAGAATATTCGTCCGACGACGGCAGAATGTCTATGCCGCTGCTTTTCGAAAAAATGAGAGCGGGCGCGAAAACCGCCACGTTCCAACCTAATCCGACGTCGGCGGAAGAATACTTCGAAAACCTTTTAAGTTGCGGGTACGACGTTCTTCACTTATCGATGTCGCATCAGATGAGCGGCACTTACGAAACGCTCGAAAAACTTTCGCAGACGATCAACGCGAAAAGCCGGAATAAACTTTACGTGGTCGATACGCTTTCGCAGGGCGCGGGATTCGGTCTGATTGCGATCATGACGGCGCAAAAATCGGACGAAGCCGATTGGGACGCCGCCTCGGCAAAAGAGTACGCCGAAAATTTAAGGCTTAACGTATCGCACGAATTTACCGTCGACTCTCTTACTTTTCTTGCGAACGGCGGACGAATATCCCGTCATCTGGCGGCAATCGGCAATCTTCTGAAAATAAAACCCGTTCTCGGCGTAGACGACGACGGAAAGATTATCGTCCGTAGAAAAATTATAGGCAGAAAGCGCGCTCTCGACGATATGGCGGCAAGAGTTACGGGTAATTACTCCGATTTGTCCGACACTATATTCGTCAGCGAAAGCGACTGCAAAGAGGACGCCGAATATCTGAAAGCGAAAATTAACGACAAATTGCCGTCGGCAAAAGTCGAAATACTGCCGCTGGGTCCCGTAATGGTATGTCATTGCGGCCCCGGCGTGGTTGCGGTTTTCTATACCGCGACGTCAAGAAAATAACAAGAAAATAATAATCAGGGAGATCCCGTATGAGAAACTTTATACTGAGCGCGGACGCAGGTTGCGATTTATCCGCCGAACTTTGCAAACAATACGACGTAAAAGTGCTTCCTCTCCGTTACCTGGTCGGCGGAGCGGAATATTCTTCGGACGACGGCAAAATGCCCGCCGAAAAAATATGCGAGCGTATGCTCGCCGGAGATAAAACCTCCACTTCGCAGGCAAACCCCGAAGAAGCCGAAAAATATCTGCGCGCGCTCCTTTCGCAAGGCAAAGACGTCCTTCACGTTACGATGTCGAGCGCGATGAGCGGTACTTACGAAACCATGCGTAAGACGGCCGAAAAACTGAACGAAGAGTTTGAAAATAAGATATACGTCGTCGATTCTCTCTGTCAATGCGGCGGGTACGGGCTTCTCCTGATACTCGTAGCCGATAAAGCGGAAGAAGAAAACCTCGACGCCGAAAGCGCGAAAAATTACGCAGAGGCGACGCGTCTTCATATACTGCACAATTTTTCGGTAGATTCGCTGACTTATCTCGCGCGCGGCGGAAGAGTTCCGTCCTATCTTGCCACGATAGGCAATCTGATAAAGTTAAAGCCCGTTTTGCACGTGGACGATTCGGGCAAAATAGTAATGCTGAAAAAGATCATCGGCAGAAGGCGCGCGCTCGACGACATCGCGGCGAGATTTGCCGCGACCTACAACGGCTCATCCGAAAAAGTCATAATCTGTCAGGCGGTATGCCCTGACGACGCCGAGTACGTAAAAAACAAGATAATCGCCTTATATCCCGACTTAAATGTAACGATATTGCCGCTCGGACCGATCATAGTGTCGCATAGCGGACCGGGAACTCTCGCCCTTTTCTTTACGGCGGATTCCCGCATGGAATAATAAGCACGCACGTACATTTTCACATAAAGAGAGCGGGCGGAAGCAAAATTTTTGCTCCCGCCCGCTCTGCTTATATTATATATTTTTTAAGTCGTAAATTTTCCGGCAATATAAGTAAGCACCGCCGTTTTGTCATCCGATTTTATAAATTTAAGGTTATAGCCATACTCCGAATGAACGAAATAATAAGCATCCCCGCCTTCCGAGCCGTAATAGAAAACGATATTTTCTATCTTCGTCGATTTCGGCGCATTTTTGTATTCTTCGAGTTTCTTCACCTTTACACGCGGAAGTTCGACGTAAATCTCGAATTCCGTATCCGCGATTTCTTCATTTTCGGTTATATTGACTTTGACGTAATATGCGACGATGTCTCCTTTCTTATAACCCGCTTCGGAATTTTTCAATTTGTACTCGTCGTACCTCTCAACGTATTCACTTTCGATAAAGGGCAAAAAATCTTTATATTCGTAATTCGTCGACGTTACGTTGTCTTCTGTTATTTCGACGGTTTTCAGCGCGGAAGACGAAAAGCATGCCCCGCCGCCCCTTTTGTTCGCGACGTGATAGCAAACGATTGCAAACGCAATAAGAAACAACGCCACGGCGACCGTAATCAAAGTCTTTTTTCGATTATTCAAGCCTGCGTCCGATCCGGCGGACGAGCCGCCTGCCGTTTCGACTGCCGCTACCGTCGCTTTTTCGGCGACCCGCGTTTTATTCATATATTCTTTGGCTTTGTTCGTCGCGCTTATATCGGGCGATTTTTCTTCGCTCGTATACGCCGAAAAAAGTTCGCTTAATTTTTCGTCCTTACCGTTTTTCATATTTTACCTCTCACCGTTATAACAACCGTTCGCGCCGTTTTGTCCACAGAGCCGACTTTTCATAAATTCTTCGGCTTCGGCGATCTTCTTCGCAACGTAAGATTTCGACATGCCCACCTCTTTCGCGATTTCGCGCACCGTCATATCGAGAAAATATTTAAGATATATCATCTGCTTCACGATGGGCGGAGCAAGCAAATTCATAAGCGTTTCGACGAGTATTTTCGTTGTGGATTTTTCTTCTTCGTCGTCACCAGAAGCCAACGCGTAAAATTCGTCTATATCTTCCGTCTTCTTATTCTTTTCGGCTTTGAGTGTATTCAGAGCCGTATTTCTTACTATTTTAAGCGCCCACGCGCACGGGTTTGTTCCCTTTTTATATTTGTTTGCGCTCTTTACTATTTTAAGGAAACTATCCTGAACGACGTCTTCCGCGACGAACTTATCCCCGACCACTCCGCGTGCGACCGCGAGCATGTTTTTACCTAAGACGTCGTACAGCATATCCACACCGGCGTCTTTACCCTCTCTTATCAAAGACAGAGCGTATTCGGTTTTTTCGTAAATTTCGCGGTTCAAAATCGTTCGTCCTTCGTAAAATCGTTTAATTTCATTATAAACGAACGAATTTTTTTTGTAAAGCGAAAAATTTTATATTTCGCGGACAAAATCCGAAAAGCGATTGTTGTATAAGTAAATAACTCGTTACGGAGGCAATCGCAAATGAAAAAGAAACCCGTTTTATACGTCGTTATCCTTTGCCTGTGGGCATGCTGCCTGGGCGTTCTATGGTTTGCTTACGCGAAAATCGTCGCGGGGCTTCACGGATACACGGTAACGACAAAAATACTTATAATCGTTTTACTGACGATAAACACCGTCGCGCTGTCCGCGCTCTGGCTCGGAAGCGTAAAAGATCTTACGTTTTCGGTAGCGTACGCGGTTTTACGCAAAAAATTAGAAAAACGCTACGCCGAGATAAAAGAAGTTACGGCAGACAACGAAACCGCGCCGAGATTTTTGCTTTTATATTGTACCTGCAACGACTTCAACGCCGCAGCCCTTTCGGCGTGCAGAAAGCAGGATTACCCGAACTTCAAGACCGTTATTTTAGACGACAGTTCGAAGTCCGAATATATAAACGAAATAAACCGTTACGCCGCCCTTCGCAAAGGCGTAGAGGTCATACGGCGTAAAAACCACGTCGGTTACAAGGCAGGCAATCTCAACAATTACCTTGCCGATAAGACGGACTACGACTATTTCGTTGTTCTGGACAGCGACGAAATCATTCCGAAAAACTATATACGCAAAGTTCTTAAATATTTTGCTTACGATAAAAATTGCGGAGCGGTTCAGGCAAGGCACGAGGCGCAGAAAGGCGGCAACGTCTTTCAACGGCTTATGGGGCTTTGCGTAGGCAGTAACGGCAAAACCGTACAGGTAATTAAAAACTTTTACGGCGCGAACGCGCTTATCGGGCACGGCATGACCGTAAGCCGCGAATGTTACGAAAAAACGGGCGGTTTCCCGCTCGTCGTCGCGGAAGACATCTCATTTGCGGTGGATATAAAAAACGCGGGACTGAACGTAATATACGCCCCGGATATACTTTGTTACGAGGAATTCCCCGTCAATTACGTTTCGCTTAAAAAGCGGCAATGCAAGTGGACTCAGGGAAACCTCGAATACATGAAAAAATACAACCGCGAAATCAAAGAAAGCAAAATGACGTGGTACGAAAAACTCGACCTTAAACTCTCGCATTACAGTCTGCCGATCGTGCCGATACTGAGTTTTCTGCTTGCCGTATGCACGATTTGTTTAGGCGTTCTCGGATACCCCGTTATTCACTACTCGCTTATCGTATACGCAGTAATGATACTTTTCTTATGCTCGCCTATGATACCCGACTTTTTCGTGTACAACAAGAGCAGAAACGCGTTTTTGCTTCTTCCTTACTTTATAATAAACGTGGCGACTTACGCGTCGCTCGCGCCGATGATGCTGAAAACCGTACTGCTCGGCGTTTTCGGCAAAAAGGCGACGTTTATAGTAACGCCGAAAGAGTCGGAAAATTTCAGCGTTTTCGAGGCAATAAAATATACTTTCGATTCGCTCGTTTTCGCCATAACACTCGGAGCGTTATCGCTTATCGCGTGCGGAAGTTTACTGCCGGTAATCTTCGTAATCGCGGGGTGTTTCGCTTCGCCGTTTATAGTAGCGTTGTCGAATATATCGTTACAACCGAAAAAAGACGGCTGCCAAGCGGCAACCGTCCGGGAAAGAAAATTCGAGGGTTAGAGAATTTCGAGGTTTTTGCGGAAAATACGTCTGAAATCGTTGGCGGCGTTGAGCGCGTCTTTAATCTCGAGCGACGCGTCGCCTTCGACTTCGGTTTTCATAATGACCGAATCACCTAAAACGTCGCAGTTAAGCCCCGTTACGCAACCCGACATACTTCTGTCGAGGCTTTCCGCTATGCGGAGCATAACGCCGAGTTTACGAATGGCGTCTACGTCTTCTTCGGTTATGAATTCTTTGAATCGTACTATGTCGCTCATCTGGAAATCGTCGTTTTTATGTACCGACGCAACGAGCGAAGCCATTACCATTTCGCGATTGGTAAGACCGTAAATACTCGCGTTCTGAATGATATACGCGGTGTGTTTTTCGTAATCGTAATACTTGATCGCCGCGCCCGAATCGTGCAACGTCGCCACTACTTTAAGTATTTTCAGATACTGACGGGGGAATTTATGCAAAACCCTCAATTGTTTGAAAAGTTGTACCGAAAGGTTGACGACGTGATCGACGTGCTTCGGATTGCAGTTATAAAATTTTACGAGAGTCTGCAAACTGTACGTCAGAACGTCGCTTATCGGTTTTTCTACGGTGATCGGCATAGCGTAGTTGAACATTATTCCTTCGCGAAGACCGCAACCGGAAATGGCTATCTGCTCGAACCCTACGTATTTTACGAACGCCGAAATAGCCGCAAGAGCGCTCGGAAGAATATCCGCGCGTTCGGAAGAAATACCCTTGATTCTCTTTTTCTTGTCGAGATCGAGTACTTTAATCATATTGTACACGTCGTCGAATTCGTTTACCGAAATACGATAGTTGTGTACGTTGTTGAGAGGGCTTCTCTTCATGAGTTTGCAGAGTTTGCAAAGGCTTCTGAAAGAGCCTCCGACGCCGATAAGTTGGGTTTCGGGATCGAGTTCTTTAAGCCATTCGATACGCTTCAACTGTTCCACGAAAAACTCTTCTACCTTCGCCGCCTGCTCTTCGGGGCGAAGCCCGTCCTGCGCGAAGAGTTCGGTAAGCGTAACCGCCCCGAAAGGCAGAGTTTCGTAATTCAGAAGATTTTTTCTGACGTATCTTACTATTTTCGTACTGCCGCCGCCTATTTCGAGAATAACGCCTTTGGGTACGTCCATAGTGTTGATAACGCCGCGATAGACGTAAATCGCCTCTTCTTCGGCGGTTAAAACCCTGAACTTGATTCCGCAGGTCGTCGCCACTTCGTCAAGAAAACTGCGCTGATTTTTCGCGCGTCTTACCGCCGCCGTAGCGACCGCTATAATCTTTTCTATGCCGTAGGCGTCGCAGAGTTTACGGAACATTTTAAGCGTGCGCATAGTTTCGGCTATGCGTTGGGGTTTCAGAAACCCGTCGCGTTCCATATCTTTACCGAGCCTTACGCTCTCTTTAATCTGATCCACCACTATAAAATGCCCGTCGCCGAGCATTTCTACGATAACTAATCTTGCGTTGTTCGATCCGAGATCGATAATACCGATTTTCTCCACGGAATACCTCTTTACAAAATAATTTGCCGTCGGCTGCGACGCCCTTGCTTCAGACGCCGTAATACACGCCGCGACGACAATAATTCAATACTTATTTTATTCGCGTAGATAATATCACACAAGTCGATATTTTGCAATACTCTTTTTTCACCTTTGTGCAAAATATTCAAGTTTTCGTGCATTTTGTCGCCGTTTTTGCCCTCTTTTTATCCAAGTATTGCTCGATTTCGCGCGAAAAGAACTGAAAAACAGACAACACGAGTAAAAAAACGCCGAAAAATCTGCCTAATATTTTACCGTCGATTTTCGCGGCGGCGAAACTACCGCCGAGCGATACCAGACACGCGGGAATTATCACCCATAACAGCCCCTCTTTTTTAACGCGTTTATTTTTTATATGAACGATAAGCGAAACTATCGCCATCGGCGCGAACGCTACGAGATTTACCGCCTGCGCGATTTTTTGTTTCACCCCGAAAAATATGGTAAGAACGGGAATAAGCACCGTACCGCCGCCCATACCCATTCCGCCGAGCACGCCCGAAGCGACGCCGGAAGCAATCAACAAGATAATTTTTAACATAGACCGACCCTCTGATATTGATTTATTTTTTGACCTCTTCCGTTTGACCTCTTCCGTCAACTTCGCTACGCTCGTTGCCACCTTCCCCGATAGGGAAGGCATAGATGCAAGATGTCATTGCGAACGAAGTGAAGCAATCCCGAAGATTGGTGTACGAGCGACTATGCAATCGCTCCGCCGTTTAACAACGGGATTGCCGCGGTCGCTACGCTCCCTCGCAAAGACAATTTTGTTATCCTGAGCAAACTTGCGAAGGATCGCCAGGAAAGGCAAAACCGGCGGACTTAATACTATTCGTAACGTTTACTCCGATGGTAAAGCATTAGTTACATATCGTCAGAAAAAGGCGAGTTTTACGCCCGCCGCAAACATTACGAGCGCGAATATACGCGTAACCCACTTCGAACTCAACTTGCCCAGCAGATACGCGCCGATTATTCCGCCGCCGACTATCCCCGCCCCCGACGGCAAACCGATTTTCCAGTCGAAATAGCCTTTGGCTATATATATCGTAGCCGAAACTATCGTTACGGGCAAAATCACCGCTAAGGCGGTGGCGTGCGCGACTTTCGTCTTCATTTTAAGCAAAAACGTCATAAGAGGAACGACGATCATCCCTCCTCCGCCGCCGAAAAAACCGTTGGCAACGCCCGTAGCCACGCCCGTAAGTATCAGGTATAATTTATTTTTGAAATTTTCGTTCATATCACGGATATTATCGCCCGTTTTACCGAAAAATATCACGACTGTACGAAAACGCCGCCGCTTTTCCGGTAAAATTTTGAAGATTTTTATATAATCGCCGCAAAAAAAATTGCGTTGAGCAAAAAAATATAGTATAATGGACGAGTATAAAAATAACTTGGGACTTTGCGCGCGTATATAATGTCAGCGCGACGCAGGTCAATAAGGTGCAGACATGACAAAACCTGACAAAAAATTTAACCTCAAAGCGTTCGTATCGCTTATGATCGTTCTCGTGCTGTCGCTCGCCCTCGCTTTTTCTACCGCTTGCGCGAAAAAGACGACTTCGAAGAACAGTACTTCCGACGATTCTTCCAAGGAAGAGGAAGAAAAACCGACGGACAAGCAGACGCTTCCTAACGGCGACTTCGAATGGTATACCGACGACGTATCCGCCTCTTCCCCGTACAGCACGGGTATCAAATGGTCAAGATACCTCGGCGGCGATTCGCCGAACAAGGCTCCCTCGTCGGAAGGCAGATACGGCGTAATCGACACGAACAAATACGAAGATCTCGACAATAAATACAAACCCGAAGACAAATCCAACCCCGGCACGCCGACGATAGCCGAAGGTACGAAGTATCTCGACGAAAACGTCAAGCAGGACGGTAAAAAAATACTCGTTATTCAGAACAAGTATAAAACCACCGGTACGGCGCAATATCTTTCGCCGTCCAAATCGGTTTCCATACCCGCCGGTTCGGTAGGCGTGTTCTCGGTTTACGTTAAAACCAAAGACGTCACCGCCCCCAATTCGGACACGACTGGCGCGTATATAAGGCTTACCGGTACGGTAGGGTCTTCCATAGATCCCGTCTATATCGAAAACATCGATACGAAGGGCGCGTGGGTCAGATATATCGTTACCATAGAACCGTCCGTGACCGCCACGACTTCGATTTCGTTCGCGCTCGGTCTGGGCAAAGGTAACGAAAAGAATATGTCCGGTTACGCCGAAGGTTTCGCTTACTTCGACAACGCTTCGTTCGTCGTAGTTAAAAAATCCGAAGCACCCGCCTCGGCGGACGCCAGACTCGATTATACTTCCGCTTCCGGAGCGTACGTGGCGGATGAGAAAAACGCCATTTCGGAAGGCGTCACCGAAAGAACGATCGACGTCAACTTTGCGGATACTTACGTATCCAAGACCGTAAACGGAACCGGCGACTACAACGAAATACGTACGGATAAGACGAACGGCGTATCAAACAAAGTTATGAAAGCGGGCGACGCGAACGCTTCGGACGATTTCAAGGTCGGTTACGGTAACGCCACTCTTAAACTCGACGGCAAAGACGAAGAAGTAACGAACGCCGTTTACATGGTATTCCCCAAAACGGGTAAAGACGGCAAAGCGGTATTCGGTTCTTCCTACTCCTACACGATCGACTCCGTCGGAACCGACGCCCTTTCGGTAAAAGGCGCCGACTATACGAAAGACGAAAACTCTGTTACTTACTACAGACTTTCGTTCCTTGCTAAGGTAAAAACCGCCGCGTCTTCCCAAAGCGGCGCGTCCGTAGTCGTTATGGATAACGGCAAAGAAAGTTCGAGCGGCAAATTCTCTTACTTCACCACCACCGAAGAAGACGGAAAATACAACGACGGTTACGTCAGATACACTATCTATATTTGCACCAAATACGAAGAAGACATGAACTTCTCGGTTAAGTTCAGTTTCGGTCCTACCGACAATACCGACGACCCGAGAACCCTTCCCACCGGTTACGCTATATTCAAAGACTTCACGTTCGACATGCTCGACGGCGACAAAGTCTATAACGAAGCGACTTCGACCAACGTCGTAAAACTTTCTCTTATCGGCAAACACCTCGAAGATTACACCAAAGACGACGATACGAAAGAAAAAGACAGTTACAACATAACCGTTTCGGATATCGACGCGAAGACCGTTCTTCCCAGACAGGCGGTTAACGTATACGATTCGAACGCTTCCGTTAAAATTCTTACGGAACAGGACGGCAATCAGATAGGTATCGTCAACAGCCAATATCGCGCAGACTACCCCGTTTCTTATCTCGGCGCGGCAGGTATTCTTAAAGATCTCGAAGAAAAGATTCAGGGCGATAACAAACACGTTCAGGCGTTGATGGTTGCCAATAATAAGGGCAACGCCGAAACCGTACTCTATACGACCGAAAAGACGATTACGTCGAACGGCTCTGCGGAATTCGCAATCAAAGTACGCGTTGACGAAGGGCAAACCACGGCAAATATAAGACTCTTCAAAATAGCGACGCTCGAAAGCGGCGAGGAAGACGGCAATTTAAGTCTTAATATAAAGAACGGCGAAAGCGCGAAAGACTACGTTGCGTCGGTCGAAGTCACAAATAATAACGCGGCAGGTCTTGACGGCTGGACGACTATCCGTTTCTTCGTCAAAGCCGGCGACGACGCCATGAAACTTCGCCTTGAATTCGGCGTAAGCGGCGGCGCGGCGTTGTTCGACCTCGTAAGCGATTCCAAATCGGTAACCACCGAAGACGAACTTAAAAACGCGTTTGACGATTACAAGTTCGACGGAAAAGGCGTAGAAGCCAGAACGGGTTACTACTACAAAAACGAAGAAGACGTCGGCAAAGAAAACAAACGTCTTAAAGATAAAGACGGAAAAGTCCGCACTATCGAACTCGACGCCGAAACCGTTTACGCTTACGCTCTGCCGAAGACCGTAACCGCCGACGTTACCGACGAAAACGCAACCGTCCGCCTTTACCGTTTCGACGTTAAAGATTACGTTATCGAAACGGCAGACGACGACGCCGATGACGACGATAGCGACGACAGCGACAACACCCCCGCAAAGACGAATACCGAAAGCGGCAAGGTCGCATGGCTCAATATCGTATCCATTATAATAGCGGCGGTCATCGTGGTTGTGCTTCTTGCGATAGTAGTCAAGAAATTCGTTGACGACAGAAAACGCAAGAAAGCCAAAACTCAATCGTATTACAGCGGTTACGACCAGACTTCGGCGCACGAAAACGGCAGCAGATACTCCGTAAGAAACGCGAAGAAAGGCTCGAAGACGTCTGACTCCAAAAAGACGACGGTAACTGTTCAGGCTCCCGACGCGGAAGACGAAGCGACCGAATACGATTACGGCGACGGCGAAACCGAAGACAAAAACGACGGCGACGACGAATAATCGCTAAAACTTAAAATTCAGGCGGCGTGGCAAAATTGCCACGCCGCTTTGTTTATTTGTAATGACAGTAAACAAGCACGTCATTGCGAAGGAGTGTAACGACTGTGGCAATCCCCGCAATAAAGGTCGGAGTGGCTTACATGGACGGATGCTCCAATCTTCGGGTTTGCCACGCCCCGCAAGGGGTCTCGCAAAGACAATCGCGCTATGCCAGGCAAAAATAATACGAACCTTGCCAAAACACCGCTATTTCCGTGCTTTTTTGCAAATTCTCGTTTGAAGTACGTATAGTACGTCTGCACTCGCCTTTACCAAAAATCATCGAAAATATCGGTGTTTTGGTTGCGGGCAAGTCTGACGGCGTATTTTTAGACTAAGACAAGGCGTGCGAACGGATTAATACTTGACGTATAAGCCGCAAGCAGAACGAAGTATTAGTCAAAAATACGTCGTCAGACCATGGTTCATATTATTCTTGCCTGGCATAACGAACGCCGCCGAGTTTACAAAAACTCAGCGGCGTATCAGCGTTAAAATTATCTGTATTTCGTTCAATTACATACGGGCAATCGCGTCGGCAAGTTTTTCGCCGAGTAATCTATGCCCTATGTCGTTGGGATGTAACCCGTCGGCAAAATTCTCGTTTCCGTCCGGCGTGTTAGGGTTAAGGTCGCCGTCGTTCCAAAAATCGACCGACTTCAGACCGTACTTTTCTACGATTGCCTTTTCGGCGTTATAGTACTCCGCAAGCGGTTTACTTCCTTCCGCCTTACGCCCGTTTTCGCCGTTCGTAGACGTTTCGTTGTATCTGCGCAACGGATATACTACGACCACCTTATCTTTGCCGTAAATCGACGTAAGATATTCCATAAGCGCGTCGTACGCCCCGCAAAACGTCGCGGGATCTTTATCGCCTATACAACCGAACGGAGCGTCGCCGTGTCCGAAATCGTTAGTTCCGCCGAACACTACGACCAGGTCCGCGTCTTTATCCATTTTCTTCGCGCGAAGCAAAAAATATTCGTCGCAAAACGCTTCTGCGGACGGCGTAATCTGCGGAGCGATACGTGTTCCGCCCACCCCGAAATTTACGGCTTTTGCGCCGAGTTTTTTCGCGCACACTTCCAAATATACGTTTTCTTCCTTAGTCGCGCCCGCCCCCTGCGTTATGCTGTCGCCCAAAAACAATATCTTTTTGCCGCGTAAATCCATATAATATACACCACCGTTTCAATTGTCGGAATAATTATATATTCCGCAGCGTTTTTTGTCAACGAAACTAAGTAGAAAATAGAAAAACGGCGGGCGGAAAATTTTTCAATTTCCACCCGCCGCTTATCGTTAAATTAAATAAATTACTTAATGTTAGCGAAGTATTTGATAGTTCTTACCATCTGCGAAGTGTAAGAATTTTCGTTATCGTACCACGAAACTACCTGTACCTGATAGGTGTCGTCGTCGATCTTCGAAACCATAGTCTGAGTAGCGTCGAACAAAGAACCGTATCTCATACCGATAACGTCGGACGAAACGATCTGGTCTTCGTTGTAACCGAAAGATTCGGAAGCGGCAGCCTTCATAGCGGCGTTGATTCCTTCCTTCGTAACGTCTTTACCCTTAACTACCGCGGTAAGGATAGTGGTCGAACCGGTGGGAACGGGAACGCGTTGAGCCGAACCGATAAGTTTACCGTTGAGTTCGGGGATAACGAGTCCGATAGCCTTTGCAGCGCCCGTGGAGTTGGGAACGATGTTAGCGGCGCCCGCTCTCGCGCGGCGAAGGTCGCCTTTACGATGAGGTCCGTCCAGAATCATCTGGTCGCCCGTGTAAGCGTGAATAGTGCTCATGATACCCGAAACGATAGGAGCGTATTTGTTAAGCGTGTCAGCCATAGGAGCAAGACAGTTGGTGGTGCAGGAAGCAGCCGAAATGATCTGATCTTCCGCAGTCAAAGTCTTTTCGTTTACGCTGTAAACGATAGTTTTAAGGTCGTTGCCCGCAGGAGCCGAAATAACGACTTTCTTCGCGCCAGCCTGAACGTGAGCCATAGATTTTTCTTTCGAGCAGTAGAAGCCCGTGCATTCAAGAACTACGTCTACGTCAAGTTTACCCCAAGGAAGGTCTTGCGCCTTGGGCATAGCGTATATAGTGATTTCTTTACCGTCAACGGTGATCGAACCGGGAACTTTAACGGTCTTTCCGTCTTCTTCGAAAACGGGTTCTTTGTACGAAACGGTGTGAAGGTTTTCGCCTATTCTGCCGCAATATCCGCCCTGAGCGGTGTCGTACTTCAAAAGGTCTGCCAACATTTTGGGGCTGGTAAGATCGTTGATAGCGACTACTTCGTAGCCTTCCGCGCCGAACATCTGTCTGAACGCAAGACGACCGATACGGCCGAAACCGTTAATCGCAACTCTAACATTTGCCATTTTTATATCCTCCGATATTGAATTACTTGATTTATTAAACGGCTTGGCAATCCTTTTCGCCTACCCCGTTTATTTCCGCATATATTATATATAAAGTATAGCGCAAAGTCAATCGTTTTTAGCGGTTTTTTACTATTTTTGCCTTATTCGGAATATTTATGCCGTACACCACACAAGGACGATAAACGAAAATTTTTTAATTCTCTATTTACAAAACCGCCGACCCGTGTTACAATTGAAAAAAGAAAGGAGGAAAATTATATGAAAAAACTATTATCCATCGTAATCTGTATATTTTCGATTCTTGTTTTGTGCTTTGCGGGGTGCAAAAATAAAACGGCAACGCCGAATACTCCGCCGGAAGATATCGAAATAAATAACTGGGCGCACTTATCTGTACAAGTCGGCACCGAAAGCGATTTAAGCGTGTTAGAATATTCTTACGGCGTATACAAAACCCCGAGATTAACCACAAAAACAAGTTATTCTGCGACAACCGATAAGGCAGACGCAGGCTACACGGCTTGTTCGGTTGCCGTCGCAAAAGACGGAGAACCGCAAGAAATATCTAAAACGAATCGGCAGGTTTACGACGAAGCGTGTAAAAACGGCTATATAATGGTCATTCGCAAAATCATCAACACAAGATACGAAGAGCCTGAAGCAGACGTGCAAGTCTATTTTATAACCCAAGACGGCAAAAAATATGAGTTGTCTTGTTTTGAAAACTCAAAACCGACCGTCGTAAATTTGGCAAACGGAGCGGAAAGTTATAACGCGCTTAATAAACTTGCAAAATAACGCTTGACAGCGACGGTAAGTACGATATATAATATCGTTGCTATGAAAAAAATCAACGCTAAAATAAGAACTTTATTGATATTAGGCACGCTTTCCGCCCTGCTCCTGGTCGGCGGAATCCCCATGATAATAATGGGCGCAGGTAAAAACACTTTCGTTATGATACTCGGCATCGTTTTCGTCGTATTCAATTTCTACGCATGCCCCATTTTGTTTTCGTCCGTAGGCACCGTTACCTCTCTTAAACGCACCGTTCAGGCGGTCATGGTCGAACATCTCTACTCCGTATCGGATATAGCCGTACAGACCGGCAAAAAAGAGGACCTCGTAAAACAAGAGATTTTTACGTGTCTGGATAAAAGTTATATAACCGGGCTTTTATTCGACGGAACCACGCTTTCTTACAACGACAAGCGCAAAGCGGACAGGGAATTGCTCCACTGCAAATGCGAGAACTGCGGCGCGACGGTCAATTATTTTTCGGACGACGCCACCCCGGTTTGCCCGTACTGCGGAACGCCTATAAAAAGATAATTTTCAGCGAAGTTCAGCGCCCGATTTGCGGATTATCCGCAAATCGGGCGTATTTTTTCGTTGCTTATCGGCAAAGCGGTTGACTTTGCGGCGTAAAAGATTTACTATAATCACGGAAAGAGGCTTCACCCTATCGGTGTGAGCGTTTTGCGCGTGAAAACGAACGGCAAATGCCTCTTTCTTTTATTTTCGCTTTTTAATTTGTTGCTTAAACCTACGCCGAACGCGAAACGAATTTCCCGTTTTCGTACAATCCGACGGGATAGCCTCCTCGTCCATTCTACGCGCCGTCCTTGCTAGCCACAGGTGATTGCGTTTGAACCCGCCAAAACGTAAATATACCCGACACGCAACGCGTGTCGGGTATATTTGGTGGAGCGGTAGTAACCTAAAACGAATATTATTCGGGAGTGTTTAGCAATATAGATATGTCGCCTATGGGTGGAATATCAATATTTGATAATGACTTTTGTTTTATATTCTTCTCTAAATCGAAATTTTTCGGAATAAAACAATAACGCTTATTGTTATTTCCAAATTCATTATGCGCTTCTACATAAAAGTAAAAAAGATTTTTTGCGAAGTATTGCTTATAATATAATCGTTCCATTTGCATATTGATAAAAAACTTTTCGTGAGTAGAAGCGGTTTTAATAAATTCGCAAGTGATATTTATTGCAAGGTTATGTCTTATTTCAAGAACGGATAAAGGCACACCGTCGGCGTTTACAAAATATCCGTTGCTTGTCATATCAAGCATAACCCATTTTTTCAAACTGAAATCGTAAATTTCGATAACAACGTGATTTTCCGTATCAAAAGGCGAATAAGGCATCAACCATATTCTACGAGCGTAAATACCCAAAGCAAGACAACATTCTTGCAAGATTTTCGATTTATTAAGACAGTTTATTCCTTTTTCAGGTTTGTCGAGGCAATAATCTAATAAGGCTATCGCATTACAACCGATATTATTTTGGAAGTCGCCTTTATGTGTAATTTGCGGCGCAAAAAAACTTAAAAGTCTTATTGCTTTTTCCAATTCACTTCCTTGTTTTGCTATGTCTTTCAATTTATATTTTTCTTTCAAGATTGCATATTGCGGACAAGCAAAATCATAAGTCAATTTATCGTTTATTCCGTTGTAAAAATCACAATTATTAAAAAGAATACCCTTATAAATATTTAATAATTCGTTCCAATTTTCTTGTAATTCTTTATCAGTCATAATAACTCCAAGATTTCAGATTTATCAACTATACTATATCATAAAACGATTTTATTTTCAATCATATTGATTGCCCAAACAACAATTTGGCACTGTGGCGGGTGCTTGATATAACAAGCGCGCCGCTATGCGGCGCGGACAAGCACCCGCCACCGACAAAACAAAACGAATAAAGGTAAACCGATACCACCGCCGAAAAAGCAAGAACGGCAACGAAAATCGGGGTTCGCACGCAGGCTTTCCGCGAAACCCCGATTTTTTCTTTTGCCCGTTGCCTTAAACTGTGCTTTTTCTATGCGCCGTATTTGACTACCGCAAAACTACCGCTTTTGTAACAGTCGTGGGATTACGGCGTGCGCTTGTCTTGATATAAATGAGCGTTAAAACGGCGTTTTACTTTATACCCCGATACTACCGCAAATATGCCACCATTGATTGTGGCGCGTGTGCTTGTCTTGATAACAAGCCAAGCCGAAATATATTTCCTAAAAGCACCTTTCCCGTCCTCGAAAAGCATTTTACAGTTCTTACAACTTCTGCAACGCCATTTCTTCTCTTTCATTGAAGTTCCCGCATTACGCGTACTTCTCTTGATTTCCGGTGCCAACAACCATATAAAAGCCACCGTTACTACGATAAACAAAACCACCAACAAAACGTTTACAACGATATCCCACACCATAACTTCTCCTTTTTGTACTCGAATACAAAATAGTCATTGTTAAATGACTTTATGGCTGCATTATAGTCTATAAAAAATGACTTGTCAAGTATTTTTAATAAAAAAGTTGAAAATAAATGACTTTTGTTTTATAATTTTCCAAAGGAGAAGAGTTATGAATACAAAAATTATCGAACTTAAAAAACTTTTACGCGAAAGAAAAATCACCTATAAAGAACTGTCCGAAAGAACAAACATACCCGAAGGCACTCTAAAAAATATCTTTTCAGGGTTTACAAAGAACCCCCGAATCGATACTATACAAACAATTGAAAACGCACTCGCGACGGACACAAAAACGTCTGACGTCAAAATAGTAAATACTTACACTTCAAGCGAAGAAGAAGAAATATTGGATATGTACCGCAAACTTTCAAAAGAAAATAAATCGGTCATATTGAAAAATTTTTATATTCTACTTAACCCCGATGAAAGATCTGATTATCAAATCTTGAAAAATATCAAATAAGGAGAAAAACCTATGCTAACAAACCTACTCGATACCACGGAGTCTACAACGACTTTAGTATCTCTTTTACCGACAATTTTTTGGGTAATCCTTGCGATTTATATGGTAATGGCTACGATTCATTACTTTATGGTCTTTTTAATACCGTTTCATATTGCAGGTATAAATAACAACCAAAATGAAATTGCAGAAGAAGAAAAGAAACAAACAAAAATCGCGCAAGAAACATTAGACGTTGAAAAACAACGACTTCAACTCGAAGAACAGCGTTTACAAATCGAAATCGAAAAATTGAATTTAGTACGCGCAAAACAAAATCTGCCGCCTTATATTCCCAAGTCATTAGATACAAAACCGACGGCAACTCCCGAACCTAAACAAGAAAAACCCGACGTATAATTTAGTCGCGCGGGCATATATATCCGCGCATACGGATAAAAAAAATTAAGACTTTTTTATACACCGCTTATGTTACAAACAGTTACTATAAAAAAGTCTTATTCTATTGATTTTTAACCCGATTTTACCGTTTTGTTTTCAATATGCTATACTATTCTTTATCAACGATAAGGAGTAGTTATATGAAAACAACCGACAAAATCTATCAGAACGCGCTTGAAATCAACTCAATGTCCTTGCAAATTATCGCCTGGATAAACGAAATGCGTTCAAAGCAAGACCAAATAGTCGCTATCCCTACGCGACGCACCCCGCAGTCACGCGAAGATTCGGCTATCGCCGAAATTGCAGATTGTCAACTGAATAATAATTTTCAAGATTTTCTCAAAATGCAAAATGAGGAAATTATGAAAAGAAAATACGGAAAAGGTTCTTATATTAAACGTTTCAAAAGAAGAAAAGACGGTTCAATTTATACCTATTATCAAGGTTCGTTTATACTCGACGGCAAGCGTATTTGTCTTACCGCTAAAACCCAAAAACAAATGATTGAAAAGTTAGACGAACTCTACAAACAAAAAACAACGTCGATTACTACACACTCGACTGAAACGTTAAAAACTTATTCGGAAAATTACGCCCAACGAAAAACAAGCACGATGACCGAAAGATCCGCTATCGAATGGAAACGACAATTGAATTCAATTATATCGGTTCTCGGCGAAAAACCAATAAACGCAATCACCGTCGTCGATATCGAAAACTTTCTTATAATGCAATCGGCAGGAAGAAAAACCAAATTTTACGACGTTCTGAACGGTATCTTCGAAGACGCTATAAGACACGATATTATAACGGTAAACCCCGTCAAAAAAACCGACAGACCGAAAGTTATCCAAAAACATAAATACAGAGCATACGAATTTTCGGAACAAAACACAATGATTCATTCGCTACCCGAAAAATATGCTCGGCTATTCGTATTTTTATGTTATACGGGACTTCGAATTTCGGAATGTCTTGCTCTCGCTTCGGAAGATATCAAACCCAACTATATTCACGTAACGAAAATTAAAGATTCGACCACTAACGAAATTTTCTACCAAACGAAAAACGGCGAAGAACGAAAGGTTATCTATCACGAAAGTTTACGACCGTATATAAACGTAGAATTTTGGCAATCGCTTACACACAGAAAAGTAAGCAGACAATTTCAACCTATATACAGTCAATTCAAAAACGTAAACTTACATTCGACAAGACACACCTACGCTTCACTTGCTCACTTCGTAGGAATAGACGACAAAATCATTCAAAATCAACTCGGTCATAAAACGCTCGCTATGACGCAAGACACATATACGAACATTATGATACCGGGAGAAAGTATCATACTTTCTTACTTTGAAAAACTGAAAGAGATTATACGTTTTACAAGGTGATTTCGTCCACAAATCGTTACACAAGTTTTTCGCAAAATATAAAAAATCGCCGCTTTTCGCGACGTTACACAGGAAATTACAACAACAAAACACAAAAAAATAAGAATAATTCTTTGTGAATTATCCTTATTTTGGTGGACAGGGGTGGATTCGAACCACCGAAGTCGGTGACGACAGATTTACAGTCTGTTCCCTTTGGCCGCTCGGGAACCTGTCCGTATATTGGAGCTGGCGATTGGAATCGAACCCACAACCTGCTGATTACAAGTCAGCTGCTCTGCCAATTGAGCTACACCAGCAATATGAACTAATGGTGCCTTAGGGCGGAATCGAACCACCGACAGAGGGATTTTCAGTCCCTTGCTCTACCGACTGAGCTACCAAGGCATATATTTTTGCCCTTAAATTTCTTTAAGGGCAAAATATGGCGACCTGGATGGGGTTCGAACCCACGACCTCTAGCGTGACAGGCTAGCGTTCTAACCAGCTGAACTACCAGGCCATATTATAATGCAAGTGTAAAGTTGTGAGTGGTGGGCCTTCTAGGACTCGAACCTAGGACCGGCCGGTTATGAGCCGGCTGCTCTAACCAACTGAGCTAAAGGCCCGTGTCTTTATCGACGTGGTCGGGGTGAAGAGACTCGAACTCCCGACCCCAAGGTCCCAAACCTCGTGCGCTACCAACTGCGCTACACCCCGTCAACGAATTACAACGCTCGTATATAATATCATATGAATTTTTGTTTGTCAAGCGTTTTTCTGATAATTTGTCAAAGTTTTTTTTCGATCGTTTCGGCTTCTTTTTCGAGTTCTTTTTTGACGCTTTCTGCCGTTGCTGCCTGCAACGAACAAACTCCGTTTTCCGCCGCAATTTCCCGCTTTCTCTTTACGTCGGATATTATCAACTCTATAATCGGAAGCGCGAATTGAGCGCAATAAAGTCCGCCAAGACAATATGTACAGGTTCTATACGCGGAAAGCCTGCCGCTTTGGCTTAAAGCGAAGCACACCGACGCGGATACAAGCGACAGAGCGGCAAAAAACACTATCCCGCTCTTTCTTTCGCCGTAAAACTCGTCGCCGCCGAACGCGATTTTCGCCGAATAGTACGTTACGAGCAGACTTAAAAGCATAAGCGCGATCGATATGATTATGCCGAAAGTACCTGAAACGGCGTTGAGTTTCGCCGTTCTTTCGCCGACGAAGTCGCCCGCGCCGACTACGGGAGTATTCAATACGTTTGCGGATATAACCGTCGTTACGACGTAAACCGCCGCAATCGCAAGCGTTACGACCGCATTTATAAGACTTAATATTCTGATTTTTTTCATCGTGTTTTTTATATTTACTCCGTATAAGCCCACCCTTCCGGGAGTATGCTCTACCGTTGAAGCGGGAGATGTGGCGCGCGTGGCGCGACGAAGAGGGGGCGACCTGCCTGGGGGCTTCACTACGGTTATTCGGCGAAAGAGCGGATTATCGGAGAAGTTCGGATTTGAGAGATTCGCCGGCGAGAGAGTTTTCTACTCCGAGCATATCGCAAATCGTTCTTGCGATATACGCGTAAGTCGGTTTCGTGCCGAGATTTACGGGCTTTACGCGTTTACCGTAAACGAGGAGCGGAACGTATTCTCTCGAATGGTCGGTAGACGGCGTTGACGGGTCGCAACCATGGTCTGCGGTGATAAAAAGCACGTCGTCGTCGCGCATCTTCGAAATAAAATCGTCCAACCGAGCCGAAAACTCGTTAAGGGCTTTCGCATAACCGACGGCATCGTTTCTGTGCCCGTAAAGCATATCGAAATCGACGAGATTCACGAAGCACAGTCCTTCGAAATCTCTATTACGGTATTCTGCGGTTTTATCCATTCCGTCGCTGTTATTGACGGTACGTACTGCATCGGTCGTACCCCTGCCGCCGAAAATGTCGTAAATTTTACCTACGGCAAGCACGTCTTTGCCCGCCGCTTTCAGAACGTCGAGCATAGTGTCTTCAGGCGGCAGAAGCGAGAAATCGTGACGGCGGGAAGTACGGGTAAAATTACTTTTATCGTCGCCGATAAAAGGTCGTGCGATAACCCTGCCGACGGCGTTTTTACCCGTCAGAATTTGCCTTGTGATTTCGCAATAACGGTAAAGTTCTTCGACGGGAACTACGCTTTCGTTCGCGGCGACCTGAAACACGCTGTCGGCGGAAGTATATACTATGAGCGAGCCGTCGCGCATACTCTCTTCGCCGTAGTCTTTGATGACTTCCGTTCCCGAATACGGTTTATTGCAGATCGCTTTCCTGCCCGTCCGACGTTCGAATTCGTCGATCACGTCTTTCGGAAATCCGTTCGGATAGGTCGGAAGCGGCGACGGCGAGATAACCCCCGCGATCTCCCAATGCCCGATAGTGGTATCTTTGCCCGCGCTCGTTTCGGCAAGTCTTACGTACGCGCCGATCGGAAAGGCTTCTTTTTCACCGAAGTTTACGCCGTCGATATTGAACAGCCCTAATTTTTTGAGCGTGGGAACGTCGAGTATGCCCGTATCGTAGCACGCTTTGAAAGTATTGCTGCCTTCGTCGCCGAATTTCGCGGCGTCGGGGAGTTCGCCTATGCCGAAACTATCGGCAACGATTAAAAAAATTCTCATTTTTTCCTGCTCCTTATGCCGGACAAGGCGTGCGAACGGGTTAATACTTGACGTATAAGCCGCAAGCAGAACGAAG
>OGFF01000195.1_pt1 | contig 90916 bp, 63 predicted proteins | sample 1570751 | NCBI WGS metagenome assembly OGFF01 (sample SAMEA2581951, study PRJEB24529) | metagenome | biome: Human gut stool | place: China | collected 2011 | reverse complement strand
CTGGCATTACTGCTATATCCACGGATACGAATGGCGGGATTCGAACCAGGAGCCGCAGATGCAGAAATAATTTGCACACCGGCTGTTTTACCCTGCAGGGCCTGCTCAGCATTGGTTATGGTACGATTTTCAAAATCTTCTGCTTTTACGGAAGAAATCGCCCCTGTTACGGAACTTTTCTTCTGTACACCATATCCTACAACAACCACTTCATCCAAAGTCTTGCTATCTTCCTTCAGTATAATATTCATAGTACCTGCAACGGCTTTCTTTTCCTGGGTCACATACCCGATATACGAAAAGACAATAGTGGAACCCTCGCTCGCTGATAAGGTATAATTGCCATCCAAATCAGTTATAACACCATTTGTCGTTCCTTTTTCCAATACACTTACACCAATCATCGGTTCATTAAGTTCATCGGTGATTCTGCCAGATACACTTACATGTTTCTGTGCAAAAACAGATGTCATACCTACCAAAAGGAACAGCACCAAGACCATTAACCTTTTCTGTTTAATTTGTCTTACAATCGTTTTCATTTATTATTATTTTGGGTTAACAATGAATTAAAATATCAGTTTGAAAGCGTAATCAGTACCAGCCCCACAACAAAGAGTACAAACATAGTCGCAATCATAGGTACAGTTCCTTTGGGAGCTCCTTTGAACTCTTTCCATACAAAGAATCCCCAAATCATGGCTACCACCGGTGCGGCATTGCTCAGCGCATAGGCTATGGCCGGATTGGCTGATCCGGCTCCCATAAAGCTGACCACCATACCGCTCATCCAGATAAAGCCGCCCAACATACCGATCAGGTGTGTACGGGTATCACCTTTCAGATAGTCCTTCATTGTGACCTTGTTTCCTTGAGCCGGATGACTCATGGCAAACGTATTGAAAATGGGAGTAGTGATAAGGACACCGGCGGCAAAGCAAAATACGCCGGTATAGGGAGTCAGTGTTCCCGTACCACCCGCAACATACTGGGGATCGAGTGATTTTACAACCAATCCATAGAAAAACATGATGGCCAATCCTGCCACAATAGCCAATAAGATACCTTTTTTAGGGGTGGATGCCTGACTCGCCGACATCTTTCCATAAGCCTTCCCGCAAATGCAGATGGCTACAATGATAACAACTACCCCTATCCAAAGCAATGCCTGGTTTCCGGGGTATACTTCACCGGCCAAAGTTATCAGCAGATAATTAAAAATTATACCGCCTATCCAGGCTAAGCCTCCGCCAATGGGAAACCCTATCGACATACCGGCCACAGCGATGGCTGCCGTCAGAAAGATATTACCGAAATTCCAGACAATACCACCCAACAGTGCATACTTCATACTGTTCCAGTCCATTGCCGCCAAGTCCTCAAAGAAAGTACGGCCTTCACTTCCCAAGCTTCCCAATGTCAGAGCCCCCAACAGAGCCGTGAAAAACAAACCGAAAGCCAAGTCCCAATAGAAAAGCTCGAAACTCCAGCTTTTCGAGGTCACCATCTTCTGCGTATTCGCCCAAGAGCCCCAACAGAGGCAGCAATAGACACAACACAGAATGGCCAAAATATAGTTGTCAACAAGTATCATAATTTATCTTCTGTTGTTTACCGTGTGTTTACTTTTCATTCATGCACATATAGATTCCAGCCCAAATAGTCCTCGATGGCTTCGTTCAGAATTTCCTTCACATCATTGCGAACCATAGCCACATGATGTTCAAAACCATTTTTACAAATATACTTCATCAGAGTCTGCAAGTTATTCACCTTGGTGACAGCTATGCATCCATCCATTCCATACGGGTCATCCGTGATTTCACCAGTACCCAAATAAGCCTTGATAGCGCCTTTTGTATCATCTGTGGAAATACGGAAGAATGTGAAATCACCTTTGGTCACTTTACCATATACGGCACCGAATGTATTGACCTTGCCCAGCGTACGTCCCAAAACGCCCAGTGTACCAAGCTTCAAGTCATTTCTGACAAACGATTTCGGGAAGTTACCGCAATGGGTACATACACATTTGTTCCGGTCTTCTGCAAAATTGTTATTCCAGTCAAGCAATGCCGATTGACCTTGCGCTGCCAATGTCAAAGCATACATGGACACAGCGCCGGCAATATCTACCTCACAAGCGGCAGGAAGTAATTTTTCACCCAGCATACTCATTGTCACACATGCTGCACAACCATAATTTTGTTCCAAAGAGTCCCAACACTGAACAGCAACAGCATCAATCTGATTGGCTTCGATCCAACGTTCTACAGCCACACCGAATTTTGCCTGAAGCACCAGCTTGTCACTATATTCCTTGGGAACTGCCGCATAGCACTTAATTTCTTCAAGCTTCTTCAGCAACTCCGCATCCGTATCCTCAATCTTACGGGCAGCACCGAGTATTTCAGAAAGGTCGACCGGAACGACTGTAATGCCACTCTTCTGTAACAGTTTCTCACTTGCACGTACAGTCTGGAAACCAGCCGGACGAGCACCGATAGCACCGATACGTGCATGGCGCAAGCCATTGACTACACGACAGATACCAGCAAACTTATTGATATCCTTGGCCAGTAATTCGGAGTATATAGAATAGGTGTGTAGCGTGGTATCTGTAAAAGGTATGCCATATTGATACAGATTGTTACAAACAGAAATCTTACCGCAAAAAGCATCACGGCGGCTGTCCAGATTATAATCCGCAAAACGAAATGTTCGCGTGTTTTGGAACGAAATGTTCCCGGCAGCAAAACGAAACGTTCTTTTTCTGAAAAATTTTCGACCGGCTTACGCCGGTTTTAAGCCTTTACTAAAACGGCGTTGGAAAACCATTCCAACGCCGTTCTTTCGTTTTGTCGCTTCGCTCCCGCTTTGACGCTTTACGCTTACGCTACCTCGACAAGCGCCTTATACGCCGCAACGCTTGCCGCCCGGACGATTTTGCCGCGGAAGGCCAGACGCGAGCCGACATACGTGCTCGTGTACGACGCATCGTTACTCGCACTCGCATACGACACACCGCCAAGCGCATTCGCATAGTGGTACCCGCGATAGACCACGCGGCCAACAGAGGTGCTTATCCAGTATTTGTCGCAATAATATGTACTCGATGAGCCATTCACGCTGCCTACAGGAATTACATCCATGTGCTTGCCATGAGCAACGGCGGTTATCCATTGGTCGCTTGCGGTCTTGCCTTTTACCCACCTTGTGCTGCCGTCGGGCATCCAGATGCGCCATTTCCCTGCATTGCCCGCATCATTAGGCAAATCCACTCCGTCCATCATGTCGTACTTGTGGCCGAAAATGTCCTCGTAGCCAAGACAGCAGATATTGTTTACTTGCGTCACCGTTAAACCGTCCTCACTGAGGTACCAGGCATACTGGTGGACGAGGTTGTCAACAAGGCTGTTCGTGATATTGGGATTGACGGCATGGGCTTCCTCGTAACCTATCGTGTCGGTCATGCCGCGATCGGCGGTGCCTCCGGTGGTACGGTTGTTCGTATGGGAACCCGCACCGCACTGTTCCTGGCTGTCACGACGGCCATACTTCGCATAAAACAGGTTGGCGATACGGGAGTGCATCAGAGCGTCTATCTGCTGCATGCCGCGCTGTACCGAATAATAATGGAAATCTGTCCAACTCATGCTTGCTGTGGTACTGCCGCCGGTGATACAGGCACGCAGTTTGGAACCGACTACGGAACTGCCTACAACCGCACACAGGTGCTCGTCGTTAGCAACCCAATCAGGTTCCATGTCTTCGATTTTATCACTGTTGGAAAGAACCACCACATCGAACTCTGCCGTGTTAAGAACAGAAAAATGCAGCGCGGTGGCGTTCGCCGGAACATCCGCTATCAGGTACATGCCGGCCTCAAACTTGTTGCTCAAGGTCGGAACAACTACCGAACTGATGACTGTGCCGGAATCGTCCGTGAACACACTGCCGACAAGGTTAGTGCCGGGAACACTTGGAAAGCGCACCCGCTTGTAACCGGACACCGCCACCTTGCAGACGGAATATGTGCTGTCCGTACTGTAGCTCTCACCCAGCGTCGTCTTGCCGGTCATGATCTTCCTTCCGCTGAGGTAGCCGCCGCTCGTGCCTTTCAGGTCGTCAAGTGTCAAGACGGTGGCTTCGGGTGTCTCCGGCATCTCGTCCTTGCCACGGGAACTGTAGCAACTGTAGTGCTTGCCGTTGAGGTAGTCGTTGATACCCTTGCTCCAGAAGAACGGCTCGTACATCATCCAGTCGCCTTCCGTTCCATCTAACTTGGCCGCACTTCTGTCAGCGTACTTGTTGCTGTCCGTATCGTCCAGTGGGTAATAGGTCATCTCCCCGTCCAAGTTGTTCATGGTCGTGTCCACGCCCGCGATGTTCACGTTGCGGGTGGTGGCCTTCTTCGTCACTTTGGCAAGCACCCGGTGCCTTTGGCTGAGGATAGCCGTGATGTGCGCGCTCGGCACGTAGGTGTTCCCGTACTTGTACCCTGTATGGTTGTCCTCGTTGCTCACGTTAGCGTCATCCTGCACCTCATCATCGAACTCAAGCAACGTGTATTCCGGCTGCCGGATGTTCAGTTCATCGAAACGCGCAGTATAGTTATCGTAGGTAGCCTCGTCAAGGTATTTTGTCAGTTTGTACGACCCGCACAGCTTGCAGCGCCCTGTCACGGTGTTGCCTTCCGAGTCTATGCCACCCAGTCCCGCATCGTACCATTGCTTCAGGTCGCTGCCGTCGCCTTCAAGCTCCAGTCCGGTCAGGCGGACATACTTCAGCTTGTTGCCGCTCATGCCGAGGATTTCCCTGAACAGGGCAAAGCCGTCCAGGCCGACGCACCCTTCCACACGCAGACCGGTCAGGTTGCGGATATTGCCGAACGTGATACCGCTGCGCTTTATCTTCGGCAAGTAAAGCAGCGAGAGGGTCTGGTAATTGTCAGGCAAGACCAGCGAGTACAGGGGACAACCCTCGGCGAAGGCGATGGTGGAGAGGGAGGAGCAGCCGCCGGCTATCACAATCTCCAGACGGGTGCACTGGGACAGGTCAAGGCCGGGAAGCATCGTGTAGTTACGCACATCAAGGCTCTTCAGCATCGGCAGCTTGTCACCGATGGCTATCTCGGTCAGCGTGTACGTGCTGCCGGTACGTCCCAGTACGAGTTCTTCCAGACGGGGCAGTTTCGGCAGGTTCAGGTCGGTAAAGCCGCCCCATGAGGACAGGTCTATCTTGCGGGCATATTCGCCGCCGTAGAAATGGAAGATGGTGCCCACGTTGGCGGTCTGGCCGTAGGTATAGCTCCATCCCACGCCCTCCGACACGGGGGAATGGACGAGCGTGGCGGCCTCACGGACGAAGGCGAAGTAGAAGTCCCTCGACGCCCAGGCGCGGATGGTCGCACCGGCGGCACTGTTGCCCTTGAACGTCAGGTCGGTCAGCGTGTACTGCCCGGTCTGGTATCTCGCGTCGAACAGTGCGAGGCGGTTCGTAAGCCACCAGTGGCGGTGCGCCTTGCGGGAGCCTTGCATGGCTTCCAGATAGGAATAGGTGACAGTACTCACCGTCCCGTTCTGGCTCACTTCCACGCCCTCGGTCTTGGGGCTGACATACTTCTTCTGCGCGTCGATGTTGTAGATGCGCTCGCAGAACTTCGCGCTCTGCTCGTCATCGAATATCTGGAAGATGTACTCGTTGGTCATACGCGCACGCAGGCGGCGGTAGGCAATGCCGAGTTCGTCGGCGAACTGGTCGCGCAGGTTCTTCCACAGGACGGAATCATGCCCGGCATAGGCGTACACGGTTTTCGTGCTCGTGCTCAGTTCCGGGTCGGTGGTCTCCTCGTCGATGTCCCAGCCGTATTTCAAACGGCCGTCATTGCGCACGCCGAGGATGGTGTCGTTGTCGTAGAAAATCATGTAGGCGAGCATCTTGCCCTTGTCCGGGTCGTACCAGAACGCCATCATCATGTTTTTCACGCGCTGGTCAACGCAACCGAAAACATCCGTGATGGCATAGTAGTCGCACAGGTAATCCACATCGAAGTAATCCGAAAGTTCGGACTTGAACTTCGCCGCCCGTGCCGTCTTCTCGGCGGCCGTCAGGCCGGCGGCTGTCGTGTCGGTGCTCCTGACCCATTTCACCAGGCGTTCCAGATAGGCAGGTTTCTTCGTGCCGGCCTCATACTGGGCGTTCAGGCCGTCATCGTCCGGGAACCGGGCCTCGAACACTTTCAGCCAGTGGGGCGTGCCGTCATCGTCCAGCGCGTCGAAGTCGTCGTCCAGGAACATGCCCATCGCATAGTCGTTGTTCAGGAACTCCCAGCATTCCGTGGGGTTCTGACCGCCGAACTTCTCGGACACCCACGGCTGGTCGTGGTAGCCGGGGATGTCAAGGAAACCAAACACGGCTTCCGTGCTCTTGTCGTTGTTGAAGTTGAACTTGCCGAGGAACTGCGGGGTGTCATCAGTCGTGCCACGGTAGAACAGCATACAGGGGAAACCGTCAACCGTGGTACGCACGTCGTAGGGGTAGCCGGCAGACACATGACGCTGCACTGGAGTAAGTTCGCCTGCAGCTGAAAGCACGCGCTGCACCATCTTGGCCATACCTGTATTATGGCTGGAGGAGGATTCGGCGTAGTCGGCCTTGAAGCACCAGCAGTCCACGGGGGTGGCCTGTTTCTGGTCGCCGCCGCCCTTTCGGAATGAGTATTTGGCGGCGGGCTGCAAGGTACCGCCCACGCCCTGGGCGTCGCAGCCGAGGTAGAGTTGCCCGGCGGCCTTGCTGCTGTCCTTGAGGTACAGGCGGTAGTTCTTGGTCGGGTACGCCAGGGAGCTTGTCCCTTGCAGGCTGATGCAGCCGCCGACGAGGCGGAAATTCTGCGACGGGTCGGACTTGTCCACGTACAACGCCTCTTCAATGTCGTACTTGGTCTTCTTGTTGTTATTTACGGCGGCCTGAAGCACGGTGGCGACACCATTGGCCTGCTGCCCGGTAATGACGATATAAGGAAGACCGGCAGGAAGCGAGTCCACCGTGATCTCACCGTTCTGGTCAAGCACGTCGTTCTCACTGTATTTCCCTATCAGTTCGTCCGCGCCGCCGAGGTCAAGCATGTAGGCGTCGAGCATCTGCGAGTCGGTCAGGTAGGTGTCGTAGGCGCGCATGGAATACACGTCAAGCGTGCAGTCCCCGCTACCCATCTCAATGTATTGCGGGGTGGCCTGGTTAATGCTGTCGCCGGAACCGCGCTGCACCGCACCGGACAGGATGCCGTTTACGTACAGGTACAGCATGGAGTCGTTCAGTTTCTCGTCGGGCGTGCTCTGGGTACCGGATTTCGGATAGGCGACGAAACCGATGTTGTACACCTCGCCGGTGGCGAACTTGGTCGTGACCGTGCTGCCGCCCCTCGACACCATACGGGCTTCCTGGGCCGTGATGACGAAGCCGGTGCCGCTGCCGTCAACGCAACGGATGATTTCCGTGTCGTCATCGGTCACGTTCTCCACCTTGAAACGGACGGAGAAGGCCATCGCGTTCGTGGCGTTCTGCCCCGGCATGGCCAACGGGCGGAACTGCACCGTGGCACGGGCGTCACCGGTAAGGCGCAACGCGCCGCCTGTCCAGCCGTCACCGCCCCACTTGAAGCCTTCGAACAGGGTTCGGATGCCGTTGTAGGACCATTCCTCACGGTTCACGTCGCTGTTGCTGCGCCCGGTGGCCGAAAGTTTCAGCGTGAGGCCGTCGGTCGGGTCGGTGATGGCAAGGTCGCTTTTTTCCGCGTGCAGTGAATAGGTGTATGTGGCCATGCCGCATTCCATACGGCAGGCAATGGTACCGGGGGACATGGCACGGTTCTGCAACTCGGTACGCGTGAAGGCCACGCTCGCGGATGAGATGAGGGTGCCGCCTTCGTACACCTTGACCGCAGTGGGGGTCTCCCGTGGGTTGTAGGCGGCATAGACAAGCGTGTAGTTGTCGTATTGCTTCACGGGGATGTACGGCCTGCTCCCCTTGGCTACCACCGTGCCGTCGGGGTAGTCGAACCGGGCGGCGAACACGGGGGTGGCGTCACCGCTTTCCCTCACCGCGATGTCGAAATAGATGCTGTTGCTCTTGATGGTGCCGGTGCCCTGCTCCAGTTCCGCCACCAACTGCACGGAATGGGAGCCGTGCGCCATGCCGGTGGTCTTGACGGAAAATGAGCCGTTGGCGGTACTTGTGCCGATGGTGCGGTCTTCGGTGTCCACACCGTCCACGTAACACCGCAGCGTCTTCTGCCCGCTGCCGGTCAGGGCGAAGGGGACGCTGACCGTGTCGCCGCGGTTCACCACCGCAGCCACATTGAACGAACTGCTCAGCACAAGCTGTACCACCGTCACGGTCCATGTGATTTGGGACACCTGCTGCTCACTGCCTTCCCCGACCGTCACGCGGACACGCACAGTGTTCGTGCCGGTACCGAGGTACTTGGTCACGTCAACGCTGTTGCTGCTGCCGGCTGACAGGGCCGATTCCAGCGTGCTGCTGTTCGCGCCACGGCTTATCGTCACCAGTGCCTTGGCTGGGTTGCCCGTGCTCTCGCCCGTGGAGGTGTCCACATGGTCGTAGGTATATACCAGCCTGACGGTATCGCCAAGTTTGACAGTCGGGTTGGCCGTCACGCGGGTCAGCACGATCTTGTTGGCCGACACGCTGCCGCCACCGCCGCCCGTGAACTGGTCGCTCGTGCTCAGCACCTCGCCGTTCTCGTCCAGGAGGGACAGGGAGTAGGCTTTCTCGTCACCCGCGCCGATCTCGTTCAGTTGCAACGCCGCGCCGTACTTGCCGCCCAACTTCTTAAATTCTGCTGCTACGGCCTTGTTCTCGACGGGGTTCGTGCTGTTCCCGTCCAACGTCTCGTCAATCTCCATGACGGGGATGTCAAGGTTCACGGTGCCCTCCCCGTCCGGGGACAGCTCGTTTGTGGCCGTGCCCTTCGTCACTTTTATCTTCTTGACCGCATCACCGCCGCCGTACCGGTTCCAGGCGGAAGGGGTGAGGAATGAGGATATGTCCGTGCCCTCGAAGCGGTAGTCGAGCCATTTGCCCGCGCCCGCTTCGAAAGTGATGACCATGCCGGGCTTGGCTTCGTCATCGATATCCGCACCGGAGAGGGCGGCGACGGCGGTCGCCTTGGTATAATACCCGGAAGTGAGCGGATGCAGCTGCGTCACGTTATAAAAACCGCTCCCTGTGCCGCTGCCACCGCTCGCCGCAACAAGGTCACCCTCCTCGTCGCTCCACACATACAGCGTGTCGCCACAGATATATGACTTGTCCTTCAGCAGCGAGAAGCCGTTGCCGTGGTACAGAGAGGCGGAAGGCACGCCCTCCACGCTCCAGTTGTTGTAATAGCTGCCGCCGACTTCATAGACAAAGTTCTTCGCGCTGCGCAGCCACACCACCCGGCCGCCAGCCTCCACGGTGGATTGCTGTTTTACCGTGCCGCTCTCCACAATGGCTTCGAAACGGGCAGTCGCGCCCTTCAGTGCGGCAAGGGACGTACCCTCATAGCTGGACGCGGCAAGGTTGGCCGCCGCTGCCGCTTCATTGGCGTCATCGGCGGCAGTCTGTGCAAGTCCGGCATTCTTATTCGCCGTTTCTGCCGCACCTTTAGCCAAGGTCGCGGCTTTCGAGGCTGCCGTGGCGGCGGCGTTAGCGGTCTTGGCGGCGTCATCCGCAGGTTTGCTCAGCAGGGTCAAGGGTGCGCTTACCACATCTGTGCCGCGCATGGCGGGAAGGGAGGTGATGCCACTGAGCGTGCTGACGGTCTCCAGCTCGTCCACGCTCTGGCTCTCGGCCTTGATACGGTTAAGAACCTCATTTACCAAGGCGGTCTTTTCGGTTTCTGTCAGTGCCATAATCATTCGTTTTTATCGGGTTCCTGTCTGTCAAGCATGGCCGAGAAAGCGTCTATCACGTTGGGCAGGCAGTAGTTCTCCACCGCCCGGCGTATGAGTTCCGTTTCCTCATCACTGTATTCCGCCTCCCCGTCGCTTTCGTAAATCTTCAATGCAAGATGGAGGGACTTGATGCCGCTGATCCGCGTATAAAGCAAATCGGCGAAGGGCTCTCGCGCATCGACAATCTGATGCGACTTCCTGCTTATCCCGGTTGGGATGCTGAGTTCTTTGAAATTCAACTTCTTCATATTTATTTAGCTTGAATGGTTCAATATCTGATAGCGGAATCCGTCTATCTTGGTTATCAGGACTATCACAGAATCACCGGCAGCCATCTTGTAGTCCGTAAGATTCTCGTTATGGTCATAAATGCCTTTCAGGGTTATCGGCAGTGACCCCGTGCGGACACGGAAAGTCACCATCGTCGCGAAGTCATCGGGAAGTGCGCTCAATCCGAATTTGCCGGCTATCGAAGCCTCCGTCGGAAGTGTAACTTCCGTACCGCTGTAGCCCGATTTGTTGTAATACATCAGGATGATGTTGTGCTGCGAGAAGTCCACGGAATAACTGCTGCTGCCGAAAGTAAGGATGTTGGCCTTCGTGTTGATAAAGGCGGGAGCCATCAACGCGGCGTTGCTGCTGATTCCGTAGTTCTTCGTGCCGCCGGACACGTCGATGAACAGGCCATAGTTGGCTTGGTCTAAACCATAGTTGCCATACGTGTTCGGATGATTGTTCACGATACGTCCTGTAGCCGTGAATGCACCGCCGGCGGAACCGGGTATCACATCGTTGCCGAACATGACATATCCATTACTCCCGCCCACGCGTATGAAATTATCATAGATGGCGAGGCTGCCTCCGGAACCTTGGGCCGTGGCCACGGAACCTATACGGCCTGCCGCGATTTCAAAACCGCCGACTATCTCGTATTCGCCGGTCTCGTAATTATATTGGCGGGTACCGCCCAGCTTGCCGGAAATCGCCACCACTTCGCCCAGGAACTTCCCGTTGATGGTCTCGATACTCCCATCCTCCAATATCTTGAAATTGCCGTTGGCGGTGACAAGCCCTTCCAGCTTGATGTTGTCCGCAGTCAGTTTGATGACGGTCTTGCTGTTTCCGTCAGCATCGGTTTCTTCGACCGATACGCCGATGAGCGCGACCTTGCCGTCCGCGCCCTGCGCATAGATGCCGCTACCTTCGGGTTTCACCACGAGGCCGGTTTCCTGAAGCAGGTTCTCGTCCTTGTCATAAATGGCCGCCGAAAGTTTCACCAGCCGTTCGCTTTGCTCAAGCAGCGTCCGATACTTGTACGTCAGGTTCTCCACCTTGTCGGTGCTAAGGATAAGCATATAGAGGTAGATGTCCCCGTCGAACTCCAGACGGAAGTTGCCGGTGCCGTTCCAAAGGCCGTCGCAGGTGTACTGCACATAGCCCTCCGTCACGCCCAGTTCCTCCTCCACCTCCATGCTGTTGAAGTTGGCGAAGCCGGTCTTGTCCACACCCTCGAAACTTACTTTCAACGTCCCGGCCTTGGCACAACGGTAGAGGAAGCTAAGGTACACGGGCAGGGCGGTCTTGTTGCCGTCACCGTCCGTACCCATCGCGGGGATACTCCGCAGGTTTTCGTGCTTCTGCACAATGTATTTGTTCCGAATACGTACCACCGTGCGCCCCATGTCGGTCACGACGCTCGCCCCGTCACCTTTCTTCGTCAGCACGTTATTATTTGCCCAGACCCATTTGTTACCGGCAAGGAAGAAAACGGTCTCGTTCTCAGTGTTCCACTTCTCCAGACCGGAGGCGAAGGAGGCATTGTTCAGGTAGCCTTTCTCCCCTGTAAAGTCGTCGCGCAAGCCGTCCACGGCACTTTGTATCTTACCCTCGGTGATTTCAAACTTTGTCTTGATGTCCTCGCCGGTGACAAGCAGGAACGTCCCTTTCAAGTAGGCGTTATCGGAATAGATGCCGTCGCCGTGGGGCTGGTTGTCGGCGGGAAACCAGTCGTCGCTTATGCCGTCCAGGTTGCCAAGCCGGGTACGCAGACTGCCGGCGAAGCCTTTGCCCTTGACACCGTTATACACGTCGATGCGCGGCTGGCCGTCCTCCGTCGCGCTTATCAGGATGAGGTTCTGGCGCAACGGGTTCTCCGTATTGCCCATCAGCACGCACTCGTCCCCGGCTGCGGGTGCCACACCGCCGAACTCGCTCTTGGCCACCTGTATGCCAGCGATGCCGGCTGTCGTGATTTCCACCCAGTAGGCATGCTGCTCAGTGCCGTTTTTGAACGTGGCGCAGCGCATCAGGTCGTGCGCCACGAAGGTGTTGTCATGCTCAAAAGTGATGCGGTAGTAGTCCCCCTGATCCTCCACGGCTTTTATCTTGCCGTTGGCGGCACTCACGCACAACTGGCCGCCCACGCTCCGCACACGTTCGATGAGAAGTTCCAGAATGACCATGATTTGCCTGACGGTTAACTTGTCCACCGTCAGGTTGGCCAGTCCGTTTTCGTCCAACCAAAGCTGCCAGCCCTCGCCCAAGAGCCCGTCCACGAATTTCGGGCTGCGCAGGAACTGGAGCAGCACCGCGCTCAACAGGCGGGCGTTGCCCTCGCCATCGATTTCCCCGTTCTCTTCCTGACCGATGCCGATACCTTCCTCAAACGTAATTTTCTTCTTCGCCCGGTCAGCTTTCTTCTTGTTCAGGAATTCCTGTTGGCTGCGGCGGGCGGAGAAAAGGTTGTTGTCTGTCGGGAGCGTGTTGTCCCACGAGCGTATGATGTCCGGCAGGCCCAGGCTCGCGGTTTTACCCTTCACGTAGCTTTTCACCTCACCGATACTGTCGTTCACTTTCTCCAGCGCACCGGTCTGAAGGGCGTCGCTTATCTCCAGATCCATCTGGGAGGGCAGGTTCACCTTCCGCGTGATCTTGGTGATGCGGCTGCTCCGGTAGCCCGTTTCCGGGAAGTACTTGCCGCTCTCCAGCCGCACGCGCCGTCCCACGTATAAATCGGCATGGTTGTCCTCTATCCACACGTGGTCGGTGGGTGCCTTGTACACGCTGATGTCCTGCCAGTGCTCCTCGTTGAATTTGTCCACCGCTTCCTGGAACTCGGCCTCGGCTATCGGGTAATACTCGTCCGGCATACGGATATTCCACAGGATATAGTGGTCGCCGGCTCGCGGCACCAGTGCGCCGCCCGGAAGTTGGCGGCCGTCATCGTAGGGCCATATCGTGATAATCTCGAACTCACGTGTCTTGCTGTCGTAGTTCACCTCGAAGTAGTGGTCATCGTCAGTACCCTGTCCCTCCAGGTCGCCGTCCTGAAACGACACGCGCTTGGTCTCGCCCGCCAGTTCGTATCCGTTGGGGTCGAAGTTCAGGCTCTCGTCCTTGAAATAGTATATCGTAAAGGCGTTGCCGTCCTCGTCCTTCGTATCCACGCTGCGCACACTGCTCACCGTTCCTGTACGCCTTGGGAATATGCCGCTGAAAGCGTCCTTCTCGTAACGGTCGTAAATGCCGTACTCGTCGGTATGCACTTCCACGTATTTCCTGCCGTCGGGCAGCATGAGGCGGCTGTGGCCGTATTTCTCCGGGTCGATGTTCCGCGTGCTGCCTATCGGGAACAGACGGGTGTAGAAGCCCTCCGTGTTCGAGGTGTCGCACTCCAGTTCCGTCAGCCCCTTGCCGTAGCCCAACGTTATCTCTTCGCCGTGCTCGCAGCGGCACACGTTCACCGTCTGTCCCTCCGCCCACCATTCGGCCTGCCCACCCACTTTCTCGGCTATCTCCTTCAGAGCTGCATCGCAGAACTTGCCCTCATAGTCGATGGTAATAAGGGCCGTTCCGTCCACCCGGCCCACCTTCCAGTCCGTGGTATGGTCCATGCCGTTGTTGATGCACTTCACCACCATTGCCACATGTTCCCTCGGCGTGGCCGTCAAGGTAAATACCGGCTCCCCGTCGCCGTCTGTCGTCTCCAGTACAAGGAAACGTTTTATCAGACTCTCTATGCCGTACAGCTTCAGGTCATACGACCACTCCGACTCGCTCTTCTGCTTCGGGGCGTACTTCTCCTGAAGCCAGTAACGCTCGCCCTCGAAGTCCGTGTAGTCGTTCACGTCCAAAGGGACATGTTCGTAATGCGTGAAGGAGAGGGTCAGGACGTTGTCGCCCTGAATCTCCTTCTGCTGGGTGCTGCTGTCATTGACCGCAACCTCAGCTTTCTTTTGGCCGTATCTGTCGTATATCGTTAGAAGCATATTTGAACGTCATTATAATGCGGTTAGATAATGGGGACCGGCTCACGGAACTTCACCTTGAACCGGCCGGCATGGACACCCTCTTTCCATATATAAGTCAGCGGAGTGAACTTCGTGCTGTCCGTGTATTTCACGTGTAGCGTCAGGTCAAGTTGGGGGAAGTGGATGTCCAGCCAGCCACCGTTGCCCGCCTTCAGGAAGTTGATGAAGGAAAAATAGTTCTTCAGCCATCCCGCCTGAGTCTTGTTATACAGGGCGAAGCAGAGGGTCACGTCACGCGGCTCGTTCCTCGGTGTCAGCACAGCGGAGTATTTTTCGCCTTGCTCTTCCCTGATATTGACAGCCGTGTCTTTCTTAGCCTTGCTCGGTGTCAGTATCGCCGTCAGGTTGTCCATGCCACCGCGCTTCTCCTCGGCCAGGAACACGCCGTATTCCGTCCAGATGTCCGTGCCATTCATCAGCACCAGTCCGCTCAGTATCTTATCCATATCACTTTACTTTTAGTCCGTCACGTATGATTTTCACCATGTTTTCCGCAATCTTTTCCAGATGTTCCGCGCTCTTCCCGGTGTTCTCCTCTATCTTCGCCAGATGGTTCTCGGCCGCGTTCATCTTCTCTGACACGTTCTCCATCTTATCGTCCATGCTGCTCCAGTGCTGCAGGCCGCTCGTGAACATACCCTCCAGCTTCGTTCCCTGATCTTGCGTCATGGCGGAGAAGCCGCCAGCCTTCGCGCTCTGGCTCGAACCGCTGCCGTCACCTCCATAGCCTGTAGCGGCGGCAATACTATCACGCAGTTTCATTGCCTCGTCCACATACTGCATATACTCGTCCTGCAAGGCCTTGCGCTCGGCTTCGGTCAGGTCATTGTCTTCCATCGCCTTGCCAAACTTCTTCCACCATTCCTCAAGCCTGTCCGCATACATTTCTCCAATTTTATTCGACAGCATGGCACGCATGAAGTACTCGGAGATGTTGTCTGCAAAGTCTTCCGCAGATGCGTCCATATCCATCAGCTGGTCAATGAAGCTGTCATACATCGAATCAAACGAAATGCCCGTAAGCCCCTCATACAACTGATTAGTAAGCTCCTCCAACTTTCCGGCTTGGTCTATATAATCATCCAGCTTATCCGTAAGCCGTCCGCCGTAACCGCCCTTGCCGGTGTTCTGTATCTGTGTCCACATATCGACATTGCTCCGCAACATCTTCATCTCCTCCGGACTCAGGTTCCAGATGTCGCCGTTCCATTGCCGCCCTATCTGGCTGCTCAACTTGGCTATCTGCTCCTGCGAGAAACCGCCCCAATAATAGTTCCAGCTGTGGTGGGAACTGTGATAGCCGGCTTGTGCCTGTGCCATCTGCAAATAGTTGGCATTCGTCTCCTGCTGATATTTATAAGCGTCACGGTATGCCGCCACGCTTTTCGTTCCCCGACTTGCCTTGATTTCGTCCGTCAGGTCTTCGATGGCAGTCTGCAACGTCTCGTTACGGTCGGTCAGCCGGTCGATAGTTTCTTGGACTTCTTTCGCGTTGCTGGAGGTTGTCCACGAAGACCAGCCACCAAAAGTTATGGCATCGAAAATATTACCTATTCCTTCGTAGATTGATTTACCGATGGTCACGAACAAGTCTCCAGACAAAACATCGGAAAGGATGCCGCTCACGGCACTGAGCACGGCATCGAGCAGACCGCCGATAACGACGCTCAACCCATCCTTGAACAGGTCTATGATTTGCACAATCCAACCAATGATAGGCACGTCCTCAAGGGCATCGGCCACCTTGCCGAATGCGTTGCCAAGTTTGCCTCCGATTTTTTCCGCAGAATTCCCGAACTTGATAAGCCCTTCATACGCACCGCTCAGGCTACCGGATGCGATTTGCCGCAAGCCTTCCACCACACCGTCCATGCTTGACTTGAGCGTGGTGGCGGTATCGGTCATGGCACGTTGCGCCTCGGAAGCGACCGTCTGCATCGACGACACGTTCTCGGCTGCGGCATCGGCATTTATCTGTGCCGTGTCGAGGGCTGTCTTTGCGATGTCCTGCTCCTCCTTCGTACCGGACTGGACGGTTTGGATATAATTCCGCTGGGCTTCGGAAAGGTCGGCATAGGCACTTTCGTAATCTTCCTGCGCTTGCTTCAGGTCGGCAAGGCTTTTCTGGTAAGCGGTTATCTCCGCTCCCAGTTTCTTGAAGCTGACCTTATCCGCCCCGCCGAGGGACTGTTCCATTTGCCGGATGGCACTGATCAGTGCCTCTTGGCTGTCATGGTCTGCGTTGCGGAACTCGTCCGTCCGCGTGTATGCCTTTGCCTTCTCCAGTTCCGGGGCTATCAGTTCATGGAACATACTGCCGAACTCCCCGAAGACTACGCTCCAGTCTATGTTCGCCTTCAGTTCCTGCGCTTCCACCCCGGCAAGGAGGCTGTCCCGCTCCACACCTAAATAATGCTTTTCACTATCGGAAGAGGCTTTCCGGATTTTCTCGGCATATTCTTCGGTGATGGCAAGTTTCTGCTGCTGGTAGGTTCCATACGCACGGAGGTGCTCCTGCATGGCCTTGAATTCTTCCCGGTACGCATCCGCGACGGATCTTTGCCGTTTAGCCTCGTTCAGTTCATTGGCGTTGTCTATGGCGGACTGCTGTTCTTCCGACAGTTCCTCACCGCGACCGGCTTCCTTGTTCTTCCGTTTCCAGTCGGATTCCTGCTTGTCGATTTCATTCTTGCGGGCTTGATAGTCGTTGTCAATCTGGCGCAGTTTCTTTTGCAGCCCCTCATCCATAGCCTCTATCTCGGCGGCATCGTTCTCCCGTTGCAACTCGGCAAGTTCCTGCCCCAGTTTCTCGGATACCTGCTTGCGACGCTCGGCTTCCCGCTCGGTTTTCTCCCTTTTCTTCTTCTCCTTGTCGGCATCGCTGTCCGTGCCGGGTTTCACCTTGTCATACTCCTTCTTGGCGGTATCCACCGCGTCTTTCAGATCCTTAGCCTTCTTCTCGAATTCCTCTTGGGTCAGGTTGTTGGAGGTGTCCTTGATGAAGTCATTGTAGGCTTTGAGGGCTGTCTGGTATTTGCGCTTGGCAGAAGCGACCCAATCCGAGCTTGAATCCACCGGTTTGTTGCGCCGGTTCTGCTCACTGCGCAGCTTGTTCAACTGGTACTGTAGCTCGTCACGGGAATAAGTCCCGGTCAGGGCCGCATTCCCTTGCGTAATCTTACCGTACTTCTTCTCCTGCATCGTCATGTTGGCAAGCAGGGTTTCGCGCTGCCGGATCTGCTGGGCAAGCGTTTCGTTGCTGACACCGGTCAGGTTCTCAAAATAAGCGTTTACCCCATTCTTGCGGATTTGCGTGGAAAGGGTACCTTTCTTACCCAGCAGGTTCTTCAGTTCTATTTCTTCATCCGAACTCAAGCCACCGGTTTTTCTCATCCGTGTCCCGGAACCATTAGTCTCCTCCCAACGTTCCGTCGCTTTCTTGGCTTCCAGTTCCTTTATCCTGTCCTCGACGCGCTTCAGTTCGTTTACCGGGTTCGTAATGGACTTCTGACCGTCCAGCAAGGCTATCTCCTCCTTGATTTTCTTGATGTTCTTCAGCTTCTCATACTCGGTGTCATACTTGGCAAATATATCCGGGTATTTCTGCTCCAGCTTGTTCAAGGCTTCACGGCGGGTGTCCGTGCTGACCGCCTCGTCCCCGGCAATGGAACACAGTTCCTCTATCTTACGCTTGTGTTCCTCCTCCGCCTCAATGACTTTCTGCTTCTGCGCCTCGTATGCTTCCTCCGCTTCCTTCAGACGCTCCGCCTCGGTCTTCATGCTCACCATTGCCGCTACCACACCGGCAATAAGGGTTGCGACCAATACGTATGGATTGGCAAGCATGGTGGCGTTGAGCATCTTCTGTGCCTTTTCCACCAGCAGCAGCCAGTTGTAGTGCAGGGCTTCGGCGGCTGTGGCCCAGCCTTTGGCAGCCGTCACGGTCATGATGGCGGTCTTGTACACACCGTATGTGGCCACAAGCCCCAGCAGGATACGACCGAAACGCTCGTAGTTCTCTATCACATGGGACACTCCGGAAAGGGTCGTGTTGATGATGCCCTCGTTCTGCTGGCCGATTTCGTTAAGCATCATGGAGATGGCGTCCTCGATGTTGCTGATCTGCCCGGTAATGGTCTTGCTCTGCGCCTCCATGAGACCGCCGAACTTCCCACCCTCGTCCGTCAGACCCTCTATCACCTTCTGCACTTCTGGAAAGCCGACCTTGCCCGCTTCCACCAGTTCCTTCACCTTACTCTCGGCCACGCCGAACTGCTTGGCGAGCTCACCGATCATCGGGATGCCACGCCCGGTAAACTGGTTCAGGTCTTGGGTATAAAGCCTGCCCTGCGCCATCGTGGTGCCGTACAGGTACACGAGGTCGTTCAACGGCACGGAGAGTCCTGCCGCGATGTCGCCAAGGCGGATGAGGGTCTCATTCACCTTTTCGGCCTCGAAGCCGTATGCAAGCAGCTGCTTCGCGCCCTGCGCCACGTCTTCCAGTCCGAAAGGGGTGGTGGCCGCCGTCTGCGTCAGCTGCGACATGAGTGTCCGGGCTTTCTCCGCGCTGCCGAGCATGGTCTCGAAGGCAACTTCCAGTTGCTGGAATTCGCCGCGCACCTTGGTGATATTCGACACAAGCTCTTTAATCGTGAAAGCCGTAGCCAGCTTGCCGATGGTCTTCTGAAGGGACAGGCCGCTCTTGTCCAGCTCCTTCATCTGCCTGTCGGCATTCGATGTCTTGCCGCTCAGCTCCTCCATCTTGTTCACGGCCTTGTCGAGCCTTGCGCTCAACTTATCGACCATCAGGAATTCTATTCTTACTGGTTCCATCTCATTTCAGTTTGCTTTGAAAAAATCCGGCTATCTCCGCCGCTTCGTCCTCCGCGCTCTTCTCCGCCTTTCCACTCACATAGCGGGGAGCGTCGCTCAGCATCATGATCAATGTCTGGTAGTTCACGCCATTCAGGATGTAGTCCACGCTCCAGCCAGTGGCGTCAGCTATCTGCCACACGAACCCGAAAGGGCTATGGGAGCCTTCGTAACGGCTCTTTAACTCCCCTTCTTTTTTTGGCTCAGTCTCAGCTTCATCGGATTCGTCATCTCGGCTGATCTGATAATAGGTATAAAAGGGTCGGTGCCCATCAGACTCACAAAACGCTTGACGGCTCCCAACAGGTAGGACTGTTCCATGAAATTGCGCACGAACCATGCGGTCGGCCATAGCAGCAGATGGCGGCTCCACCAGCCCCGGCATATCGTACAGGCAACCATAAGGCTGACCTTCTTGCCATGTTCGGCGATGAAGCGCATCTCTTCCTCCTTGCCGAAGTTCCACATCTGCTCGCTCGTGACACCCATAGACAAATATGTCCGGGCAAAACGTATCTGCCCGGACAAGTAAGGTCGCTTCATGGTCACGCGCAGCTCCACGGGGTTCCTCCTGAACGGGACGCGAAACGCTTTCAGGGGGACACTTACGCCGATATCCAATAAGGCATCGGCTCCCTCCCGTTGTATCTGCTTGATGACGTTCTCATCCATACGCTACGCTCCCGTTTCACCTTCCGGTGTGTCGAATACTTCGTAAGGCTCGCTGCCGTCCTCCGGCATATTCGCCGTAAGCTGGCATTCAAGTTTCGATACTTCCGTCAGCGTCAGCTTGCCGCCGAGGTTCGCCATGAGCGTGGCGTTGTTCATCCGGACGGTCTGGCCGCTTACCAAATCAATCTCGCACTTGTCGCGAAGTTCCACAAGGCTTGTGGGGGCTTTCCAGCCGGTGTATGCGCCTGTCGCACCCACAAGCGTGCCGCCAAGGGCAAGTTGCAGGTTCTCATAGTCCAACTGGATCAGGTTGAACGTCGGGGCTATCGTGCCGTTCTTGGTCATGAGGGTCAGGACAGGAGCCGTGGGAACTTGCTCAGCTTCCACATCATTCTTTTCCGGCTTTGTGCCGCCCCAGTCCCATGAGCCTTTCTCGATGTACCCGATTTTCTTCTCGCCGAAGCGCACCTCGCCGATACCGTACATAAATTTCTTATTCTTTGCCATTTCGTTTCTTGATTTTGAGGGTTATTACTATACCGGCCAAAAATCCGGCTGCTAATGCTGTCAATATCTTCCACCACGCGTTAGGAGGCTTCTTTTCTTCCTTCACTTCCTCCCTCTGGCGATCGATGGTTGCCTTATATCCGGCGGAAAGCCGTTCGTAGTAATCCACCAGCCTCTGTAGACTGTCGCACGAGGCATATACCACGATGGTTCCCGGTTTTGCACCCTTGCTCACGTCAAGGTTCGCCCTGCCGCTTTTCGCATGGTACGATGCGCCGGACGGAAGGTCAAGGAGGCTGTCCGCATTCAGGGTCAGGCTCACTTCCGACTTCGGGATTAACTCCACGGTCATATACCGTGTCTCGTTCACGGTGCTGTCCCTTGCCTCTGTCCGTACCTGTTCTTTCGCCGCCACGGTCTTTCGGCTGCTCGCGCAACCGGTCAAGTACAGGACAACCGTCACGATGCTCGCAACTGTTAGCACCGTCAAGTGCCTTTCTGAGCCGGGCCATCTCGCGCGTGTTGCGGGCAAGTTCCTTCTTCGTTTCCATGAGTTCTTCCTTTGTTTCACCGAATTCATCTTTCAAGGGTTTTACGATGTTCTCCATAAGGATGCGGGTGGCATGTTCGGCGTTGTCTATACGCACCGACTCGGCATCGGCCTCTGCCTTCACCGCTTCCGCTTTCGCTTTCCTGGCAGTCGAGCGCAGGGTGGCGATAGTCACCACCGTGCCGAAAAGCCCACCGCCGAGAACGATGTTCAAGATTTCACTGAATTCCATGCCACTCGCTTTCTATTGATTTATACCTATTGATTTCAGCCACTTCTGCACGTCGAAGCTCGGACAGGCTTTCGCCGCCACCTCGTTGTGGCCGATGATTCTCACCTTCGGGAAACGGCTGTGAAAGTCCTTCACATAGCGTTCCAGTGCAGTCCGTTGGCCATTCGTGCGGGTGTCCTTCGGGGTCTTTCCGTCCTTAGCGCACCCGCCGCTGTAAACCACATGGCGGCTCACGCTGTTGTAGCCTGCAGCACCGTTGGTTACCTCCCAGTCATCCACCCATGCGTCCTCGTTGTTGTCCACAAGCCGCTCCACCTTTCCGTCCAGATGGATAAGGTCGGTATAGCCAACCTGCTTCCACCCCCTGCCGCCATTGCTCACGGGGGCGGTGTGCCAGTGGAGGATGTCCGCCGCCGACACCTCACGACCCTCCGGGGTTGCCGTGCAATGCAGCACCAGGTATTTAAGTTCACGCCTTGACATATTTAAGCGCCTTGGGCTTCATAGCCGCTCATCATCACCACGCCAGCATCCGCTTTCTTGAACATACAGATGAAGTAATGGCGGAAGTTAATCTTGTTGCGCTGGTATTCCGGGTCTTTCTGTGCCTCGCTGAAATACATCTTTGTCGATCCGGTGGCCTTGAACACGCGGGGCGTGTAGAAAGCGAAAGAGCACTGGAACTCGCCGTTGGAAGCTGCGGCACCCACGGCCTTCTTCTTCCCGGCTGTCGTGTACACGGGGTTGTTACCGTACTCGTATATCTGGAAACCGTACAGGTTGCCTACCTTGCCGGTGTTGCGGTCGATGTTGTACTGCTCGCGGAAACGCTGGTCCACAAGCAACAGGTCGTTCACATGGTCGGGGCACAACACCAGGCGGCGGTTCTCCGAAGGCACTTTCAGATTGTCAAGCGCGCGCTTCATCTCTACAAGATCGTTAGGTGTAAGACGCTTGCGCCCCGTCTCAGAATCAACCTCACCGGAAGTCTTCAACACTGGGGTGGTTTTCGAGTGCTCGGTGGCGCATAGCGCATGGGCGGCCTTGGCGAACTTCGCGTCGTTAATGGCGTTGCCGTGGCTCTCTTTCACACGCGCCATCTTGTCGTAACTGATAGCGTACAGTTCGTCATCGGTGATTGGGGTCACTTTCGACTGGAACTTGTCAAGGGAAATGGCGATGTCCTTGTCATCCAACGCCTGCAAAGGAATCGGATAAGTTGTGTTGTTGATAAGCACGTCCGGGTCCACACCTACCTCCACCAAATGGATGATATCATTGTTCACGATACTTGACTGGTCGGGCACGCCGTCCAGCCATGAACCGGCAAGACCGTTACGGAGGACTTTCACCAGTTCACCGGTCCAAATCTCCGTATAGACACCGGCACGCAGCACGGGCGTTGTCTCGCCGGACATCCCCATAAGGAGACCCACGGCGTTCATGCAAAGCATACCAGAGGTGGGAGATACACCCGCTACGGCCGCTAACATTCCACCCGTCATGCAGTTGAAAAGGACGGCGGCCAAAAGCATTACAATTTTTCTGCTCATTTCTGTTTCGTTTTAAAGGATTGATAATTTAGTCTTCGATTTTACATTCCATGCCATACTCGGCCTTGTACAGCCGCTTGTACTCGTCCGGCTGCTGCTCACGTATCTCCAGCAATTTGTCGCCGGGGACTTCGCTCAGTTTCTTGTAGGTGGCCGTTTCCGTCTTGGCGGTACCATGCGGCCCGAGGACGGCAGAGAGTTTTACCTGCGGTGACATGGCAGATAAAACATTTTCCAAATCCTCCGCACCAATCTTTTTCCCAAGGTCGATGAACTGTTGTTTGTTCTCGGCTCCGATGCGTTTCTCACCGATGGCTTTCTCCACAAGGGAGGTAATGTTCGCCAGAGTCAGTGCGTCATTCTCCTTCTGGAGTTTCGCATTCTCCTCACCGGCCGTTTTTAATGCGCCGATTCTCTCCGCTATCTCAGCATCAGTCGCCGTTTCCGGCAAGCCCAGCTGCAGGGCAATGGCTTTGTTTTCCATTTCGCTTTTTGTTTTTTGATGGTTATTACTCAGTTCCGGCAGTGGACACTCGCCGTCCCTGCCCAATGTGATTCGTTTGCCGTCCTTTTTCAGCACGAGGGCATCGTCGTTGGCACCGATGTCCACCACGGAAACCTCGAACAACTTGCTTTTGGTGATGGTCGGGCTGGTCTGCCCGGCGACAAGGTGCGCGCTGTCCTCGCTCATCTCTATGATGTCGAGCCCTGCGCTGACCATCTTCAGACTACCGAACTCAAACTGTTTCTTGCACCGTTTGCTCAGTTCAGTCGCCTCATCGAACACCAGTTCGCCGGTCACCTCGTTGTTCTCCACTTTGATGTCCTTCACATAACCTATCACGTTGCCGCGCTCGTGCATGTAGAGCAGAACCGGATTCCGGCAGTATTGCTCCACGTTAATGCCTGCCGTCAGGACACGTGTCCCGTAACTGTTCAGGCTGTCGTTTGAAATGCGTACTCGTTTGCTCATTACTCTATTGTTTTTTGCGTTTCGCACTGCAATATTACTGGGTAATCCGCTAACAGACAAAAAAGTATGAAATGGTTGCACACTTCTATGAAACCGTTTCACGACTTTTTGGCAAACGCGTCAAAACACCGCAATTTTGCACATGCAAAACAGTTCCTGCAGGCGTTGAAAACGCCTGCTATATGTGTAACTATAAACTTTATCAGAAATGACAAAGGCAGAAACAGAGAAGAAGAAATCACTCGCCAGGTCACTGTACATGGCGGGCATGGAGCAGCAGGAGATTGCCGAGAAAGTGGAAGTCTCGCGTGTGACCATCTCCAAGTGGTGCAATGCGGAAGGATGGAAGGAGGCGAGGGCGGCAAAGAACGTCACACGCCCGGAACTGGTCAACAAACTGCTGCTGACCATCGACACCCTCATCACACAGGTCAATGAATCCAAAGACCCCACGCTTGTCGCCGGACTTGGCGATAAGCTCGCCAAACTGTCCTCCGTAATCGAGAAACTCGACAAGAAGGCAAACGTGGTGGATGCCATCGAGGTGTTCATGGCGTTCTCCAAGTGGATAGAGTACCGCTCCACCATCGACCCGGACGTGACACCGGAACTCATCAAGGCCATCAACAAGTACCAGGACATGTACATCACCGAGCAGATGGGCATAAAGTAAGAGGCTACCTATGGCAACTGCAGCAGAAAAGAAACAGGCTTACGAGCAATGGAAGGAGCACTGCAAGCGGGTACAGTCCATCACGGACACCGCATTGTTGGCCAACGAGACACCGGCGGAGCGTGACAGGCGTATCGCCCGACTGCGGTCCAACTATGCCGCATTCTGCGAGTATTACTTCCCGCACTTCCTTACGTTGCGCGACAAGACAACAGGAGAGGTCATACGCACCGTGCATAACGCACCGTTCCACAACGAGGCGGCACGGAAAATCCGCTCCACGCCCGACCTCAAGGCAGTGTTCATGTGGCCTCGCGGACACGCCAAATCCACACACATGGACATATTCGTGCCGCTATGGCTCATGTTCCAGCCCAAAAGGCTTATCAGTTTCATGGTAGTGGTCGGAAAAAGCGAGGACAGTGCCGTCCGGCTGCTGGGCGACATACAGGCGGAACTGGAGCACAACCAGCGTATCATCGCCGACTTCGGCAAACAGCGTGCGTCGGCATCGTGGCAGGAAGGCGAATTCAAGGCGGCAAACGGGGTCAAGTTCCTTGCCTGCGGACGCGGGCAGTCACCACGAGGCTTGCGTGACCGCGAGGCACGTCCTGACTACATTGTCATCGACGACCTCGACGATGACGAACTCTGCCGCAACGAGAAGCGCGTGCATGACCTGACAGACTGGGTGAAGGAAGCACTGTTCGGCGCGCTCGACGTGGGGCGCGGGCGGTTCATCATGGTGGGCAACCTCATCAGCAAGACTTCCGTCCTTTTCAACATCTCGCGCACGAAAGGCGTGTTCCTTTCGAAGATACTGGCGGTGGATAAGAACGGAGAGCCGGTATGGAAGGAGAAGTGGACGAAAGAGGAGGCGCAGCTTTACCGCGACTTCGTGGGCTACCGGGCATGGGAGAAAGAGATGATGCACAACCCCATCGTGGACGGTACCATCTTCCGCGCGGACTGGATACGCTACAAGCGTCTGCCGAAGCTCACGAAATACGAGATGCTGGTATGCTACACCGACCCTTCGTTCAAAAGCACCACCTCCAACGACTACAAGGCGTGCCGTCTGTGGGGCAAAATAGGAAGCGAACTGCACCTCATAGACTGCTTCGTGCGTCAGGCAACTGTCGGCGAGATGGTACGGTGGCTCTATGACCTCTACGAGCGCACACGTGATACCGCTTCTATCTTATTCTTCATGGAGGCGAATTTCATGCAGGATGTCATCCTCGACGAGTTCACCGTGGAGGGAAACCTGCGTGGGTACCAGCTGCCCATCATGCCAGACAAGCGAAAGAAGCCGGACAAGCTCCAGCGCATCGAGGCGGTCAGCCCGCTTTGGGAGCGCGGGTTCGTTTATTACAACGAGGCGAAGAAGGATGACCCGGACATGCAGGTGGGCATCGAACAGACACTGGCACTGGAACATGGCAGCCGCATACATGACGACGCGCCGGACGCGGACGAGGGTGCGATATGGATACTGCAACGCAACACGAGGCAGGAGAGTTTTCAACCGGTGTTCGGCAAAAGGCCGACCGCCAAAAACAGTTGGTAGTATGATAAAACTGATAAAAGACATCATTTTCGCTTGGAAATTCAAGCGTGCCGTCAAGAAGGCGAACAAGCTGTCCCGGCTCTTCGGGATGAAGTATCTGGTGATTTTCCTGAACGGGAGGCTGAAGATCGTGCCGAAACAGACCGTCCGGGAACTGGTACGCACACACCGGTTCCGAAAAGGCGTGACGGTAGCCGACATTGAGAAGCGTAGCTTGTATGTAACCCAATAAAAGCAGGAGGTGCTTATGTTTATCACGGAAGAGGATTACAAGGTAGTCATCGGTGATTCCGCGCTGAAAGTGATGTCGCAGACCTCACAGGAGAACAGAGCCAACGCGGAACAGGAGGCACAGGAGGAAATTTCCGGCTACCTGCGCCCGAAGTACGACTGCGTGGCGGTCTTCGCCGCAGAGGGGGACGACAGGAACCGGCTCATCGTCATGTACACCTGCGACATCGCGCTCTACCACATGAGTGCCGCCATGCCGCAGAAGATGGGTGCGGAAATACGGGAGGAACGCTACAAGCGGGCCATCGAATGGCTGGAAGGCGTGCAAGCGGGAAAGATTCTGCCCGACTTGCCGCTCGCAGTGGACGAAGACGGGGAACCGGCCGGAGGCATGCTCGCTTACAGCTCACAGAAACAATTAAGACATAATTGGTGACAATATGGATATAAAAAACTTTTTCAACGGCCTGTTCCCACCCAAACCACGGGATGTGCTACACACGCCATACGGGGACTTTAACCTTGCCAAGAAGGAAGACCACAAGCGCGTGCAGAAAATGGTCATCGAACTGCAGCGCACCACCGACGCGCTCACCCGGAAGGACATCGCCGACTGGCGCACGGCGTGGCAGCTGGCCATCAACGTGGACAGCCCCAACCGGCAGCGGCTTTACGACATATACCGGGACGTGGAAGTGGACCTGCACCTTTCAGGATGCGTCGAGCAGCGCAGGGGATTCGTCATGGCAAAATCGTTCAAGATCGTGGACGAAAAGGGGGACGAGGACGAAAAGGCATTGCACTACTTCGACCAGGCATGGTTCAAGCAGCTGCTGCGCTATGCGTTGGAAGCGAACTTCTGGGGACACTCGCTCATCGAATTGGGGGAACTTGCCACCGACGGCGACGGGTGTGTCTGCTATTCCGATGTGAAGCTCCTGCCCCGCAAGCACGTCATACCGGAATACGGGCGTGTCGTCACCGACCTCGGACAGGACTGGACCACGGGCATCAGTTACCGTGAAGCTCCGTTCACGGACTGGCTCATCGAAGCCGGGCGGCCCGACGACCTCGGACTGTATCTCAAGGCGGCCACGCAGACCATACCCAAGAAGAACATGCTGGCGTTCTGGGACACCTTCGGGGAAATCTTCGGCATGCCCATGCGCATCGCACGGACGACATCCCGCGACAAGAAGGAGATTGACCGCCTCGACAAGATGTTGCGCGAGGCCGGGGCAAGCCTATCGATGGTGGCAGGTCAGGACACGGAGATCGAATTCGTTGAGAGCGGCAAGGGCGATGCCTACAACGTCTATGACAAGCGCATTGACCGCGCCAACTCGGAACTATCCAAGCTCGTCATCGGACAGACCATGACCATCGAGGACGGCAGCAGCCTCTCCCAGTCGGAAACGCACCTGGAGGTGTTCCAGAACCTTGTGGAGAGCGACTGCGACATGCTGCGCGACATCGTGAACAACCAGCTCATCCCGCGCATGGTGCGCCACGGTTTCCCTGTCAAGGGGCTGCGTTTCGAGTGGGACGACGCGGTGGACTACACGCCGGAACAGCAGAAGGCATACGAGGAAATGGTGCTGCAGCACTACAAGGTCAAGCCCCAGTATTTCGAGGAAAAATACGGGATGCCGTGCGAGGAGAAACCGGAGCCGGCCATGATGCCGGACACTGGCAACAACACGGACAAGACTGGGCAACAGGATGACAAAAAGAAGAAACAGCAAAACGCGCATTCCCGTTTTTTCGACTGAGCCCCGATGACTATTCGGGGCTGCACCGACGCTATGCCGAATGGCTGGGGGCTGCACCACAGCCATTGAGGCTCTCAAAAGAGCATGAGGAGCAAATCCGCAAGGAACTGTCGGAACTCTTCGACGGCATGATGCAGACGCTCTATTCCCTCAAAGGGTCGGAGTTCCGCATCGAGGTGCTCGCCAAGCCCAAGGTGCAGGAGTTCATCAATGCCCATGCCGAAGTCCTCGACTCCGGGTTCCGGCAGGTGGAGATGTCCGAAGCCATGCGCCGGAGGCTGACCCGCTCCGACTATATCTTCTCCGGCATGAAGGCGTTTCACGAACTGAACGAGGCGTTCCCGTCCCTGCTCGATGAGAACGGCAATAGAAAACCGTTCGAACGGTTCTTGAACGATGTCCGCAAGATTGACAGCACCTATAACTCCAACTACCTACGGGCGGAGTACAACTTCGTGCAGTCGTCAGCGGAGATGGCGGCCAAGTGGGAACAGTTCATGGAGGATGGCGACCGCTACTATCTCCAATACCGCACGGCAAAGGACGATAAAGTGCGCCCGGAACACGCCGCGCTGCATGGCGTCACCCTCCCCGTCACCGACCCGTTCTGGGAAGAGTACTACCCACCAAACGGGTGGAACTGCCGCTGCACGGTCGTACAGGTACGCAAGTCGAAGTACCCCGTCACGCCGCACGACGAGGCGATGGCATTGGGCGAGGAGGCATTGCAGCGTGATTCGAAGGGCATCTTCCACTTCAATGCCGGAAAGGAGCAGAAGACCGTGCCGGACTACAATCCGTACACCATACGACGGTGTCAGGACTGCGACATAGCCAAGGGCAAGATAAGTCTGGCAATGGCTGTTTCCGACAACGAACTGTGCAGCGCATGCCAACTGTTGAGAAGGCAGCAACAGCTACGGGACAACAGGCGACCGACCGGACAGGAATTCCAAGAACTCAACAGGAAAGTCATCGGATGGGCTGATACGAACTTGGATATCGTCCGGCTTCCCAATTCTCCGGCAAGTGAGAATCCGACAAAGCGCACCTATATGGACAGTGCCGACGGATATTCCATCGGAGTAGGTAAAGCATTCTTTAGTGAAATGATGCACAAGAACAAACGTAATCCGCAATTGCCGGACATCGTGGAAGCGTCCATGCACTTCAAGGAGTGGATTCCACAGGCGACAAGGATAGCGGTCGAGAGCGGAAGACATCACCCGTTTGACTTCTCTGTCTATCGGGTCAACTGGAACGGCAGGGATATCGAGTTCAAGTGTAAATTGACAGATGGGGAGTTGCTGTACAACATGACTTTCATATAAAAAGAAAGAACGACTGTCATACCCGAAGCCTGCGCTCTTACGAGCCGACATGAGAGTATCCCATCGTTCTTGCGACAAAGGTAATAACAATTTTTCAAAACACATCAAATTATGGACAAAATCATTCTTTTTCTCAGAACATCCAACCGCTACAAGCACCTTATTGGCGGTTTTCTCGTGGGAATCTGCGCTATGGGCGCATGGACGGCTATCTATGCCGCATTGGTCGCCGCGTCTTGCCTTGAGCTAAAAGACAGGCTTCACGGCTGCCGGTGGGACTGGATTGACTGGATCATCACCGCCATTGGTGGAGGTATCGCAGCCCTTATTTGGCTGTTAATTTAACATTTATGCGCATTTTGCCTATATATTCCGTACCTTTGTATCCGAATAAGGTGGAGCCACCCAATAGGCCGCGTGGTCTATCGCGGGTACAACAATGCGAATGCGAATGGCGGTGTGTCGAATGCGAATGCGAATAACGATGCGTCGAACACGAACACGAATGTCGGCTCGCGTCTGGAAATCAAACTATCGGCGTACAGCACAGGGGACGTGTCCCCACGGCGGTGCCGAGGGAGGCAAACCACAGCAAAAGCACCATTTCGGGTGGAAAGCTGAAAAATCACGTGTCGGGTAGAGTTTGGTAGGCCGGAAGGCTCGAAGAAGTCAGGCCCGGAGGAAGGAAGGCCTTTATCTTCCATGTTTAACAACAAAACATTGATGCTTATGCGCAGGGAAGGTCACATAGTGGAGGAAGTGGTCGAATATTCCAACATGATGGAATCGTTCGACCAAGTGCTCCGTGGCACCAAACGGAAAAGGAGTCGCCAAGGGCGTTACCTGCTTGCGCATCGGGAGGAGGTGATTGTGGAACTGACAGAACGTATTGCCACGGGAACCTTCACTGTGAAGGATTACCGGGAGCGTGTCATTAAGGAAGGAGGAAAGACCCGGCGCATACAGATACTGACCATGAGAGACCGTATCGCTGTACACGCGATTATGGCCGTCGTGGACAGACATCTGAAGACGCGGTTTATCCGCACGACCTCCGCAAGCATCAAAGGGCGCGGTATGCACGACCTGCTGGCGTACATCAACCGCGACATGAAGAAAGACCCGGAAGGCACACGGTACTGCTACAAGTTCGACATCTCGAAGTTTTACGAAAGTGTGAAGCAGGACTTCGTTATGTACTGTGTCCGCAGGGTGTTCAAGGACAAGAAGCTCATCGCCATGCTCGACAGCTTTGTCCGCATGATGCCGCAAGGTATCAGCATCGGACTGAGGTCGTCGCAGGGACTGGGCAACCTGCTGTTGTCTGTGTATCTGGATCATTATCTGAAGGACAGGTACGGCGTGCGTCATTTCTACCGCTATTGCGATGACGGCGTGGTACTCGGTAAAACGAAAGCGGAACTGTGGCTGATTCGTGACGTCATCCACGGGCAGGTCGCGCTGATGGGGCTTCAGGTCAAGCCGAACGAGCGCGTTTTCCCGGTGGAAGAGGGCATCGATTTTCTGGGGTATGTCACTTACGGGCCTGACAATATCAGGCTGCGCAAGCGCATCAAGCAGAAGTTCGCCCGGAAGATGCACGAGGTAAAATCGAGAAGAAGGCGGCGTGAACTGGTAGCGTCCTTTTACGGGATGGCAAAACACGCCAACTGCAATAAGTTGTTTAACAAATTAACAGGCAAAGAAATGAGATCATTTAAAGATTTGAATGTCGCTTACAAGCCGGAGGACGGCAAGAAGCGTTTTCCCGGCACTGTGGTAAGCATCCGGGAACTGGTGAACCTACCCATCGTGGTGAAGGACTTTGAGACGGGCATCAAGACCGACCAAGGCGATGACCGCTGCATCGTCAGCATCGAACAGAACGGGGAGCCTAAAAAGTTCTTCACCAACAGCGAGGAGATGAAGAACATCCTCGCGCAAGTGAGAGAGCTGCCGGACGGATTCCCGTTTGAAACGACCATCAAGACGGAGACTTTCGGCAAAGGACGTACCAAATACATATTCACATGAGAAGAGTGGAAGGAAGTGCAGGAGTAAGGTTGCTTGAGTGTACCAATCCTGCGAAAAACAAGTGGCGCGTCCGCTGGGACGTGCAGGAACTGGAGAACGGCACAGCCTCGTACATGGAACATGAGTTCTGGCATAAGCCGACCGACGAGGAAATACGCTCCACGGTCATATCGTGGTATAACGAGCAGACCGATGCCACCATCCTCTCCGGCTTCAGCTATGAGGACACGCCCGTATGGTTGTCAAGTGAAAACCAGTTCAACTACAAGTCGGCATACGACCTCGCCGTGCAGACCGCCGGAAGTACGTTGCCGGTCACGTTCAAGTTCGGTACCGACACAGAACCGGTCTATCGTACCTTTGAAACGCTGGAGGAACTGACCGGGTTCTACACGGCTGCAATGAAGCACATCCAATCGACACTCGCCGAAGGATGGAAGAAGAAAGATGCGTTCGATTTGGATTTATACCGAGTTGAATAGCTAACAAATCCCGTTCGGGGAAGGGATAGAAAAAGCCCCCGGCCTGTTAATAGTCGTCTCACTTACTAAAAACATAAACCCAGATTATCGGGAAGCCGGGGGCAATATGCCCTTTCGCTCCGATAATCTGGGTTTTTGCGCATTATCCGCGCATCTTTAATAAGTGAGACGGTGCAAAAGTACAAAAATTATTGGAAATGAAAGTGATTGAGATACTGAAATTAAACAGGGAACTGCTGAAAATATGCCGGGACGTGGGCATCCGGCTTGACGACGTGTTGTATATCGAACTGTACAACGACTATAACAGGCTGCTTGCCGAAGGCGAAAAAGTGTCCTATATCGTGGCAGTGCTTGCCGAACGATACGCCGTCAGTGAGCGGAAAGTGTACGCTCTTCTTAAAAGGCTAAGGGCTGACTGCAACCTGTGTGCAGTGTAATTGGTGCGTCGTACCATTGAGGAAGGTGCATCCGGTGCTACCTTTGTATCAAAACAAAAGTGGCACATCATGAACAAATACTACCAAATCTTAGGCAGGGTTCTTGCATCCGGTAAGACGCAGGAAAACAGGAAAGGGAATATCCGCTACCTCCTGAATGAGCAGCTCACGCTTACGCCTGCCGACCTCCTCGACATATTCGAGGGACATCCCATAGCGCGGAAGAAGCTGAAAAGCGAGTTGCAGCTTTTCATGCAGGGCGAGCGCAACATAGAGAAATACCGTGAGGCCGGTATCAATTGGTGGGACTACTGTGGCTCCATACTTGTCAACAGCTACCCGACCTACCTTGAGAAACTGCCGCCACTCATTAGCCGCATCAACCGGGAGAAGCGCAGCAGCAAGAACTATGTGCTATTCCTTGGCTCCACTGACGCGGAAAGCAACCAGCCGCCATGCCTCAGCCTCGTGCAGTTCCAGATTGAGCAAGGGGAACTGGTAATGACGGCATACCAGCGGAGCAGCGATGCCAACCTTGGACTGCCAGCGGACATCTACCATCTTTATCTCATGTCCCGGCAAATCGAACTGCCGTTGAAGTCCATCACGCTCAACCTCGGCAACGTGCATATTTACGAGAACAACATCAGCCGGACAGAGCAGCTGCTTGCCGGAAACGAAAACATCAAATTCGAGTTGAACGCATGAGCAGGAAAATGTATATGTCAGCCCCGCTTCCTTTCGTGGGGCAGAAAAGGATGTTCGCCAAGGAATTCATCAAGGTATTGGAACAATTCCCGGAAGACACCGTATTCGTGGATTTGTTCGGAGGCTCCGGACTGCTCTCACACATAGCGAAGTGTCAAAAACCGGGAGCCAAAGTGGTGTATAATGATTTCGACAACTACCGTCGGCGTCTGGTTCACATTCCACAGACGAACCGGCTGATTGCGGATATACGCGAGCTGGTCGGGGATGCCGTTCCACGCCATCGGCCAATCACCGGGGATTTGCGGGAACGTATATTCAAGCGCATCGAGCAGGAGGAAAGGACGGTCGGGTATGTCGATTTTATCACACTGTCCTCCTCGCTCATGTTTTCCATGAAATACAAGCTGTCCGTCCCGGAAATGAGGAAGGAAGCTCTCTATAACAACATACGCAAAGCGGACTACCCGGAATGCGCAGACTATCTGAACGGGCTGGAAATCGTGTCATGCGACTACAAGGAGGTGTTTGAACAATATAAGGACACCCCTAACGTGGTTTTCTTTGTCGATCCACCGTACCTTTCCACGGATGTGGGAACATATACCATGTACTGGCAGATGTCAGATTACCTTGACGTGTTGAACGTGCTTTCCGGACACGCTTTCATTTATTTCACCTCCAACAAATCATCCATCCTCGAATTGTGCGAGTGGATTGGGAGAAACCGGAACATCGGGAATCCGTTTGAGGAATGCGTCCGAGTGGAGTTCAACGCGCACATGAATTACAACGCTTCCTATACCGATATGATGCTTTACAAGAAAGAGGCCGTCTGACGGCGTTTCTTTGCCCACTGTTAAAATGAAAAGCCTCCGGCGGTAACTTGTCCGTCAGAGGCTTTTCGCATTGAACGTGACCGCTTATTACAGCCGTTTTATCGCCACACACGAATATACTTCTATATTCTCCACAATCTCCTCGTGGTTATGGTTCGTCAGGCTCTCCACGAGGTCGAACACCTTGAAAGTTTCGCCCTCCATGCACGTGAGCCGATCATGTATCATTTCCGGCAGGTCGAACACCTCCAACGCCTCCTCCTTAAACTCGCTGCCCTCGCTGGCTGCCCCTGCCCAGTCCGTAACGATATGCAGCTTCACTTCCGGCTCGGCACGGTACTCCACACCGTCCACTATCGCTTTCCATCTTATCGGGCAGAACTCCACGAACACCGCAGGACGTTCCCAGTTCTCCTCCTGCTCGATGAACTCCACGTTATGGTTCCACAGGTCGATGTGCTTGATGATGCCGCCGCCTACTTCCTTCAGCTCCTTGCAGAGCATATTATACAGTTCCTTTCTCATTTTCTTCTAATGTCGAATTCAATGTTGAAATACTCGTTGATGTTTTCCTCTATGATTTCCCTGACCGCCTGCTCCACTTCGGGAGAAGTGCCGAGAAATTGACGGCGCGGTATCTTGATGGTGCTACCTTCCTTCTTCAATGCCATGAATTTCCAAAACTCGGCTTCGGTGGTCAGTTGCACGGTACGCTTGTCCTTACGCGGCGTGCCGTCCTTCCTGCGACCGAACGAGCCAGTGGCCTCGTAATACTTGTGCCAGAAGTAACGCTTCATCTTCTTCGTCACCTTGATTTCACCGCCATCGTTATGAATGGCAGCGTAAGGCAAAGTGGTATAAAAGACAATACTGTTCTCCGTGGTCCGGATGCCGATGCTTTTGCGAAGGTTGCCGGTATCTATCAGGATGGAGCCGCCCGGACGGGTCGGACTCTTGCGCCGCACCCATGCTTCAGAAAAGAAAGCCTGACGCTCGAAGTTCCTGTCGAACTCATCGCTCATCTCCACCTGGATGTCCTTCAGTATCCTCCGGATGATTTTCCGCACGTCGTCATTCATAGTCATCGTAATTAAAGAGTAAAAGCTGGCGGGTATCGTCAGCTATCTTGTTCTTATCCTCGGCGCTCGCGTTAAGGATATTGTAGAAGGTACGCTCGGTAATGCCATACACAGGATATATGTACCGGCGCCATATCTCGCGATTGGGTACCCCGCGCTTGACTTCCCGGTCATATATCCTGTTTATTTCCTCCACACGCTTCTTGTAACTTACTCCGCGCCGTTTCGCCATGCTGTTATTCTTTTTGGGGTTTGTAAGGTCTGATGTCAAGTTCTATGTTCGCACTGACCGTCACCCGGCCGCTGCCGCCGCACTGTGGGCAGGTGGCATAAGTCGGGAAAGCGGAATAATCGCCGGTCGTTATGCGCCCTGTTCCGTGGCAAGCACGGCACAAGGCTATCTTCGGGGATTTCGTCACGTTCCGTTTCATGCCGCATCCTCCTTTTTTGGTTCCACATAGAAGGTCTCGTCCTGCGCCACCTGTATGCCGCACTTCGCCATTTGCGGAACCATGTCTTCGGTATCGCGGTCGGCAAGCAGCTTGTCCTTCGCTATCTCTTCCGTCTGACGCACATACCCCGGAAGGAATTCCTTGACAAGTTGTAACGCGCTCGCCCATGTAAAGCCCTTCAGGGTCTTAAGTTTCGGCGTGCCGGTACGGAAACCGATAACGCCGTGCGCCATCTCAAGGCTCTTCTTCTTGGTGAACAGTTCCGTCTGGTTCTCGGTGGCGTATGCCTGCAGGGTATCGAAGGCTTTCTCCTTCTCACCCTCCAGTTCGGCCAGCTTGTTCGCATACTTCTCGCGGATCTTTGCACACTGCAACTCAATGTCAGCAGTGATTTTTGCACTCTGCGCGTCTGCTTTCGCATAAACTGCAAATGCTTCGTCGGCGGCCTCACGGGTCACACCGGTGATGATTACTTTCTTTTCTCTTTTTGCCATTGTGGTAAATTTTGATGGTTATTACTTAGGTTGATTATTCGTCTTCAAATTCTTCCGGCCATCGGCCTTCTTCAATCTCATGCTCAATCGCATATTCCAGTTCTTCAAGGAACTCGATGCAGTGGCTGTCATGTAGTTCCTCGTCCTGTATCTCATGGATTAAGTCCATCACTCTCTTGACCTTGCTTCTCATGCCTGTCCTACATTGTCAAGTCCAACCAACATGAATCCCGTACAGGCGACCTTTCCAACTTCAGGTTCCTTTCTTGGCTTAAGCCCGCCTTTGCGCTGGATGCTCCGCAGTTTCACAGCAAGTTGCTCCAGTTCTTCCGTCGTTATCCGGGCGAACGGCTTACCGGCTATCCGGGGATTCCGGCAAAAGTCATTGATACGCGCCCAATCAGATGTATCAACACCAAGTTTCTGCATCAGCTTCAGACACACGCTGCGTTGCCGACGCAGTTCCTGGCGTAGCTTCTGCCGCAATTCGTCCTGCCCGGACAATTTCTCCAACGCAGTGCAACAAACTTCATACTCCTTGGAAGTCATTTCACGGAGGCTGTCCGTGCGGTTCCACGTGTACTGCATCACGATGGACTTCTTGAACTCTTCCCGGTCGCCATCATACGGTAGATTGTTGAATGAGGCATAGAACCGAGCGAAATTGGTTACTTCCTGTACCATATCACTTCTTTACTTTTTTCTCGACAGCAAGAATGGCCAGACTTATCATCATAAGTTTTACGGTATTCTCATCGTCATCAAGCAGACTGGCATCAGCAACAACCTGTTCCTCAGCCATCGCATTCCATATATTTTCCGTTTCTTCATTTTTTTTCTGACCCATCAAGAAGAGATATGCGTCGTATGCAGAACGGTCAAACTCAAATATTACCTGAATTTTCTGTTTTTCTTCCATAACTCTACTATTTATTAGGGTTGAATAATGTGCAATCATATACATCTGTCCGACCATCACACTCAGTACGAATACAAAACACACCGCAACACATGAAAGGTTCTTTGCTGACAACGACATGTTTATCGCCGTTCAAATCCTCCAAAACAGCATCCTTTACCATACGCTTTTTGAAATTGAGGAATTTTACGCTCGTGAATGCAACAGCTCTTTTTGCCGAAACCTGATAAGCGAGTAGCCCTGTCTCCATAGCATCACACATCGCAAGCAAATCATGCTCAACATCCTTTTTTGCCATCACAAATTTGAATTCTACTTCCTGTTTTGCCACATCTGGATATAACAGGATAAAATCTCTTTTATTCATAATTCCTAATTTTAATTTGGTTATTCAAACAATACTTTAATACCGCACGAACTGGCCACGTCAAGCTCCAGCTTCGCGCCTTTGCTCAGTTCCCAGCCTTGCAGCATATAGATAAACTCGCAGTCAAGCAACAGACGGATGTCCGCTCTCATGTGCTCTCTCCAGTGAGCCTCGTCCGGAAGTCCGTTCTTAAACGGATTGACCGGATTGAATCCCATACTTTGAAGCCTCATCTCTGCATTGGCGAATGCCTCCTTCCGCTCGTTCATGTCATAGTGGGCTATCGCCCCACTGATGTAAACTTTGTCCTTTTCCATTATTCTTTCGTTTTTTGATATTCCAAATGTCTCCGGTAGCGTTCAGACACGACTACCGTATAATTGCACTGGCGGCAGCATTGCCCCTCTTCTCTTACGGGGTACGGATTGTAACCATAGCCCTCTATTTCCTTGCCACAGATGCAGCATTTTTTTGTCTCACTTTTATCCATATCACAAATTATTGCTCGTTTGTATGATTCCTTCTTCCCAAACCACGTAATAGCTTCCGGCATCACCGATGGCACGTCCCTGGCAGTATGCTTTGTAACCCACCACGCGCACTTTCATGTCGCAGATGTATTTCAAACGTACCGCACCGCCACCCATCGGCTGGCTCTTCTTCTCTTGACTTATCCAGATAAAGCATTTTTTCGGAAAACGCTCCATCAGTTCCACAGCATCGGGATAATCCCATGGGGCCACTTGGAAGGAATCGATGACAACGAATTTCGGGCTTTTGGGCTTTCTCAACCGTTCCACAAGTTCGTCAAGGCTGCTCCCCGGTACCACTCGGAACTTCCCCTGCACTTCATTCATCTTCAGATAGCTCATGCGCCGCTGGAAACTCTGGTTCACTTTCTCCTCATAACTCATGTAAAGCACCGTCCCATATTTGCAAAGTTCCTTGCCCAACTGCATCACAAACGAACTCTTGCCACTGGCACTGGCTCCGCTGATGAACCATGAGGCGTTATCTGCCGGGAAGCCGAAAGGTTTACTCCACTTCTCGTTCCACGGCAGGGTCTTCCATTTCTTGGCCGCTATGTCACGAGGTGTCAAGGCACGCTTCATGGCTTTTTCTTTTGAAGTTCGGCAATCAGCATATCAGCAAATTCTACCGCTGCCTGCGCAATGTCATTATAGCCTATATCCCCTCCTCGGAGAAGAATTTTTCTCGACTCTTTATAGGCGACCGACATCATTTCCTTGGCTATCTCATACCGCCGTTGTTCCCAGTCTATTTCGTTAGCCTTCCTAATTTCACGGTGGATACCGATAACGGCATCCATCGCTTGCATCTCTATCTTTGTCATCATGCTATTGCCATTTTAAGTTTCTCAATCTCCGTGTACACCCTCCGAAGCCCTCCGCGTGTCTTACGCACAATCTGCGCAATATCCGCATCCTCCGGGGCGTTGGCCTTGGCCACGATACGCGCCTGTGCGTTCAGGAAAGCCTCGCGCTCCTTTCCGTCATCCGGAGTAACCTTGCTGTAACGGTCACCGTAACGGCTCAGCATTTCCGTATAGCCCACCTTCTTGCACTCGATGGAACGGTTTATCTTCTCCTTCAGCCCGTCCGCGCCCATCATGTACCATGCGCAGCACCGTTCCGTAGCGTTCCACAAGGCTTTCAACTCAAGGAAAGCCTCATACTGCAAATCACCAGCCTCATCGAGGATAACGAGCGGCGTATCCATCGAGCGGAGGTAATAAACCAGATCATCGTACACGTCGCTGTACCGCCCCCGGCTGTTCACACCGAATTCAGCGGCAATCTTCCGCACTAATTTCAGTTTGGTCTTCACCTGCGAGCAGTCTATATAAATTGCGTTCCGGTGGTTCTGTACATAGTAACGGGCAGTGAACGTCTTGCCGATATTCGGAATGTCGCACAAGATGGCCGACAGGCTCGACTGCTGCGAGAACTCCAATTGGGCAGTAATATACTCAAAGGTGGCTGTTTTGGCAGCCTTCCACTCCATATCGGCACGAAGGCTTACCCCCAACCGACGGGCAATACTTATCCAATTGGCATCGCTTAGGGCTTTGTCCGTCTGACCGTTCTTTACGGCACTGTACACCGAGGTACTTATGCCAAGGGAGGAAGCGTGCTTCGCATCGCTCGGATAGTTCGCACGATTGGCGGCTATCGCTCCCAAGATTTTCTTTTTCTGCGCTTCTGTAATCATAGTTCAAACGCTGTTTTAATGTTATTCTAATCGTATTCTTACATGTCCGCGATGCCCCGTAGAGCCTCGTTCACCGTTGGCTGCCAATTGTAGGTGTCATCCGGTTCTTCTTTATTCGCCGCAGGGGGCAACACGAGGCTTTCTGTGGCCTCTTCTTCCACCGGTTGTATAATTGCCGTACCGACCTTTCCGATGGCGTTGTCGCGCACGTATTTGCCGAAACTGCTTATCTTCTTCTGCTGCTCGATGTAGGCGGCCACGTCATCGTCCGTCTGCTCGGCCATCACACGGTTGTAAGTCACCACCTTCTCCACCTTGTCGATGAAGCGGTCGCCTTGGAATATGTACACGTCCGTAGGCTTGCCTTCATCATCAGGCAGGTAGTAGGCCGTCACTTTATAGTCATTCGTTTGCAGACGCTCCAGCACCGAAGTGTCGCTGAGCCACCAGTCCTCGTATGCCACGCGCACCGTCGAGTTACGCCGTATGCTGGTCTCCACGCGCTCTCCGATATAGCGGCTAAGCGTGAGCTTGTCATACTTGCGCAGGGTCGGATTGATGTTTGCCACCAGCACCTGCCACCGCGTCATGCCCGGATACTTCTTCTGGTTAGGATGCAGTGCATTGTTCCATTCCGCGTTGTCACGCCGGTCATCGGCAACCAGCCGCTCGTAGCTGAAGTACTCCCTGTCCTCGTAAGTGTCGTTCTGTTCGTCGCTGACCTTCTTGTACTCCGTGCGCCACTTGCCCTTGCCGTAGAAACGCCCAATACCCACATGGTTCTTGTGGATGACGCTGCGCTTCTTCGCACCGTTCAAAGGCTCGGCATATTTTTCCTGCGAGTTCTGTGGGGCGCAGAAGTGTACGAAATTGAAAGCCACGCCCGCCTGAAGGAAACCTTCTTTGTACTCGCTCATCAAGTGGTTCTCCACCTCTATTCCGGAGGGGATTCCCCAACCGTTACGTTCTATCAGACGGAACATGTCACGGAAACAGTCCACTACCAGCATCTGGTCTTTCTTGCGTCCGTAGCTCGCACCTATCACGCACTGGCTTACTACATCGTAGGCATAGTAGGCATGGACACGCTGCTTGGTGTCTTTCAGTTTGCGGGTAAGATCAACGTCGTCCATCGTGATTTGCGACAGGGAGAACTCTCCGTTATGGCGGTGCACGTGCGGCATCTGCTCATGCATAAACGTAGTATAGCCCATAAGGGCGTGCTCAACGAGCAGCTTGTTGTTAGGCTTGTTCAGCACGTTGTTGATGGTGCTTTCGCTCAGTTCCTTCGGGTCGCCGCTCTTGTCGGTGAAGTCATCGGGGTTGAACACCTCGCCGGTTTCCGGGTCCCACACGTCACGCTCACCGCAGACAAAGGCGATATACATCTCATGCACGTTGCTGTTATAGGGTTTGTTCTCCTGTATGGCAAGGCTCAATATCAGCCGCTCGGTCTTATAGTCCACTTTCCGGGCGCACTGGTTGCCAAACTTGCCGCTTATCAGGCACTCATATCCGTACTGCTTGTACTCGTTCACCTTCTTGCGGAAGCGCAGCGTGCTGGCCGGAAGGTCGTGTCCGTATTCCTCGCGTAGCGTCTCGATAGTTGCTGCCATCATGTCCCATTTATAGGCACCTTCGCCCATCAGACGCTTGCGCACGCGGGCGTTCTCATACAGCCGGATGCAACAGTTCAGCACCGAGGCGTTCACGGCGTATTTCCTCGCAAGTTCACCCGTGGCCTTGTCGCTGTGCTGCCTTGCCGCCCAATCCATGAAATAGGTCACGGCTGCTTGGTCAAGTTCATAGTTCGACAATATCCAGTGGCGCAAATCCATAGCCGGGCCGCCGGGGAACTTCTCTTCTACTTGGGTCAGATATTCGGTCGGCAAACTATCGACAACAACCCAGGCAATATTCCCTTTGCCTCCACCACGACCGGCCATCTTCAGTTTGTTGCGACAGGCAAGCTGACGGCAAGTATCCCCCGTCATAATGCCATTCGCTTCAAGCTCACGCACCGATATGCACCGTATGTTGCCGCGATACTCCATTCCGACCTCCTTATCTCAACGCAGCCGCCCAGTTTTGGATGCCGGGGATGTCCTTTATTACCACATTGTCATAATGGCGTACTTTCCTGCCTTTATGGAAAACATCACAGCCGCCATCCTCACGTGAGAACTCCAGCAGTGTGTCGTTGGGCAGGTACTGGCGCATATAACCGTCAGCATCATGCAGCGTCTCAATCTCCGGAAGTTCCACCATGACGATACCGCCACGATCCATAGCCAGCTTGCGGATTTTACGGGCAAGCTCGGTGTTGCCGCGACGCTCTTCAAAATGAATGGCACTGAATACGCTGCGCTGAGTCACACCGAGAGCCTTCATGATGAATTCCCGGTCTTCCTTCTTGATGTGGATGTACTTTTTCATATTCTTTTCGTTTTTAATTACTTAATTCGTTACTTTTGTAGCACTTTCAAAATTGAACACTCATGAAGTACGTTATAAGAATATTGATTCCAGATTGCACCGAATCCAGCTATATCGAGAAATATAAGCGAGACCTATTCGTGTTTTGCCGAGTTGCTCAAATTCGCAAGCCGGTACCGCAAAGCTTGCCAAGCGGGGATGCTCTCGTAATCGACTTAAAAGGTCTCTCCGAACATAGACAACTTCTGTGGCTCCACATACTGTGCGACCTTGCGGCATTGAACCATCATTATAATGTCGAACTCTATCCTCTACCAGACGACTGGCCACTTCAAGAGGTGTACTAACTGTTTCTCTCATACTTCTTAAATTTAAATCCTCGTGGGACACCGGGAGTCGAACCCGGATGGCCGCAGCCACGCAGTCCGTGCCGCCCCGACCGTTATTTGGCTTCCTCAAGTATTGACATGAGGTATTTCTTGTCCTCCTCCCAAAGCGGCAAGTCCATACGCAGCTTCATCAACGTCACCTCCCGCTGCCCTATGAGTTTCACCGCCTCTCCATAGAAATCAGAATCCTCGTAGGCGCAGGCTTTGCCGACAAGGAACTCGGCAAGTTCCATCTTTCCACTCGTTATCCTCTTCTTCAAGAAGCTGAGTTCGGCATCCTTCGCACCGACATGCCGTCCGATTTCCTTCAGGCACTGGCGCAATTCTATATGGTCATTGGCTCCATCGTAAGCACACATATCCCGCATCTCCTTGCAGAACTCGTCCTTGTTCATGTCTCCGGCAGCCATATAGAGGTTCTCTACCAACCGGTAGTCCTCGGCTGTAATTAGCCGCCGTGTACGCTCTTCAAATTCTTTCTGTGTCATTGTCTCACTTATTGATTGATTAATACTCTTCGAATGTCGGTTTCACGCTGCACCTGTAGCAGGTGACCAGCCGCTCGGTAAAGCGGTGGATATATGATTCAGGCGCGGTGAACACGATACCCTCATCTTCCGTGTACCTGAAACTTACTCCGTCCATAATCAGCAACATGGCGACCTTGTGCTTCACGTTCTGGGTTTTCCACACTTTGATTTCGTCGTTCATTTTCTTTAAGTCTTAAAATTCGTTATTCTCGCACCATTTTTGTATCTTTGGTCGCTCGTTCCATTTGGAACACACTGCAAAGGTAATACGCATTTGCGAACAAACAAAATTTTCAAGGCTAAATTATTCGCTTTTGCGCAAAATTTTATTTGTAATGAGTATAAACGAACGATTTATGACCATTATAAGAGAATTATATAATGGCAATAAAAGAGCCTTCTCAATAGCTATTGGTGTTACACCAACCGTCATTGAGAATGTGGTTGGGACACGACAGGGCAAACCGTCTTTCGATGTCCTTGAGAAAGTGTGCGCAAATGCGAATATATCTGCAGAGTGGCTAATGTCGGGTAGGGGGGAGATGCTTGCTAATAAAGAAACTCTACCTCCTCAACAACCTATTATTACAGATGAGCGTTTGGTGACACAAGGGGTTACTCCTGACCTTATCACGGAACTACTTAACCGCATCACAGAACAAGCAGCCGAGATTGGCCGTCTCAACGAACAAATAAGGCAGATGCAACACCGATTGGAAAAAGATGCGTTGGATGCTCCCATTTCTGGTACTGCAGATGTCGGGTAGGAGGTTTCGTGATACATCTACCTCACTGACCGCACATGCTATACGAAACGTATCCCCCTTTACACTCTCCCTCCGGGGTGTTCCCCTCCCCAAATACAGAATAAGCCACTGTATCGCCCCATCTACAGGCATCAACAATGGCTTTTCTCAAAAACAGGGTGGTATTAGGGGGGATAGTAAAACCCCGTTTTCAGCAGTCCATTTCTAAAAAACAGGTGTTACGCCTACCCTACTTTTGTAGTGTAAAAACCTGCTTTTGTCACCCCAAACTTCAAAAACTGTCACCCCAAACTGTCACTCCTTTTGTCACCCCAACCCGAAAATCGCCCATTTTGACCACAAAAAAGGGAGGCATAATCACCTCCCATAAAAACGTCGCCCGAAAGCCATTCTAATCGCGTTCTAACCCCATCAAGACTCACTCCTTAGACTTGCCACCGGAACCACCCGAAATAAGCGTAGATTGCTTTATTATAGCCCGTTTCGTGCATACCGTACCGTTGCCAGAAAGTCCTGCGTGTAGCAGGTAATTCTTCGTTGCACCTACCTGTTCAGCCGTCAGAACCGTATAAACAGCTGAAATGCTGCTGAAATACCAGTCTTTCCGCTTTGTTCCGTCGATTCCGTGCATCAGATGTACATGTATAACCTTTGCCATATTTCATTATTTATGACTGCAAATATACTAAATAATCATTATATAGAATATATTTGAAATTCTAATTCTCAAAAACAAGGCGCAAAAAAGCGGCACGAACCGCCACCACTCCCCTACTCTACCCTACCTCAGCCCCATGTAAACCTCATGTAAGCCGAAACAAACAGACCTGCCAATAAAACAAGCCTCAAAAGTCTCTCCACGTAAACCCCAATTAAACCCATGTAAACATTTCGTTTTGCGCCGCCATTTTAGCCGAGTACGCGCAACTCTTTGAACATCAAAAGGTTTCAACCAAACCAAGCCCTACCCCACTCTATACGCTTCGTTTTGTGCCCCATAAGATCCACCTTGTCGTTCTCGTCGTCACAAGCCTGTACCAAAACGGGGACATTCAAATCGGCCACGCTGATAGCATTGATGATTCCAATCTCAAAGCCAAAGTTGGGCAGGGAAACTATGATACCGTCAATGCGGTCACGATTCTGTCGGAACAGTTCCGCACACTTCAATCCGTCTTCGCGGGTTTCAATACTGCTACTGCCGGTAGGAGTAGCGTCTTCAGGTAAGATCACATAATCATAGCCTTCGTCGGCAAGTGTTTTCAACAATTGTTTGCGAACATCTTTAGCCAATTCTGAATTAAAATAAGCACGAGTGCCGATAATTATACCGAAACACATTCTTTCCTTGTTTTTCATTGTAGATAGTGGGTATTTAAATTATACTTTGAAAATATTTATCTGATTAATTGGTTTACCGCTTTCAACCAGCCTTCACACCATTTTTCTACCTGTGATAGGTTACTTTGCGGCTCTATGCGGTAGCGGCTCCGGCGTAATACGGACACCTGCTCAAAGCTCGTCCATATCTTGCGAGCCATTCCGTTCATTACAACGGCTCCCAAGGCCGAAGCTTCTTCAACATCCGAACAATTGATCGGTACACGTAAGCAGTCGGCCTGGAACTGCATCAGGAATTTATTTTTTGTAGGTCCTCCATCGGCTCTGACTTCTTTCAGCTTTATACCTGCCTGACTGGTCATCGCTCTGACCAAATCATTCACTTGATAGGCTATGGATTCAAGTGCTGCCCTGAGAACATGCGGTTTCCCGGTACCTAAGGTCATCCCTAAAATGGCAGCCTTTACATCCCCTTGCCACCAAGGAGCTCCCAACCCGGCAAAAGCCGGTACGACATACACACCTCCATTGTCTTTTACTGTAGCCGCCAACTCTTCCGCTTCGTCTGGCGAACTAATCATCTGCAATCTCTGTTCTAGCCACTTGATGGTAGCACCAGTACAATGGATATTGCCTTCAAAAGCATAGAATATTTTTCCAAGTGCGGCAAAACCGATGGAAGTGACCAATCCACGGGGAGCAACGGCAGCTTTTTCACCAATATTCACCATCACTGATGAGCCGGTTCCATAAGTGACCTTGCCCAGCCCTTCTTCAAAGCACATCTGACCGGCCAGTGCACCGTGTGAATCCCCCAATACACCGGCTATGACAATAGGATTCTTAAATAATCCTCCCACCGTAGTTTCTCCAAAAACAGCATCACATGGCAGTAATTCAGGCATCATAGTTTCGGGGATGGTAAATAGCTCCAGCAGGTCACTGTCCCATTGCATCGTATGAATATTAAACAAAAGAGTCCTGGAAGCATTGGTATAATCTGTCACATGGCGTTTACCATCAGTCAATTTCCAAATCAGCCACGTATCAATGGTTCCCATCAATAAGTCACCGTTATCAGCAGCCTGACGGGCTCCTTCCACATTGTCAAGTATCCACTTCACACCACTGGCTGAGAAATAAGGATCCAATAGCAAACCGCTTTTCGCCTGTACTATTTCGCTGTACCCACTGGCTTTCAACTCATTACAGATATCAGCACCACGCATGCATTGCCATACCACAGCATTGCATATCGGTTTGCCCGTATGCTTATTCCATACAACCACTGTTTCACGTTGATTGGTGATGGCCAACGAATACATATTGTCTGCCACTTCCTCCTTTATCAGTTCGGCTATACTTTTCTGTACATTCCGATAAATTTCTTCAGCATCATGCTCCACCCATCCGGATTTGGGATAATATTGTTCATGGGTGACATTGACGCGCCTCAGCATTTCACACCTCTCATTGAATAGCATGGCTTTGGTAGCCGAGGTGCTTTGGTCTATTGCAATTATCAGGTTTTCCATTTCAGGTATTATTAAAGGCTAATTGATTTCAAATTTATCGAATCGGAGTTACTTAAGGAAGTCAAGGGCAGTTTTCACGATACCGGATGAGTCGAGTCCATAATGGGCAAAAATTTCCAGGGAGTTCCCATGCACCACATTCTCATCAGGGATACCCAGGATTTTCACCGGTACGGGATGCTCGGATATGATTTCAGTCACCATCGCCCCAAGACCTCCATACTGGCTATGCTCCTCAACCGTGATGATTCGCCCGGTTTCGAAAGCGGCTTTCAAAACAGCTTCCTCATCACAAGGTTTAATAGAGGACATATCCAATACCCGGGCCGAAATACCATATTCGCGTAACTTCAAAGCCGCCTGACGTGTGTGGTATACGGTTTCACCGGTTCCGATAATAGTCAGATCTGTTCCGTCCAGCAACATGTTGGCCTTACCTATGGCAAAATCAAAATCATCATTTTCATAGACATCGGGAACTGCTGCACGACCTACACGTACATAAACCGGTTCGGGATAATCAACCAAAAGCTCAACCAGTTTTTTAGTCTGTCGGGCATCGCAAGGTAACACGATATTCATTCCGGGAAAAGTACGCAGCACGGCAATGTCGTGTAAGCTATGATGGGTAGCCCCCAAAGCTCCGTAAGCTACTCCTCCACTTACTCCCAATATTTTTACGTTGTTCTGGCTATAAGCCAAGTCCACCTTTACCTGTTCCAAGCTACGAGCCACATAAAAACAAGCCGGACCACATACAAACACTTTCTTTCCGCTATGAGCCAACCCGGCTGAAATACCCACAGCATCCTGCTCCGCAATACCACACTCCACGAATTGCTGCGGCAATTCTTTGGCAAAATCATTTAACGTCACCGAGCCACGGGCATCCGTCGTCACAGCAATGATGTCCTTGTCCATCCGAGCCAATGACAACAAAGTGTCGGTGAAACTTTTTCTGCAAGCTATCATATCAATTATATTCTAAATCCTTAATTCTTTCTGATATTTCTTGAATGGCCTGTTCATACTGTTCGTTACTCGGAACCCCATGATGCCATTTAGCTACCCCTTCCATGAAAGATACTCCTTTCCCTTTTGTCGTATGAGCCACCAGCAAATGAGGGTGACGATTTGCATAATCAATGGAACGGAAAGTCCGGATAATATCTTCCATGTCGTCACCATTCATATCCTTTACCTCCCAGCCGAATGCCGTCCAGCGATCATGGATATCATCAATTCCCATCACATCTTCCGTATTTCCGCTAATCTGCAAATGATTACGGTCTATTATAGCCACCAAATTATCTAATCTATACTGCCGGGCAGCCATTGCTGCTTCGTAGATGGAACCTTCACCCTGTTCACCATCCCCCATCAACACATAGGTTTTATAATCCCTGTTGTCCATTTTGGCAGCTATCGCTATACCTACCCCAACAGACAAACCATGTCCCAAGGCTCCGGTATTCACTTCAATACCCGGAACTCCGATAGTGGGATGTCCCGAAAGGATAGAGCCATATTGTCCCAATGTATCCAAAATGCCTTCTGTTATAAACCCTTTGGATTCCAGCGTCACATACAAAGCCTCCACACAATGCCCCTTGCTCAAAATGAAACGGTCACGCAAATCATCTTTAGGACTGTCCGCATTCACATTCATCACATCAAAGTAAAGAGCCGTAAGAACATTGAGGCAAGACAAATCTCCGCCGATATGACCGGCTTTTGCCTTATAGATAATTTCAATTAATCTTTTTCGATTCCTTTCTGATTGAAGAGTCAATTCTTTTGTTTTCATAGCTTATTTGCTTTCATTTCTTTGCAAAGAAAACAAATAAAAACCACAAAACGAAAGAAAACGAAAGTTTTCCATTATTTATTAACATGTTTTATAATTAGACCAGGGCGAAAAACGAAACAAATAAATAAAAAAGAGAAAGGAACTACAGTGCAAAAGATAATATATAGAATAAAAAAGAAGAAAAACAGCAAGAATAGACTTTCATTTGACTTTTTCTGACTACCTTTGCGGAAAAATTAAATGATTATACAATGCTCAATACTGTAGACGAAGGAATAGAAGCGGTTCGACAAGGGAAAATAGTGATAGTTGTCGATGATGAAAATAGAGAAAACGAAGGCGATTTTATTGTATCCGGTGAAAAAATAACTCCTGACATTGTTAACTTCATGATTACACACGGAAGAGGGCTTCTTTGTGTACCGCTACCGCGTTCACGTTGCAAAGAACTCCAACTGCCCCCAATGTCGGAAGACAACACTTCCCTTTTAGGCACGCCGTTCACCATGTCCGTCGATCTGAAGGGCTATGGCTGCACAACGGGAGTTTCCGCCTATGACCGCTCCGCTACCATACGTGCTTTGGTTACCGGTAATATAAAGCCCTCGGAACTGGCACGTCCCGGACACATTTTCCCCCTTTACGGACATGAGGACGGAGTATTGGGACGTGACGGACATACAGAAGCATTACTCGACCTGACAAGAATGGCAGGATTGACACCCGGCGGCGCTCTCATTGAAATACTGAACCAGGATGGGACAATGGCCCGCTTGCCACAACTACTTGAAATGGCAAAAAAGTTCCGACTGAAGATTATAGCGATCAAAGATATACAGGATTATCGTAGAAACAACAATATATAAAGTAGATATGGCACTAAACCAAAGAAGAGTCAAGATTCTGGACCTTATCCGCGAAGACGGGCATGCAAAAGTTCAAGAATTAAGCAGGATTTTCAATGTAACGGATGTAACAATCAGACAAGACCTGGAAGCCCTTGAAAAATTAGGGTATATCCAAAGAGAACACGGCGGAGCCTTCCTGAAGGATGTGGGCTCATTTGCAAAAACCGGAAAGGTTTTCAATCAGACCCATATTGAGGAAAAAAGAGAAATAGCCCAAAAAGCAGCGTCGTTTATCAGTGAAGGTGAATGTATCATTCTCGACTCCGGTTCTACTACCACAGAAATAGCCAAACTACTTACACAATACAAAGAGCTGACCGTCATTACCAATGCTCTGAACATAGCACTTATATTGGGCGAAAATCCAGGCATCAACCTCATTGTGACAGGAGGAGAATTCAAAGCACCCACCCTTTCATTGACAGGAAAGATGGCAGCCGATTCACTCAAAGGTTTCCATGCCAACAAACTATTCCTTGCCACAGCAGGAATATCCCCAGACATGAGTCTGACCTATCCGAGCCTCAGCGATCTGATGGTTAAATCGGCCATGATAAAAGCCGCCGAGGAAGTCATTCTGGTAGCTGATTCCTCCAAGATAGGAATTAGTGCATTTGCCAGTTTAGGTTCAATATCTATGGTAAATTCTTTCATCACAGACAGCAATATCTCGGAAGAGAATATCGAAAAGATGAAAGAAAAGAACATAAACCTTCTAATTGGATAACTTAAAAGATTACCCCTTCCAGAAGATATTGAACAGACAATATAGTAACGATTGGAATAAGGAACAATTAGAAGTAAAACTATAAAACATGTTTTTTAGCCAGCCGATACGCTTCCCCGACCACTTCCTTCGGATAACCGCACATCTCGATAATCCGGATGGCATTACGTTCCGTCGCCGGTCCCGGTTTCAGCTTATAATCAAAAGACAAGGTATTGTCGGCAACACATTCACAAAAATGAAACGATTCATATTCGTTCTCAAGTAAGGAAGCCAGTTCAACGTCGTGAGTGGAAGCAAACACGATACTGTTCTTGTGTGCCAAAGCAGATAGCACAGCTTTGGCTATAGCTATCCGTTCCACCGTGTTCGTCCCTTTGAACAACTCATCCAGCAGGAAAAGCTGCCTACGTCCCTTTCCGACCTCCAGCATCTCTCGAACAATCTGTACCTCCTGCAGAAAGAAACTTTTTCCTTCCATCAGACTATCCTCCAGATGGATAGCAGAAAACAATGCGGTATCCATGGGAAAACGAAAACTGCGGGCGAAACAAGTATGGAACACTTGTGCGGAAAGCAGGTTAAGTCCGATAGCACGGATAAAGGTTGTCTTACCAGACATATTGGAGCCGGTAACAAGGACAGAACTGCCACAAAGCGTAATGTCATTGGGGATACAATGCTCTATAAGCGGATGATAAAGGCCCTCTGCATGAAGCGTTTCACCCTCGTCACAAGCTTCCGGAAGAGTATAATAGGGCAGCCCATCCCGAAGCTCGGAAACAGAGCAAAGCGCATCCACCAATCCAAAATAGCGGAAAACCTCTTCAATCTGTTCTTGCCTGCCCTGCAATAGAAAGAAAGCCTTGGAAACCGGAATAACCTCCCGCAGGAAAAACACATTCACCATCTCGATGAAGAAATAAGCAAGAATGGCGATGTCGCTCTCCAGCTTGATACTGAAACGGAAAGTGGAAAGTTGCTTTCGTAACGGACGCAGCGCCTGCAAAGTCTTTTGGATATCCCGATGCACCGATACACACAACGGAATCTGTGCCAGCCTCTCCGCTTGCCTGAGCAGCAGCCATAACTGAGGGATGGAAAAGAAATAGCCCTGAATCCGTGCCTTGCTGCGATAGTGCAATACCATGTTCACCAATACCGATATACACAATAACCCCAGAACGTAAAGCGAAGATGTAACATAAACCATCCCTGACAAAACAAAAGGCACGAACTGCAATATACTTAGCAAACGGTAAAAGCGGCGGGAATATATGGGATGGGAAATGGAAAACAACGATGCAATGGCGCAAGCATCCGGCGTATCCAGTTTCTGCAACTCCGACCGGATTTCTGCACGCAACTCCTTGTCGGCAGAGAGTTCGCGAATCACTTCCTCCTGTTCCGAAATCTCCGAAAGGCGGTTGTAATGCAACAAGTCGTAGAGGTACTGTCGGCCCACACAAGAAGAGGTACGGTCGGCCCATTCGAAAAAGTCATCCAGATTGAGGTCGTCCCAGGTTTTCTGTGACACCAAATGTTCTTTCTCCTTCACCGACCGGTACTCGTGGTATAGCGATATATCCGAAAATGACTGTCCCATCAAAGAATTATTTAGAATGATGCACAAAAATAATGAAAAGCTTGCATTCTATCTAATTTCCTTGCAGCTTTCCCTATATTGTGTTTACTTTGCAGATACAAACACTTTTCGTTACTTCAACATTTAAATTCTAACAAGATGAAGCACACCCTTTTCACATTGGCACTGGTCTTATTGGCTCTGCTGTCAGCATCATGCGGAGATAAGAAGAAAGTAGTATATCAGAACCCACTTCCCATGGCCTTCGGAGACCCGTTCCTCCTGAAAGCTTCCGACGGGAAATTCTATATGTACGGGACGGGGGGAGTACAGAACGGCTTCAAAGTATATTCCTCCGATGACCTGGTGACATGGAAAGATGAGGGTCCCGTCTATCAAGGCGGCACATCCGACTCATGGGCCACCGACTGTTTCTGGGCGCCCGAAGTGTATGAGCGCGACGGCAAATACTACTTATGGTTCAGCGCCAACTGGAAGGAAAACCCCACTCAGGAGCAAGAGAACTTCCGTATCGGCGTAGCCGTAGCCGATAAACCCACCGGGCCTTTCAAAGATTTGTCCGACCGCCCGGTATTCGACCCCGGCTATCCTATCATCGACGCAAACATACTCTTTGACGATGCATCCGGAAAGACCTACCTCTACTACTCCCGCTGCTGCTACAAACATGCCGTCGAGAGCGAAGTCTCAGCATGGGCCAAAACAAAGGGCTGGTTTGACGAGATTGAGGAGAGCTGGATTTACGGCGTGGAGCTGAAACCGGATTTCTCCGGTGTCATCGGAGAGCCGGTAGCATTGCTTTGCCCGCCCAAAACGATGGACGACCCTCAAGCGAAATGGGAGAACCGTTCGGTGACTACACATGAGGTCAACAGACGCTGGACAGAAGGTTCGTATATGGTGAAACACGGGAATCTCTATTACATGCTTTACTCTGCAAACTTCTTCGGAGGAAAGAATTATGCGGTGGGCTATGCAACCTCCCAAAGTCCTTTAGGCCCATTCACAAAGGCTGCCAACAATCCGGTGCTGCAAAAGAACACAGAGCAAGGCGGCATCGTGACCGGAACCGGGCATTGTATGCTCATCGACATTCACAATCGGCTCTACTGTGTCTACCATGGACGCACCGAAACCACCGGTGACGAACGAATGGTATTCATCGACCTCATAGACATCCAACCAGACGGGAAACTGGTAGTCCACGGACCGAATACGGATTTACAGAAAATCACATATTAAAGCTATCAGGCGCAGACTGTACAGCATTTCACGGTTCATTATTCCCCGTGGCTCTCCTATACATTCCGCGCCTGATGAAAATTAAAAAGGACATATCCATACACAACAATCCGCTCCATATTTGTTCCTGACTTCAATTCTATTTTCACCGGTATCCAATACAATGCCTTTCCATTCCAGTACATTTACGGAATCAGGTTTTGCAGTCCCATATGCTTTGCCATTGATATACAATTTGGCAGCTCCGCTATTGCTGAATACTTGCACATCAACGGTTTTGCGGGTTCTGTTTACCAATCGTTTTCCTGCGATATATACAAACTTATCTTCTTGATTCCAGTTTGCCTTATAAAAGTAAAAGGCATCTTTCTTTATTTTCCGGTCGTAAGTCACCAGCCCCTTATCGTTGCGTCCCATAATGGATCCCTCCCTACGGCCTGCCGCCGAAAAGTCGAACATGCACCAGATGAAGTTGCACCACAAGAATTCGCGTTCCTGAAGCTGTTTCCAATTCTCCACATGATAATAAGTCTGCCAGTTTTCGGGATGCCATTGCCCCCACGGTTCCGGATGCCTCAGCGAGTCCTCCTGCTGGAATACGCATGCCCCGGCACCATACTCGCTGATGCCCATCTTCCGCTCCGGATGTGCTGCATGCTCGCGGTCTATCCAGCGCCCCATGTCATCCATGTTGTCGCCATACCAGCCGAAATACTTGTTGAAAGCAATCAGGTCGGTGAATCCGTTGAAGTCGTCATCCTGATTACTGGCTCCCATAGTGGGACGGCTCGGGTCCAACTGACGGGCCAAAGCATGAAGCTCTGCCGCCATACGCGAAGGACGGTCCAGCCAACCGGAATTTATCTCATTGAACAGCCCCCAGAACAAAATGCAGGGGTGATTGTAGTTCTGTAAAATCAGTTCCTTCAATTGCAGGCGCAAGTTTTCATCATAAGCAGGATTATTCACATAAACATTGACAAAAGGAATCTCAGCCCATGCCACCAGCCCCCGCTTGTCCATCTGTTGATGCATGTATTTGGCTTGCGGATAGTGACAAAGACGCACGGCATTGCATCCCATTTCCTGCATCAAGTCCAAATCTTCATCATGGTCTTGCGGATAAAATGCCGAAGCGCGTTCTGCCCTATCCTGATGCCGGTTCACGCCATTCAAGCGATAAGGCTTTCCATTCAGGAAGAAACCTTTCTCCGCATCGGCATGAAAGTAGCGGAAACCTATCTCTTCTTCGCGGCGGTCTATCTCTTTTCCATCCTTACGCAATATCACCACTCCTTTATATAAATAGGGATTCTTCACTCCATCCCACAAATGAGGCCTTTCAAGCACTATGTCCATCATCACCTTTTTATCCTCACCCACCTCTGCACTGGCAACACGGCAAAGCAACTTTTCCTTGTCATATAGTCGAAACTCCACCTCGCAACCGGTCACAGTAGTTTCCCTTGCCGAAAGCAGTGCTTCAATTTTCAAATGGGCCTTTTTCTCCGATACATCGGACTGAGTGAAGAATACACCTGAAGAGGCATAATAAGCAGGTTCTATGCAGACATCCTCCGTCACCAGCAGTTCCACCCCCCGATACAACCCACCAAACATATTGAAGTCGCCGCAAATGGGAGCGACATCCATAGTCTGAGCATTGCTGACACGAATTTCCAATACACTTTCTGTTCCCGGGACCAGGAAATCAGTCAATTCTGCCACAAATGCCGTATAACCACCCTTATGTTGCATCACAAAATGATGGTCGATAAAAATGTCGGCAACCGTCTGTGCAGCCATCACTTTCAAGAAAAAACGTTTGCCCCGATAATGGGCAGGAACAGACAACTTACGACTGTAATTGCATAATCCCCTATAATAATCGGCATTGCCAAACATGCCATCGCCCGCATTCCAAGTGTGAGGCAAAGTAACCTTCACTATTTCCGAAGCAGGTGCCTGAAAACCCCGGTGGAAATTCCATCCTTCATTCAGTGGAATCACCTCTACGGCAAATACACATGTTGACAATATTCCCAAAGAGAATAAAAATAAAATGATGAATCTGTTCATTTTCGATAAAGTATTAGAAGGTTAATCATATTGGCAGGAACCAGTCCTTCCCTGCAAAGGTATGAAATAAATGTTGAATAATAAATGAGAAAAACACTTCAAGACACGCAAGACAACAAACGGATGGCATGTTTAAGACTTATACGACCGCGATGCAACATTACAGACCTATTAATGCAACATATTTACGTTTATTTAAATAAGATATTGCTATCTTTGAGAATTCAATTTCAGATTATATAGTATGTCTTTTACAAACTATTTACACAAATTAGTGTTCCCCCTCATTATTCTGTTACTGGCTTATCTGCCGTTAGCAGGACAAACTCCGTATGTATTTCGCCATCTGAAAGTAGAAAACGGGCTTTCAAACAATAACGTAAAAACCATATTGAAAGACTGTGAAGGCTTTTTATGGATAGGGACCGCCAATGGATTGAACCGATACGACGGATATAGCTTTAAAGTGTATCAACCCAAAGAAAAAGACATCCATTCTTTATTGTCTAACGACATCTGGAACTTACAGGAAGACGGTTTGGGCAATTTGTGGATTGGAAGCGAGGCAAGATATTGTATATACGACCGAGACAAAGACAACTTCATTACCGATATTCCCTCATACCTCCTTAAAATAGGCATCCAGATAAATGGTACCTACAAAGTACATGTTGACAAAAGACACAATTTATGGGTACTGCAAGGCCAAAATGCTTTTTACTTCAATTTTTCTCATAAAACCCTTAAAACATTCAAAATAGAAAACTTTCCAGAAGAAACTCCGGAACTGAGTATCAGCGATGATGGTGAAAACCTATATCTTCTTTGGAATTCGACCTTATTGAAACTAGAGAACAACGCAAAGAAATGTAAACGGGTAGATAACATCAGCTTACCCTCCAACTCTATTATCGAAAAGCACATATACACTGATTATCATGGAGGCATCTGGCTATATTCATATACCGATGAACAAATATTCTATAAGAAAAACATAAAATCGGAATGGAACCAAATCAATCTCCATTCCAAAATAGAGACAAAAAGTAATGCGGTAAGGAGCATACTGGATGACTCGAACGGACATGTCTGGATAGGAACGGACCATAAAGGAGTATTCATTTATGACTACGTAAATGATAACCTTGTCAACCTCCTGAATACCCCTATGTCTTCCACATCCCTTGCTTCCAACAGAATAAATACAATCTACCGTGATGATTCAGGCGTCATTTGGTTAGGAAATTTCAAAAAAGGAGTTTCTTATTATCACGAAAGCTTCCATGAATTTATTGATACCCAGCATAAAGAATGCGGTGATATAGCCTCCATTTTAGAGGATAAGGCCGGAAACATTTGGCTGGGAACAGATGGGAACGGACTTTATGTAAAAGAAAAGCAAAAAGGATTTGCCATTCGCAAACTATCCATCCCCGACATAGCCATCATCAGTCTTCTCGAAGACCATAAAGGACGGATTTGGGCAGGAAGTTATCAAGACGGATTGTTCTGCTATGAGAACAACAGTATTCGCCATTTTACTCCAGAGAACAGCCAACTGCCATACAGTGGCGTATGGAGTATGAAGGAAGACCGATATGGAAACTTATGGATAGGTTATGTACTGGAAACTTTGGTTTGTTTTAATCCGGACGCAAATACTGCGACAAGTTATCTACTACCTGATGGGAATAATATCAATGTACTCAATATCTGTTATGACTATGGAGACAAAATGTATATCGGGACTACATACGGACTCTGTGTAATGGACATCGTGACGAGAAAACCCGAAATGATTTATGCCAATCGAAAAGAGACACAGCCATTCAAGCAGCTCTTCATTTCCACTGTATTCAAGGACGACAGAGATATATTGTGGTTAGCCCATAAACAAGGATTGACTGCCTGGGACTTAAAAAATGATTCACTACACTGGTTCGACGTAAACAACGGATTGTGTGACAATCTCATTAACAGTATAACCCAAGACAATCATGGTAACATGTGGCTTGCAACAAGTAACGGATTGTCTATATTGGAAGTAACCCCAGACACCCAGGAAGGAGTAGACTTTTCTTTCAAGAATCTTTCTACCAGAGACGGATTGCCAGAAAATCATTTCAACTCCCATTCCGCTTGTAAATTGTCCAGCGGAGATTTACTGCTGGGAGGCACCAGTGGCTATACATCTATAAATCCGAACAAGCTGACCGAAAAGAGCCGACCGCTGGCAAAGGTGTATTTTACAAATCTGACCATTGGCAATCAACATATAGAAGTAGACTCAATATATGAAGGGCGTAAACTATTAACAACTGTACTTGGCAGAACCCCATCATTGTCTGTCAGATATGACGATTATTTAATCTCCATCGAATTTGCCGCAGGCGATTTGCTGAATGCTGATAAAATAAGATATGCCTATAAACTGGAAGGATTAAATACCCAATGGTACTATACAAACGAGAACAAAGTAGCTTTCACCACCCTTCCTCCTGGCAATTACAAACTATTGATTAAAGCTTGTAACAGTGACGGTATATGGAATGACGAAGCTAGTGAGTTGAATATAACCGTTTCATCTCCAATATATTTATGTAATGTTGCTATCATCTTATACATATTGTTTGCCATTGGTATAATATCCTATGTAATATACCGATTCAAAAAGCATCACAACATAAGACTGGAGCAACAACGAGCAAAACTGGAGCAAGAACAAAAGTTGCTCCTGAATGAGATGAAGCTAAAGTTCTTTACAAATATAAGCCATGATTTACGTACACCACTGACGCTTATCATTAGCCCGTTACAAATGTTATTGTCAGAAACCCTGGATGACGGAATACGCAAAAAACTAAATACAATCAATAAAAATGCACAACAATTACTTACATCGATAAACTCTCTGCTTGATTTCCGGAAACTGGATGTAGGAGCCGAGACAGCTCATTACAAATCGGGAGATATTGTCAACTTTATCCGCGAGATTTGCAGTACTTTTCAAGAGTATGCTCTTGACCATACCATCAGCTTCTGTTTCATGTGCGAAGTAGAAAACCTGAACATGTCCTTCGATCCGGTTAAAATAAAAAAAGTAATGAACAACTTGTTGTCCAATGCCTTCAAATACACTCCTGATAAAGGAGAAATCAATGTACATCTTTATCGCGAAGATGACAATGCATGCATCTGTGTGGCAGACAACGGACAAGGTATCATAGACAAAGACAAGAAACATATCTTCGAACGTTTTTATCAGGTGCAACAAACTTCGGAAAAAACCGGCAGTGGAATCGGCCTGCATATTGCAAACGAATATGTACATCTACACAAAGGAACAATCTCCGTTACAGACAATTTTCCTAAAGGTTCCGTATTTACCGTTAAATTGCCTATCGTCACATATGCCAGTGAAAAGGAGGAATTACTTCCGGAACTGCTAAACAATGACAAAGCTCCGAATGAACTTCCCGTTCCAAATGCGGAAGAATTGCGGTATACCATCTTGTTGGTGGACGACAACAAGGATTTCTGTAGTTTCATGTCTGAATACCTGTCCGATGAATACGCCATACAGGTTGCCTACAATGGAGCAGAGGCATTGAAGATATTAGAAAAAAACAGTGTCAATATTGTAATAAGCGACATCATGATGCCAGTGATGAATGGAACAGAGCTATGTCGGCAAATCAAAACAAACATGCAATGGTCCCACATTCCCGTTATATTGCTTACAGCCCGTATGGCAGAAGAATACAAAAGTGAAGGATTTGAGCAAGGAGCCGATGACTATATCGTAAAGCCTTTTGACTTCAAATTACTAAAGCTGCGCATCAGGAAATTTATTGAATGGACAGAAAAAAGCCATCGTAAATTCAGTCAGAAAATAGAAGTGACACCTAATGAAATAACAATCACTCCACTAGACGAACAATTTATTGAAAAAGCTATCAAAATAGTAGAAGAGCGCATGAGTGATTCCGACTTCTCTGTGGAAATGTTAGGAGCAGAATTGGGGTTGAGTCGTAGCCATCTCTACAAAAAGCTGATGTGTATCACCGGTAAAGGTCCGGCAGAATTCATCCGGATTATCCGTTTGAAGCGCAGTAAGCAACTTCTAAAGGAAAGCCAGAAACAAATTGCAGAAATTGCCTATGAGGTGGGATTCAGTTCTCCAAAAAGGTTCACTGTAAACTTCAAGAATGAATTTGGAATATCACCATCTGATTACATCCGCAGTCTAAAATGATAACTTGAAACATAAAGGTATGTTATTTGAGACATGATAGACCTATGCTATTATGATAACTTTCCATATTTGCAGTAGCTTTTAATAACAGTTATTTTTAAATCTTAAATTAAAGTATTATGAAGTTACACGCAAATGTATGCTCTCAATGGGAATGGACAAAATTGAGACAATTGCTTGTTATCGTGTTACTAGGTTTGGGTATTGTTTCCACGTATGGACAAACCAAAACAGTATCCGGTATCGTTAAATCAGAATCGGGCGGTGAGCCACTTGTAGGAGCCACCGTCAAAGTGAAAGAAACCAATACGGGCGGCATTACCGACATCGACGGCCGTTACACCATCCAGGCAAATCTGGGACAAACATTGATAGTCTCTTACATCGGCTACCGCACCAAAGAGGTGAAAGTAGAGCGCACCACCCGCATCGACATACTGCTGCAAGAAGACAATGAGATGCTGGACGAAGTAGTAGTAGTGGGATACGGTACGATGAAACGCAGTGACCTGACCGGTTCCGTAGTCAGCGTGACGGGTGACGAACTGAAAAAGTCCGTAGTCACCTCGCTCGACCAAGCTTTGCAAGGACGTGCCGCCGGTGTGCAGGTGACCCAGAATTCCGGAACTCCGGGTGGCGGTATCTCGGTCAGCATCCGTGGTATCAACTCCTTGAACGGCAACGAACCGCTCTACGTTATCGACGGTGTAGCCATCTCAGGCAACAACACCAGCAACAGCAGCGTGCTCAGTTCCATCAACCCTGCAGACATCGTTTCCATGGAAGTATTGAAAGATGCATCGGCCACAGCCATCTATGGTAGCCGCGCCTCCAACGGTGTAGTACTCATCACCACCCGTCAGGGCGAAGAGGGCAAAACGAAGGTCTCCTACGAAGGTTACTATGCCTTGCAACAGCTTCCCAAGAAACTGGAAACACTGACACTCCCCGAATATGCAGTTTACCAGAACCTCCGCGCCGCCACCATCGGCTTCGGTGCACGCGAAGAGTTCAAAGACCCCTCACTCCTCAGCCGCGGTACCGACTGGCAGAATGAAATCTTCCGCACTGCCCCGATGCACAACCATCAGATAAACATCTCCGGAGGTTCGAAGAGCATGAAATACTCGCTCTCCGGCGGCTACATGCAGCAAGACGGTATTGTATTCGGTTCGGACTTTGAGCGTTTCTCTTTCCGCGTCAACATGGACAACGACATCAACAAGTGGCTCACCACCGGCTTGCGCGCCTCCGTAGCCCGTACACAGCAGACCAACAACGTAGACGGTTCGGGTGCCATCTACAATGCCCTGAACCAGCTCCCCGAAGTGCCTGCCCGCAACCCGGACGGCAGTTTCGGCATGCAGACGGAGAACATGTATGGAACTTACTTCTCCAACCCCCTCTCCGACCTTATCCAAAATGAAAACTATAGTCGCAACACACAAGTCTATGTCAACGCCTTTGCCGACATCAAGCTGTGGAAAGGACTCGTATTCCGCACGGAATATGCCGCCAACTTCAATTACAGCAACGACTATAAGTTTACCCCCTCCTACGACTACGAGCACTTCAAGCAGCAGTCGTCAGCAAGCCGTGGAGCCGGCAACGGAAGCAACTGGACATTGAAAACTTACTTTACTTATAATAATACCTTCGGCAAACACGGCCTCTCTGCCATGCTGGGACACGAAGCGCAAGAAAACAAGTACGAGTCGCTGAGCGGCAGCCGTACCAACTTCCTCTTCAACTCCGTACACGAACTGGATGCGGGTGATGCCACAACAGCAAAAGCCAACAGTTCCCGTGGTTCATCCGCCATCGAATCATACTTCGGCCGTCTGAACTACAACTACGACGACCGCTACTTGCTGACCGCTACGCTCCGTGCCGACGGTTCGTCTTCGTTTGCCAAAGAAAGTCGTTGGGGTTGGTTCCCTTCGGTAGCATTGGCTTGGAAAGTCAACAACGAAGCTTTCCTCAAAGATGTGGAAGCCATCAACTCACTGAAACTCCGCCTGGGTTGGGGTGTAGTAGGTAACCAATGGGCGGGTTCCTATGCCTACGGCGTCACCATGGCTTCGGCAGCCTCCATCTGGGGTACTGGTTTCTATGCAGGCAACTATCCTAATCGTGAACTGAAGTGGGAAGAAACAAACTCCTTCAATGTAGGACTCGACCTCGCCCTCTTCAACAACCGCATAGAGTTCATCGCCGATGCTTATTACAAGAAAACGGACAATCTGCTGATGCAAGCTTCTCTTCCTACCTACGTAAGCGGTCTGATTCGTGCACCGTGGGTCAATGCCGGTGCCATGACCAACAAAGGTGTAGAATTTACCCTGAACACGCACAACATCCAGACACGTGATTTCACCTGGACCTCAGGACTCACCTTCTCCATCAACCACAACGAAGTGACGAAGCTCTACTCCGAATCATCCGCTATTTCGGGAATCAACGGTTCGGAAACACTGACCTACACCATGGTGGGCGAACCGGTCGGGCAGTTCTACGGCTATAAAGTAATCGGTATGTTCAAGGAAGAAGGAGATTTCTACAAGAAAGGTGCCGACGGCAACTTCCTGCTCGACGAAACGGGCAACCGCATCCAAGTAGCCATCCCGAAAGACCAGACCATCGGCAAATCGGGCATCTGGGTAGGTGACTACATCTATGAAGACCGCGACAACAACGGTGTAATTGATGAGAAAGACCGCACGTTCCTCGGCAATCCGGCACCCAAATTCACGTTCGGCTTCAACAACTACCTTTCTTATAAAGGATTTGACCTCAACATCTTCCTGAACGGCTCGGTGGGCAACAAGGCTATCAACCTGATTCGCCGCACCTTCACCGATCCCATGCGTAACAGCAACCTGCTGAAAGAAGCTACCGGCATTGCCCAAATCGCCATGCACGACCCCGAAGTGGGCGACGAGGTACTTTCCAATGTTTACGTGGCCAACGCCGATGCAGCCAAAGTACAACGCATCACTACCAGTAGCGCCAACGACAACAACCGTATCTCCGACCGCTTTGTTGAAGACGCTTCCTACCTCCGCATAAAAAACATCTCGCTGGGGTACACCTTCCCACAGAAATGGTTGCGCCGTTTGCAGATAGACCATCTGCGCCTCTACGTCAACATCCAGAACCTCTGTACCATCACAGGCTACAAAGGCTACGATCCCGAAATAGGCGCTTTGAACTACAATGTATTGCTACGTGGTGTGGACGATGCGCGCTATCCTTCGCAACGTATCTATACATTTGGCCTTAACTTCAATTTCTAATGAGCCAGACAAATCATTTATCATTTAAAATCTCAATATAGTTATGAAACACAGATTTCTAACCCTTATATCATCGCTCCTTCTGCTTACGGCATGCAGCGACTCATTTTTGGAACGTGCTCCCGAAGGAAACTACGTAGATGTGACATACTACACTTCCGACGATGCACTCGAACAAGCCACTGCACCGCTTTACAACCGTGCATGGTTCGACCTCAACTCCCGCGCCATCGTGCCGCTGGGCAGTAACCGTGCCAACGATAACTTCAGTCGCTGGGGAGCTCCCGAGTTCACCAACTTCAAGGTGACAGCCCTGAGCGAAAACCTTGCCAATGCATGGACAGGTTTCTACTCGGTCATTACAATGGCCAATGCAGTTATCAGTGATGTGCAGACCAAATGTAGCAACAGCGTAAGCGAACGTGCCAAGCGCACAGCCATTGCCGAAGCCCGCCTGATGCGTGCTTGTGCCTACTTCTACATGGTTCGCCTCTGGGGACCGGTTATCATCATCGAAGACAACGACAAAGTGGTTGCCAATCCCATGCAACCGCTCCACCGCGAAGAAGATGTGCTGGAACTCGTTATTCGTGACCTCACTTATGCAGTCGAGAATCTTCCTGAAGTGGCAACCGCCAAAGGACGTGTCAACGCATGGGGTGCAAAAGGCATGCTTGCCAAAGTCTACCTCGCCCGCTCAGGCTGGAAAGGAGGCACACGCGACAACGCCGACCTGGAGAAAGCCAAGGAACTGGCCGCCGACGTGATAAACAACAGCGGCATCAGCCTTTACGAAAACTATGAAGACCTCTTCAAGTATAAGCACAACAACAATCCCGAATCGCTCATTGCCATGCAGTGGGTGCCACTGGGTGATTGGGGCGTATGCAACACTCTGCTTGCCGACCTCGCCGGCAACAGCAAGATGACCGGCGGTGTAAACGTATGGAGCAGCTATCAGGCAAGTATAGATATGCTCCAGCAATATGAGTTGGGCGACACTATCCGCCGCAACGCCACCTTCTGCACACCGGGTACATACTATTCATACATCTGCATTGCCGACGGTGGTTATACTTACGACGGCGCCACCTCTTGCATTAAAAAAGGTGTACCGGGCGGTCCGGACGACGACAACGACGGTTATATCCAGTCCATGAACTCTCCGCTCAACACCTACATCCTACGCCTTGCCGATGTTTACCTGACCTATGCCGAAGCTTGTCTGGGCAACAGCGAAGAACTGACCGGTGGTCCCGGCCTGGAAGCATTGAACCAGGTGCGCGACCGTGCACGTATCCCCCGCAAGGAACGCGTAACCTTCGAAGACATCATTCGCGAACGCCGCGTAGAGTTCTCGATGGAGTATTGTAACTGGTATGACATGGTATCGTGGTATCACTGGAAACCCGACTACATGCTGAATTACTTCCAGAACCAACACCGCGGCTACACAGTAGACCTCATCGTGAAAGACGAAGACGGTTACCTCCACTTCGGCAAGAAAGAAGGCGACACTTTCCTCGAAGGCATAGAAAATTGGCAGGAACCGGGCGAGAACATCGAAATCCACCACGGCAACATCCTGATGCCTTATCCGGAAAGCGATGTCATCCAGAATCCGCTACTGAACGAAGAACCGGTAGCATACGAATTCAGTGAATAAACCAAGTTATACATTCATTATCTCAAATAACGACTTTAATATGAAATATATACATTTTCCTTTTGTGTTGCTCACCATCCTGTTGGCATGCAACCTTTTCACCGCCTGCAACGATGACGAGGGCGGCGGTGTTCCCGTAATCCACCACATCCGTCTTGTCGACCCAGAGAAGGCCGACAGTACGTTCACCGATGTAAATCCGGGCACCATGATTGTAGTCATCGGCGAAAATCTGAATGATGTGCGGAAAGTGTTCATCAACGAACAAGAAGTTTCGTTCAATAGCAACTACGGCACTTCCACCAGTCTCATCCTCACTATCCCCGGCGAATTGCAACTGACGGGTGCCAACCCCGAACTGAAAGGCGAACTGCGTATCGAGACCTCGCACGGCATTGCCACGTACTCCATGCATGTACTCTCGCCCGCACCCTACATCACCCGTGTAGCCACAACCTTCCCCGTGGAGACGGGCACGCCTCTGCGCATCGTGGGCGGTAACTTCTACGAAATTCAGCGCGTTTATTTCACCACTGCCGTGGACGACATCACCAATGCACCTGTTTCGGTAGAAGTAACGGACTACACGGTAAACAAGAACTTTGACGAAATATCATTCAATGCTCCCGCAGGCCTGATTGATGAAGGCAGTCTGGTAGTGGAGTGCTATACCGCATCCGCATTTACTCCCTTCCGTCGCACAGCCCTCCCACCAAGTATCAGCAAGGTAAGCTCCATGATGCCTATCACGGGTACCACAGTTACCGTACTGGGACAGAATTTTATGGATATCGCCTCCATCACAATGGGCAATCGCTCGGTAGATCTCTCTACTGTTACCGTAAGCGAAGCTAACGATATGCTTACCTTTACCATGCCGCGTGCACCGCAAGGCACTTGCTCACTCGCCATTACCACAATGGGCGGTACTGCCGAAGTTCCGGGCTTCTATCCTTTGGAGAATATAGTATTGAACTATGACAACATCGGTTGGTTCTCCTGGGGCGGGCAAGCTGTACCCGTCACTGCCGACGGTACAGCAGCTCCTTTCTTCTCGGATGGTAAATGCTACAGCATATCAGGGGAACTTTCAGCATGGAATTACTGGTGGGGCCAATTGCAGAACGGTGCCGTATGGGGCATTGACACAGCCTTCCTGCCTACCGATACACCGACTTCCGAACTGGCTTTGCAGTTCGAATGCTTCGTGGCAGTGGAATATGGCGAAGGTCCTGTATTCCGCATCTACCTCAAAGGGAATGAGGCTCACAACTACACGAACTATCGTCCGGTGAGCGACTTCACCGGAAAAACCGAAGTAGGCCAATGGATGCAGTGCAGCATTCCGCTCTCCGAACTGGTAGACGAAACCACTTGGGGCGAGTTCCAAAAACGTGACGGTGACGAGTTGGCACTCCAGATGACAAATCCCAGCGAAAACGGTCCATACAACATCGAAATGTATTTTGATAATTTCCGAGTTGTCAAGATACAATAATTTGAATTAAATTCTGGCACAGGATTACACAAAGTGACACCTTCTTTTAAACTCTTAGACGCTGATTCAATTGAATCAGCGTCTAAAAATAAATACACCGAAATTATTAAAACGAAATTTTACCGATACCATGACACAAATCTTCAAGAAAACCTTATTAACCAGCCTGGTTCTATTTCTGATGACAGCTTGCTCTGACGATAAAAAGGAGCTGAAAATCATCGTAGAGCCTACTTTTTTCCATTTTGAACAAACGGGTGGTAGCAAGAAATTCGGTATCACCCCCAATGAACCAGCCACTTTCCAAAGTTCGGAAGCATGGTGCAAAGTAACCTCGGAAAGCAGCACTCCCGTACAGGCAATCTATAACATAACCGTAGAACCCAACACTACGCCCGACGTGCGCAACGCCATCATCACCGTCAGCGTAAAGGAGCATATACAAGAAATCAACGTGGAGCAGGCGGCCTATATCCAAAGCGATGAACCGGAAAAATACACTGTACGCGAGAATCTCACAACCCACCAACTGATTAACGAAATGGGACTGGGCATCAACCTAGGCAACACGCTGGATGCCGTGGGCGACTGGATAGACCCAAGCAACATTCTCAATTACGAACAAGCATGGGGAAGCCCTATTATCACACAAGAAATCATTGAAGGATATGCCAAAGCGGGCTACTCATCTCTGCGCATACCGGTCAGCTGGGGCAATCTGCTGTCCGACGACTTCAAAGTGCATCCTGACCTGATGGACCGCGTAGAGAAAATCCTAAACTGGACCCTCGACTGTGGCATGGTGGCTATCATCAATATCCACCACGAAAACGAATGGATTAAACAAGTACCCACCGACAGCAAAGCAAAAGAAAAATTCACTTCCATCTGGAAACAGATATGTGAACGCTTCGAAAAGTACGGTGACCACTTACTGTTCGAGCCAATGAATGAAATCGGATACGATGAGATTTGGACTCCGTGGGGCGGTAGTGAAGCCGACAAGGCAAAGGCACTGGGATACGTGAACGACCTCAACCAGCTCTTTGTCGACATAGTAAGAAACAGTGGCGGCAACAACGCCAAACGTCATCTGTTGGTGGAAATCTACAACACCAACTTGGAGTATGCTTACGACCCCTTGTTCAAGATGCCGAATGATCCCGCAAACCGACTTGCTCTTACAGTGCATTACTATACTCCCGCAAACTTTGCCATACTGGGTGGAGGCGAGGTTGTCGATTGGGGTGTAGGCCGGGAAAGCTGGGGAACGGAAGCTGACTTCAAGGAACTGAACGACAATATGGACCTACTGAAGAAGAATTGCGTAGACAAAGGAATCCCCGTCATCATAGGCGAATATTGCGCCGACTCCAGAAACAGAACAAAGGAAGTGATAAGACTCTTCTGTGTTTCCGTAACCGAAGCCATCTACTCGCGCGGCATGTGCCCAATGCTATGGGACACTCCGGGGGGACAATACAACCGACAGACTTGCCAGTTCGACGACCCTCTCTTCTTAGAAGAAATGATGGCTATTCCGGTTAAATATCCACGGAATTAAACAAATATTCATAATCAATAATCAAATAAAAATGAACAGAATCAGCACTTGTTTCGCCAGCCTATTGCTTTCTTGTGCATTGACGGCACAAGCACAGCAATATCAACTGAATTCACCGGACGGAAAACTAATTGTCAACATCGAAGCCGGACAAGCCCTCAACTGGGCGATTGCCCACGACGGTACCACCGTTCTTTTGCCTTCAGACATTGCCATGCAATGCACTGAATCTGAGGGAAAGCCCATTGCTTTCACCTTCGGCAAAGATGTGAAGGTGACCAAAGCTACCCGCACTTCCGTCGACACTTCCTTCCCCACTCCTTTCTACAAAAAGGCGAGTGTGAAGGACACTTATAACCAACTCACGCTGAAATGCCGTAACGGCTATAGCATACAGTTCCGCGCCTACGACGACGGAGCCGCCTATCGTTTTGTTTCCGAACTGCGCAAACCTTTCTGCGTGAAGGACGAGATTGCCGAGTTCAACTTCGACCGCGATTACCACGCTTTCGTGCCCTATATTAACGACAATCGCGCCGGCGAGCGTTACTGCTACTCCTTCGAGTCCTACTACGATGAGGCCCCCCTCTCTCGCATGTACAAAGACTCGCTTGCCATTACTCCGCTGATGGTAGAACTGGAGAACGGAAAGAAAGCCGTCATTATGGAAGCCGGATTGTCCAACTATCCCGGCATGTTCCTCACTGCCAACCCACAGATGCCCCACGGAGTGAAGGCAGAATTCGCCCCCTATCCACTGGAAACAGTCATCGGAGGCTATGACCGCTTGAACCTCGTCCCTACCAAACGTGCCGACGTTATCAGCAAGCCCAACAATGCCCCCTACTTCTGCCCCAACGGGCGTCCCACAGGGAAACAGACCTATCCTTGGCGTGCCGTGCTTGTTGTTACCCACGACACACAACTCGCCAACAACGACATGATGCAACGCCTCGCACCCGAATGCCGCATCGCTGACACATCCTGGATTAAACCCGGAAAAGTGGCATGGGACTGGTGGAATACTTGTAACCTGACCGGCGTGGACTTCAAGGCAGGCATGAATACGCCCACCTATAAGAAATACATCGACTTTGCCGCCGAAAACCAGCTGGAGTATATCATCATCGACGAAGGTTGGAGCGGAAAGGAATCATTAATGGAAGACATCAGTCCCGAAATCAATCTCGAAGAACTGGTGGCATACGGCAACCAAAAGGGCATAGGCATCATCCTCTGGGCAAGCTGGCGCAATCTTACGGGAGGAGGCGACATCTCCCCTGCCGTGGAACAAGTTATCAGCCACTACGCACAAATGGGAATCAAAGGTTTCAAAATTGACTTCTTCGACCGCGACGACCAACTCGCCATCTCTTCTACCGAACAACTCGCAGCATGTGCCGCCAAGCATCACATGTTGCTTGACCTACACGGACTGAAACCCTTCGGCATCCAGCGCGCCTATCCCAACATCCTCAACTTTGAAGGTGTGAAAGGACTGGAAAACAGCAAGTGGGAGCCCATCGTGAACGGTGCACCCTTGCATGACTTCCCGCGCTACGACGTTACCGCCCCCTATCTGCGCCAACTCGCCGGTCCGATGGACTATACGCCGGGAGCTATGGTAAATGCCACCCGTTCCCTGTTCCGCTCCGTCAACGACCACCCCATGAGTCAAGGTACACGTGTACACCAGATGGCTATGTACACCGTCTTCGAAGCACCCTTGCAGATGCTTGCCGACAGTCCCAGCAAATACATGAAGGAACAGGAATGCACCGACTTCATCGCCAAGGTTCCCACTACCTTTGACGAAACCATTGCTCTTGATGGTAAAATAGCCGAATACATCACGATAGCACGCCGCAAAGGAAACACTTGGTTTGTAGGCAGCATGACCAACTGGACTCCGCGTAGCTGCACCATCGACCTCTCCTTCCTCAGCGAAGGCAACTACGAAGCCGAAATCTTTGCCGACGGCATCAATGCCGACCGTGAAGCTACCGACTATAAAAAAGAAGTACGCATCGTCACTGCCAAAGACAAACTCAATGTACAACTGGCACCCGGCGGTGGATGGACAGCACGAATTACAAAAAAATGAATCTGAGAAAACTGTTTCTGCCATTGTGTTCAGTAGCCTTGTGCCTGCAATCCTATGCACAAGACAAATCCTTCCTTAAGGATATGCTCTGGTATATAGACAACCCTTCTGTATTTGAAAAAGGACAAGAGGAAGGACACGCTTGGCATATGCCCGAAAAGAGCATGCTACTGAATGGGACATGGAAGTTTTTCTGGTGCGATACACCGGAAGGGATACCTGCACACTTTTTTAACCCCGAATTCCCGGATAAGCAATGGGGCGACATCAAAGTTCCCTCAAACTGGGAAATGCAAGGTTATGGTGACAAGCTGTTCAGAAATGTATCTGCTCCCTTCGGGGTGAATCCACCACATGCTCCCAAAGAGTATAACCCTACCGGACTATACCGGCGAACATTCAAGGTACCTGCAAGTTGGGCAGCAAAAGACCAGATATTTTTAAGGTTCGAGAAAGTGGCATCCGCTTCTTTTGTATGGGTCAACGGTCATGAAGTGGGCTACAATGAAGGAGCACAAGAACCTGCCGAATACAACATCACTCCTTATTTGAAGCCGGGCGAAAACACGCTGGCTGTCTGTGTACTAAAGTATTCGGACGGCTATTACCTGGAAGGACAAGATTATTGGCGACTGGCCGGAATCTTTGACGACGTATGGTTGTACGCCACACCTGCTGTCAGGATATTCGACTGGCAAGTAATCACAGAGTTTGATAATACGTATACCGATTCGCAGTTAAGTATTCAGGTAAAAATCAAGGACTACCAAAAGAAGCCAAGCGAGAATTATGGATTGAAAGCTTACTTAAAGGATAAAAACGGCAAGATTATCTGTAACTTTTCCGCAACTCCATTTGAAATGGACGCTGCGGAAAAGACAATACAGTTGCATACCTTAGTACAAGAACCCCAGAAATGGACAGCCGAGACACCCGAGCTTTATACGCTCGGTCTGGAATTATCCAATCCGACCGGTCTGCTGAAAGACAAGATAGAAACGGTCATCGGATTCAAAAAGACAGAAATCAAAGACGGTGTTTTTTATCTTAACGGTATCCCACTGAAAGTCAATGCACAAAATTCGCACATGCAGCATCCCGAAGAGGGACATATCATGGACGAAGCCACCATACGCAAGGATTTTGAATTGCTGAAACAGTTTAATTTCAATGCCGTACGCACCTCCCACTATCCTCCGGTGAATAAGTATTTGGAACTGGCCAATGAATACGGGCTTTATATCATAGACGAGGTGGGCGACGAAGCCCATGCCTCGGAATGGATTTCAAACCTCCCGGAATACGAAGAGATGTATCGCGAGCGATGCCGCAGAATGGTGTTACGGGACAGAAACCATCCCTGCGTCTTGTTCTGGAGCGCAGGAAACGAAAGCGGTGAAGGTATCAACATTACCCACACCATTGAAGAAGGGAAATCGCTGGACCCCACCCGCTTCTGGATGTATGGCGGAAATGCATTCTCCCATCCGGCAGAAGATATTATCGGACCCCGTTACCCTACTCCTATGGAACTGGAAATGCAGGTAGGCATAGGAGAGGATTCCCGACCATCGTTTATGGATGAATACTTATCGGTTGCAGGCAATGCCGGCGGTGCCCTGGACGATTATTGGGAAGCCATCTACCGACATCCCCGCCTGATAGGAGGGGCCATCTGGGATTTTGTAAGTCCGGGACTGACCGAACGGATAAGGCAAGTGGACGACCTTTCGCCCTTCCATACTCCCGCCCATCTGATGGGAAATGCCCGCTTGGTGAAGGAAGGAAAGAACACGGTGCTGGACTTGAACGGTCACGACCAATGGGTAGAGGTCTATCGTGCAGACAATGTGGAGTTGAACAGTAATGAACTGACACTCACTTGCAGAATCTACCCCCGGAAACTGGTAAGCAGTTGCGGCTCATTCATCACAAAAGGCAATTATCAGTTCGGGCTGCAACAACGCGGTAAAGACAAACTGGAATTTTATATCTATACTGATAAAAAGCATTCCGTATGCGCCTCCTTGCCTACTGACTGGGAATACAACTGGCATCAAGTGACGTGCGTCTACGACGGACAGAAAATGTCCATCTATATAGACGGAGCAGAAAAGGCCTCCACACAAGCATCGGGCAATATCCGGAACTTCCCCTACCCCGTCAACATCGGTCGGAATGCAGAAACACACGGCCAAGAGACTTCGGTCTACATCTGCGATGCCCAAATGGACGAAGTCGGCATTTTCGCCAAGGCACTGACTTCTTCTTTTCACCCGGAAGAAGCCGCCCTTTGGCTGAACTTTGAGCAAGAGACGGAAAATGGTACATTCTACAGTTACGGCATTGGTGCACGTACGTACGGCAGCATCTGGCCCGACCGTAGCGTACAGCCCGAAATGTGGCAAATGAAGAAAACCGGACAGCCTCTTTCTTTTTCCATGTCGGATGTGACAGAGGGAGTCGTTGAGTTATGGAATCGCAATCATTATACAAATGCTTCCCGATATGCCATACGATGGGAATTGAAAGAAGATGACAAGGTTATTCAATCGGGCGACTTGGCACTCTCAACAGCACCGCTTAGTCGTGAACTGGTGCACATACCTTATAAGAAGCCTGCCCTGATTCCCGGCAAAGAATACCGCCTGATGCTTCATGCCGTCCTGAAAAAAGATGAATTGTGGGCAAAAGCCGGACATGAGGTGGCATGGGAAGAACTTGAACTGCCTTGGAGCCTGCCATGCTCTTCGGAAGAAAAGGCTCAAGGCGTACCTTCCTATTCACTTTCGGAGAAAGAATTGGTTGTCTCCGGAGATGGCTTCAAATATGTATTCAACCGTACCGACGGACAACTGACGTCGATGGTTGTTCAAGATATGGAACTGCTGGAGTCACCGCTCCGGCTGAATCTTTGGCGTGCCCCGCTGGCCAATGAGCTGGACAACTGGAATGCTTCCAGTGCCCGCTCCTCCAACTGGAAAGAAGGTTACGGATACACGGTAGCCACAGAAATGTATTCTGCAGGGATTGACCGCCTGACACATCAGCCCCTCTCTTTTTCGGTGTCCGAAACCACCGAAGGCGTACATATACACATCATTGATGCGGAATTGATGGGCAAAGGAGAAAAAGAGAAAAAAGACCTCTACATCGAAGGAGTACAGAACAACGGCATCATCAACCACTATGAGTATATTATCAATAGTGAAGGGACGATAGAGATACGCCATGTATTGAAGCCTGAAGGGAAAATGCCGCTTTGGTTTCCTCGTATAGGACTTACGCTGACCGTAAGCGATGCGCTCGACCAAGTGAAATGGTACGGCCGAGGACCGCAAGAGAACTATCCGGACCGGAAAACCGGCTATCCGATGGGGATATATGCCTCTACCGTACAAGCTATGTACGAGCCCTATCTAATGCCACAAGATTACGGATTGCGGACAGATGTACGCTGGCTGCAACTGACCACGGACAAAGGCATCGGCCTTCAATTCAAGATGAACGAATGGTTCAACTTCAACATTTATCCGTACAGCACAGACAATCTGACGAAAGCGATGTATACCTACCAATTGCAGAAGCAGAAAGGCATGACCCTGAATCTCGATTATGCCACTACCGGGGTCGGCTGTACGGCCCGCGGTGTATTCGGTGCTTACAAGGCGATGCCGCAGGAATATCGGAGAACCATCAGCATAAGACCTATGATGAAATAAAAATATTGTATCGGACTGGTAAGATTATGAAAAACAAAAATTACTTTATTCTATTAGTGTTGTTTTTAAGCGCTTTACAAATAAAAGCGCAGTATTCATTCGACAACGTGCTTTATGGTGCAGCCTACTATCATGAATATATGCCCTATGAGCGACTGGATGAAGATATCCGGCTGATGAAAAGAGCCGGCCTGACAGTAGTGCGCGTTGGAGAATCTGCCTGGGGAGTATTTGAGCCGCAAGAAGGAAATTTTGAATTTGAATGGATGGACCGCATTCTGGACAAGATGCATGCAGCAGGAATCAAAGTCATCTTGGGAACTCCCACCTATTCCATTCCTGCATGGCTGGCATACAAACACCCGGAAGTGCTGGCAGAACACGCCAAAGGAAACAAAGCCTATTATGGAATCAGACAGAACATGGATTTTACAAACCCGACCTACCAATTCTATTGCGAACGGATTATCCGCAAGATGCTGGAAAGATATGCACAGCATCCGGCAGTCATCGGGTATCAAGTGGACAACGAAACAGAAGCGCGCGGAGTAAACAACAGAGACTATTTCTTCGGATTCAGGAACTACATCAAACAGAAATTCAACAATGACCTGAATCTGCTTGCCAAGGAATGGGGAATGAACTACTGGGGAATGAACATCAACACCTGGGAAGAGTTCTATCCGCGCGATGGAGTGACAAGCCCTTCGTACAAGAATGAATGGGAGCGCTATAACCGGAAGGAAGTGGCCGATTTCCTGAATTGGCAGTGCGACCTTGTAAATGAATACAAGCGTAAAGACCAATTTGTCACCCACTGCTTTATGCCCGACTTCCATAATATAGACCAAGTGGAAAGTTTCAGGCAAATGCAATATCCTGCCATCAATGTCTATCACGATGTACAGGATAAACAAGACGGCCAGCGCATCGCTTATGCCGGTGACTTCGTGCGCACCGTGGCCGACAACAATTACATCGTCATGGAAACCAACGCACAAGGCATCGGCTGGGATGCCCGCACCCAGTTTCCTCCCTACGACAACCAGTTGCGGCAGAATGTGTACGCACATTATGCTTCCGGAGCCAATATGGTGGAATACTGGCACTGGTCTACCCTGCACTACGGGCAGGAGACATACTGGCGAGGCGTGCTGGGCCATGACCTCCAGCCCAACCGCATATACAAGGAATTCACCACCACCGCCAAAGAGTTGGAAAGAATAGGCAGCCACATCGTGAACTTGAAAAAGAAAAACCGGGTAGCTATCCTCTACAGTCATGATTCTTATCATGCTCTCGGCTTCATGCCCTACACTTACAAGAGCAATTATCCCATTGATATGGTGCATAAAGCCCTCTATTTCCAAAACATAGAAACGGACATCATCCCTTGTGACAAGACAACCGATTTCAGCGGATATGACATGCTTGTCATTCCCCCTTTGTATGTGGCTACCGACCAATTACTATTAGCCATTGATGAATTCGTACAGTCCGGCGGACACGTGGTAATGATGCACAAAAGCGGTTACTGCAATGAGCACTCCGCAGTTCGGGCCACCTTGGCTCCCGGGCCGCTACGCAAAGCCTGCGGCTTCCATTACCAGGAATTCTCCACTATCGGTGACTTATCATTAAAGGATAACCCCTTTCAATTAGAGGGAAAGAACCAGATAAGCGACTGGTATGAATTCCTGATTCCCGAGACAGCCACCCCGTTGGCTTATGCAGAGCATCCATTCTTCGGCAAATGGCCCGTTGTCACCGAAAACAAGTATGGCAAAGGCAAACTGACCTACATAGGAGCCTACCCTTCGCAGGAATTGCTGAATGCCATCGTGCGAAAGGCAGCCATCCATGCCGGTATCATCTCTTCAGAGAGCGACGTGTTCCCCATCATACAGCGTTCGGGAATAAACAAAGCCGGAAAAGCCATCCGTTACTTCTTCAATTACAGCAGCGAGAGTAAAGAAATCACTCATAACTATCCGACATCCAAAGAGCTGATTTCCGGCAAGACTGTAAAAGAAGGAGACCATGTAACATTGCCCCCCTGGGGAGTTCTCATCATGGAAGTTTATTGACCATCAGAAAACATGAGAAAAAATGAGAAAAAAGATATTTGCCTTTCTATTGCTAAGTGCCCTATATGCCGGCGCCCAAGAAGTTCCGGACTGGGAGAATCCTATTGTAGTCGGCATCAACAAAGAGCCGTATCATGCCACACTGACATTGCCTTCGCAAAAAGTCGATTGCAAAGAAATCATATCCCTGAACGGCAAGTGGCGATTCCAATGGTCTGCCGACCCGGGAAAGCGCCCGGCCGACTTCTACAAGAATGATTTCAATACCGACACATGGGATACCATCACAGTGCCGGGAGCATGGCAATTGCAAGGTTATGGGAAACCTATCTATTCCAACGTAAACTATCCCTTCCAGAAGGATGCACCCAGAGTGACAAGCGAGCCTCCCGCCGAATATTACAGTTACGGGCACAGAAATCCCACAGGCTCTTATGTCACCACGTTCGAAGTGACGCCCGATATGAAAGACAAGTGCCTATACCTTCACTTTGAAGGAGTAAAATCGGCCATGTATGTCTGGGTAAACGGAGAGCGGGTAGGCTACAGCCAGAATTCGATGTCGCCTGCCGAGTTTGACATAACCGAATTTGTGAAGAACGGAGCCAATCGTCTGGCAGTGGAAGTGTATCGGTGGTCGGACGGCAGTTATCTGGAAGACCAGGACATGTGGCGGCTTAGTGGAATACTCAGGCCGGTAGAGCTATGGGTACGTCCCCGGACAAATATCCGGGACTATAGGTTCAGCAGCGACTTGTCGGACGACATGCGTTCAGCTACATTCGGAACCGAAATTTGGATAAGAAACCAGACCGACCGCAAAGTAAAAGACCTGACCGTAGAAATAAACCTGGTGGGGAAAGACAACAGAGGAAATAAACTCGACAAAAAAATGGTGGCTCCCGTAGGTACTATTCAGGCCTTTTCTGAAACGAGCGTCACACTGTCCGAAATGCTCCGGGAGCCTCAACTATGGTCTGCCGAAAAACCGCATCTATATGACATCCACATCAAGCTTCGCAGGAAGAATGAACTTTTGGAATCGTTCGAATACCATTGGGGCATACGGAAAATAGAAATCGCGGGAGACGTCTTCAAAGTCAACGGGAAAGCCGTCAAGCTGAAAGGAGTGAACCGTCACGACTTCCATCCCCGTATGGGATTCTTTGTCGACAGCCGGACGATGGAGAGAGATATCCGGCTGATTAAACAAGCCAACATCAACATGATACGCACGTCCCACTATCCACATCTGCCATTGCTGTACGAGCTATGTGACAAGTATGGAATCTACGTAATGGACGAAGCGAACCACGAAAGTCATGCCTACGGTTTGGGGAACAAAGTATTAGGAGACAACCCTCAATGGACACTGGCCCATGTGGACCGGGCAGTAGCCGTGGTGGAAAGGGACAAGAACCATCCGTGCATCCTATTCTGGTCATTGGGCAACGAGGGTGGAAGCGGTGCCAATTTGCGAGCTATGGCAGACACAATCCGTGCCTTAGACCCCACCAGACCGATATACGACGATACAGACCGCACCGTATCCGATGTCTATGACGAAGCTTATCTGCATCCCAACGCTTTGAAGGAACTTGGCGAGAAAATAACCGACCGCCCCGTATTCATGAGAGAGTATGCCTACGCCATGGGAAATTCCATCGGCAACCTCAAGGAGTATTGGGATGTGATTGAAAAGGACGAAAGTATTATCGGAGCTGCCATTTGGTGCTGGGTAGACCAAGGCATTCCTAAAAAGCTTAACGGTGCACCGTTAAGTTTCGGCGAGAGCCCCTCGTCACTCCCATTACTGCCCGATGAATTCTGGGCGTATGGAGGAGATTTCGGGGACTATCCCAACGACGGTCCCACCGGCATTAACGGGCTGGTATCTCCCGACCGGGTGCCTCACCCCCATTACTATGAAGTACAAAAAGTATATCAATACATCAAGTTTGAAAAGAAGGGAACACAGCAAATCAAATTGACCAACGGGTATGCGTTTTCCGATTTGGATGAATTCGATTACAGCTATGAGTGGATATGCAACGGAAAGGCTGTACGCAACGGCGACCTCCACTTGTCCGAAGGGAATCTGCTGGAGGTACCTTCAAGACCGGATAAGTGTGGGGAACTTTGCCTCAATGTATATGCCACGTTGAAGGAATCCACGACGTGGGCAGAGAAGGGCTTCAAAGTTGCCAAGGAACAACTTACGTATCATGACTATGAATTCCCACAATTGAAGGATGACGGCGGGAAGGCCACGTTTAAGGAGACACCCGAAGCGGTGGAAATTATAGCCGCCGATGCCTTGTTCACCATAGAAAAAGGTACCGGTGCTTTGGTGAGTTGGCGAGTCAAGGGAGAAGAGTTGTTGCACAGTGCCTTGGAACCCTATTTTTGGAAACCGGCAAATGACATTCAGGTCCGCAACGGCTACAATGAACGTTTGAGCGCTTGGAAAAATGCAGAGCAAAAACGTATCGTAAAGGCATACCAAGCAACCGTAAACGATGGTATGGTGATAGTGGATGCCAGTCTCTCCCTCCCCCGGATAGGAGCCGGTTACCATCTCCGCTACACTGTGGACGGCAAAGGCCGCATACAAGTAGAAGCAACCTATCAGCCTGAAAAGGAAGATATTCCGCTGATGCCCAAATTCGGTATGCGCATGAGAATGCCCTCGGCGCTGAACCGGATAGCCTGGTACGGACGCGGCAAGTTCGAGAACTATCCCGACCGCAAGAGCGCCGCTTTCCTGGGAGTCTACGAGTGTGGCATACACGAATTTATCACGAACTACATCGTACCGCAAGACAATGCCAACCGGTGCGATACACGCTGGTTCATGCTGGGAGACAGTGAGCGATGGAAAATACAAGTCAAAGGCTTGCAACCCCTATGTTTCCGTATATGGCCCTACGGGGAAGAAGACCTGGAAGGGAAAGAGCATGCGCACGAACTGCCCGAACGCGACTTCATCAACCTGAATATCGACTCCAACATACACGGAGTAGGTGGAAACGACGGATGGGGCGCACAGACCATGAAGCCATACACCATTGACGGCAATCGCTCTTACCGGTATGGGTTTATCATGGAGTATATGGACAAAACAGAATAATCCGTTCATCAATGCATTCAAAAAGGGAATAAACATTTTGTAAACAACAATAAAGGTATGAAAAGAAACATCTTTAAAACAATTCTCCTATCCGCCTGCATCCTGCAAGGGGGCAGTGCATTGGCACAACAAGAGAAAGCAGAACCGGGCAAGTTCTCACCTACCTGGGAGTCATTGTCCCAATACGAAGTGCCCGAATGGTTCCGCAACGCCAAATTCGGCATATGGGCACACTGGGGTCCGCAATGCCAACCCGAAGCCGGCGACTGGTACGGTCGTGGCATGTACGAAGAGGGCGGTGCTGCCTACAAGTGGCACTTGGAGCATTACGGACATCCTTCGGAATTCGGCTTCAAGGATGTAATCAACGAATGGAAAGCCGAAAAATGGAATCCGGAGAGGCTGGTAGCCCTTTTCAAGAAAACCGGTGCCCGATATTTCTTTGCTATGGGCAACCATCACGACAACATGGACTTGTGGGACAGTAAATACCAATCATGGAACTCCGTCAACATGGGCCCCAAGCGAAACGTACTGGGCGAATGGGAGAAAGCGGCCCGCAAAAACAAACTTCCCTTCGGTGTCAGCATCCACTCCTCCCATGCTTGGACATGGTATGAAACTGCACAAGGAGCCGACAAGAAAGGCCCATACGCAGGAATCTCCTACGATGCCCGCGTAGTGACTAAGGAAGACGGCAAGGGAAAATGGTGGGAAGGCTACGACCCGCAAGAGCTATACGTACAGAATCATGCCCTGAGCGGACATGCTTGGGCTGCATGGGACTGGCCCGAAGGAACCTCTGTCCCCCCACAGAGCTACTACGACAACTTCTTCGACCGCACAGTGGACATGATAAACAAGTATCATCCCGACCTGGTCTATTTCGACGACAGCGTACTCCCCTTCTGGCCCATCAACGATACGGGGCTGAAAGTCGTGTCGCACTACTATAACCAAAACATGAAGCTTCACAAGGGCAATCTCAATGCCGTAGTCTTCGGAAAGAAGCTGGAAGCTAAACATAAAGAGGCCATCGTATGGGATGTAGAAAAAGGGGTTCCATCGGAATGCCAGGACAAGGCGTGGCAAACCTGTAGTTGCCTCGGTACTTGGCACTATAACCGCTCTGCTTACGAAGACAACTGGTATAAATCAGCCGAGACCGTCATCCACATGCTCATTGACATCGTCAGTAAAAATGGCAACCTATTACTAAGCGTACCAATGAAAGGAAACGGCACCATCGACGACAAGGAAGAAAAAATTCTGGAAGACATAGCCGCCTGGATGGAGGTGAACGGAGAAGGAATATTCGACACACGTCCCTGGTGTATTTATGGTGAAGGTCCCTCCACAGAAACAGCAATACCTTTGGACGGAGCAGGATTCAACGAAGGCAAGAACGCACCCTACACTTCTGCCGACATCCGGTTTGTGAAAAAAGGGAAATACTTGTATGCCCATATCATGAAATGGCCCTCAGACGGAAAAATACAGATAAAATCACTGGCTATCGGCAGTCCCTACTGCAAAGGAGAAATCGAAAAGGTAGAATTATTAGGAGGTGGAAAGGCAAAGTTCAGAAGAACTTCCAAAGGCTTGCTTATTGACCTTCCCAAAGACAAGACACCCAATCCTATTTCTTTGGTACTGAAAATCACTAACCGTTAAACTGCTGATATTGTATGAAAAAGGGATTTTTTTTAAGACTATTTGTCCTGCTGATGCTGACATTTTTCATAGCAGAACAAGGCAGAGCACAAACCTACCAACGCACCTCACAAGGCATAAAAAGCACTGTGCAAGGTATAAATATAGATATTAGCTTCTTCTCTCCTGTCACAGTGAGAATCTTAAAATCGCCTGACGGCTGGAAGTATACCAAAGAAAGTTTGTCGGTCATCGGGCAACCGGAAAAAGTAAAACTATCCGTCTCTTCGAAAGGGGGCATATTGACTATCAAAAGCCATCAGCTTACAGTCCATCTCAACGAAGAGACCGGACAAATAACTTTTGCCTCTTCCGATGGAAAATCGCTGTTGCAGGAACAAAATAAAGGCGCACGTTTTGATGATTTCAACGATGCCGGCACAAAAACCTTCAGCGTTTATCAATCGTTCACCTTAGAGAAAGACGAAGCTATTTATGGATTGGGACAATTGCAAAACGGCAAAATGTCGCAACGTAACCAGACCAAACGCCTTATCCAAGACAATCTTGAGGATGTGATTCCCTTCTTCCAGTCCGTCAAAGGCTACGGTCTCTTTTGGGACAACTATTCGCCAACCATCTTCAAAGACAATCAAGAAGAGACATCCTTCCTTTCTGAAGTCGGCGACTGCATTGACTACTATTTCATGTACGGCGAAAATGCCGATGGAGTAGTTGCCCAGATGCGCTACCTCACAGGACAAGTGCCCATGTTTCCATTATGGACATATGGATTCTGGCAAAGCCGTGAACGCTACAAAAGCCAAAAAGAGATTGTTGGCGTAGTGCAAAAATACCGCGAACTGGGTGTGCCCCTCGATGGAATTATCCAGGATTGGAGATACTGGGGAAGCAACTACCTGTGGAACGCAATGGATTTTTTGAACGAAGAATTCTCCGACCCCAAAAAAATGATGGAAGACATACACGGAATGAATGCCCACATTATCATCTCCATTTGGTCAGCTTTCGGACCACATACCAAACCCTATCACGAGTTGGATAAAGGGAACATGCTCTTCAACTTCCGCACATGGCCCGAATCCGGTTCCGAGAAGTGGCCTCCCAATATGGACTATCCATCCGGTGCCCGCGTGTACGATGCCTACCATCCGCAAGCACGCGACATCTATTGGAAGTACCTGAACGAGAACCTACGTTCTGTGGGTATAGACGGCTGGTGGATGGACTCTACCGAACCCGACCATTTTCACCCCATTCCTGAAGATTTTGACACGCCCACCTATTTGGGGTCATTCCGTAAAGTACGCAATGCCTACCCTTTAATGAGTGTAGGTGGAGTGTACGACCACCAGCGTGCCGTAACTTCGGATAAACGCGTATTTATCCTTACCCGCTCAGCCTTTGCCGGCCAGCAACGTTATGGTGCCAATACATGGACAGGAGATATCACAGCATCATGGGAAGTTTTGGAGAAGCAAATACCTGCGGGATTAAACTTCTCACTATGCGGCATTCCCCATTGGAACAGCGATATCGGCGGATTCTTCCTATGGCAATATCCCTTGATGCTGGATGACCCGGATTATCGCGAGCTTTATGCCCGTTGGATACAGTTCGGTACATTCTGTCCCATGATGCGATCACATGGGGAAGGTGCTCCCAGAGAAATCTATCAATTCGGCAAAAAAGGCGAGCCAATATACGATGCGATTGAGAAATACATTCGGTTACGCTACAGTTTGTTACCATACATCTACACAACTGCCTGGGAGGTAACTGCCAATCAGTCCAGCTTCATGCGTGCCTTGGCAATGGATTTTGCCCACGATCGCAACGTGTGGAACATCCACAATCAGTATATGTTTGGCAAATCCCTATTGGTATGCCCTGTAACCCAACCCATGTATACCCAAACAGTTTCGGACACCATCCGTGTAGAAGATTTCAGTACCGTTAAGTCTATGCGAATATATCTGCCTAAAAATACGGAATGGTATGATTTTTGGACCAATCAGAAACACTCCGGCGGACAATATATCGTGAAAGATACCCCTATTGACATTTTACCACTTTATGTGAAAGCAGGTTCCATCCTGCCAATAGGTCCCGAAGTGCAGTATAGCACCGAAAAATCATGGGACAACTTGGAGATAAAAGTGTATCCCGGTTGTAACGGCGAATTCACACTTTACGAAGACGAGAATGACAACTACAATTATGAAAAAGGAATGTACAGCACCATTACGATGAAATGGAATGACCGTACTCGCATGCTCACTATTGAAAATCGGAAAGGAGAGTTTTCCGGTATGTTGAAAGAACGGAAATTCAACATAGTAACTGCTGATGGCGCAAAAAAGGCAGTGGCTTATAATGGGAAAAAAGTAACGGTTAAAATGTAATGGTTTCTAAAAACAGCTATTAATTTGCATTATGGAAATAAATACTCGTATGAAAAAATATCATCATTATCTTACCCTTTTAAGTTTATTTATGCTGCTCGGCATCCTGAAATTGCAAGCAGCGATACAACTCCCTGCCATATTTTCCAACCATATGGTGCTACAACGTAACTCAGAACTTACTTTCTGGGGATGGGGTATTCCGGGAGAAACAATTTCCATCGCCCCCGAATGGATGAAAGGAGAAATAATCAAAACCCAAGTCAATAATACGGGGAAATGGTCAGCCCGTGTACCTTCCGGCGAAGCCGGCGGACCTTATGAGATTCGTTTCAGCGGCTCGTCAGAAGTAACCTTGACCGATGTCATGCTAGGCGAAGTTTGGCTGTGCAGCGGACAATCCAATATGGAATGGAGCGCCAACCACGGCATAAAGAACGGAGACGAGGAAACGGCAAATGCCCATTGTCCCAATCTCCGAATTTTTCACGTGGCCAGAATAGCCGCCCCGTTCCCTCAAGAAAACTGTTTCTCGCAATGGACACAGTGCACGCCCGAAACGATGCGCAGCACGAGTGCCCTGGCCTACTTCTTCGGCCGCAACATCCAGGAAGAGCTGGACGTGCCGGTAGGAATCATCGTAGCCGCATGGGGCGGAACCACCGCCGAGACATGGACGCCCCGCGAATGCGTAATGAGCGACCCGGTCTTGTGCGACTATCCGTATGAATCCAATCCTTGGTTTCCGGCTGAAACAGGCACGTTGTACAACAGCATGATTTATCCCGTGATGCCCTACGGCATTGCCGGATGCATCTGGTATCAGGGAGAAGCCAACCAAGGCCGTGCCAGCTCCTACGCCCGGGTGATGCAGCGGCTGATAGGCTCGTGGCGTACCGGATTTAACAAGGAATTCCCATTCTATCTGGTCCAGATAGCCCCCTTCCAATACCACTCCAAAGACAACGGACCGGCACTGCTACGCGAGCAGCAGGCCATGTTGCCCGAAATGCTGGACAAGGTCAAGATGATTACCGTGTCAGATTTGGTGGACAATGTGCAGGACATCCATCCACGTGACAAAAGAAGCGTAGGCAAACGTCTCGCCAATCTTGCACTGGACGATACATACCATATATATGCAGGCCCCTATAAAAGCCCGGTCTTTGAAAGCGCCTGCCGCAAAGGCAACCATGTGACAATCTCTTTCAAAGACATAAAGAACGGACTGGCCGTACACGGGAAAAGGATAGAGGGGCTGATGATGGCCGCAGCCGGCCAGGAATGGCAAGAGGCCCGGGCCAGGATAGACGGGGGAAAGCTGATTGTCCCGGTAAAAGGAATCGAAAGCCCGGTTTCCATTCGCTACTGCTTCAGTGACGCTGCTCAAGGCAACCTTTTTTCAACGGAAGGCATCCCCTTAGCCCCCTTCCGGGCAGACAGCATTGCCTCTTCTGAAAACATTCCGGTTTCTACAGACAGCGCTTTGGAAGAATCTTTTGAATTCTCGCCCAAGTTCTCTACCGGCAATGCCAATCCCCTTCTCGACTTCCAATACATGGCCGACCCCACAGCAGTGGTGCACGACGGCCGCATTTATGTGTACGGCACTAACGACCACCAGCAATATGATGTAGTGGGCCGTAACGGGAAAAACACCTATCAGCACATCCATTCGCTGACGATGGTCTCTTCTGACGACATGGTGAACTGGACTTATCACGGAGTAATCAATGTAAAGGCTCTGGCTCCCTGGGGAATGGCTTCGTGGGCACCTTCCATCGCTTCGCACAAGGAGGCCGACGGCAAAACCCACTTCTATCTGTACTACTCCAACAGCGGTTCCGGTGTAGGTATGCTGACCGCCACTTCCCCCGTGGGGCCCTGGACAGACCCATTGGGCAAATGCGTGGTAGACGGCAATACTCCAGGACTCGGCAAGTGTAAAGCTCCCTTCGATCCGGGAGTAGTCATCGACGACAAGGGCATCGGCTGGCTCTCCTTTGGCGGGGGCGACAGCGACGACTACATTCCCGGAGACGCACGCATCGTGCGGCTGGCAAATGACATGAAGACGCTGGACAGCGAAATAGTTGAAATAAAAGCGCCATACCACTTTGAAGCAAACGAACTGAACTATCTCAACGGCACTTGGATTTACACCTACAACACCAACTGGAAGAACCGGGATGCATGGCCCCACAAGGATATAGACAAGCCGAGCCGGTGCTGCATGAGCTACATGACGAGTCGCACGCCACTTGAGACAGACAGCTGGACCTATCGGGACAACTACTTCAAAAATCCCGGCGACTATGGCATGTCCGACAGCAACAACCATACACATCTGGTAAAATTTCAAGGGAAGTACTATCTCTTCTACCACTCACTGGGCTTGCAGGACAGCCGCGACCTCAAAGTGGGTGTCCGCAGTATCTGCGTGGAAGAAATAGAGGTGGACGAAAAGGACCTCACTATCCACATGGGCACAGCCACAGCCAAGGGCGTTTCACAAATCAAGCCTCTCGACCCGTTTGCGCAGCAACAGGCCGAGACCACAGCCGCCACACGCGGCGTTGCCTTTGAACCGACCGGACAGACAGGCAACATGTCTGCCGTAGGAAACAAGAGCGGACAGGCCATCTGTGTCCGCGGTGCGGAATTCCCGCAATCACCTCAAGCCATACAGATGAAGATAAAAGGGAAAGGCTCCATCGAAATACACATGGACAGTCCAGACGGTCCGCTCCTATCCACCTTGACCTTTGATACCGATACGTGGCAAACATTGACAAAGCCGTTGGACAAACGGATAAAAGGCAAACACGACATTTACTTCGTATTCGGGAACGGAAAGTTCTTATTTGACGAATGGAAATTCACAAAATAATGAATCCGTCGGCAGAATCTGCCCAGTATCTCTTCACCCTTGTGATGATATCGCTGCACAATTCGAGCCAACACACAACAAGCCAGCAAGTTACTTTGCCAGCGTTTTGCCACCATATTGGCAAAGTTTTGCCATGCCTTTGGCAAAGCTTTGCCAATGTGGTGGCAAAACCTTGCCAACTTGTCGGCAAGAAAGACAAAAGCAACATCGCTGTCCGCAAAGAGGCGGAAGCACGTCCTCAATATAATTCCGCTAACGGGAAAGAGACAGATTGGTTCCATTAACGGGCAGAAGTTTTAAAAAATGGGAAGGATTTGGCACAATAGTTCCGCGCAAATTCTCATTTATCGAACAAAAATTGTATTTTTGCCTGCGACTGAAAAATCAGTAATATCATAGAATAGACAATTCCCGAACAAATATGAGCGAAGATTTTGAAGCACCGAAAGATGATTTGGACAAGGAACTCCCGGCCGGGAGCGAAGAACACTCGGATTACAAACCTGCGGACGCAAAGGATGCCAATATAAAGCACCAACTGAGCGGCATGTACCAGAATTGGTTTCTGGACTACGCCTCATACGTTATATTGGAACGTGCCGTACCCCATATCATGGATGGTCTGAAACCCGTACAGCGGCGTATCCTCCACTCCATGCGCCGCATGGAAGACGGGCGCTACAACAAGGTGGCGAACATCGTAGGACATACCATGCAGTTCCATCCGCACGGTGATGCTTCTATCGGCGATGCTCTGGTACAGCTGGGACAAAAGGACTTGCTCGTGGATTGCCAGGGAAACTGGGGTAACATTCTGACGGGTGACAGCGCCGCTGCCCCCCGTTATATCGAAGCACGTCTCTCCAAGTTCGCACTGGACGTGGTATTCAACCCCAAGACCACCGAATGGAAACTCTCTTATGACGGGCGAAACAAAGAACCGGTTACACTACCGGTAAAATTCCCACTGCTGCTTGCACAAGGTGTGGAAGGTATTGCCGTAGGCCTGTCATCCAAAATATTACCACATAACTTCAATGAGCTGTGCGATGCTTCCATCAGCTATCTGCACAACGAAGAATTCAAGCTGTACCCCGACTTCCAGACGGGAGGCAGTATCGATGTATCCAAATACAACGACGGTGAACGTGGCGGTGCGATACGCGTGCGCTCCAAAATAGAAAAGATAGACAACAAGACACTTGCCATTAAGGAAATTCCTTACGGGAAAACGGTGGCCAGTGTATGCGACTCCATCGTAAAGGCCAGCGAAAAAGGAAAAATCAAGATACGTAAGGTAGAGGACCTAACATCCGGCAGTGTGGAAATATTAGTGCATCTAGCCCCGGGTGTATCATCCGACAAGACCATCGATGCCCTCTATGCCTTCACCGACTGTGAAGTGAGCATCTCTCCCAACTGCTGTGTCATCGACGACCAAAAGCCCCACTTCCTCACCGTGAGTGATGTATTGCGCAAATCAGTCGACAACACATTGGCACTGCTACGCCAGGAACTGGAAATCCGTAAGGGAGAGATACTGGAAAGCCTGCATTTCGCTTCACTCGAAAAGATATTCATTGAAGAACGTATTTACAAGGATAAGGAGTTTGAACAAGCCAAAAACATGGATGCCGCCTGCGAACATATCGATGAGCGCCTGACTCCCTACTACCCGACTTTTATCCGCGAAGTGACCAAGGAAGACATCCTCCGGCTGATGGAGATAAAGATGGCACGTATCCTCAAATTCAACTCCGACAAGGCAGAGGAACTGATAGCACGCATGCGAAAGGACATAGAGGAGATAGACTGCCATCTGGCAAACATCGTGGAATATACCGTCGACTGGTTCCGTATGTTGAAGGACAAGTACGGCAAAGCCTTCCCCCGCCGCACGGAACTGCGTAACTTCGACACCATCGAAGCAACCAAAGTCATCGAAGCCAACGAAAAGCTGTACATCAACCGCGAAGAGGGGTTCATCGGAACTGGATTGAAGAAAGACGAATTCATAGGCAACTGCTCGCCCATAGATGACGTGATTATCTTCTTCCGCGATGGAAAATATATCATCACACCGGTGGCCGACAAGAAGTTCGTGGGCAAGAATATACTTTATGCCAACATTTTTAAGAAGAACGACAAACGTACCATCTACAATGTCTGCTACCGTGACGGCAAGGAGGGGACAAGCTATATCAAGCGTTTTGCCGTCACTTCCGTGGTGCGTGACCGCGAATACGATGTGACACAAGGTACTCCCGACTCCCGTATCACCTACTTCACCGCCAATCCCAATGGAGAAGCTGAAATCATCAAGGTAACCCTGAAACCCAATCCCCGTGTACGCCGTATTATCTTCGAGGAGGATTTCAGCAACATCAATATCAAGGGACGGCAGGCCATGGGAAATATACTCACGAAACTCCCCGTACACAAGATAGCCTTGAAACAACGTGGAGGCTCCACGCTGGGTGGACGGAAAGTCTGGTTCGACCGTGATGTGCTACGTCTCAACTACGACGGGCGCGGAGAATATCTCGGAGAATTCCAGAGCGAAGACACCATCCTTGTCGTACAGAACAGCGGAGAGTTCTATGCCACCAACTTCGACTTGAACAATCACTATGACGATGGCATACGCGTATTGGAGAAATACGATCCGAACAAAGTATGGACCGCCGTACTCTACGATGCCGACCAGCAGAACTATCCTTACATCAAGCGTTTCTGCTTCGAGGCAACCGCCCGCAAGCAAAACTACTTGGGAGAAAACAAGAACAGCAGCCTCATTCTGCTGACAGACGAGTGCTACCCACGTTTAGAAGTGGTGTTTGGCGGCCACGACAATTTCCGAGAGCCGATGGTGGTGGAAGCCGACGAATTCATCGCCGTGAAAGGCTTCAAAGCAAAAGGTAAGCGCCTGACCACCTATACTATAGAAACCATCAACGAGCTGGAGCCTACCCGTCAACCGGAACCCTCGCAGAAAACCGAAGAGCAGGAAACGGATGAAGAACCGGAAATTCTGGACCCCGACCACGGTAAAAGCGAAGGGGACATACTGGACGAGATGACAGGACAGATGAAACTCTTTTGATGAAGGACGGAAATGAAGTATTAGTGGCTAACGATTACTAATTTGTAATTGATAATTTAATATGTACATATACAAGATAATAATCCTATGCGGACTGCTCTTGGGAAGTGTCGGACTGAAAGCACAAGAAGCACAATGCAGCATCGACCGGAAGCTACGGGCTGACTCCACCAACCGTAACCGTATTATCACCCGTGCCACCATGTATGGTGTCGGCTTCACCAACGTGTTCGACACTTATCTTTCACCTCAGGAGTATAAGGGAATCGATTTCCGTATCTCCCGCGAAAGCATGCGGATGACACGGTTGATGGACGGCAACGTGTCTCTGCAAACTTTCTTCCAGGCAGACTTAGGATATACACACAACAAAGTAGACAATAACAATACATTCTCCGGACTGGCCAACTGGAACTACGGCCTGCATTATAATTTTCCAATCACGGGCAATTTCAAACTGCTTGCCGGAGGAGTCGGCGACTTCAACGGTGGCTTTGTCTATAATCTGCGCAACGGAAACAACCCCGCCCAAGCACGTGCCTATATCAACCTTGCCGCATCTGGAATGGCTATTTGGGACTTGCGCATCAAGAACCGTCCCATCACACTACGCTATCAGGTAAATCTTCCCTTGGCAGGTATCATGTTCATGCCCAACTATGGACAGTCCTACTACGAGATATTTACGTTAGGACATTGGGACGGAGTAGTGAACTTCACCTCCCTGCACAACCAGCCCTCTCTGAGACAAATGCTGACCGCAGACTTTCCGGTGGGACGTGCCCGGATGCGTTTCGCTTACATATGGGACGCACAACAGTCCAAAGTAAATGAAATAAAGACACATACTTACTCGCATGTATTCATGGTGGGGTTCGTAAAGGAACTCTATCTGTTTCCTAACAAGAGAAAGTAAAAAGTGACAAGGTGATAAACGATAAGATGATAAGGATAATGTGCATGAAAAGAAGATATATTTTAATAATTTGGAGTATCCTACTCACGTTATTGCCCCTATTGAACGGATGTATTCGTGAGGAAGAGTTCGACAATACCCCACAAGGCAATTTCGAAGCCTTGTGGGAAATAATAGACGAACAGTACTGCTTCCTGGACTACAAGCAAATAGACTGGGATGCCATCCATGACAAGTACCAGCCACTCATTACCCCGGGAATGAGCAACGACGGTCTATTTGAAATATTAGGTAACATGCTTGCCGAGTTAAAAGACGGACATGTCAACTTGTACTCTTCTTCCAACATGGCGCGCTACTGGGACTGGTATCTGGATTATCCTCGTAACTTCAACGAAAGTATCATTGAAAAGTACCTGGGAAGAGACTACCGCATTGCTGGAGGCGCCAAATATACCATATTGGAGGACAACATAGGATATATCTATTACGGTGATTTCTCCAGCGGCATCGGAAACGGCAACCTGGATGAGATTCTGTTATACCTTTCCGCTTGTAACGGCCTAATTATCGACGTGCGCAACAATGGTGGCGGCAACCTGACAAACGCCACCCGAATGGCACAACGCTTCACGAATGAAAAAGTACTGACGGGATATATTCAGCACAAGACCGGCAAAGGCCATAGCGATTTTTCAGATCCGACTCCCATTTATGTGGAACCTTCCAACAGTATCCGCTGGCAAAAAAAGGTAATTGTCCTGACCAACCGTCATTCCTATAGTGCAACCAATGATTTTGTCAACTCCATGCGCTGTTTTCCCAATGTCACCCTGGTTGGTGACAAAACCGGCGGCGGGTCGGGCCTGCCATTCTCTTCGGAACTGCCCAACGGATGGGGGGTACGCTTTTCTGCCAGCCCGCACCTCGATGCCCAAAAACAGCATATCGAGTTCGGCATCGACCCGGACAAGAAAGTGGATATGAGCAAAGAAGATGAGAACAATGACTTGGACACCATCATTGAGGAAGCAAGAAAAATACTGAAAGTGACTTTCTAAAACGACTTTATCTACAAAACAATTTGCCAAAACGAAAATTCTTTCTATCTTTGCTCCCGCTAATCGGAATTATTCCGCGGATGTGGCGTAATTGGCAGCCGCGCCAGACTTAGGATCTGGTGCCGTGAGGCGTGTAGGTTCGAGTCCTATCATCCGCACAATCCCTATAATAAATTTCAAAAGACAAACAACTAAGAGGGGAGGATATTCATTAAGAAGCATCCTCCCTAACCGCTTCAAGTACCTTTTTTATCTCATCAAAACACAATATTTAGAATACTTATTGTATCTTTGCTTCCAAGAAACACTTCGATTAACCTGAAAAAATGAAACAAAATACGATAAGACCGATGCTTTTCAAGTATTGGGTAGTGTGCCTTCTATTGTTCATCCTCTTCATCCAGGCCAGGGCTTCTTCCTTCATGCCCGCCGTCACCAACTATCTTGCCAAAGACTATGAAGCCGGTTATCAGAACTGGGCATGTGCGCAAGGCAGCAACGGCGAAATGTATTTCGGCAACAGCCAGGGGCTCCTGGTATATGACGGTTATCGCTGGACTCTCCACAAAGTGCCGGGGAACCATATTGTCCGTTCGGTGTATGTGAAAGAAGACCGTATCTATGTGGGGGCATTCGAGGAATTCGGCTATTTCAAGTATTCGGAGGCAGGCACTCTCCGGTACCATTCTTTGAGCAAATTCCTGAAAAATTTCCCCATGGAGAACAACGAGATATGGAACATTGTAGAGCTGGACGGTCGCATCTACTTCCAGTCGTTCAGCGCCTGGTTCTCCTACGACGGGAAGATGGTACGCGCTTTCCGCAACAGACAGCAACAGCCGCTCTACTTCTACACCCAAAACGGACATATCTACACACAGATGATTGATGAGGACTTCTATGAATTCGACGGCAAGGATTTCC